>Ga0307376_10002460_pt1 | contig 18212 bp, 16 predicted proteins | sample TR2MG_FD_202536 | JGI IMG/M metagenome (GOLD analysis project Ga0307376, IMG submission 202536) | Soil microbial communities from Risofladan, Vaasa, Finland - TR-2 | ecosystem: Environmental > Terrestrial > Soil > Coastal area > Acid sulfate soil | place: Finland: Risofladan, Vaasa | collected...
ATTCCCGGTCTTTGTCAAATTTGTAAGAAACTCCCGGTCTTTTAATTTTAATGTCATTTTACTCATGGCTTTGTGGTTTTTGCCACAAAGATAATGTTTCTATATTAATTTGTCAAGACACTAGTGATAAAAAATAAGGTAACTAATCAGTACTTAAAGTGAGCTAAAGTTTGGAGTGCCTAAAGTTAAAAATAAGGTGTTATTAACAATATAGGACATGAAATAAACATTTTCAATTTTTATAAGGGTGACATTTTTAAAAAACGAACACATATAAACAAAATTTATTTTAGTGGTTGATAAATAGGCGATTACGTTCTTTGATATATTGGATTTCAGGGTTAGTTTTGTAGCACAAGTTATGAAAACATCTGATCAAATAATCATCGAAGAATTGCATCGCATTGTTTTGATGCAGGCACAGGAAATTACCCGTTTGATGAAAAAGATCGATGTTCTTGAACGAGAGTTGGCACGACTCACAACAAGAAAAGACAGTAACAATAGCTCTATGCCACCTTCTAAAGATGAGAACAGGCCACCACGCACGAGCAGTCTTCGAGAGAAAGGTAATCGTAAAGCAGGAGGACAACCCGGACATGAAGGGAAAACATTGGAGATGGCAGAAACACCCGATGAAATTATTGAACATCATTCGTGTTTTTGTCCTGAATGTGGAAAAGATGTGAGTGATTTGCCTTTTGAGTTTTGTGGAAAGCGACAGGTTATTGATATACCCACGATCAAACAAATAGTGACTGAACACCGGGTTTATCGGTGCAAGTGTACCTGTGGGAAGGTGGTAGAAAGTGACTTTCCTGCTGGTGTTGATAGTCCGGTCAGATATGGGAAAAATATTGAAACTCTCATTGGTTATCTTAGCGTCAGACAATACCTTCCGTTCAAAAGACTTCAGGAAATGATGAATGATGTCTTTGCGGTTCAGATTAGTGAAGGGGGCTTGCATTGGTTGTTGAATCGGCTGGCAATGAAAAGTGCTGATGCCTATGAAATGATCCGACAGAGGGTACTGCATAGCCGGGTTATAGGCACAGACGAAACGGGAGTAAAAATCAATGGGAAAAATCATTGGTTCTGGACATGGCAAAACAATCGTGCTACATTTATTGCCCCTTCTACCAACAGGGGAACAACTACGATTATTGAAAATATGAGCGGCATATCCGGGGAAGCTGTACTTGTTCATGATTGTTGGAAAGCGCACTTTCAAACCCCGGTAAAGACACACCAGTTGTGCACAGCTCATCTGGAACGAGAAACCAAATATCTGGAGGAGCTTTACAAGGTGGCCTGGCCGGTCAGATTCCGAAATATGCTCAGGGAGGCGTATAAACTTAAAAAACAATTTGCCCCTGCCGATTACTATTATCCAAACCATCTTTGCTCTCTTTTGGAAAAGGAGTTGGATAATTTGTTGTCCGAGACTTTGGATCCAAAACACAAAGAGTTGATAGCTTTTCAAAAGCGAATTACCAGGTATCGTGATTATGTCTTTACCTTTCTCTATCATCCAAATGTACCTCCTGATAATAATGGTTCTGAACGAGCCATCAGAAATGTCAAGGTCAAACAAAAAATATCCGGGCAGTTCAAAATATTTAGTGCTGCTGAAAACTTTGCCATCCTGAGATCCATTATTGACACTGCCATAAAAAATAATCAAAATGTGTTACAAGCATTAAATGTAATCGCTGATTATAGAAGAATCTGATCTTTAAATTTTAACTTTAGGCACTTTAGGCACTCCAAACTCTAGTCACTGATTAGTTACAAAATAAGAAATTGACACTGTTAAAAAGGTAAAATATTCCTATCGATACATTACAATCAACGATTACAATACTCGAAAAAGCCGATGGCTTCCAAATCATTTTTCATTGCAATCTCTTCGGCATCAGAAATTGTTTGTAACGGCAAACGGTTTGGGCCACAATCTAATCCTAAGAATTTCATCATGCGTTTTCCACCGGATAAATTACCGCGATATTTTCCAAGTATTTCACAAAACTCGTGTGATTTATGTTGCAATGCAGCACATTTTTCCATGTCTTTAATGGCATAAGCTGCGCGCATATCTTTGTACAGGCTATAACAATGGTTGTAGGTCCCTCCAACTCCGCCGTTATTTCCAAATGCCAGGCTATCCAAGAACAATTCATCCAGCCCCCAAAGCATTTCAAATTTTCCGTTGGCAACTTTCCTGCACAATTCAAATTCAAAAATGTTAAAATCAGTATATTTTACCCCGGCTAATGTTGGTATTTCGTTTTCAGCTGCAATCAAAAAATCTTTAATCGAAAGACGGAAATTATTAAGTGGCGGAATGTGGTAATAGTAAAAGGGTAACCCAGGAGCTGCTGAAGCAACTGCTTTACAATACGCAACAAATTCCTCTTTGCGTTTTGGTGCAAGAAAAGCTGGTGCCATTGCAGAAATTGCAAAAGCTCCAATTTTCTGTGCGTGAGCCGCTAATAGTTGTTGTTCTCTTACATTTACTCCACCTGTGTGAACTACCACTTTCAGTCTATCGCCACTGGCTTCAACCCATTTTTCGGCAACCGCCATTCTTTCTTCACGCAAAAGCAGTGCCCCTTCGCCAGTACTTCCACATACGAAAGCGCCGTCAACGCCATTTCTCACTAAAAAATCTGCATATTTTGGAATTAAATCAAGGTTTAAATCCCCGTTTTCTTTCATCGGTGTGAAAGGTGCTGCTACGTACCCGTTAATTTTTTTCATATTCAAAAAAGTTGGAAGATGGAAGCACGAAGTTGGAAATTATTCCAGCAACCAGGCTTCTCATATAATTCTTATCTATTTATCTAATAATCTCGTGTCTAATAATCTATTCTTCAAATTCTGTAGTATAAGTTGACGCTGGTAGTCCGGCTTCGTTCACCAAGTTTGCTTCGGTGAATGCGCTCCATCCGTAACGAAAGTGTTTCGGGGTTGGAACTTCATCCGACCAAACTTCAATCTTATTTCCTATTATTTTTGTTTCTGCATTTTTATATATTTCATCTTCTCCTGCCACTTCAAAAGAGCGTAGTGATTTACCGTCACTTGTTTTTAAGGTCTCTGCAAAAATGTATTCAACCACAACTCTATTTTGTATGAACCTAACATCATTTACCGTAGGCCCTTGCCACTGAATATCTTTATTGTACAATTTATTTAAGGCAATTATGGCGACACGTTCACCAACTTCTTTTTTCTTTGTTGGATGAACATTAGTTGGATGTCCCATATCGCTGGAAACTGCCATTTCACAATTCGGAATTTGTTTTGCCAAGCGACGCTGCGAATCGCGGAAATGCCCCCAGCTTGGGCGGTTAATACTTGAAAGTTGGATAAAATAGAAAGGCAAATTTTCACCCCAAACGTTTCGCCAGCTTTCCACTAAAGCAGGAAAAAGTTGTTCATGAAACTCAACATTATGAGCGTTGGATTCACCCTGATACCATACAACTCCCTTAATTGGCAATCCTTTTAGCGGTTCAATTCCAGCCTCATACAAATAATCAGGATGAAAAGGGTGACGTTGTTTCGGATTTTCTGAATCCTGAATATTAAAAGCAGCCCGTTCTTTACAAAATTCCTGCACAAAATCGTTGTTTTCCCAATTCATAAGAACATCAACTAATTGTGGGTTAAATTCCAAGGTTTTTCTGTCAATCCACGATTCGGTTGGCGAGCCCCCTTTTGAATTATGAATTAATCCGATTGGCATACCGGTTTCCTCGTACAATTTGCGTCCAAAATGATAGGCAATCGCTGAAAACTCAGCCGCACTTTTCGATGTACATTCTTCCCACACTCCTTCAAAAAACTCAAGATTATTGGTCTTACCCAACTGTTCTTTTGTCCATTTCTCTTTGCTGCCCCAGGCAATCGTTTTCATATTATACAAACGAATTTCGGGGTAATTCGCCTTTGGTATTTCTTGTTCTGCCCGGAAAGTTTGGTCAAGACGAAACGACATATTCGACTGCCCCGAACAGAGATACAAATCGCCCATCAAAATATCGTTTAGAATGATACTTTTATTTTTACTTTCAATCTTTAATAAATACGGGCCGCCAGCATTTTTCGCCGGAAACTCAACTTTCCACTTACCCAATTTATTTGTTTCGGTTGAAAGGCTTACACCATCAAGTTCAACTGTAATTATATCGCCTTTATTTGACGTTCCATAAATAGGAATTGCAATACCGCGCTGCAAAATCATTTTATGATTGAAAACGGCAGGTATTTGCAACCCGCCAAAATCGCCTGTCAAACGCTGGCAAACTGTTTTTGCCAAAATACCAGCGCCTTCAGCATTGGGATGAAGGTTGTCGGGCAATAAATCGGGGCGCGAATAAAGCGGAGTATGAAAATCAATCAGTTCCGTATTTTTTCCTAAGGCTACCACCTCAATTTTTTCCTGAATCTGCCAGAACCAATCGCGTGTACCTGACTTAAATCTGGGATGACCGTGAAAAATTGATGTCATTTTGCAAATCCAAACTTCTGGTTTCGATGATAAATTTCGAAATGAGTCGATTAATGCCGAATAATCTTCAACAAAATTCTGCCGATAATTGGGCCAGTTGTGGGGGTCGGTATCGTTTAATCCCAAATGAATAATTACAATTTGCGGTTCAAAACTTAATGCTTGCTTAAACTCTTTTTGTTGAATATAAGGACGATGCCCCTTCGTTAAAAGGGTTGTACCACTTTTACCAAAATTGCCAACTTCGTACTCGTCGCCCAACATTTTTTGCAGTTGAGCGGGGTAACTATTTTCTTTCCGATTTTCAATTCCTGCGCCGTAAGTTACTGAATTGCCTACACATGCAACTTTTATCTTTTCTGAATTTTGCGCAACACCAATTGCTGTTGACACACAAAAAAGAAATAAAAAGTATATTTTAAGCAAGTTCTTCATTCAAAAATAAATAATCAATTATTTGTATTCCAAAACGGCATCCCTCATTGCCATAAAATTTTCAAGCGATACAAACTCGTGCAAATTATGGCTCGATGAAACGATATAACCACCACCCTGCTTCATTTTATCGATGTGCATTTTTACATTTTCATAAACCTCCTGTGGTGTTCCGTTCCGCAAAACTCCCTCAATATAAATGTTTCCTGAGATGGTAATTTGATTGCCAAACTTCTCTTTTATCTCAAAAATATCCTGGTTCCCAGCGCACAAATCTATTGGATTCAAAATATCTGTTCCCATTTCCAAAAAGCGGGGAATCATATTATCGATTTTCCCGTCGATGTGGAAGAAAACCTTTTTCTCTTTCGACTTTGCCAATTGCATTTCCTCTTCAATAAAACTGAACTCCAGATTTTCCAATTCTTCGTAACTTACCATTGGTGCTGAATTGCTTACCAACCCACTTGAGAACTGCACCACATCAACCGGATATTTCAGAAAAATTTCAAGCTCTTTCATACAATATTCATGAATGCGTTTAATGAAATCCATCACTAAATCGGGGTCCATTACGGTATTCAGCAAAAAATCGTTGTAGCCCATAGCACACATGGTAGTAAATGCCGCAGTTTGCGCTTTAGCCATAATTCCCATTCCGGTTCCCTCAACAGCTTTGCAATGTTCATCAAGCCGCTTTTCTAATCTTCCGAGGTCGGGAAACCAGATTTCATTCAACTGCTCGCGGGTTTTAATTGTTCCATCGGCATAATGAATGCGTCCATCGGCATCGGTAAACTCTTTTCTACCAACGCGCCAAACATGACCAAAAAAAGTGAGGTCATTTCCCATGCGCTTATTCAGTTCTATATTATCATCTGCCTCCAACTCGAACGAATGTAAACGCATGGGTAATTTTTTGCCCAGAATTTGGTTCACAAGTGACAAATCCGGGTCTATTTCCAGAATAGGAACTTCTTTGGTTTCCACATGCGCAATGGCATCAAAAATGCGTTGCTTATTTGACGGCCTTAAGTTAGTCGTAAAAGTCATTAATATCTGTTTGTGTCAATTCAATTAAAAATTCGGAGATTATATCGGTTACAGTTTCCACACATTTTTTCCCTTTTTCGGGTGTGGCCAATTTTGGACTTCCAATTCCGGTGTCCTTCGAAACTTTGCTCCAGTTACGGGGTGTCCAAGCCACTTTATTTTTTAAGCCTTTTAGTTTAAACCCGGCACTTTTGCCGTCTCCAGCCTCTTCGAGGGGCAAAACCAGGTTGGGATACAAATACTGCATCACACTGGTTTCCATTTCTCCGGCATGGTCTCCAGGGTTATCAAAATGAGCCTCAGCCTCCTTCATTTTAAACCATTCTATTAGTCCAAAAAAAGCATCTGGGTATTTCCACCTGAAGTTCTCTTATCATGGGTTTAATATCGTTTCCACCATGACCATTCAGGATTACAATTTTCCGAATACCCTGATTATAAATGGTTTTTATAATGTCTGTCAATAATATTTTTTGGGTTGAGGGCGAAACGTGCAAACAAAACGGCAACTCAATTTGTCCGGGGTTCTGAACACCAAACGGGATTCCCGGCAATACCATCACTTTTGCATCGCGTTCCCAGGCTTTTCCGGCGGCAATTTCGGCAATTTTCGAAGTCTCTAAGGTGTCGGTTCCATAAGGCAGATGCAAGTTGTGCGGCTCTGTTGCTCCCCATGGAATTACCGCTACCTCAAATTTTTGAGCCTTTACGTTTTTCCAGTTGGTTTCTTGTAGTATATATGGTTTCATTTTTAGAAAGTTGTTGGAAGACCGAAGTTGGAAGTTTGTCCGTGCTAACCTTTAAAAGATTCATTTTCCCAAATATTTATTGTCATTTATAGTCTTTTCCTAATGCACTGTTTTTACAGGATGCTTGCCACTCTTTTAGTTTGAATATCATCGTTTCTGCAAGCTTTTTATTTTCTGCAAAAATATCGTTACTCTCACTTGGATCGTCATTCAAATTGTACAATTGAAAGGATTCGCCACTGTTTATACTAATTAATTTGAAATTGTTTTTAATGATTGAGAATTGCTCGACGTCCTGCGTTTCTTGTTTTTTCAAGCGGTTAGGTACCGGTGACTGAAAACGAATGGATGTTTCTCTTTCTTCTTGTTTTGAAAGAAGAGGTTCCATAATTTCTGCGCCATCCAAAACAGGTTGATTTTCCATTTCAATGCCACAAACCGCAAGTAGTGTTGGATAAAAATCACTGGTTGAAACAGGCAATTTTGATGTAAATGGATTTGTAATTTTCTTTGGCCATTCCAGAATTGCCGGAACGCGAACTCCGCCTTCGTACAGCTCTGCCTTTTTCCCACGTAATCCGCCTGATGAGTTATAATTATGAACGTACGACGGACCGTTGTCGCTGCAAAACCAAACTATTGTATTTTCTTCTATTTGAAGTTCGCGAAGTTTTTTGCGCAACTCACCAATTTGTTCGTCCATTGCCGAGATTGCCCCAAACCAGTGCTGCCCCTGCATATCTTGCCCTGGATATTTGGCTCGTTGCTCGTTTCCGGCTGCAACCGGAGTGTGCGGTGTATGAAACCAAATTACACTTAAAAATGGATTCGCCTCCGTTGATTTCCTTTCGATAAAATCTAAAGCTTTGTCCATAATAACTTTAGAATCGTCGCCTTCAGGCATTTCTTCCATGTATTCATTTTCGCCAGTCCAATAAAAATCTTTCCAACGAAAACCTCCTGTCTTTTGTCCTTTCTCAACCGGCTGATTCTGCACAAAACAATAATCCTCTGTACCAAAATCACCCCCCACTTGATAGTACGAATTGTATGTTGGCATCATCGATTCGGTGGAAAAACACTCATCGAAACCATTTTCCCAAGGTGGAGAATATGGTGATGGACCACCAGGGAATTCACTCTGATTTATGGTTTTACTTAATCCACCAACATGCCATTTCCCGAAATGCCCGGTTGAATAACCTTTAGTTTTTAAAGCTTCGGCAATGGTAATTTCGCCTGCGGGCAAACCATATCTTCCTGCCCAGGGCATATTATATCGATAAGCATGACGCCCGGTCAAACAGCTTCCGCGAGTTGGTGAACAAACCGGTGATGCCGCATAAAACCTTTCGAATCGGATTCCTACATTTGCCATTTCATCAAGACAGGGTGTCTTTACAGTTGGATTTCCGTAACAGGCAACATCGCCGTAGCCTAGATCGTCGGCCATTACGAGGATAATGTTGGGTAGTTTTTCCTTTTTCCCCGGACGATTGCACCCAAAGAATAAAAACAGAATTAGCGCTATTTCTATCAATTCCATCATTTTTTTTACAAAAGTGTTAGAAAATATGGTATTCCAAGGGTATCAAATATTACATAAAAGGTGAAATATGCACTTTGGACAGATTAATGGTTAATTGATATTTAATCATCTCCAAAATTTTGTAAGAGTTTCTTTTTCATCCTTAGATTATTTTCCCATTGCCTTAGATTTAATTTGTCCTATATCGATTTCGACACCATCGTATCCACTATTTTTTGCCCTTTTGAGAAATAGAGGGTCAGTTTGGTGATTACTACCCAGTACGGAGAAATTATATTAAGATTCATTCTATTCTTCTAATTTTTAGTAATGCTTCAAATGGAAAAACACAAGTATTTTTGTGTTTAATATTTCCAGACTTTTCCGGCCTCGTACATAGCAAGAATATTTGCCGTTGGAATATCATCCTGAAAGTTGTGTGTTGGTCCCATAAAGAAACCACCGCCACGTGCCATGTCGTCCAACAGTTTTTTCACCTCTGTTTTCACTTCTTCGGGAGTTCCGTGAGGCAATAAATCCTGCTCGTCAACACCACCGGAAAAACATAGTATATCTCCAAATTCAGCTTTTAATTCAGACGGAACCATTCTGCTGGCTTTGACCTGAATTGGGTCTAAAACCTCAACGCCGGTTTCAATAAACGAGGGGATTAAATCGCGGATACCTCCGCAAGAATGCTGGTAATAATGTGCGCCATATTTTTGCGCCACCTTTGCCATTTTCAGAAATGCAGGCTGTATAAATTCTTCCCACATTGCAACATCCATTAATAATCCCGATTGTGTTCCAAAATCGTCACCCAAACGGAAAAAATCGATTTTGCCATTGGCCGATTTCAGCATTTTATCAATGAATGGAATCTGAAACTCAAGGATTTTATCGATTAGTTTTTGCAGGAATTCAGGATTCATGTACGCTTCTATTAAACCACGTTCAACTCCAATTAAGGGTTGAATTGGCGATTGGAGTATTCCGGGCGAGGCAATTCCCGGTAAAGGCATAATTGCGTAATTTTTGTACTTATCGCACTGCTCTTCCAATTTCGAAAAATCGTACCAATCCAACTGCGGCCAGTTGTAGTTTTCCAAATCTTCAACTGTTTGTGCATTTTTTAAGGGGTGGTCAACTTCGTTCCAATAACCTGCCCCATCGCTGAATTTGGTAAATTGCCACTCAACCCCCCATAAATCTCTTTTATTTCCATTCTCCAACTCCAACTCCGGTCCAATATAACCTGGTCCAACCCATCGAAAATCGATTTCGAGTTTTTCGAAAAGTTCGTCATCGGTGGTAACTCCCAAATCCTTTTTAACTCGTTCCCTTACTTCCGGCACATCGCGATACATAAACGGTACGCGGTCTGGCTCTTCATGATTTAAGGCTTTTAAAACTCTTTCTTTTGGTGTCATTGTTTACATCGTTTTTTCCTTGTTTACTAATATTTCAATTCTCACATTCTTAGAAATAGTTCATTAACACGACTACTATTATTGTAATTAGAACATAATACAAGAATGCAGGGATGGAGTTGATTCGGATAATTTTTCCTCCTTCGCCAAAACATCCCACTGTTGCTGAAACTGCTACAATATTATTTATGCAAATCATGTTTCCAGCAGCGGCACCTATTGTTTGCAGGCTCATAATCATCACTTGTGAAACACCAATAATTTCAGCTACTTCATATTGAAATGATGAAAACAGGATATTGGAAACCGTTGCCGAGCCAGAAATAAATGAGCCTAACATTCCGGTTAACATGGCAAAAAACGGATATCCTTGCCCCGAGATATTTGCCACAGCGCCCGCCAAAGCGGAAATCATACTTTCCTTTGAACCATTTCCAGATTGCAACATTATTTGTACCATGGCAACGCCCGCAATCAATGCGATTGTTGCCCCAGAGATTTGTTTAAATGTTGTTTTCCAAGCGGTAACAACTGCTTTCTTTTTCATTTTAAAAATGAAATGAGTAAGAATTGCCACCAACATAAAAGGTATTGTTCCGGGTAAATAAGCCCATTTTAAAGAATAATCAAGGTTATTTTGTCCAAATAAACCGGGTATTTTAATTTCCAAGCCCGATAAAAACTCCTTCAAACCAAATGATGGAATTCGTGTGATTAACAGAATAAAAGCAATTAAGAGGTAGGGCAACCAAGCTTTAAATGGTGATATATCAGATTTCAATTCAGCTACATTTTTATCGACTTTTATTGATTCCGATTCATCGAAACGCCATACTGTTTTTGGGGTAAGGAATTTCCTTTGAGCGGCAAAAACCACAATTCCCAATCCTACAAAAGCACCAATTAACGATGGCAATTCAGGTCCTAAAAACCATGCTGACAGTAAATAAGGTACAGTAAATGCAACTCCGGCAAACAGAGCAAATGGCGCAGCTTGTAATCCTGTTTTTATTGAACGTTCTTTTCCGAAAAAACGACACATTATTATTACACCCAAAAGTGGAACAAGAATTCCCGCCACAGAATTTGGAATGGCAATCCACCGCGCCAGTTCTTGCGAGAAAACAGAAGGGTCGATTCCATCGGCAATTAAATTTGTTTCGAGAGTATTTGTTGCGCCAAAAAACGGAGTACCAACTACGCCAAACGTTACCGGAACTGAGTTGTATAAAAGTGCCACTACGGCTGCTGCCAAAGGAGGGAAACCAAGTCCGACCAGCAACGGACCAGCCAGAGCCGCAGGTGTTCCAAATCCAGCTGCGCCTTCAATAAAAGCACCAAACATGTACCCAATAATTATGGCTTGCACACGATGGTCAGGCGAAATATTTGTAAAGCCGTTGCTAATAACCGCCATTGCCCCCGACTCTTTTAGCGTGTTCAGAATTAGGATTGCACCAAAAATAATTATCAGAATATCGAATGCTTTAAATGCTCCAAAAACCGACCATGACAAAATGGAAGTTACTTCGCTACTCCAGAAAAAGAAGGCGATTGAAACGGCTGATAACCATGCCAATGGTAAAACAATTTTTGCAGTTTTGTTAAAAACCACCATAAGAACAATGGTAAGTGCAATAGGAAAGAATGCAAGTAATGCCATAATTTCAACTGTAGCTAAACTGCAACTTTTACAACTATTTTGTAATTCGTTTCAGGATTTGAACTTTGTTGCCCCGGGGCATGCCAATCTTCGGGATACAAAATGGCGGCTGTTCCGGATTGAATTAAAAACGTAGAATAATCCTGACTTTTGCATAGCTGGCAATCGTTTTCAGAGCTGTACTCATTTAAGTCAGAAACTTTACCACTTGTCACAAGAATCGACTCTTCCCCTTTAATTATAAATTGAATATCGATGTATTTTCGGTGACCTTCGAAAACAGGCGGTGTATTAAATTTTGTTTCGTAAGTTGAAAACACTGCAAAAAGATTTCGCCCATCAATTTCCACTACATTCGGTTCTCCGTTCTCAATTTGAGTAAACACCTCGTCAAGATTAGCTTCCTGTAAATATTTTAATCCTTTTTCAACTCTTTCGGACAGAATATTTTGATTTAGGATGTCTGCTATTTTTCCGATTATTGCCATTGTTATTTCTTCTTTTTGGGCTTTTTATACTTGTCCTCACCATCAGTCAACCACTTTAAAGAGAAGCTAACAAAAGGATTTTCTTTGTAACCATCTTTTTCGAATAATAAACCAATATCACCGTTTTTAAGTACCGTTAACGATGAGTAGGCTGAACCTCCTTCGTAAATTGTTTTGCCTTCCGTCCATGATTTGCCCTCGTCGTAACTTACTCGAACGGTCATATTTCTACGCTCCTTTTCCATTTTTGCATTTGAAAAAAGCAGGCGGTTCTTTTTATAACCATCCTCGATTAAAGTGTAACGAATGATACTTCCATTGCAGCCTGGGTCGATTAATGCAGGTTCTGCACGCGATTCCCAGGTAAGACCTTCATCGTTTGAAACATGCACATAACGCATTCCCTTTCCGTTGGCGCGACTGTTAATCATCCAATTTCCATTTGCCAATTCCACTATTTTCGATTCGTTTCCAGGTTTTACCGGGGTGTCGATAAAATACCAAGAATTACCATGGTTGTCGCTACCAAACACATGCAAGCCATTGTTTAGGTTTACCATACAATGCAGCATTTTGCCGGTGCTGGTATAAATTCCGCGCCCTGAGGTGATAAACTTAAAATCGTTTTTCCACTCGGGCTTGGCAATTTGCGAAGTAATATCTACAGGTTCACCCCATGTTTTTCCATTATCGGAACTTTTCACATAGTGCAAATAATATACGTCCTTTTCCTTGTCTAAATCCATAAAGTTGTAGAACAGGAAAATCTCTTTAGTTTCGCCGTCCACAATCATCGAAGGGTCAGAGGCAGATTGTCCTTCCGGAAAGTCAACCACCATTTCAATGTCAGACCATGTTTTACCATTGTCTGAACTTCGGCGTACAACAATGTTAATGTCTTTGCTCCATTTTAAATCGCCGCAAGATGGCACACGCTCATCGATGGCAGCAACCAAATCGCCATTAGCTGCGGTTACAATTGCCGGAATTCGGTAACAGGCTATCTTTGAATCCTTAGAAGCATTGAATAAATCATGATATTCATTTACGCCTTTTGCAATAAGGAATGTTTCCTCCTGAGCCTGTGTAGCCAGAGAAAAGAAGAGAATACAGAAAATTAATAATTGCTTTTTCATTTTTCTAAAGTTTTTATTTCAATTTAAATACTTCCTGGAAATTGTCATTAATTTCTTTCAACCAGATTTTTAGCATGTTCGTCATTTCAACCGTTTTTTCTGTTTCAGTTTGACTAAGGTCTTTAATTCGCCAATATCATTACGAAGGTTGTATGATTTTGTCTCACTGGTTTTATAATAATAATTTAATGGGGTATCTGGTCAGCACCCGCAAAATATCTAAGATGCTGATAATAAATAGATTAAAAATAAATAATATTGTGCCAATTCACTGATTGTAAGATTCATAAGAAAAATCACGGGTTGTGATCGGAATGCTTCATACAGGAACCCAGCATTGTCAACATTATAATATAAAACCCTGTTTTCTTTAATATTTCCATTGACTGATAATTTAATATTCATGTAAAAATCATTGCTTCTGATGAATTTCAGGGGAGATAAATATTACAAAAAGGGCGAAATCCTAAAAACAAATGTCTGTTGAGAAATATTGCATCAGCCAAAAAAAACAAAGAGATGCTAAACTGCAGTAATATTAATTCAAGGAAGTACTGTTTACATATTTGCTTAAGCCGGGATTCCTTTTCACATAATTGTGAATTTCAGAAATGATATACGGATTTTTCCCAGCCACATCCTCCTGCTCCGAAATACCATCCACCCCATAAATATCAAAAAGCATAATATCCCCATTGGGTTTTATAGCCACTTTCCAATTTTTGTAACGGATGAAATGGCTGAAATGCGGATCATCAGGAATAAAATATTTCAAGTAGTTTTTAATATTTGTTAATGAATCGGCAGCAACAATATTATAAAACTCTTCAGGGTCGTTTTTCAGATAATAGAGCTCTTCATTGCCGTCAAAATAATGGATGTATTTCCACGTTCCGTCGGTAATCGCATGTGAACCCCTTCCAAGAGTGGTAACAGTTACTTTATTCCATTCTAATCCAGGATTTTGAACCAGCGGAATCAGGTTTTTCCCTTCAAGCCCCTTTTTTTCTTTTAATCCGGCCATTTCAATAACGGTAGGGTATATATCCAAAAGATTGACAGGTTTTTTGCATATTTTATTTTTATAAATTGAAGAATATTTTCGGGGTGGAACTAAAATAAACGGGACTTTGGTAGCTTTCTCCCAGGCAGTGTGTTTGCCCCAATGTTCTTTCTCTCCAAGGTGCCAGCCATGGTCACTGAAAAAAATAATCCAGGTATTTTCTGAATAATCGCTTTTATCCAGGGCATCCAGAACCTTTCCGATCTGAGCATCTACAAATGAGATAGTTGCTAAATATGCCCTGACGGCGTTCTTCCATTCATTGTGTTCAATTACCGTTTTATGGCATCCCGCTGTCCAAGGAAGAAGAGCATAATCTTTAGCAGTTTGTGACAGATCGTCCAGATCGCCTTTCATATTCGGCGGAAGTTAAATGGTATCATTCTTATATATATCAAAATATTTTTGTGGAACAAAGAATGGCAGGTGAGGTTTATAAAAACCAACTCCCAGAAGAAAAGGTTTATCATATTGCTTTGCAAACCGGCCTACGGCCCAATTTGCAATTTTCCCATCCGGCATTTCATTATCGTCAACCGGAAGAGGCCCCCAATCGAAGGTACTCCATTTGTTAAAAGGACGGTCGATGGTGGAAATACCATTCATTGGTAAAACTACTTCCCATTTTTCTCTCTTAATGTCGACCGTCGGATCCATATTTTCAGTGCTTATCTCCTCATCCGTAAAGGGGGTTCCTACGATACCGGTTCCGGGTCCGTATTCATCCCAGTTTTCATTCATCACTTTTGTGGCTGCATGGTTAATTTTCCCAGCGCCCATCACATAGTAGCCATTGAGCCGAAAATATTCAGGAAATGCCACCGCGTCCGGCATATAATCAAAATATGTCCCAACATTATGATAAACGCCTGAAGTTTCAGGTCTCAATCCGGTTAGCATTGCCGCTCTTGAAGGACCGCAAATAGGCGAAGTGCAATAAGCATTAGTAAAAAATGTACCCCGTTCTGATAATTTGTCAATATTGGGCGTTATTAAACCCGGATATTTATCTGTTCTACCAACCCAATCAGCCATGTCGTCAACAATTATGAGCAGAATATTTGGTTTTTGATCGATTGATTTATCTGATGTATTGCAGGAACAAATTATCAGTATCACAATAATATTCAGTATGCATTTTTTCATAATTGCAATATTTAAAATTCACTTCTGATATTATTATTCGTCAATAACCAATCCAAAGTAAATTTCACCAGCTTAATATCTTTATGGGAATTTGTCTCATAAAACAATCCGATGGTTTTATCAGGCAACTCTGCTAAACTGGAATAGGCAAATTCAGCCTCGACTATTAATTTCTGGTGTGGCCATGTTTTTCCCCCGTCAAAACTGACATACACAGTGCCATGAGTCCGCCCGGGTCCCACTGGAACCGAGCATAGTAAAATCGCTCTGTCTGTACCTTCAGGATGTTTCACACAAATTAAGCTTCCATTACAACTAACTGTTTTTAAAGCTGTATCATTTTCTAAAGTTGACCAGGAAATGCCACCATCGTCACTAAAAGTCCGTGTACGAAGTCGCTGACTATTTCCATTACTTACAAAGGTACGACTGTTTAAAATCAAGGTTCCATCCGGCAATTCAGCAACTTTTGATTCGCTGGCCCAGGACATTTCGCCTTTCCAAGGAACAGTTTTGCTACGCATCCAGGTTTTACCATGGTCGTCGCTGTAAAAGCAAAGTACTTTTTTCCCTTTGTAAAAATCGCCCCCCGCAATAATTAACCTTCCCTTGTTTGCGCCATATTCCAATTGAATTCCTTCTCCCGAACCCACCACCATGACAGATCCATTGGTTTTAATCATATCCGAAATTTCCCTTGGTTCCGACCAGGTCCGGCCTTCATCCCCGCTGGAAATGATATATTGTTTGCAATAATGGTCGCCCAGCTCACCTTTTACATCATCCGGAACATTGGTGTAATCCCATGTAAAAAGATTGTAAAGCACAAAGATCTGATTTGTCTGTTTGTCGTAAACAGCTGCATTCGGAACAATTGATTTTTTCCCGTGGGTTGCCATGCGAACAGGTTTCCTCCAATGTTCACCATTATCATCACTTATTTTACACCAAAGGTCCTGTCCCGACCTGTCGCTCCATTTTGAGGCGTTTCTCCCCTGAACGATAACTATTACTTTCCCGGAATGGGTAACCACCACATTTTGCTCCCTGAACTGGGCATATTTTTCATTATTTTCTCCAAAGGCATTTTCTTTTCCGGCGATAAATACATTAAAATATTTTGGAGGAGTCATTGTACTTTTATTGGAGACCGGATTACAAGGAATTCCCAAAAATGTCAGAAAAAAGATCATAATTAGTACCATTTTTATCAATTTAATTGGTTGAAAAATTTATCTGTTAATGATTTCTTTAACAGGAATGACCTGAAAGGTCATATCAGCCTGGCTGTCTTCATATAGAATACCTATTGTAAAATCATCAATTTTTGTCATACATGAATAACCACGTCCGTTTTTCTCATCAAGAAGGAGTTGGTATTCTTCTGGCCAAGTTTGTCCGTCGTCGAGACTAGTTTTAATTGTCATGTGGTGACGCCCCTTTTTTGTATTGGGATTCGAGAAAAAGACCACCTTTTGTTTTTTGCCGTTAACCATAAAATTTTCTTTTATCAGACTGGCCTGACAGGTTGATTCCTGAAGGATATTTTTCCCGGATGTAGGATGCTTTATCCACGTTTTACCCAGGTCACTGGTAATATAGACTGAACACCCGTTATTTTCAGAATCATCTGTCCGGTTACGGTTATCGCGCATATTCAGCATCAAATGCCCATCATCTAACTCAATAACCTGTGCTTCGGTAGTATTTGATAGAGCACCTGTACCTATATTCCAGGTTTTTCCATGGTCTTTACTATAAATAATAGTGGAAAAAGGTATTTGGGATTCATCCTTAAACTGTGCAGGGAATACCAGGGTCCCATCCATCAAAGTAATGCCCTTTCCCGGCCCCTGGAGAATCAAATACCATTTGGGGTCTTTTATCTGAGAAGTAATGTTGATTGGCTCTGACCAAGATTTTCCGTCATCTTCAGATTTTATCAACATTAACTGACTGGTTTCTTCGGGCTTTAAACCGGGTTTGGATGCCATCCAGTTTCCTTCCCTGGGATAACCGTGTGCCCAAACTGCTGCCACCCATATAGTATTGGTTTGCCGGTCAACCAGTACCGACGGGTCACCCACACCGTTTTCATCCTGTGGTCTTCCTCCCCATTCACCCATATCCATGATAACTTTCATGGGCGTCCAGGTTGTTCCTCCATCCCTACTGAGGCTCATGCCAATGTCAATATCTTCCTGAAGGTCAGTTGCATTGTTTCTGCGAATATCATATACGGCTATCAGTGTATTCATGGTAGTTGTAGCAAGTCCCGGAATCCTGTATGTATCTGCATTATCATCATTGTGTTTTCGGAGGGCGATACCCAATCTGAATGGTCCCGGATCAGAAATAACTTCAGGCTTAATCATTTTATCAGCGATTAAAACCGAAACACAAGATGCATCGATCTTGCCGGTTATATTGGCAGATTCTTTCAATTTAAAACATACCAAAAAAATATTTTTGCCTTCAGCCAGCTTTTGAAAACCTTTTATATGAACTTCGTTCAGTAATGTCTCTGTTTTTCCAAACAGCGCTCCTATTCCCGGCGATGAACCATCTCCTGAATATAAGACTGAGATTTCCTGAATATCAAGTTTAACATTGTCGCCTGTGACATGTATTAATAACTCATTAAGATCAAGATGCTGATTTTTCCCCGAGGTTTCAATCCCGATCCTTAATACCGGATTAATCTCTTTTCCCATTAAAAGAGGAGTCTGGAACTTGTCAACGTACACCGACACAACCCTCATGGCAGTATTCGTGCTTTTATTTGCCAGATTTTGCTTTTCTGCAAATCCGTTTAAATTAAATACGGAAATAAGAAGAAAAAAGAGAGGCAATACAGTATGTTTCATGTATAATTTATTTAATTCTACTTTACGACTATAAAAAAACGTTCTTTGAGATATCTGAATTTGTCCAAAAACCTATTATTTCATACTCCACGACTGCTAGTTCATATAGCCAGGTAATTTACCTCGTAAATATTTGAA
>Ga0307376_10002461_pt1 | contig 18210 bp, 20 predicted proteins | sample TR2MG_FD_202536 | JGI IMG/M metagenome (GOLD analysis project Ga0307376, IMG submission 202536) | Soil microbial communities from Risofladan, Vaasa, Finland - TR-2 | ecosystem: Environmental > Terrestrial > Soil > Coastal area > Acid sulfate soil | place: Finland: Risofladan, Vaasa | collected...
GAGCGACCCGTAATGCCCTCGCCGGCAATCCTCCTAAACGCAGCACGAGCCCCCCTCAACCGACTTCTCGTCCTTGGATTTCCGCCGCAGCGACCAGGTACCCTACGGATCAGGCTAGGGTCGGAACCATTCGGCCGCGAATGGGTCTGAAATGCAAGGACAGCGAGGGGCATGTGGCAGGCCGGAATTATGCCCGTGGCCTCGAACTTTTATTCAGAGCGTCCCGGATCGGCGTTCCGGCGGGGTCCATCCCGCCCAGGGAGGGAGCGCTTGGCCGTAAAGCCCCTCCCGATGGATTTTCGGGACTTGTGTGTCCAAAGTGTCACCCTTCCCCCCCGGCGATCCATTATTGTTGACTCCTCGAATTAGATGAAAACGGGGGACTGATCCATGCGCGTCTTGATAGCTTGCGCCATCGTTATATCGGCAGCGATTGGCCTTGGGGGCTGCTTCCACCACCAGCAGACCATGGTCCAAGAGCCACTCAAATAGACTGAAACGGTTGCCGGTGGGTATGATCGAACAACCGACGAACTAACTAGTCCTGTTCTCTCTCCAGCAATTGCCATAGCCTCGGCCGGTTGATTCCGGCTGAGGCTTTTACTTGCCACGGCGATTTGTCCCAGCTCCCTCCCCGCAACCCGGCCTCAATCCAGAGTGGCGAGGGTCGAGAAGCGTGCTAGAATCTATCTCCAAATTTAAGAGGGGTCCCTGTGGATGACGCGTGATCGAACCAGACCGCCTACCTCCCTTGTCTTGCTGGTTTTCCTTGCCTGCTTGGCGCCGTCAGCCGCCTGGGCCCAGGCCGGGGCCATCTCCAAAGACATGCAGAATTATTGCGTCAACGACTACAAGAAATTCTGTGGAGATTACGGCATTCAAACCTCCGCCGTGAACCTTTGCATGCGCAAGGCGGGGCCCGGCCTGTCGCCGGCCTGCGTCAATGCGCTGGTGAAGGCCGGCAAGATCTCGGCAGCCGAGGTCGAAAAAATCAAGGCGCAGGCGAAGAGCCGGGCAGAGCCAGCCAAATAGCTGGTGTTTTTGACCTGACAATTGGTTGGAGCAAACCTGATCATGAAAAGTATTATCGGCTTGAGCGTATTTGCCGCCCTGGCGCTGACATGCAGCAGCGCCGCCGTCGCCGCCGATGCTTGCGACACGCTGACCTTTACGGGCCATCCCCAATATCCGGTGATCGCGTTCAAGGACGGCGACAAAATCGCTGGCGCCGCGGCTGATCTAGTCGAGGCGATCGGCAAGGAGCTCAAGGTTCCCGTTCAATCGAAGTACACCGGGACGTGGGCCGATGCCCAGGCGGCGGCGCGCGAGGGCAAAGTCGACATGATTGTCGGCATTTATTACAACGATGAGCGCGGCACCTATCTCGATTACGTCCAGCCTGCCTTCAATTTCGACCAGGTGGTCGTCTTTGTCGCCAAGGGCAAGGGCTTTCCCTATACCGGTCAGGACGATTTGATCGGCAAGAAGGGCGTCACCAATCAGGGTGAGAGCTACGGCACCGATTTCGATGCCTTTATCGAAGAGAGCCTGACCGTCGCCCGCACCGACGGCATCGACGACGCCTTCGCCGATTTGATGTCCGGCAAAGCCGACTATGTCATCGCCGGTTACTATCCGGGCCTCGCCGAGGCGGACAAATTGGGGCTCGAGGATAAAATCGAGGTTCTAAGCCCGACGCTGCTCAGCGCCGAGATGTTCGTCGCCTTCTCCAAGAAATCGCCCTGCCGCACCCTGGCTCCGGAGTTCGGACAAGCCGTGGCGGCGATGACGACCGACGGCCGCTTCCACAAGATGCTGACAGGCGCCATCGAGGCTTGGGACAACGCATACCCGCCCAAGGAGTAGGCTTCACCTAAGCGGTGTTGCTCCAGCGCGACAACGGCCGCCGTCCATTCGCTTCGGGCGGGCGGCCTCAGGCTATTGCGACTTCACCGAGCAGCTGGCTGATCCGCTGGAGTTGATGCATCCGACATCAATCATCCGCCGAGACTTATTCGTCGGCCACCGTGGCGGCGGCCGATGTCCGGTTGTTGGCCGAGATTTGCCGGAGCGACCGCGTCTCGATCTTCTCGGGCGACTGCCCGTTGCCCCGGTTCTGCACCGAGCGGCCGTCGAAATAGGCGCCGCTCTCGATGGACAGGGATTGGTGGTGAATATCGCCGACGACATGGGCCTGCGACTTTAGAAACACGTCGCCGCCCTGGATCGGCCCTTCGACCCTTCCGTCCACGACCACGCGCTGAGCCGCGATCGTTCCCACCACATGGGCTCCCTGCGAAATGATGAGGGAGGTGCAGTGCAATTCGCCGTCGATCTGACCATTGACCTCGATCAGGCCCTCGGCCGTCACGCTGCCGACGATCTTCAACCCCTTAGCAATGACAGTGCCCTTGTTCTTCGATCCAAACATGCTTCCCTCCTACGCCGAACTGGTCCCAAACAAGCAGCTTATTCCGGCCCAGGAAGGGAACGGACGAAGGCCTTGCCGGGCCGATGATTACGTCTTTCCGCGGGCTCGGACGCCGCTTGCGCAGTCGTCTCCCCAATGTTCATGGGGGGCGCAAACGGATCCTCGCAGCGACGCGAGTTGCCGTCGAAATAAGCCCCCTGCTCGATGGCAAGACTTTGGTGATGCAGGTCGCCTTCGACGTGGGAGGTGGAGTGAAGCGTCACGCGCATGGCCTTGACCGACCCGATCAGCCGGCCACGGACGACGACGTCGTCCGCCTTCACATTACCCTCGAGTTTGGAGTTTTCGCCAAGAACGAGCGCCACGCAAGAGACATCGCCCCGGACATTGCCTTCGAGATGAATTTCGCTTTTCGAATCGACGTTGCCGGTAATGAGCAGGTCCTCGCCGATGGTCGAGGCTTCGATCTTGCTTGAACTCGACGGTCTTGACCTCGCGCCATGCTCCAATGTGGCGGCCATTCTCTCCCCCCGTAGACATCAGCCCCCAACTGGCCTCGACACTTTAAACGAACCAGCGGGCAAGAGAGTTCCAATCCGACATGCGCAAAATTCACGGGTCTAGGACGTAGCAGTTGCAGTCGGCGTTTAGGCGCGCATGAATTGCGAGCGGGAGCTCTGTCCCTGCGTCCTCTCACCGATGCCCGGGAGCGGTCAAGCCCTCACCGCTTCATTCCGGGGTTCGTGGCCGTACCTTTCAACACGCCGGTGAAGCCACCGGCGCACCCCTGGTGACAATAGACCGAACCATAATCGTAATCGTCGATCTGTCCCGGGCGCGTTGCCGGCTTGCCGGCGGATTTTGGCGCTTGCCGATTGGTGGTGGATTTGCCCTGTGGCTTGGCCGTTGCTTGAGCGTCAGCCGGCGTGGCGATGACGAGGGACTGAGCCAGGAGGATTGCCGCCACCAAGACCAGGCGGCCAATCAGACTGATCGTCCCAGTCTTGTCGTTGATCATGATGGGCCTCCATTCGGCAGCGAGTGTGGTTGGAGGCTTCAGCCTCCGCCCCTCCCCTTTGCCCTGGAGAAAATCTCAGGGAGGGAGCCCATGGATGTACTCCCGATCTTGCCGGGATCGCGCGGCGCCGCCAGTTTCCCTTGCCGCGACGACGGCAAAGCCTAACCTCTTGAGGTGAGGATGGCGACTCATAGTTGTAAAAAAGCCGCAGTCGGTTGCAGGAGGCGGACAGCGCGGGACCGAATGTCTCACCAGCAACGCAGTCGGCGCAATGAATTGCGGAGATGCTAGCGCGCGTGCTTCAATTGGCTCATGCGCAGACTTCTTCTGGCGGCGGCCTGCACGCTGATCTTTGCCACGACCGTGTTTTGGGGGTCAGGCGAGGCTCTCTCCGACTGCGCCGCCACCCGCAGCGCCTGCATTGACCACTGCGTCGGCAGCAATACCAATTCGAGCCGCCAGAGCGCCTGCGTCAACCGTTGCGTGATTGCGTTCTGCCAGGACACGCCCTCCGTGTGCCGGCCGACCGATCAAACCGTCTGCAACACCTCGTTTCGGTCTTGCAACGGCGCCTGCGATGCCGCGAGCCTGATACCGTCGGCGATCGCCCAGACTCAAATCAGCTGCAATCGTGCTTGCTGCGTGCAGTTCAAGTCGTGTCTGGCGCTGCGGTCCTGCGAAGTGAGCGCGATCGCTTGTCCATGAGCTGGCGACCCACCCGGCGCGCCGGCGACTTCAGTCCTTCTCGCTCTCGCGCTGCTTCACCAGTTCCTCGGCGAGCTGGACGCGGAGAGCGCCGGGCAGATCGAGCCCGGCCAGCTTCCACTGCCATTGGCTCAGGCTTAGCTTCACTCTGAATTGCTCCTCGGCGGATTTCTGCGGCGGCAGATAGACGTAATAATCGTCGCCGCGATACTCCGAGTTCCACCAGATCTTCCACCCGCTCTGAAATGCGGATTTGGAGAACGGCGCGAGCTCCGCCGGGATTTTGGCGCCGCCGCCGGCGCTGCCCTTGGTCAGCAGCTCCATCAGCGTCGCCTCATTGACCAAACGCGCGACGATCGGATCGGCGTAGGAGGCGCCAAGACCGATGGCGATGCTCTTGCCGAAGAGGCCGAGCTTCTTCTCCTTGCCGGTGAGCTCGAGATAGGTCTCGACGATCTGCTTGGTCAGCGACTTCCGCAAGGCGCGGTAATCGACCCTCCGGCTCAGAGCGGGGGCGTCCCTGGCTTCGATGGCCGACGCGATTCGGTAGAAGCCGGCGACCGGCCAGATGGCGTAGGCCAGGAGGAAAACCGCCAGGATGGCGGCGATACGGAGGGTCCAGCGCATGACGCTGTTAAGCCAGCCAATGAGGCCAAAGGGAGGCGCGTCTGGACCTAGGGCAGCGCCCCGGCGTTCGTCGCCTCGGTCGCCGGCGTCAGGCGCCAGATGGCGTTGCCAACGTCGTCGGCGACGAGCACGGCGCCGGCCCGGTCGATGGCGACGCCGGCAGGGCGGCCGCGGGCGAAGCCAAACAGGTCGATGAAGCCGGTGAGAATATCCTCCGGCGGACCTGAGGGGCGGCCGTCGGCGAAGGGCACGAAGATTATTTTGTAGCCGCTCTGGGGCCTCCGATTCCACGACCCGTGCTGGCCGATAAAGGCGCCGCCCTTGTACCGCGCCGGCAGCAGCGCGCCGTCATAGAAGGCGAGGCCGAGCGACGCGGTGTGAGCGCCGAGCGCGTAGTCGGGAATGATGGCTTTCGCGACGAGATCCGGCCGCTGCGGCTCGACGCGTGGATCGAGGTGCCGGCCAAAATAGCTGTACGGCCAGCCGTAGAAGCCGCCCTCGATGACCCGCGTCAAATAATCGGGAACAAGATCGCTGCCGAGCAGGTCGCGCTCGTTGACCGTGGTCCAGAGCTCACCACTGTCAGGTTGCCAGGCGAGACCGTTGGGGTTGCGCAGGCCCGAGGCAAAGATCCGCTGCTTCCCGGTCGATGGGTCGATCTCGACAATGGCGGCTCGGCCGAGCTCATTCTCCAGCCCATTCTCGCCGGCATTGCTATTGGAGCCGACGGTGACGAACAGGCGCGAACCGTCGCCACTGGCGATGACATTCTTGGTCCAGTGATAATTGATCGGCCCGGCGGGCAGGTCCGCGATCTTCACCGCGGGCGCGGTGATCTTGGTCTCCCCCTCCTCATAGGGAAAACGCAACAGGGCGTCGGTGTCGGCAACGTACAGATCCTGTCCCGCCAAGGTCATGCCGAAGGGAGAATTCAACCCCTCCAGGAAGGCCGATCTCGTCTCGGCGATGCCGTCACCATCGGCGTCGCGCAACAAGGTGATTCGGTTGGGGCTGTCGACTCCAGCCCCGACAATGCTCATGACGACAGCCATGGCTACCCCCATGAAGTCGCGAGGTGCGTCGGAGGGCGGCGTGTTGGTCTCGGCGACGAGCACGTCGCCATTCGGCAGGACATAGAGCCAGCGCGGGTGGTCGAGGCCGCTGGCGAAGGCGCCGACGGAAAAGCCGGCGGCCGGAACCGGCGCGCTGCCGTCCGGCCAACCCCTGGCCGGCGCGAGGCTCACAGTGGGGAAAAGCGTTAGCTTTGGCGGGGGAAGTTGAGGGTTGGGGCCAGTGCCCTCCTCCTCGGACAGGGTGGCGCTATCGCCGCACCCGGCCAAGCTGAGGGCCAACAAGCCAGCGAGTAATGTGAACGTCATCTGGCGCATATAATTACCGTTTGGGCCCGCGTTTCAGGATGCAGTCAAAAAGACCCCGCTCGGCATCGATGTGTTCCTCGGCTAATTATGTCTGCCCTACTGTCGGGCCTTTCTGTTTTCCACGCATTCGGCTAATTTGCGGCCTCGATAAGGGAGGGACAAGCATATGCGCCTGATTCTCATTCTTCTGATTGCTCTCGTCGCGTTCAGTGTGGTCCAAAGCTACCGTCATGGCTGCAAATTCGCGCCAGACTCCGTTTGGTTCGATTGCGTGCTCGGCAAAGCGCCGATGGCGACGACCGCCCCGGCAACCGACCAGGCCCCGCCGCCTTCGCCGCAATAGCGTTAGCCCGTATCCAGCGCTGACCTGGCGCGGCCGTCAGGTCAGCCTCGGCCGGACGCGACGGCAATCACATCCTGCTTCAGTAGGAGTTGGGGTTGCTCGCTTAGGCGCGAGCAGGCTAGACGGCTGAGCCGGTGGTCATGTCCCGGAGGAATCAACGACGGTGACAACCGGCCTGTCGAATGAGCATGCCGCCGGGTCCGCAGGCATCGACCTCACGGTGGTCATTCCCGTCTACAACGATGCGGCCACCATCGCCTTGTTGTGTAAACAGCTGAAGGCGGCGTTGAGCCCCGAGGGCATCTCCTTCGAGATCCTGTTTGTCGACGACGGTAGCACCGACGATTCGGCCCAAAGACTTGCCCGGCTGGCGCGGGAGCATGCCGAAGTCACCGTCATCGAACTCACGGGAAATTTTGGACAGCAGATCGCCGTCCTTTGCGGTCTCGAGCAAGCGAGCGGCGAATGCTGCGCCGTCATGGATGCCGATTTGCAGGACCCTCCCTCGGCGTTGCCGCATCTATGGCGCGCCCGGTCCCCAGATTTCTCGGCGGTGTTCGCCGGGAGGCGCGGCCGCTATCAATCTCTGGGCCGCCATTTCACCTCGCTCATGTACCGAACGCTGCTGCACGTCCTGACCGGGCTTCCGAGCGATGTCGGCATGTATGTTCTGATGGAACGCCGGCTGGTGAAGGCGATCGTGGAATTTCCGACGCAGCACCCTTCGCTGCCGGCGATGATCGGTTGTCTCGGCGTCCCGTCGATTTCGGTCCCGTTGAAGCGCATGATGCGCGCCGAGGGACGTTCGACCTATACGAGCCTCGCCCGCGTGCACGCGGCCATCGAAGGCATGACGTGCTGGCTCAACTACCGGCTCCAACGCCACGAGACGCCTTATCTTCAGGCGCACGGCAGGGACCTGGTCAGGACCCTCACCCGCGCCCGCGTCACCGGAGAACCAGGCAGTCACGGCACCGCGCCGCGCACCACTTATTGGCGGGCCTTACCGCTCCGCGTCGTGATCGCCGCTCTGATCGTCCTTACCCTTGTCGATGCGCTCGATCTTCGCCGCCATGTCCGGAATGAGACGCACCCGATAGCTCGCACCCTCGCAATTGAGCACCCACACAGCCTCGTCCGGCTTCGACGCCTGCTGATCCCGTTCGGCGCTTTGCGGCTCGTCGCATTGATAGCCCTGGTCGCGAATCTGAGCCGCGATGTCGTCCTTCGGGCTTTGTTGGGCGGAGGCGGAAACACCGCCGGCCGCCACCATGACGACAGAAGCAAGACTCACAAGCACTGCTGATCGCATAACCCCCCGAAGCCGTCACTCAGGCGGCGGCAAATACACCCCGCCACAGACGACGCTCTGGTCGAGCCGCTCGCAATACATCTGTTTGGGCTCCACCGTGCCGGTCACGGGGTTCTTGAACTTATAGGACTGCCAGAAGCTCGGCTGCTCCTTGGCGAGCTCGACGCGCTCCTGCACGAAGGCCTTGCCGTCGGGGTCCTTGTCTCCGAGCTGGTTGGTGCCGATGCGCGTCTTGTCGGCGCCATGAGCCAGCACGGTGCCGTCCAGGCCATAGACCACGATGTAAAGGTCGCGGTCGACGAATTGACCGGATCGATCGTCAATCTCGGCATAGGCCTTGTCGGCTTCCGCCTTGATGAAGGCCGCGGCCTTCTTGACCAATGCCACCGCCTCGTCCTTGGTGGCGCCATCGGCGGCGAGAGTCATGCCACTCGTCATGGCGATCGCGGCGAGCGCGAGCGCCCCAGACACTCTCGTGCATGTGCGAGCAATCATGTCGATGCCCTTTGCCCTCTTGCAACCCAAGGCGCATTGAAGCACAGGGAGGACCACCAAGTCCTGGTTGCTTTTCAATGCATCAAGGGTCACAAAACCGCCACAACCGTGGCCGACTGAGCGCACTCGCGTTCTGCTTTGGTGAAGCTTGGGAGAGGTCAGTTCAATGCGGATGAGCGCAGCTCTCTTGGTCGCGGCAATGGCCGCAATTCTGTCCTTGCCCGCGCTTGCGGCGGACGATGCCACCAGCCCTGACGCTTCCGCTTCGCAACAGCAGCTGCTGGGCGTGGGCGAGCTCGATCAGCTCGTGGCCCCGATCGCGCTCTACCCCGACGCTCTCCTGGCGCAGGTGCTTATGGCCTCCACCTATCCGCTGGAGGTGGTCCAGGCCGACCGCTGGGCCAAAGCCAACAAATCCGTGACCGGAGACAAGCTCGACGAAGCCATGGCTAAGCAGGATTGGGACGCCAGCGTGAAGGCACTCGTGGCGACCCCGACCGTGCTCACCATGATGAATGAGGATCTCGACTGGACCCAGAAGCTCGGCGACGCGGTGCTGGCGCAACAACCGGACGTGATGGACGCCATTCAGCGGTTGCGCATCAAGGCCCAGGACAACGGCAAGCTCGCCACGACCAAAGAGCAGAAGGTGACGGTGACCGAGGAAGCCGAGAAGCAGGTCATCGTGATCGAGCCCGCCTCGCCCGAGACGGTCTATGTGCCCTATTACGAGCCGGTGGTGGTTTACGGCGCATGGCCCTATCCCGCCTACCCGCCCTATTACTTCCCCCCTGCCCCCGGCTGGGTCGTCGGTGGCGCGCTCGCGCGCGGGATCGCCTGGGGAGCGGGTTTCGCCATCGGCAACGCCATCTATGACGGCTTCGATTGGCGCCACGGCAATATCAATGTCGACATCAACAAGAACGTGAACATCAACAAGCACGTCAACAATGTGAATGTCGGCAATTGGCAGCACAATTCCTATCACCGGCGCGGCGTGAACTATGACAACAAGTCGGTGCAGAACAAATTCTCCAAGACCAAGATCAACACGGGTGATCGCAAGCTCGACTTTCGCGGGCGAAGCGGCGACCAGGTGCTGAATGTCGACAAGAGGCCCGGCGGGGGCGAGCGCCCTGGACTCGGCGGCGACGGCAATCGGCCCGGGGCTGGCAACAGGCCCGGAGACGGCAACAGACCCGGCGGCGGCGATGGCACCAGGCCCGGCGGCGGCGACCGCCCCAATCTCGGCGGTGGTGACAAGAAGCCCGGCGGCGCCAATAGACCCGAACAGCGCTCCAAGCCGAATGCCTTTGATTCACGCGACGGCGCCAAGGCGCGTGACTATTCCAAGCGCGGACAGGCGAGCCTTGGCGACCGCAAGCCGCAATCAATGTCCAAGCCAAAGAGTTCCGGTGCAAGCAAGGGCGGCAGCCGGCCGAAGGCGGGCGGTAGCGGCAACCGGGGCGGCAGCGCCTCCCGCGGCGGCGGCGGGCGTGGCGGCGGTGGTGGACGCGGCGGCGGCGGTCGCCGGCGCTAGTGAAGTCAAGACAAGGACAGCGGCGATGATCGGCAATTTTCTCGCACGGCGCAAGCAAAGCTCGTTCATTCTTTGCGCGGCCCTGGTCCTGTGGCTCGGCCCCGCGGCGGCGCAGGAGAGCTTCAAGAGCCCGGAAGAGGCCGTAACCGCGCTGGTCGACGCGGCGAAGACGCAAAACAAGAGCGACGTCCTTACGGTGCTCGGCCCTAAGGGCCGTCAAGTCATCAGCTCGGGCGATGCGGTCGCCGATCGCGCTGCCCGCGACAAATTCGTGGCGGCTTACGACGCGAAACATTCCCTCACCGAGGACGGCGACAAGACCACCCTGGTCATCGGCGACAATGACTGGCCCTTCCCGATCCCGCTGGTGCAGACCGACGGCAAATGGCGTTTCGACACCGCAGCTGGTCTCGACGAGATTCTTCGCCGCCGCATTGGGCGCAACGAGCTCTCGGCCATCCAGGTTTGCCTCGCTTATGTCCAGGCACAGAACGAATATGCCTCCCTCGATCCGGCCGGGCTTGGGCCGCATGCCTATGCGCAGCGCCTGGTGAGCAGCCCCGGCAACAAGGACGGGCTCTATTGGCCGACGGCCGAGGGAGAGGAGCCGAGCCCATTGGGCGATCTCGCGGCGCAAGCCTCAGCCGAAGGCTATAAGGTCGGGCAGGCGCCAATTCCCTATCACGGCTATTTCTATCGCGTGCTCAAACGCCAAGGCAAAAGCGCCGCCGGTGGCGCCTATGACTATGTCGTCAACGGCAAGATGATCGGCGGCTTTGCTCTCCTCGCCTACCCGGCCGAATACGGCAATTCCGGCATCATGAGTTTCCTGGTCAATCATGAGGGCGAGGTGTTCGAGAAGGATCTCGGCCCGCGCACCGACAAGCTCGCGCGAAAGATCGAAATCTTCGCCCCGGACCAGACCTGGAACAAGGCCGACACGCAGCCTTGAGGGCGCGATTGCCATTTGGCGTCGGGTGTGACGCGTGAGCCACGGCTGCGCGGCAAAGGGTGAGGGCCACGGTTTTTGCCGTTGGCCCGCGACCCGGTTGCACTACCCTCCTGAACCCATCAGAAAAACGGTGGCGGCACGTAGGGGGGAAGTTGATGCGCAAGGCTTGCATGACCATTGCCGCGCTGCTCATGCTGGCGGCAGCCCCAAGCATCGCCAAGGCCCAGGTCGGGAGCGATGCCGACCTCGCCAAGAAGCTGGCGAACCCGATCTCGAGCCTGATCAGCGTTCCGTTCCAATATAATTACGATTGCTGCTACGGGCCGCTCGACGCGAAGCGTCATCTGCTCAACATCCAGCCGGTGATCCCGACGCAGATCAGCCAGGATTGGAACCTGATCGTCCGCACCATTCTGCCGGTGGTCGATCTCGGGGCGCCGGCGCCCGGCCTCGACAATACATTCGGCCTCAGCGACACGCTGCAAAGCTTCTTCTTCTCCCCGCGCAATACGCCGGGCGGAATCACCTGGGGCGTCGGTCCGGCCATCTCCTGGCCGACCGGCACCGACCCGCTGATCGACAGCGGCAAATGGAGCGCCGGCCCCACCTTCGTCATCCTCAAGCAGCAGGCGGGCTGGACCTATGGCGTGCTGGCCAATCAGATCTGGTCCTTCGCCGATGCCGGCGGCCCAAACCGCAGGCCAGAAGTGAATCAAGCCTTCATCCAGCCTTTCCTGGCCTACACCTGGAAGGATTCGACCACCCTCACGCTCAATTCCGAGGACCGCGGATGAGCGGAGCATCCCGCTCAATTTGATCGTGAGCCACGTCTATAATTTCGGCAAGCAGCCGGTGAGCCTCGCCGTCGGCGGCCGCTATTATGTCGAGACGCCGGAAGATGGACCCGATTGGGGCCTGCGCGCCATCGTCACCTTCCTGTTCCCCACCGGCGGCTGAGCCAGGCCTCGATCAACCCGGTGCGGCCGCGACGAGCCAGGCCGGATCGAACCAGCGGTCGGCCTCCCCGTCATAAGGGAGACGCGTGATGTCCCAGTGGCGGATGAAGGGCGCGTAGGTTTCCCATACCGGGGGCCCGCCGCCGACAAAGACCACGCGATCCGGGAACCAGGCCAGGACCTCGGCTGGATGCTTGTCGGAGCGGATTTCGCAGATGGTCCGGTCCTCATAGGCGAAGGCCGGGATCGAGCCGATGGTGCGCGGGCCGGCAATGATGACATGCCCGCGGGTCACGTCGAAGAACCGCGCCACATCCGCCACATATTCTCTGCCCTTGTTGCCTTCCCAAGGCAATCTGCCGTCGAGCCCAAGCTGGCCGCGCTGGCCAATGGCACACATGGCACGAATGTCAGCCACATCGATCTCCCTTGCTGCGGCGTCTTCCTGGTGAAGGCGACATTATCGGCCGATGGCCTTTTGGCAAAGACTCATGCACAAAGGCTTGCATCCATGACGCCGCGATCCCCTCTTCCCGACGTCGATCCTCGCCAAAGGCTGAGGGCGATCGGGTTGATGGCGCTCGCCACGGTCTGTTTCGCCGCGCTCGACGCCACCGGCAAATATCTGATCACGGTGAAGAGCATGCCGGTCGCCGAAGTGACCTGGCTCCGCTTCATGGGCCACGTCGTGTTCAGCGCCGCCGTGCTCTGGCCTTTCGCCTTCAGGCCGTCGCTCCGCTCGGCCAAGCCCTTCATACAGATATTCCGCTCCGTGCTCATGGTCGTGACCACGGGATTCAACTTCCTGGCGCTGAAATATCTTCAGCTCGATCAGACCATCACCATCTTCTTCCTGACACCGCTTCTGGTCGCTCTGCTCGCGGGCCCGCTGCTGCATGAATGGGTTGGCTGGCACCGCATGGTGGCGATCGTCGCCGGCTTCGTCGGGGTGCTGATCGTGATGCATCCGGGTTTCGGCACCCTGCACCCGGCCATGCTGCTCGCCTTGGTCGCCACCTTTGGCTACGCGCTTTACAACCTCGCGACGCGCTATCTCGCCGCGCACGACCCGGCGGCGGTGACGCAGAGCTACACGCCTCTCGCCGGCGCCTTGATCATGCTGCCCTTCGCCCTTGGCGCTTGGCAGGCGCCGCAAGACGCCGCCACGTGGATCCTCTTCGCCACGCTCGGCTTCTGGGGCGGCCTCGGCCATTGGCTTCTGATCCTCGCCCATCGCAGCGCACCAGCGTCGGCGCTCGCGCCCTTCATCTATCTCGGGCTGATCTGGATGTCCTTCGCGGGCTTTCTCGTGTTCGGCGACCTGCCGACGATTTGGACGCTTTCCGGCGCCGCGGTCGTGATCCTGGCCGGGCTCTATCTGTTCGCGCGGGAACGGAAATTGCTGGGACCGAGACGCGTCGGTCCCGCCTCGGACATCGCCACCCAATAGCGGGCTCGATTTCGTCTCGGCGAGATCGCTTGGAGCGCCTAGTAGGTCACGGTCACCACTATGGTGTCGCTATAGGTCGCCGGCGCGGGAGTCGTTTGCGGAGGCACGCGGCCATAACCGGTTTGGACTTGCGCGCTGCCACTGCCGGTGCCCGCTACCGTGAAGGTGCCGGATGTGCCATTCCCCCAGACCTGCGTGCGCGCGGCATCGCGGTATATGGTATAGTTGATCGTTACCGCGCCGGGCCCTGTCATCTTACGCAGCACCACGGTTGCGCCGGCGCCGCTGCCCGCGCTCAGGCTTGTTGTCCAAGCTGTGCCGGGGGTGCACGTGACGCTGATGGCGTTGGTGGCGTCGACATTGGCGCTGAGAAAGCCCTGGCTGCCGAAATTGAGCGTGGTGGCCGTGACGAGGCAGTTGCTCGCCACCGTCGCGGTTATGGTGAAGCTCGCTGCGTTTGCGCTTGTGAATGTACCGCAGGCGGGACAGGTTCCAGGTCCACCGGTGCAATATTGATAGTACAGCCGCCGATGCGTCGCGGGGTTGTAGGTCGATGTGTAGCTGCCCGGAGGCGCGGCCGACTGCCCACCGAACACGCGGGCGAAAATGGATTGGCTGAGCGGAGACGAGGGGAGTGTCATGGTCAAGGCTGGCGGGTTCGGCGGATTAGGCGCAAACAAGGTTGAGCCCCAAATCGTACCTCCCCATGTATCCGAATAGAGCTGGTAGGTGAGCACGTTGGCGCCACTGAGCATCCGGCGGTTCGCGGTCGTCAAGCCGCCATTCCCAAAGCCAAGATTGGGGCAGAGTCGGACGGTGCGCCCGGCGGTGCCGGTGCAGCTGATCGTCGATAATCCGGTGGTATCGTCGTTGCCGCCCGACAGCGTATCCACCGGGCCGAAGGCTATGGCAGATACGCTCCAGCTGCAGTTCTGCGCCACGACGTCAGACGGAGCGAGCAGCGCGGCCGCAGCAAATGCGCAGAGGAGTAGGCGTCCCTTGGTCATCGGCACATCACGTTGTCAATGGCGACTTGCTCACCGGGCCGGGGATCAAAATCGAACACGGCTTGGCAAGTGGCGCCGTCGGCACGCTCGACCGTGACCACGTTCTGCGCCGCAAGTCCGCGGATATAGGCTTGACCGTCATAGCCAATGATGAAGGTCTGCCCGTCGCCCTCCAAGCGGCCTTGTTCGCCGACGCCAAGCGGGCTCCCCATGTCGTCGACGAGAGTGACGAGGGCGGCTTGCGATGCTTCCTTGATGCCGAATTTAACCACGACACCGCCGCGATCGGCGGGCACGACAACCGCGCGCGTGGTCGGTATCTCGGCATCGATGGGGAGATTCGCCGGATCAATGGCGATCTTGTTGTCCTGAAAGGACTTCAGATAAGGCACCAGCAGCAGGCCTCGGCCGTTGGTCTCGCCGACCGGGCGGTTTTCGTATTGCACCGTGACATTGGGCGCTCCCGCGTCCACGACGGCGAAAGCATCGTCAATGCGATTAGCAAAAAAGACGCCGCCGCCCAGGACCGCGACGGATCCATCGAGCGCCGCTATTCCGCTTAGGGTTTCGTCCCATTGCTGAACGCCGACTTGCATGCGGGCGAAGGACGCGCGGTAGCTCACGCCGGCTGAACGATCGGCGATGATGCTCTCGCTGTCGCGGACGTACCAGCCGTAGCTCCCATCCTGCTGTTGCTCCGACCTTGAAGCGTCCGCCGCGAACCGGACGCCTTCTGGTCCACTCGTAACTCCAGTCGAAGTGCTGATGTTCTTGCCGAATGGAACCGTGATCCCCGCGAAGACACCGAAGTCATCCTTGTTGTCGATATCGGCGAAGGCGCTGGCGAAAATCGAGCTGTTGCGGAAGACCGGGCGATTACAGGAGAACCCAACAATGCGGCTGCGGTCGCCCAAGATCTGCTCGATCTGTGAATAGCTGAGATTGAGGACGGTGGGATCGAAGCGCAATGGCACGCTCAGGCTCATCTGATCGAGAACCTTCGGCGGTCTCGCGTTGAAGAGGGCGATCCCGTTAAAGGCCGAGATCGGCTGATCGAAAGAGGGAAAGGGGTCCGCGCTCAAGGAGGCAATGTCTTCATAGTCGCCGAGAGTTCGCTGAGTCCGGACGTAGAGCGAAAGGCCCCAATAGCCCAGTTCGACCGAGGCACTGTATAGGGCGCCGGTTTGCCCCAGGGCGTCAGTTTGCCCTAGGGCGCCCGTTTGCCTTTCGGTGCTGCTGCCGGCCAACGCAACCGAAGCGACGCCGCGAGCGCCGAGCGGGAATACCACTCCAGCGCCGCCATTGACGAGCCCGTCGCCGGCCTCGGCATGGCCTTCAAGCGTAAGCCAGTCGGCCCAGCCGTAACGCAGGCTCCCCGACCCCATAAGGCTGTCGTTGTAATTGTTGGACTCGATCCCGTAGTAACGGCGCGGATATCCAACCTCGGCCGAGAAGTCGAAGAGTCCTTGTCTAAGGAGTTGGCTCGACGTGTAAAACGGCAGCGTCGTGACGGTCTCCCGGCCCGTAACGTCATGAACGACCAATCGCGCCGTGCCGGCGCCGGTTGAGATCGGCAGATTGGTGATCTCAAACGGCCCGGCGGGCACCGCGCCCGTGAAGGTCTTCACATTGTGCGTGTAGACGTCGAAGGTCGATGGCACCGCCGCCGTGCCCGACAGAACCGGAAGCGGCAGCGTCACGAGATCGGGACGCAAGCCGAAATTTCGTTCGGCCTGCACCCCGCCGAGCCAGACCGGACGCGTCCATGACAGCCCCCCCGAGATCACATCTCCGGCGCGATAAGACATCAGCCGGTCTCGATCCGAATAGACCCACGTGCTTTGAAGGCGGGTGAGGTTGGTCGTGTCGAGCGTCGGAAAGGTACCAAGTTCGGTCGCGGCCGAGCTTGCTATCACGGACTGGTTCAGGGTGCCGAAACGGCCAAATACGCGACCGCCCAACTGGGCCGATAGGCCGGGAAAGCCCTGCAGGCTTTGCTTGGAGGACCCGTCGACATTGGCGAACAGCGAATAATCGAAAACCGCGCCAAAATTCCGCTGAGGATTGTTGAGGGAGCCTGCGGGCTGAGCACGCGCGTCGATGATCCGCGGGAGCCGGGCTTCCTCCGCCGCCTCGACATATAGTCTTTGGCTCGCTTCCTCGATGCGATAGCTGACGCCAGGCAAGCGATCGAAATACACGAGGCCGTCGTCACCGCCGGCGGCTAGCTTCAGGCCAAGGGCGCGCGTCTCCTCCGGCGTGGCGACAAGCGAACCATCAGCGCGCTGCGCGAAGGAACCGATAAATCCGGTGGGTGCGCCGTTGATGAAAAGCTCCAACTGAAGCTCACGGGCAGACTCATCCGTGCCTAGCAATTGCGCCGGCATCACAGAGGAAGAGTCCTGCGCCATGGCAATATCGATGGACGCGAATAGCCCTATCACTAATGCGATGAAACTAGCGGCCGGACGGAACAACGAGCGTCGCATTGATCGCCCCGGCATCGCTTTGTGCCGACAGCGCTACGGAACGCCCGGCGACTAGGTTTCCACCGGCAAGCGACAGCGGCCACTGCATGCTGGCCCCGCTAAGAACGTAACCGACCAGGCCGTCTCGAGCTGCTATGGCTCGGTCCCCGTCGGCGATATTGAGATCAGAAATCCGCAGATGGCGATCGCCCGTGTTCTTTGCGGTTAGAACGGCGGCTTTGCCCCTCGGCTGCAAGGCCCAGGACACATTGGCCGGACTTGCTTCTGGGTTGGAAAAGAAAACTGGGATCGAATAGCGCAGAACAAAATTGACCGTGCCCGGACGCCTTTTCGCGCGCTCAGGGAGTTCGTCGACCAGCAACCGATAGCTCTCCTCGCCGACAACAGGCGCCTTGGTCACGCGCACGACGCGGACGAGGTAGTCGCTGTTCGAAGCGAGCGTGGTCAAGGGAGGGCTGGCAACGACATCCGTGGTCGGTTCAAGCCGGTCGGCGCCGTCGTCCTGTGACCAGCGAAAGACGCGGATCTGGACGTTGACGGGACGCGCATCTTCATTGCGCAAAGTCAGCGTTGCCGCACTGTCGGGGGCGATAAGAGAGAGAATCGTCGGCGCGACTCTTAAAGAGGCAGCCTGAGCGCTGCTGCTGCCCAACAGGCACAGGGCCACAGCTCCCATGACCAAGGCATAGCGCATGGTTAGATCCTTCACCTAAATCAATAGGGACCCGCGATGTAAGGAGATTCAGAAGGTGACCGTGGCCGTAATGGTATCCAGGTACGCGCCCGGTGTCGGCGCTGGCTGCGGAGGCACGCGGCCATAGCCAATCTGGGCTTGCGCGCTACCCGTGCCCGTACCCGCCACGGTGAATGTGCCCGAGGTGGCGTCCCCCCAGACCTGCGTGCGGGGGGCGTCGCGATAGATGGTATAGTCGACGGTGGCCGCAGCAGGGCCGGTCATTTTGCGCAGCACCACGGTGCCGCCAGCACCGGTACCCGCATCAAGGCTGATGGCCCAAGGGGTCGTGTTCGTGCAGGTGACGCTGACCGTGTTGGTGCTATCAATATTGGCGACAAGCACGCCTGGGTTGGTGCCGAAATCGAGCGTCGTGGCCGAGATCGTGCATTGGGCCTGGATCGTGATCTGAACGTTGAAGGTGGTTGTGGCGGTGAGCGCATGCGTGGTCGCCGCAGCTACAACGAACGCACTGAATACAAGGACAAAGTATAAAATATTGCGGCGCATAGTCTGAGTCCCCCCTGTCTGCTTCCCCACGGCTGCTTTTGACAGCCTTTTGTTCCGAAAGCGCTTACGCTTGCCCTCAGGCAGAGCCGCTCGCGCCTTCTGTGTCGACTCTCCGATCACGCGAGTCTTAGTAGACTTACAACCCCCAGTTTAGTAACCGAAAGTAATCAGCACTCGGTTTAAACCCTCTAGAGCACTTTCCGGTCTGATTGAATCATTGGGGGTTCCCAAGGTTCGTCGAGTCTGATTCAAGCTGCATGCTG
>Ga0307376_10002462_pt1 | contig 18204 bp, 16 predicted proteins | sample TR2MG_FD_202536 | JGI IMG/M metagenome (GOLD analysis project Ga0307376, IMG submission 202536) | Soil microbial communities from Risofladan, Vaasa, Finland - TR-2 | ecosystem: Environmental > Terrestrial > Soil > Coastal area > Acid sulfate soil | place: Finland: Risofladan, Vaasa | collected...
ACCGGGCCGCCACCGTCAAGGTCGAAGTCGACGTCAATGGCGAAGCCGCCGTCCAGCTCGTCGGCGGCATCCTCGACGAGGCCGCCGCAATCGTCGAGGAGCAAGCCTCCGCCGGCGCCGAGGGCCTGCCCACCAAGCTCGCCATGGCCCAGCCCTTCATCGGCCCCGCCAAGGACGCCGTCAAGAGCCTCTCCCGCGTCATTGCCCTCGTCATGAAGACCGATGACTCCGCCGCAGACCTGGACGCCGCCGCCCACTACGGCGCCATGATGGCCGGCCGAGGCTGGTCCCCCCTGGCGACCGTCCGCACCGACGGCGGCCAGAACATCCTCGTCATGATCGCCCCCTCCGCCAAAGGCATCTTCGCCGCCATTAGGCCGAACCAGCGCGAGCTTGTCGTCGCCCTCGTCACCACCAGCGAGCCCATCGGCGACCTCCTCGCCCAGGTCGTCCGCGCCGGTGGAGGCGACATCCTCCCGAAGATCCTGCAGGCTCGAGCAGCGCAGATGGAGCGCATGCAGCAGCAGGCCGAGCGCGAAGCGGCCGAGGAGACCGAGGATGTGGAGACCGCCGAGGCCCCTGCCGAGTAAACCTAACAGTCGTGTCCCGCCTCATCAGCGGAATGGGGGCGAGGCCGCAGGCCTCGCCCCCGTCTTCTTGCCCCGAATCTCCGCGAACCGCGCGCACCCCGGTTGCATCTATAATGACGCGAACGTTCTCTCCGGCCGGGAGAACCGATGAGGGAATACCGGGAGGTATCCCTTCGCCCATGAGCACGACGGCGAGGGAAAAGGTGGGCGTGCCCAGCCGCGGTGCGGCGAAGCACCAGCGACTCTTCGAGGACCTCGCCCGGCGCTTCTACGCAGGGATCTACAACTACCTCTGCTGGATCAGCCGGGACACGGCCCTCGCGGAGGACCTGACACAGGAGACCTTCATGCAAGTCTGGCGGCATCTGCCGGAGCTGCGCAACGAGCGGGCCGCTCGACCCTGGATCTACCGGGTCGCCCGCAACCAGTTCCTCCAACACCAGCGGCGCTCCGGCGTCGAGACTGTCGCTCTCGACGACTGCGCCGCGATCGATCTCCCTGACACCACGTCTCCAGCTCCCCAGGTCCGCCTCGAGCAGGCCGCTCTGCACCGGGCCGTCCGCCTCGCGGTGGACAGACTCGCCGACGCCCACCGCGAGGTCATCGTCCTCCACAACCTGGAGGGCCTTTCCCTCGCCCACGTCGGACAGGTGTTGGACATACCCCTTGGGACCGTCAAGTCCCGCCGGGCACGGGCCTTCTCCGAACTGCGACACCTGCTCCAGAAAGAGGTGAGAAGCGATGAAGTGTGACGAGGCGAAGCACCTGCTGGTCAACACCCCCGGCCTCGCGCAGCGCCTGGCGCTCCAGCTCCACCTTGCCCGCTGCCGGGCCTGCCGCGCCGAGGCCGCGCAGGCGCGCACCCTCGACACCGCCCTGGCCTCTCTTCCGCGCTTCGCACCCCCCACCGATCTCCTATCCGTCGTGCTCTCCGTCCCGCAGAAAACCGGCCTCGCGCCGGCAGCGCGAAAGGAGACAACTGGGATGAGAAGACTTGCCTACGTCGCGGCCTTCCTGGTCGCCATCGGTTTGCTGGTCGGCGGCCTCATGATCTCGCCCCGGCAGGAGTCCGGCGGAACCCTGCTCGTTGCCGCGGCCCACGCCATGGGCGTGGCTGACACGCTCCATGTTCGCGGGGAGTTCAACCTTGCCGATGAGTACGATCCGTGGTGTGTCGAGCCCGGTTCCTACGAGCGCTGGTACTCCCCCGAGGGGTTCCGGCTCGACTTCTACGACAGAGATGGCCGCCTCACGCGCTCCATCGGCGGCCTTGTCTCGACAGGCGAGGCCTGGCAGTTCTACCCCGGATGGCTGGGCTTCCACATGGCCGATATTGCTCGGCAGGGCCCCGAGGCGGTCTGCGCGGCAGGGGGAGCGGAACGCCCCCGACCCAACTCGGAGCCCGCGGGCGCGCTCTTCCTCTACCAGGTGGGATCAGAGAAGCTTGCCGCCTTCGTCAAGCTGAACCGAGAACGCTTTGCGAACGGCCATCTTCGCCTTGCCGCCATTGAGGAGCGGGGCCACGGCTGGAGGGAGCTCGCGGCCGAATGGCAGGGGCGACGGGTGACCATGATCGAGGAGGACCTCGGCCCCGATCTCGTGTTGGGCCACCCGCGCGGCTGTATCCAGTACTACCTCGATCCGGCCACGGCCAGATTCGTCGGCCTGAGACAGTACGGTCCTGAGGCTGAAGACAGCCCGCTCCAAGCCTCAGTGGACTTCGTCGAGTACGACGTTGACCTCCCCACCGACCTCTTCAGCCCGGATGCTGCCGACGGCGCCGACGTGCTCGATGGACAGCACTACACGCGCCCCAGCGGCGACATCTTGTTCATGCCCGGCGCCGATGATCGGGTAGCTTCCCTGACGGGGGTGGCCACAGAAGACCGGCATTATGCCTCTATGGGCGCGGCGCCCTGGGAGCAGGCCGAGATCTCATACCTCGCAGTCCTCGAGGAAGATCCCGACAACTACATGGCGCGCGAATACCTCGGCCGCATGTACACGCGCTGGGGCCTCTACGACGAGGCCTTGGTGGTCCTGCCGGACGTCGATTGCAACTGGTCGGCCCTCAACCGCGCCTTCTGCTACGACGCGCTCGGACAGCGGGACAAGGCGCTCGAGCTCTACGAGAAGCTGAAGGACTACGGACACGACAGTATCGCTCAGTGGGCGCGGCTCGGCCTGAAACGACCGACCTGGCCCTCCGACCTGGACATCAAGGCTGAACCTGGCGAGTTCCTGCTCAAGCCCAGGCCCAGCTGGAACGCCTCCGCCTTCAACTCCTCCCATCCCTTCACACCCGAGGCCGCCATCGACGGCGACCGGGCGACGCGCTGGGGCAGCGGCGGCGACCCCAGCAATGACGGGCAGGCGCCCGGCAACTGGTTCCAGCTCGACTTCGGCGAGCCGACCCGCGTCAGCCGCATCGTCCTGGATCACCAGGGCATCTACAACATCTACACCAACGACTGGCCCCGCGGCATTCGGGCGAGCTACACCAGCGATGGGAAGACCTGGCACGACGTCGCGGCGAGCCCCGCCGGTCCGATGCAGCCCGTGACCGTGCGCTTCGACCCGGCTGAGACGGTGCGAACCATTCGCTTCGAGACCACCGAATACCATACACCCGAGTGGTGGTCCATCCACGAGACCTACGTCTTTGCGCCTGTGTCCTAATGGATGTCGCCCAAAGAAGTAACGGGCGACATCCATCAGAAAGCCAGGGAATGCCTGAAAAAAGACGTTCGCGCAATGTTACTTCATTGCGCGAACGTCGGTAGGACCGGGCCCGCCACCTCCTCCATGCACTGCGGGGCAGGTAGCGCTCTGCCCCGCAGTGGGACGGCGGCGAAGCAACACCCGGCGCCGCCCCCGGCCAGGGCTCACCCGGCAGGCCAAGCAAAGGAGCGGCCGATGCCAGCCCGAATCGCACTTCGCGCGACCCTAGCCGCCGCAGCCGTGCTCCTCTCCCTCCCGCCTGCACTCGGCAAGGCCGAAACCCGCACCGCCCCCTTCCCCCCGCTTCCCAACATCATCTGTGAGCTCTACCTCCCCCAGGAATACGACGCCTGCACGGCACTCCACCCCCTCTACTCTGCCCTCCCCCAATCCGACCTCGGCAAGCTCCACCGCGGCGAGAAGCTTCAACTGGACGGGAAATCCCTCGCGGCCGAGACCGCCGCCAAGCTCGCCTCCTGGTTCAACTCCGCCCGCTTCGGCTGCGACCCGCCTGCCGAGCGCCTGGATACAGACGCCGTCCGCCGCGCAGTGATGGTCTGGAAATGCGAAGACAATGTCGTCGAGTTCTGCCTCCGGAGCCCCCGAGACAAAAGCTGGAAGAACCTCACCGTGGCCTGTTCCCCCCACCGCGCCCAATGGGTGCGAGACGGCCTGCCCCTGCTGCCACACTGGATATATATCCCCTGGCAGGGGGGGCACAACCCGCCCCGGCCCGAGCAGTCGGGCTTCGACCTCCGATGGCAATCGCTGCAGGGCGCCTATCGCGTCTACGCCGAGCAGGCCCCCGAGAGACTGCGCACGCTCCACACGCAGCATGAGCTTCGCCTCAAGTTTCGGGATCTCCCCTCGACACACAAGGAAGCCCTCACCCATACGATCGACGCCTTCCGACTTCTCGGAAACAAAGCCTTCGGTCAGCCGCTCGAATGGCGCCGCACCCCGGAGGCCCGTGCCAAGCACTTCGGCATCACCACCGTCGTCTTCACCTACCGCCGGTCCCACCCCGATCTCCCCTATCCCCTCGAGACGAACCTCCCCGGCATCGATCCCTGCCCGCCGCCCTTCAAGCAAGTCTTCGTCACCGTTGACGACACATACCCCCCTGTCACCGGCTGGGGAGGAGACGAGCACACCTTCGTCATCGCCCTCCCATCGGAGCTTCAGCGCTCCCTCCTCGCCTGGCGCCGGCAGATGGATGACTGGATCGAGGAGGGCGAACACACACCGAACTCCCCGCCCTGGCCCCGCCACCCGCCGGCTCCGGACACCCAGGCAACACCAGCTCAGCCGTAACCTCGGCCGGCCTCGCCTACCCCGCCGCCCCCCTCACCCGCTCCTCCATCCGAAACAAGTGCTCCTCCCCGATCCCCAGCGCCCGCAGATCCTCCTCTGTCGCGAACTCCGGCCCCCGGCACCCGATTCCCCTCGGGTGGTGCGAGTCGCTGTTGATCGCCAGCGTGCACCCGCACTCCACGAACAGCCGGAACAGCCGCGCCGCCGCCGTCGGCTGCGCCCGCAGAAAGCGCGGATTGCACTCCATCGCCACCCCCGCCTCCGCCGCCATCTGCGCAACCTCGCGCACCGCCTCTTCATCGGCCGCACACACGAAATCCGCCAGCGAGTACCGGCAGGCCGGCACGTGCAGCGGATGCACGATGATATCCAGGAACCCCAGCTCGATCGCCCCCCGCATGAGATCGACCATGTAGGCCGCCATTGACACCGGGTCGTCGATGAACTCTCGCTCCACCCCTGGATCGTACAGGTGGCTGCACGCCATGTTCACGTAGTCCAGCCCCGCGGCGAACTCCCCATCGATCGCCGCCCGCCCCGGCGACTGCATATCGACCTCGGCCCCGACGTACACCCGCATCCCGTCCACCTCGGCCGGCAGCGCCCTTCGCGCGATCCCCGGCCGCTCCCGGTCGCCCGGAAAGATGATGTGGTCCGAGATGCCGATGGCGTCGAGCCCCGCCTCCTGCCCCGCCGCGACCACCGCCTCGAACGTCGCCGCGGGATCGCCACAGTCCGATAACCTCGTGTGAATGTGGAAGTCCGTCCGGATCAGTCTGCTCAATACGTAGCTCCATTCGCGGCTGCGATAGCTGCTTCATGCTTCAGCCGGCTGCTGTCGCCCTTGTCTTCTCCGGGCCGAGGCCCTCACCTCCCCTGCCCTCCCGAGGCCCCTATTGGGGTTCGCACATCGAAGCAATGCGCGGACCCCAGTAGCCGGCCTCGTGTGCGTTCAGAGAGCTTCGCCGAGTTACCTCTTTCGGCGAAGCTCCACAATAGGATATATACCCCGCTCGCCGAATCAACTCCCAGAGGGAATGCAGATGGGTTGGGCAGGAGCGAGTTTACCCTGAGGGGCACCGAAGGGCCTCCTGCCCCGTACCCATAGCGAAGGGAAACCTGATGGAAGACAAAATCCTCGCCCACTACCTCCGCCGCGCCTACCACGCCGTCGACGGCCTCTGGTTCATGATGGTCGAGCAGGACTCCGACTTCGACCACGCCCTCGACCTCGACCGGCGCGTCTGGGAAGTCCTCGCCAAGATCCAGGCCCGCAAGGCCCGCCAGCTCCTGCGCGTGAACGGCAACACCCCCGACGACCTCGCCCGCTGCTTCTCCCTCAAGCTCACCGCCGACGGCCACACCTTCGACCTCGAAACCGACTCCAGTGGCGTCCGCTTCACCATCCGCGACTGCCCCTGGCTCGCGCTCCTCCAGAACAGCGACCGCCGGCATCTCGCCGCCCGCGTCGCCCAGACCATCTGCCCCACCGAAGGCCGCGTCTGGTGCGCCGAATTCGGCGGCGAATACGACTTCGAAATGCCGGCCATGGCCTGCTCCGGCGCCGACCAGTGCGAAATGCGCTTCTCGCGGAAGGACGCGGCCTCCTAGCTCCGAACTACCACCTCGGCGGCCCGGAGCGCCGCACTCAACGCCCTAATGGAGGAGGGGCGCTCATGTCCTTTTCACGCGCCATCTGCCTGCTTGCCGGCCTACTTGCCATCGCCGCATTCGCCCCTCGGCTCACCGCCTCCGCCACTCCCAACGAAGGGGGAAACACCATGCCCGAACCCACCGCCTCGCCTGCTGAAGTCAGACGTGAAAACGGCGCAGTCTGGATTGAAGGCGTGCCACCAATGGCCGGGGGCGCCGGCAAGGAATGCACCTTCGCCGGCTCCCTCGAATCCGCTATCGCCGTCACCGACCGCCCTTACAGCTACGCCGACATCATGGGGCTGACCGGCCTCGCCTTCCGCACCCGCTGGTTCCTCGGCAACGAGCAGGCGAAATGGTGCCCCTCCAGCCCCGTCGGCGAGATGCCCGAGGAGATCGAAGCCTTCGCCAAAGCGACAGGCTGGCCCCTCCGCGTCGCCTTCGTCCAGCCCGACAACGACGAGGCGATGCAGCAGCTCACCGCCGAGTTCGTCGCCTCCATCGAAGCCGGGCGCCCCGTGCCCGCCTACGACCCCCAGCTCGATCTGACCGTCGTCTACGGCTATGAAGACCGCGGCAAAGTGCTGCGACTCCGAAACTACTTCGACCCCGACGCGGTCGTCAAGCTCCCGCCGGCTCAGCTCGGATTCCTCGTCCTCTTCGTGGAGCCTTACACCCAGCCGCTCGATCCCCGCCAAGCCCTCATCGAGTCGCTTCACATCGCCGCCCACAACTGGAAGCGGGAACGCTTCACCACCGGCCCCGGCGAGTACTGGTACGGCGACGCCGCCTACGAAGACTGGATCGGGGACGTCTCTGCCGCCGACTCTTTCACCGAGGAAGAGCGCGAGTGGCTCTTCTACGTGAACTGGTGGAACTTCCTCTCCCTCGTAGACGCGCGCCGCGCCGCCGTCACCTACATCCGGAAGCATGCCGCCCTCCTCGACGGCGACTCCCGCCAGGCCGTCACCCGCGCCGCCGACCTCTACGAACAGGAACTCCAGCTCCTCCAGCCGATCCTCTCCACCCACGAGGCATTTCTCGGCAAGTGGTCCGGCAAGTCGCCGGCCGACTGGACCTCCGAGGTCCGCCAGCGCGAGATCGAGCTCCTCACCCGCGCCCGCCAGCTCGACGCCGCCGCCATCGCCGAGATCGAGAAGGCGTCCGCCTCCGCGACGAAGAGCGCTCCCACCGCCCGCTGCGGCTTCCGCCGCGACCCCATGACCTTCATCGCCAACGATCCCTCGCGCCAGGGCGCCCTCGTCCGCACCCTCGTCTTCCAGCAGCCCAACGAAGGCGACGCCGCCCTCATCCAGGCGAGAATCGACGAAATCCTCGCCGAGCAGCGCGACGACGGCAGCTTCGCCGACACCGCCAAAGACACCGGCGTCAAGCTCCTCGAGTTGCTGAAACTGGGCTGCCCTCACGACCGCCCCGAGGTCCAGCGCGCCGCCGAGGCCATCGTCCGCCAGATGCGGGACGGCTCCCACTCCGGCGAGGAAGACTTCGAGAAGGAGGCTGGCCTCGGCGTCTACCCACTCGAAGCCCTCTGCCTCCTCGGCCGCACCGACCTCCCCCAGGTCAAAGAAGCCCTCACCTGGTACGTCGAGCACTCCGACCAGTGGAACGACCCCTGGAAGGGCTGCCCCTGGACCCCCGAGGTCTTCTGGACCGCCCTCTGGGCCGGGCGCGAAATCGTGGATACCCTCCCAACCATCAAGGCCGGCATGCGCCGCCTCGCCGAGTCCATGAACGCCGCCGGATGCTCCGCCTACAACGACCCCTACGGCTTCGTCGATGCCTGCGGACAGATCGACCTGCCGGAGGCCCGCGCCCTCCTTGAGAAGCAAATCCCTCTGATCCTGCGCGGGCAGCAGGCTGATGGCGGGTGGCAAGACAAGAGCTTCATCGTGTTTCGGGCACTCGAGACCCATGGCCTCTTCGGCACGCTGCGCCATCTCCCACCTCTCCCCTCCGATTGGAAGATCGTGCGCTCCATCCCGGCGCCGGCAGCCAGCCCCGGGTCCGTCGCCTGGGATGGCCGGAGCCTGTGGGTGCATGACACCAAAGAGAACACCGCCATCGCCGTCTCCCCCAAGGACGGCTCTGTCGTGGCCAAGGTCGCCCTGCCCGTCGACAACGTCGTCGCCATCGGCTGGTGGGACGATTGCCTCGCCGTCACCCAGAAAGACCCGAAGAAGCTGCTCAAGGTTGACCCCGCGAGCGGCGAGATCAAGCAAGACATCATCATCGACGAGACCGACTGGACCTGGGTAGGCTGTGCCAATGCCGTGAACGGCAAGGTCTGGGTTGCCGACGAGTTCTCGCCGCGCATCATCGTCATCGACCCCGACAATCCCGACGAGCGCGAGTTCAAGATCCTTGCCGGACCCGGCCCTGGCCGTTTCGCGCCGACGCCCGACGGCGTCTGGCACCTCGACTTCTGGGCCAACGCGCTGATCAAGACCGCCCCGGATGGCACGCTCCTCGATTGGGGCGATCACGCCTTCGCCGACCACGTAACCGGCCTGGCCTACGACGGTCAGAGCTTGTGGGCACTCGATGCCGACACCCACCGCCTCTGCATTATCGAGAAGGCGGAACCGGCCGGCACCTAACCCGGACCGGCCAACCTCTCAAGCGTGCATGGTCAGGAGGATTCCCCCCCTCACCCCTCTGGCGCCTTCGCCTCCCGCAAGTATCTCGCCGCGTCCTCCGGCGCCATCACGTTGATATAGATATCGCTCCCCAGCTCGAACCCCCCCAGCGTCGTGATCCTTGGGAAGATCTCCATATGCCAGTGATAGGCCCGCACGTTGTGCTCCGCCGCCGGCGCCGTGTGAATGGCGAAGTTGTACGACGGCCGGTTCAGCGTCCCCGCCAGCCGCCCCAGCATCTCCTTCAGCACCCTCGCCAGGTCCGCCCCCTCATTCTCGCTCATCGCCGCGAACCGGATCGAATGCCGCTTCGGCAGAATCCACATCTCGAATGGATACCGCGCGGCGTAGGCGGTGACGACCATGAAATGGTCCGTCTCCATCACCACCCGCTCCCCGGCCTTCGTCTCGTCCTCGATAAGCGCGCAGAACACACACTTGTCGAGGTACTCCCAGTAAGCCGCCGCCCCCGCCAGCTCCACCTGGAGCTGATGCGCCATCACCGGCGCCGCGATGAGCTGCGAGTGCGGATGCGCCAGCGACGTCCCCGCCTGCCGTCCGTGGTTCCGGAAGATCAACACGTGGTGCAGCGACTCCCCCGACTCGAACGCCAGATACCGCTGCCGATACGCCTCCACCACCGACTCCACCTCCCCCACCTCCATCTCCCACAGGTCCTTGTTGTGCAGCGGCGACTCGACGATCACCTCGTGCGCCCCATATCCATCCCGAGACGAGTGAAGCCCCGCTTGCCTCAGGCGGTCCGACCCATGCGGCCGCAGCGCCGCAAACTTGTTCGGCACCACCCGCACCTTCCACCCCGCCCCGTTCGGCGCCCCCCCATCCCGCACCGCGTACACCTCCGGCGGCGTCTGCCCCTCATTCCCCGGGCAGAACGGGCAGCTCTCATCGTGCGCCGGAAGCGTTTCCCCTTCACCGTGGGACCCGGCGAAATCCGAGGGCCGCTTCCCCCGGCCCCTCGCGATGATCACCCACTCCCTCGTCACCGCGTTCTTCCGAAGCTCGGGCTGGAAATCCGCGTCTCGCCGGCTGTGCTCGGCCATACCGTAACCCCCTTACACAAAACGCCCGCGCTTCCGCGGGCGCTCCTGACCACGTCGATTCTAAGCCGGACTCAATACCCCTGTCAACCCGCATCCGCCCCGCCGCGTCTCAAAACCCCGACGCGCCTCACTGCGCCGCAAACACGTGCGCCGCCGCCGGGTCGAACGACACCGCCACCTCCGACCCCGCGCCCAGCCCGCTGCCCTGAAAGGCCCGCCGCCCCACCAGCGCCACCAGCGCCACCCCCGCCTCCACCTCCAACCGCATCAGCGCCCCCTTGTCCACCACCCGCGCCACCCGTCCCACAATCCGATTCGGGCGCGCCTCCCCCTCCGCCGCCTCCAGCTCCACCTCCTCCGGCCGCACCGTCAAGAACACCTCCCCCTCCGGCCCCTCCGCCGCCTCCAGCTCCACCTCCCCCACCCTCACCATCAGCCCGCGGCCGCCGGCCCTCGCCCTCCCCCGCAGGATGTTCTCCGACCGCACGAACCGCGCCACGAACTCCGAGTTCGGCCGCCGGAACACCTCCTCCGGCGTCCCCACCTGCCGCATCCGCCCCTCGTGGATGATCCCGATCTTGTCCGCTACCGCCAGGGTCTCCTCGAAGTTGTGCGACACGTGCAGCGTCGTCGTCCCCAGCTCCTCGTGCACCCGCCGCAGCTCCACGCACAGCCCCTCCCGCGTCTGCTCGTCCAAGGCGCTCAGCGGCTCGTCCAACAGCAGCACTTTGGGCTCGATCGCCAGCGCCCGCGCCAGCGCCGTCCTCTGCTGCTCCCCCCCGCTCAGCGTCGTCGGCGTCCGCCTCAGCAGATGCGTGATCCCCAGCAGCGCCGCCAACTCCTTCACCCGCCGCTCGACCTCCGCCCGCGGCTTCTTCCGAAGCCGCATCCCGAAGCCAATGTTATCCGCTACCGTGAGATGCGGGAAGAGCGCGTAGTCCTGCGGCAGATACCCCAGCCCCCGCAGCTCCGGCGGCGTCTCATTGATATGCTCCCCGTCCACATAGATATCGCCCTTCTCGGGATGGTGCAGCCCGGCAATGCACTCCAGCAGCACCGTCTTGCCCGCCCCCGTCGGCCCGAGCAGCACGAAGTACACCCCCTCGGAGACCTCCAAGTCCGCATCGTGTACGGCGAAATCGCCGAGCCGAAGCGACACCCCCCGAACCTGGACGGCGGCCTGCGCCATCTAGCCGCTACCCTCCCGCCGTCGGCAGCAACACCTGCACGGTGTCTCCCGACGATACGGTCGTCGCCGCGCCCTGCTCCACCGCCTCTCCATTCACCAGCAGCAGCACGCTCGCCAGCAATTCCCCCTGCCCGTCGAACAGCGTCGCCCGCGCCTTCTCCCCGTACGTCGCGGCGAACGCCTCCAGCGCCTCCTTGATGGAGCGACCGTCCCCCTCCATCTCAACTTCCTTCGCCCCTGCGATCTCTCGCAAAGCCGAGAACAGCCTCAGCTTGATCATCTCCGTTCCTCCCTATCTTCTCGCTCGCCCGCCATCTCGCTCCTACCAGAGGTATCCCTTCCCGCCCAGCCGCTTGAACGTCAGCAGCGTCACCGTCGATATCATGATCATGATAAGAGCCAGCGCAATCGACTCCTCGATTCGCCCCACCGAGAAATTCAGAAACATCGCAACCGGCATGACCTCTGTCTTCCATCGGGTCGCCCCGCAGAAGAACAGCACCGGCCCGAACTCGGCAATCGCCCTCGCCCACGTCATGATCCCGCCCGCCACGATCCCCGTTCGCGCCATCGGCAGAACCACCCGCACGAACGCCTGCCGCCGCGTGCACCCCAGAGTCCGCGCCACCTCTTCGTGCCTGGTCCCGATCGTGTCGAAGCTCGCCTTGATCGCCCTCACCCCGAACGAACAGGCAATGAAGAACTGCGCCACCATCACCCCCCGCGTCGAATACACCCAGCTCTGCGAGTCAGTGATCTCGTGCCCCAGCACCAGCGTCAGAAACCTGTTGCTGAGATTCACGAACCACTCCGGCGTCAGCCCGTCCAGCCAGCATCCCGTGCACGAATTGAAGAACACCAGCAGGCTGATCCCTATCACCGGCGGTGGCAATACGATCGGCAAGTCCAGCACCGTATCGATAATCCCCGATCCGGGCAGCCGGTAGCGCGACAGGACGTAGGCGGCCGGGATCCCGACGACCAGCGATACCACCGTCGTCACCGCCGCCGAAACCACGCTCAGCTTGATGGCGAAGTGGCTCTCCGGATCCTGTAGGGACGCCAGGAGAAGCTCCCACCCGTTCCGCCCTGTGGCGCCCCCGCCCGACTTGGCAAGGTACGTCACATTGCTGAACAGCACCAGCGCCACCCCCACCAGGAACAGCAGGAGAATGCTCCCCAGAACGGCCGAGAACAGCTTGTTGTTCAAATTCGCGCGAGTCACCGCGGAGCTTTCACTTCTTGGCGGTCTGCGCCGTCTCGTTCTGCGGCACCCCGTACCCGTGCGCCCGGAAGACCTTCGCCGCCTCCTCGCTGGCGAGGAAGTTCATGAACGCCTCCGCCTCCTTCGGCTGCTCCGCAAACTTCAACACCGCCACTGGAATCGGCGAGTGCACCTGCCACTCGGCCGGCAGGTCCAGCCTCTCCACGTCGCCCTCGAACAGGTGCGCCGTCGCGTCCCACACGATCGCCGCGTCTAGATGATTGAGCTTCACCCCGATCCCCAGCTCCACCACGTTCAGGGCCTGCATCACCACGTTCCTCCTCACCCTCTTCAGGATTCCCGCCTTCACCAAGGACTCGTTTGCCGCTCGGCCCACCGCCACCGCCTCCGGATCGCCCAGCCCAACTCTCAGGCCCGGGCGCGTCAGATCCTTCAAACCCTCGATCCCCTTGGGGTTCCCCTTCTGCACGATCACGACGGTAGACATACTCGCCACCACCCGCGACTTGGTGATCATCCCGCGCGCTTTCGCCTGCTCGACATAGAACAGCTCGCCCGGGATATAGCCGTCACCCTTCTGCGAAAAGCAGATGTCCGCCAGCAGACACCCCGAGCCCTTGTAGTTGTAATCCACCCGCGTCCCCGTCTTCTTCTCGAACAGCTCCCCTAGATCGTCCAGCGGCGGTCGAATTCCCGCCCCCGCGTGCACCATCAACCTCGTGCTCCCCTGCGCCGCCCGCGCAAACGCCAGCACCCCCACCGTAACCGCAAGACAGAGAACTGTAACGATGATGATCTTTTTCGTCTGCATTGACCGGCTCTCCCTACCTACCTTGCTCATCGGTACGTCCTGATCGCCGTCGCCTTCAGCGACGCGTAGACTGTGTCCCCCTCCCCAATGTTCATCTCCCTACGCGCATCGGCGCTGATCTCCGCACACATCGGCATCGCCCCGTTGAGCGACAGCCTCACCTTGTCGCCCAGGTGGATGATCTCCTTGATCTGCGACTGGAACACATTCCTCGCCGACCCCGACGGCCGCTCCGTGCTGATCGTCACCTCGCTCGGGAAGAACGCCACCAGCACCCCACCCATATCCCTCCGCTCGTGCGCTACATGCAGACAGCTCTCCCCGACCCAGACCTCGACCAACCCGGCCTCCGATCCCGACGAGATCGTCCCCTCGAAGAAGTTCACCCCCGTCAGGTCGGCCACGAAGCGCGACTTCGGGTGGTGCAGCAATTGGTCTCTCGGCCCCATCTGGAGCACCCGCCCCCGGTCCATCACGCATATCCGGTCACCGAACGTCAGCGCGTCGATGTAGTCGTGGGTCACCATGATGGCGATTCGCCCGATCACCCGCAGCATCCGCTGCAGCTCCCCCCGCACCTGGTTCCTCGTCTGCGCGTCCAGCGACCCCAGCGGCTCGTCCAGCAGCAGGATCTCCGCGTCGCACGCAATCGCCCGCGCCAGCGCCACCCGCTGCCTCTCCCCGCCCGACAGCGCCTCCGGCCGTCGCTCCCGCAGGTGCGTAATCCCCAGCAGCCCCAGCACCTCATCGACCTTCTTCGGGATCTCCGCCTTCGGCCGCCGCCGCGCCCGCAGCCCGTAGGCGACGTTCTCCGTCACCGTCATGTGGGGGAACAGCGCGAAGTCCTGAAACACATACCCGATGCGTCGTTGCTCCGTCGGCACGCTCGCCCCCGACGGACAATCGAACAGCACCCGATCCCCGAGCGCCACCCTTCCGTCATCCGGATCCATCAGACCCGCAATCAAGTTGAGCGTCGTCGTCTTCCCGCACCCGCTCGGGCCGATGATAACGAGCGTCTCCGCCGGTTTCACCTCGAACCCGATCTCCAGCGGAAACTCCCGAAGCTTCTTCTTAACATCCACCGAAAGCATAGCCCGCCTTCATCCGCCCGCCCCCATTCCATACGGCCCCCCCGCCGGGCTCTCTCACACACACTCTGGAACCGCTACCATTGTCCGGCAACCCTATGAAAGAACCGTGAATGCCCGGCGAAGATTCGGCGACCCCATGTCGATGAAGGATCAGCAGGCAGCCCCCCTACAACGCGCCTTCCCGGCGGCACTCGCCGCCGGGCTTCTTCTCGCGCTCTCGCCCTTCCCCCTCGCAGGCCCCGCCCGCTACCTCACGGCTCACCCCGCCCCATGTCCCCACGGCCCTTTCCCGCATCGCCTGAGTCCTTCTCGTCCGTCCCCTTCTCCGTGGACTTCCTCCGCGGCGGCGCCACCATCGGCGCCTTCCACGTCTCCAGAACTTGCTTGATCTCCTCCGCGCTCACCCCACCGAAGGCCGCCTCATCCGTGCTCCACCAGGGGATCAGCATCGGAAACAGAGACCGCTCCCCCAACCGCTCCACCCGTGCCGCCACCGAGAAAGGAAACGCCTTCACCCGGGAGTTGTATCGGTTCGCCCGCTCGTTATACCGATCTCGGAGAGGCGCCAGGCGGCTGTCCACCAGGCTGACCGCGCCCATTGCCTCAGAGATCCCGCGCGCCTGCCGAAACTCCGGACGCCTGTGGTACTCCTCCAACCCACGCTGCACCGTCAGCACCAGCCCGTTCTGAATCCCAGCATGCTCGTACGGGTCCTCCGTGCCGTCCACCATCTCCAGCAGGAACTCGATATCCTCCGCGAACATTGATTCGGAGTCCGATATCTCGCGGATCTGCCGCGTCAACCCGCCCACGAGCTGGCAGCGCTTCCTCAGAAGGGGCCGGATGCCTCCCCAGAGCTGCTCCAGCGTCGCCTTGTCCCCCATCAAGCATCGATGGCAAACAACCGCGCTCGTCGCAACCGCCACGACACCCAAGCCGAGTAGCCACGACATCTCGCCGAGAGTTAGGTCCATAACCCGCCCTCATGACCTGCCCGCCCCCTGCCGGCCCCGCTCCTGTCGTTACCCGCGCGACCCTACCCAGGGGGAGAGTCTATTGGGTTTCGCACATTGAAGTAATGTGCGAAATCCAGTAGCCAGCGTCGTGTGCGTTCTGAGAGCTTCGCCGAGTTACCTCTTTCGGCGAACCTCCATAGGTCTGCCTGCTGATGTCCCAACTCGATCCCAGCCCTGCAGCATCGGGGAGATGCTTCTCTCAGCTTGGCTCTCGGCGCGAATCCCCGTCCTGTCAGTCTTCACTTGCCGCCACTATCCCATTCCCTGCCGGTCCTCTTACCCCTTTGCCGCCTCCCTACCGAACGTTCGCGCAATGAAGTAACCTTGCGCGAACGTCTTTCTTCAGGCATTCCCTGGCTTTCTGATGGATGTCGCCCGTTACTTCTTTGGGCGGCATCCATTAGAAGGCAAAGTCCCCCCCAGCACTCCCCCTCCGGAAGATGCGCCGACCGCCTCTTTGCATCGGAGCGCCCCGTACCTCTCGCCCGGAAGGCATCTTCCCGGCGCCACCCGTCGCACTCCGCACTCACCCCCGCCCACCGACAGCAACGCTAAACGCGAGTGAGGGGAGTGCAGAGGGGGCGAATCGCCGGTCGCCCCCTTTGCCGGGGGGCACGGGGGGCGGAGCCCCCTGTCGGCCTTCCGCCGGGATGACAATCCCGGCGCCACCCACCGCACCACGCACTCACCCCCGCCCACCGACAGCAACGCCAAACGCGAGTGAGGGGGGTCCGGGGGGCGAAAGGGGAGCTTGCCCTGAGCGAAGCGAACGGGTCCCCCGGCCGCATCCTCACCCGGAACGAGAGTGCCGCGCGCCAAACCGTTACGGGAAGTCACAGAGGGCACCAGCCCCTATCCCGTTTCCGCCCCGGACTTGCATCCCGGGCGGGAAGCCTGCGCGATCTGCGTCTCCGTCCATTCCCCGACACAATCGGCGGCCGGTTGCCTCTAGTGGACGCCGCGCCATCGGCGGCTCCTACTTGCCGCCATGCGCGAACCGCCTATACTCCAGCGACTTCGCTCCGAAGTTGAGCAACAGCCCGGTCCTGAGGCCGGATGCCTTCAGGTAATGGAGAACCTGGGCCTCGTCCACCGGCCCCAGCTGCCTAACCGCCTTCACTTCCACGAGAACATCCCCGAAGCACACGAAGTCAGCTCGATACGTGCTGCCGAGCGCGCGGCCCTTGTACACTAGCTGCAACTCGACCTCGCGCTCGAAGGTGATATCCCGTTGCTGGAACTCGATGCCTACCGCCTCTTGATATACGAGCTCCAGGAACCCAGGCCCAAGCTCACGATGCACCTCCATCGCCGCACCGATAATGGCATGCGTCCTGCTGTCGCGCTCCTTTGTGGCAGTCACTCAACCCCCTCAACACTCTTCCCGGCGGCACTCGCCGCCGGGAAGAATCTGCGTAATCTGCGTAATCTGCGGTTCCCCTAACCTACACCTCCCCCGCGATCATATCCCCGATCTCGCTCGTCGGCGGGCACTTCCCCGCCGACAGATCCGGGATCTTGCCGCTGCCCAATACGCTCACAATCGCCGACTCAACGCGTGCCGCCGCTTCCGTTGCACCCGCGTGTTCCAGCAGCATCTGCATCGCGGCGATGCAGGCGATCGGGGCTACCTTATTCTGTCCAGTGTACTTGGGAGCGGATCCGTGAATGGGCTCGAACATCGACGTCCCCTCCGGATTGATGTTGCCGGAGGCGGCCACCCCCATCCCGCCCTGGATCATCGCCCCCAGGTCCGTGATGATATCGCCGAACATATTCGTCGTCACGATCACATCGAACCACTCCGGGTTCTTCACCATCCACATGCAGGCCGCGTCCACATACGCCCGGTCCTGCTGGATGTCCGGATACTCCTCCCCCACCTCCCGGAACGTCCGCTGCCACAGATCGTGACCATAGGTCAGCACGTTCGACTTATCGACAACCGTCAGCTTCTTGTCCTTATTCCGCGCCCGCGCCAGCTCGAACGCGTAGCGGATGATCCGCTCCGTCCCCTTGCGCGTGTAGACCGCCACCTGAGTGGCCACCTCATCCGGCGTCCCGTAGTGAGCGAACCCGCCCGTGCCGACGTACATATCCTCCGTGTTTTCCCGCACCACCACGAAGTCGATCTCCTCCGGCCCCTTGTCCTTGATCGGCGTCCACACACCGGGGTAGAGCTTGATCGGCCGCAGGTTCACGTACTGGTCCAGCCCGAAGCGCACCTCCAGCAGCAGCTTCCGCTCCACCAGACCCACCGGCACCTCCGGGTGACCCACCGCGCCCAGAAAGATGGCGTCGAACTCGCGCAGGATCTCCAGCCCGTTCTCCGGCCGCACCTCCCCCGTCTTCAGGTATCGCTCCCCGCCCCAATCGAACTCCGTCGTCTCATACTTCAGGCCCGTCGGCCCCGCCACCGCCGCCAGCACCTTCAACCCCTCGCGCACCACCTCGGGGCCAATGCCATCACCCGGAACGACCGCGATCTTCAGCACCTTAAGAACCTCCTGGGAAACAAGTGGCTGCGATTCTAGCACACACCCCCCACCCCGCGCAAAGCGGCGTCGAATGCCTGAGCCTGTACGGCAGAAGCTCGCCTCCTGCCCAGGCCGTTCGCCGTTCCGTGCGGGGGTTCAAAGGGGGCAGCACCCCCTTTTCGGCCTCCGCCGCGATGAGTAATCCCGGCGCCACCCACCGCCAATCGCACTCACCCCCGTCCACCGCCAGCACCGCTAAAGCCGAGTGAGGGGGGTCCAGGAGAACGAAAGGGGAGCTTGCCCTGAGCAAAGCGAACGGGTCCCCCCGGCCTTATGCCCGCCCGGCACGCCAGTGCCGGGTGCCGTTCCCGCGGGGGTCACAGGGGGCGGCAG
>Ga0307376_10002464_pt1 | contig 18198 bp, 21 predicted proteins | sample TR2MG_FD_202536 | JGI IMG/M metagenome (GOLD analysis project Ga0307376, IMG submission 202536) | Soil microbial communities from Risofladan, Vaasa, Finland - TR-2 | ecosystem: Environmental > Terrestrial > Soil > Coastal area > Acid sulfate soil | place: Finland: Risofladan, Vaasa | collected...
AAAGAAGAGAGTACTCATGCATTTACTCCTTAGAATGGGATGTTAATGCGTGCTGCTGCACGCTTTCGAAAAGAACCCGATTATCTTTTGCCGAATACACAAGGCGTGCGCGGAAGCTTTTGCCTGAGCGATCCTTTAGGGTCACAGGGTGCGTGCTTTTTCCAGCCAGGAGCGCGCGCACTTCGGTTTCTGTGAGCGTGTGAGAGGCAACTTCTTTCCAGATGATGAACGAGCAGCCTTCTCTTGTACGGGTGCAGTAGTAGGATTTTCGCGACTCAGCCAGGGGTGATGCACAGATCAGGCAGTTGCCGACCGTCCTCTTGTGGTACTGCGCGAGCTCCACTTCCTTGAGAGCGCCGAAGGAGCTCCTGATGAACCGGGTGAGGTCCTTTAGAAACTCTACCGGGTGCACCTCAAGTTCCGACTCCCAGCGCGAGGTTTCTTCGGGGGTAGTAAAGCGGGAGAGAACCGGATCAGAGAGTGAATCAATACCTGAGATAAGGTGGATCCCCTTGTCTGTCACGCGAAGCTGCCGCTTCTCGCGCTCGGTGTAGCCACCATCAAGAAGTTTCTCAAGAATGCCCGCACGAGTCGCTTCAGTCCCCAGATTGTGGTGCTCCATCGCTGAAAGGATTGCAGCGTCGGTGTATGGGTGAGGTGGCTTTGTCGGCTTTGCCTTTACCACAGGGGCCGAGAGTGAGACTTCCTCCCCGTCCTTCAGGTCGGGAAGTGGTTGCGATTCTTCTTGATCATTGGGTGACTTATCGTCTTCTTCAGCCTTCGAGCTGCGGTAGACTGCCTTCCATCCTGGATCAATCACGGCGGTGCCCGATGCCCGGAACGAAAGACCATCAGAGTCGATACGGACGCTTGTGACTGCCACTTTATGTGCCGGCGAAATAGAGGCTGCCATTGAGCGGACCACAAGGTCATAGACTGAAGCTTCGTCTTTCGACAAATCAGACGGCGGAATCGCAAGTGCGATAAGCGCATGATGATCGATAAGCGCCTCATCATCGAATATTCTCTTTTCATCAGCTTCAGGAATTGTGGCACTCAGGAAGTAGGAGGGAAACTGTGTGGAAAGAAGGTGTACCGCCTGGCTGAATAGAGTATGAGCCGAGCGGGGAAGAACTCTCGAGGGAGTGCGCGGATATGAGAGACATTTGTGCTTCTCATACAGGCTTTGAGCTGCGGCAAGGGTTTGTGAGGCAGTGAGTCCTGAGCGCTTGTTTGCATCCTGTTGGAGTGCACTCAAATTGTACAGTTTCGGTGCAGGTTCTTTCTTTTCGTTTTGAACGGAGGAGACGACAGTTCCTGCCACCGGGGCGCCCGCGAATCGCCTGCCGATTTCCTCAAGTCGCACTCTATCGGGGAACAGTGAAAACTTTCCTTCGGTCAAGATGACCCGGAACGGTGTTTCTCCTTTCTTTGCGGTGAGTGAAAGTTCGAACCGGTCAATCGGATGGAAGTTCCTTATTTGCTCATCCCGCTCTGCGATGAACCGCAGGACTGCAGTCTGCACGCGGCCGAAGGGAAACGTGGCATCCATCTTGAGTGACAGAAGGCGGGTGAAATTGTAGCCACAGATCCAGTCTGCGAACTGCCTGGCAACTCCTGCCTGGTAGAGGGGATCGAATGCCGATATGGGTTTCAGTTCTCCGACGTTGCGCTTTATCACCTCAGGAGTGAGGGCTTCAGAGGACCAGAACCGTAACACAGCTGAGAAATCGGTAAGGCCTGCATGCCGCAAGACCGTACGCGCGATAAGCTCACCTTCGCGGCCTGCGTCTGTTGCAACGATGATCCGCGCGGGCTTCTGCGCGAGGAGTCGGCCGATAATGGCAAGTTGCGCCTTTGTCTTGTCCTTAGGCTTGTAGCGGAACTTCTCAGGAATTATCGGAAGGGCACCGAGTGACCACTTCTTGTATTTCGGTGCATAGTCTTCGGGCTCATACAGTTCAAGGAGGTGCCCGATGCACCAGGTGATCACCGTGTCACCTACGGTGTAGTAGCCTTTCTCCCGTGTCGCCTCGAAGGCTTTGGCGAAGTCACCTGCAACAGAAGGCTTTTCAGTGAGTATCAAGGTGTTCATTGCGAATCCTCATAAGATGTCTGCGCACAAGATGTTCGTTCACACTCTTCTCCCTGACTGCAACAAGGAGCGCCTGGAAGAAATCATCATCAAGAAGGGGAACAAGATCAGGGTGTTCATTCCTGATCGCAGTCAGAAGTGTGCGAACCCGGTTCGTCTGCCTGCCGGCTGCAAGCTTCACGTGTCGCTCAAGCTTCCCGTTTTTCAGCGAGAAAATGTGAGCCGATGACTTTGCATCCTTCTGGTAGACGAAAAGGTACCGGCTGCCACGTGCGCCTGCGCTTATCGCATACCAGGGGACATGCGGCTTGGGCGTAATCATTTCGCACTCCATGTCAGAAGCGGCACGACAGGCTGCAGAGACCTTCTCGGTACCGAACCGAAGTAGCGGCTGTCGAAGCTGCGGGGACCCTCACCGAGCACAATGCCTTCGCCTTTGGGAATGGTTCCTGAGAAGCTCTTTCCAAAATGGACTGCCCGTGGAGCAACAAGTCTCCCCGAAACCGAAAGTCCCGCCGGGTCGATGTTCACCCTGGCACCCGCGCCGTAGGAGAAGTGTTTCAACAGGAGGGGCGGCAGATGAAGTCCGAAGGACGGGACACGGTCGGAGGCGAACACCACATCGTCTCCCTGATGCGCCGGCCGGTCGAGTGCGAGATACACCCCGAGTGGCATCGAGTGAGTGAAGTTGGTGTAGAGGACAGGGTGAGCGGGAAGAGTTCCCACCGCCGAGAGGAGGAGAAGCGAGGCTGCGCACGGTATCATCTTCAACTGCAAGATCATAGCTCTCATTCTGATCCTCTAGTGCATCAAGCGCGGAGGCTGCAGGAGGTTGTAGTACTGAGTCTGCAGTTTGAGAGTTTCCATGTAGTTGTCATTCGATTTGTCGTATTCGACAAATGCCCATATGGTGCTGCCTGCAGCAAGTGTGCCCAGGATCGCAGAGATCACGGTCCCTATGGTTGCTGCGTGTGGATCCATGAGGTTAAGCGAGTTTAGGGTGTTGAAGGTGGTCGCACCGATTGCCCCCGCGGCTGCGGTTGATACTGAGGCTATCATCCAGGCCTGGTCAGCTTTTCGTTGTGCGTAGTACCTGTTGAGCTGCGCGGTGAAAGGGTCTGATGTCGGTGTAGGAACAAAGGTCGAGCAACCTGATATCACCAGGGTCAGTGCAACTGCGATCACTTTCACTGCCACGGCTGAAGAACTTCTCATTGTTCACTCCTTACTGATTTGGCACGATCAGACTGCGAAACAGGGAAAAGAGATAATCCGATATCGTTTTTGATCTGTAGCAATCGCTCGATCATTGAAAGGCGAAATGCGGAATCAGGTACAAGGACCTGGTCCTCACCAAACAGTGACGGGAGGTCGCGGTAGATCTCGGTGATCAAGTCTTCTATTCGATGAAGGGCATCAGAAAGCGGTTCTCGCAAAATCATGGGTCGCCTTCCTCATTGCGCCGAGACATACAAGGTCTGGGTGTTGCCGTCTTCGGCCCGACAATTGATCGCCGCAAGTGCCCCCGCAAGATGTGCCGTGGTTGGTCCGAAATTCAGTGTCACTACGTTATCAGTGGCATTTGTGGTGACAGGAGCGGAGGCAATATCCTGCAGTCCTGTCACCGAGAGTATTGAGATAGCCAGGGGTATGTTTACCGTAATCTGAGTTGGAACCTCGTATCCGAGTGAACTGTAGTACCGGGTGACATCAACCTGAGCCGTACCGCTCAAACTGTAATGGTATTGTTGAAGCTGCCCTGCCCATTCGTAGGAGGTTCCGCCAATCGAATACGGTTCTCCCACGGTACCCCAACCTGTGGCTGAAATCGCCGAATAGGTAGCCGAAAGTGGAACGAGTAAAGAGGTAGAAACACTCAGAGTATGGGGAGTGGATGCGATACTTCCAGAGCCCAGATTGAGTCCGTTGGTATTACTTACAGAGATCGAATTGCTCGGATTCGTGTAGTTCGTGTAGCCAAGATTTGTGTATCCGTAACAGGTAGAACAGAAGAACACCGTGCTTGGGGTTGTGGAATTGGAGGTCGTATACACGCCTGCAGGACTGGTAAAGGTAATCGGCCCGGAGTTCATCCAGCTGTTGTACCAGCCTGAATCCATCCCTGAGGTTGAGTCTGTGTAGCCGTACGCATAGGAAGCTGTGCCGTTGGCCGATGATGCACCGATCCAGGAGGATTTTGTTCGCACCACATTGACCGTGTAGGTGTCGGTCGAAGTTCCATCAGCACTTCTGACCGTGATCGTATACGGGGCGGCCGCTCCTCCTATGGCAGAGGATGCTCCTGTTACTGAGGCGTTATAGGGAGTCTCGACCGTGGAAAATCCGATATTGCGGGAGAGGATCGTTTGTGTCTGCGATGCGTAGTAGGGAGCAAATGAGGCAAAGCTGTCGGTGTTCAGAGTAAGCGTATAGGTGTTCGAGGTCCCGTCAAAGGTGAGACTGTAATTCGAGGATGACAGGCTCACCTTGGCGCCGCCTGCGTCATAGTAAAACGGCGAGGCAAGCTTCAGAAACGCAAGGCTTGCGGCATTGCTTCCCACATGCAGCGTGTAGTCTGTGATCGCAGCAGTCGCAGTCTGGGTGAGTACCAGGTGCATGCCGTCAGTGAATGCGTACGACGCGGCAGGTGATATCGTGTATCCGGGTGCAAGGCTTACTGTCGGCGTAAGGAGGGTTCCGGCCTGTACGACCGAGGAAGGCAATGTGATGTAGATGTTTGAACCGTTCACCAGCGCTACTGCATTAGTCGACAGTGAAGGATTCAGTGCCGAGGTGACAACAAAACTATTCACCAGTGACGCGCTTCCTGCATATAGCTGATTCGGGGTGGCGTTCACATGCAGCGTGTAGTTGTAGTTCTCGCCTGTGGAATCGTTTTTTACCGCGAGTATGAGCCCGTCAGTCGGGATGTAACTCCCGGTCGGACTCACCAGAGAGTATCCTGAGACTGTGGTGACAGTGGGCGTGAGTGCGGTCTTGCCGGCAACGACTGCATACGGAAGCGTGAGGTAGATATCGGTGCCGGAGATGATCGCAGCAGCATCCGAGCTTAAGGAGGTATTCAATGCCGCTTTTTCGGTGAAGGAGGAAATAGCGCTGAACGCGGTTGGATTTGGTGCTGTCTGCGGAGTGACGGCAAGATGCACCGTATAGCTGTCGACCTCGTTATTTGAAGTCTTCACTGCCGTGACGTTCATTCCGTTTGTCAGCGAAAACGGGCCTGCAGGCTTTAGTTCAAAACCCGGAGCAAGCGTGACAGTCGGTGTGACTGGTGTTTCTGACTGATAGAGGCTGTAGGGAATCGTCAGATAAATGTCAGAGCCTGAAATAGTGGCGCTGATGTCACCACTCAGGACCCCTGCATTCTTTGCGGCTGTGATCGAAAACGCCTGTATCGCCGGAGTCGGCGAGAGCCCGAGAAGTTTTCCGATGCTGCATGAGGAAAGAGAAAACGCAAGGGAGACTGCAAGCGTGAGGGCGATCCGTGCGGTGATTCTATACGGTGTCATTCGGTATACCTTCAATTTCTTCTTGCGCTCCTTCAGGGGATGGTCGATGTGGACACTGCGACGTGCAACGTGTAGGAGGTCGTGGTCAATGTCTGTGAATTGACCAGTGCCAGAGTCATCCCGTCTATGGGCACATAGCTTCCCGACGGGGTGATCGTGTAGTGGGATTCAAGCGTGACAGTCGGGGTCAAAGGTTGCTGGGTCTGGAGTGCCTGATACGGCAACGTAATGTACACATCAAGTCCGCTTACTGCAGCCTGGATGTCCGAACTCAGGCTCGAGTTCAGCGCCGTGGTGTAGGTGAAAGTCTGTAACGGCGGGAGTGCGGGAGATGTTGCAGGATCTGCTGCAACATGCAGGGTGTACTGCGTGAGGGCCGATGTCGCGGTATTGGTGACATTCAGCGTCATCCCGTCTACCGGAGTGTAGGAACCGGAAGGCGATATGGTGTAGCCAGACTGTAGCCCCACAGTCGGGGTCACGGCGAGCCCCGAGGTGATCAAGGAATACGGAAGAGTCAGGTACACGCCGTTACCGAAGATGACAGCATGGTAGTCTTGCGCGAGCGAACTATTGTCCGCTTGATCTGCAGAGTAGCTTTGCAGCGGCGGAGTTATGGTGAGTGAGGCAGGATCCACCCCGGTGTGAACCGTGTAGGTGTAGTTGGTGCTGTTTTGGGTGACCAACAGATTCATTCCGTCTTTCACGACATAGGCCCCAGAAGGGCTCACTGTTGCGTTTGATGTAAGTGAGACAGTCGGGGTGATCGCGGCGTCGTCTACCGCGTACAGGTAGGGAAGCACGAGGTTGATATCGGTGCCGTTTATGGCCGCAGTGATGTCTGATGAAAGACCCGGATTGTCTTTGGCTTTCAAGACAAAGCCCGTGATGTACTGGCTGTTCTTTCCGAAAATCGCCGACAAGTCGCAGGAGAAAAGAGTCAGGCAAAGTGCCGTGGTGAATGCTGCTGCAAGGAGAAATGTCTTCACGGCGTTCCTCCTGAGAAGGAGACCCCGTTGTATGCGGGCAATAGAATATCCTTGTTCACAATTACGGTCGCGGAATATCCTGCGCGGATTGTGATCGTGGGCTGCTGGTTGATGAGTTTTGTTGCGTACTGTTGGACTACCTGCTGGATCTCATTTCCTGCAGCTTGAGAAGTGCTGCCGTTTGCAATCACGGCCTGCGCGATGGAACCCAAGAAACTTGCGGTACTCAAGGCACTTAAGGCGATGTCCTGTCCGATGTTAAACACCGTAGCGAGGGTGATTCCGCCCACAAGCTGCTTCAGGTGATAGTCCACCTGGTCAGAGAATCCTGCCTTTCCTGAGGTATCAGCTCCACTCATTCCCCGCAGTTCAATCGATACCCCATCAGGGCGGATCAATCTGTTCCAGGCGACAAGGAGTCTGTTCTGCCCGAAGGAGACCGAGTTGTCATAGCTTCCGATGAGCCTGCTTCCTCCGGGTATAAGGAGCGTGGATCCGGTTATGGAGTCATACACATTCTGATTGACCTGGGCGATGATGGTTCCCGGGTTGTCGCTATTGATGCCGGTGACCATTGTGATCGGGATTACCGTTCCTGCCATCACCTCGTGTGTGGGGTCAACCGGACTGAGCGCAGAGTTATCAAGATATGCTCCGTAGTCAGCGGTTTGGGAGGAGAGAAATTGCTTCTTTTCGGCCGCCTGATTCTGTTTCTGGTATGCGGTGTCAGTGGCCGATTGCCCCTGGACTGCAGGTGCTTGAGGCGATTGGGGTGTGGCAGGAGTTGCCTGAATCGTATATAGGATCGGAGCGTTTGCCGCGGTATCGATGGTGCCGGAAGTTCCGCCGACTGATCGACCACCACTTCCTCTCGGGAAAAGCACCAGAGGCTGGTACGGTGCAGATTGTGTTCCTCCCTGCACAGACTCTTGCTGTACGGTCTTTACCGAGGTGCTTCCTGCAGGCTCTGCATAGGAATTGTATGCAGGAATCTGGTCCCCCACCCGATGTACCGGAGCCTGAGCGGGAATCGCCGCGGTGTCAGGGAGGCTCTTCGCCTCATGGTGGAAGTAGGAGTCTACAGGTGCTGTGAGTACGCCCGGCGGCTCTGCGGAGAACTCCTGTGCGACAGAGGCGGCTTGCGCCTTTTTCGGGTGATAACCGGAATTGGCAAAACCGATCACCACCCCGACAAACACAAGGGTGCCGGCGCTGAAAAGGATGAGAAGAAGCTTTGTACGGCTGAACGGATTTCGAGCACCGATGAGGTATCGGCCCGGATCCTCTTTTGTGCCTGCCGCGTTGCTCGTGCTGGCATTCGCGGAATTGTTTTCATCACTCATTAGTTCTACCTGTCAGTCCGCAAGATCGTGATGACATTCCCGTCGTTTGCAGAAAGCACGAGCTCCGCATGGTCCAGCACCGAGTCAACGATGTAGTAGGTGCCCTGTACGTGATAGTTAAGGAGTGTCCGTGCTCCGTGGGCGTCCACAGAAAAGAGCACTGGAGCGTACGCGGCACGGTCTGCACTCGGGAAATCGATGTAGGTGCGCCTTCCGTCATTGAACACGTGAGAGGGCGCCCAGGCCGGTAGATCAAGGGTGTGGGGAATGATCCGGTAGTTGAAATCAAGATCCGTGATCGTTCCATAGGTGGGAATCTGGGCCGCCTCGACACGCTGTGCCTGCGCGATCATCCGCGCCTGTTCAAACGGATAGCGAAAACTCACAAGCGGCATGTAGGTCGTCTGGAAGGAGTACACAGAAAACGTGTAGGTCCTCTTGTCGGTGGGAATGACAAGGCTGGTCTTTTTCCCTGAGTACACAGGCTTCAGGAGCACGTGCTCGATCTGCTTCCCGTCCGATTTGCTGTAGCTTGTGGCAAGGATGAAATCCGCCGTGTCCCCAGAGGCAGGGGATGAGGTAAGAGTCTCCCCTGGTTCAAGCTCAATGTCTGTGAGTTCATACGGGGCTGTGAAAAGCTCATACACCTGGTTTGGGACGTAGTTGTACACAACCGCTCCACCCTGGTAGTCCTCGCGTTGAGGGTGGACGACAAGCTCGCTATTCGCCTGTGCCACCGCCTGCCGTGCGCCATTGGTATTTTTTTCCTCGCCTGGAACCGTTCCTGAGATCTCTTGCGGGATCAGGAACTGGACGACTTTTACCGGCGTCGCAGGCCCTGCGGTCGCGGCGGGAGTTTGTGCGTTGTTTGCCGTATCAACCTGCAGCGGCAGAGCACCGCTCTTTTGGCCAGAAAGACTGACCGAAGGATTTCCCGATTGCGGAAATGATACTGCGACCGGTGACTCGGTGGCACATGAGCTCAAAACGCCTGCAAGGAGCAGCGCCAATCCGGCGACAGAAAAGAAGCCTCTGTGAGCAATAAAAGAACTCATTGTCCGCTCCTGATCTTCGTGATGAAGTAACTGGTGAAATACAATCCGAACGGATTCTTCTCTGCTTCCTGGTCAGAAGTCGGCATTCTCTGCGCGTAGGAGAACGTTCCTGCCCAGGGAGTACTTGATTTCAGTTCCCCCTGGTCGCGGGTTTCCTCCACCCATTCGGCGCGCCAGGTGTGCTGGTCAATCTTTTGAAACAGGGTGAATCGGAGATCAGTGGTCGCACCTTTTGCGCTCAGTCCAAAGGGATTGGTCTTTGCAATGAATGCTGTCACCTGCCGCTGCGCCGAAAGGGTTGCGATCGAGTAAAGGTCAAGCAGGTTGTCACGAAGCACCACAGGATCTGAGGAAACAGACCGCAGGTGTGAGACAAACCGAATGATGTAGTTCCTAACCACGGCATCTGTCACGGTAAGAGGCGATGCCTGCATAACCCCCTTGAAACTAATCTCACCACCTTTGAGCTCCACCACGTAGGGAACAAGTTTTGGCTTCTGCAGATAGCTTCCGGCCCAGAAGATCACAAAGAAGAGCGTTGTCATGGCAATGAGAGCAAGGGCCCGCCAGGTGGATAAGAGACGCAGGTTTTTATCAAGCCGGTAGTCCCACTCCTGCTGCGCGCGGCGGAATTTTTCGTGTTCCGTTTGTTCTGTCAGTTTCGGTTTTCCAAACACGCCTATACTCCTTCGCTAATTCTTATTGAGGAAAAATGAGGATTGGACTGCAGCCGCCGCAGGTTCTTTTCCTGGTGCCGGAACCGCTTTCTGACTGATACTTGCCGCCCCCTGTCGGACTGAGACCTGAGGCCGCTCAGGAGCTCGTCCTGTCTCAATGGCTGAAGTCGCGCTTCCTGAAGATCCTGAAACTGACCCTGCGGAGCCTTGCGTCGGGATAAACTGGGAGCCGACCGAGTAGGAGACATTCGGTGCAGATGCCGGGGTAGCCTGTTGTCGTGAGGGCGCCGAACTTGAGGAGCTTGAGTTTGGCGAGGCGGCACTCTGGCTTTGCGAGTTTCCGGAAGATCGCGATAGTCCGCGCAAGCCCCCCGCGATCCCGCCGACGATCATCCCCAGGCCCATGTTCTGTGCGTAGGTTGAAGCATTGAATGCAGGGCTCCCGGTAAGAAGGCTAGTCGCAAGAGATGGCGCCTGGAGTGAGAGAAACAGGAGCAGAGAACAGGCGCCAAGCAGTGCAAGCACATTCGGGAAGAGCACGGTCTGCCCATCAGGGTGAAAGAAGCTCTGGTTTGAGGGTATCGCGATGAGGGTGCCGAGAATCCCGATGCCCAGGGTGATAATGAAGGTGATGATACCGACTTTGATCGCCTGCCCGATCACCGCTCCAAAGGCCCGGGTCCCCAGGAACCTCACCGGCTTCCAGGTAATGAACGGGAGGATGATCATCGCAAAAAGGATCATCAGGTGAAACTCGATCTGGGCAAGCGCCATCTGCACCGCGAGGATCACAAAGATAAGATCGAACAGGAGTTCCACAAGAGTTCCTTCAAGCTCCATCCCCAGGGCTCTCATGTCAAAGACCCCCTTGAGGTTTGCAAGGATCCCGTTGCCTGATCCTGTGATGCTGTTGATCGCTTTGGTGTAGACATTCACGATGTAGTTATCACCCCAGGTGACGATCGTTCCCGGAGAGTCTGCAAACTGCGACACGTCCACCTGAGGCGAGATGAGCCCGAGGATCTTCGTCAGTGACTGCGCGAAAAGTTCACTCCAGTAGGGAAAGTTCCGTACGATGAGGACCATTGCTCCCATCATGAGAACCCGCTCGAGAATTGCCCCGATGCTCGCTGATTTCCCGAATGCAATCTCAAAACCGAAGAACGCAATCTCGAGTGTCAAAAGTGCATACAGAAGGTCATTCACATAAGGAGCTGCGGCAAGCATCGCAGCATCGATGTCAGTGAAAAAAAGAGTGAGAATGTCATGAAGCATCGGGCGCTACCTCAAACAGCTGCATCTGTCCCTCGGTTATCTCTCGCAGCCGATCTTCAATCCTTGAAGCGAGATTTTTCGCAGGCTCGATGCGCTCCTCCCCAAGGTCAGAGTGCACACCGGCGAGGCGAGATAGTTGTGCATGCAGGGCACGTAAGGCCGACGCGGATGCCTCACGGTGCGTTTGGCATGAATCAGGGAGGAACACCATCACCGAGTGCTCTTTGCTGCACACAAGAACGAACCCTGATCGATACTCACCGGATCGTTCCTCGATTAATACGGAAAGGTGATACTCATCGCTTATCTTCACGCACTCACTGGGAGCTCCAACGGCGTTCATCACTGTGCCGCCTTCAGTTTTGCCATGAAACTTGCATCAACAGAACTTGCATCAACTTCCTGCCTCTGGTAGATCACAGGAGGAGAGGCAGGATCTGTGGTAAGCCCTTGGTACCGGTCAGCCTGTGCGTCAAACAGTGCCTCCTGCAGCTTCTTGTTTTGTTCCTGTACCGTGAGGTAGTTCTGAAACGAGCCTAACGCCATGTTGGTGTCAGAAAGCTCATCCTGGATAAGCTGAAGCTGTTCGATCCTGTCCTGCGCAAGCTGGATGCTTCCGGGCTTCTGCTGTGCAGCGTTTGCCATGATCTTCGCCGCCTCCTGTTCCCGGTACTTGGTGTCCTGGATGAGGGAGTTTGTGGATAAAAGAGCCTGGTCTGCTGCGTCAAAGGATCGGGCAAGGTTTGCAGCCTGAAGCGCCGCCTCCTGGTATCCTTTGTCCTGCGCAAGTTTCTGGATGCCGAGGATCTGAGCCGCAGTGGGGAGGTTTTGCACAGCTCCTGAATAGGTGTTAATCGCCTGAGTCTCATAGCCCATCGCATCAAGTATTCCCTGCCAGTCCCCCTGGCCCAGGGATTGCAACGTCTGAAGCTGACCCTTGTAGATCTCCTGCGCGTACTGAAGCTCTGCCACAGCACTTGTTGCAGTCTTTATGGCGTTCTGTACCTGCTGCAACTGATTGGACAGAAACACCGGATCGGTGATGGAAGTGACTGTCACTGTTGCCTGAGCTGAGGCTGTCGCGGCAGAGACTACGAACACCAACGCTGCAAGTCTGCCGGCAAGGATAGATTTTCTCATGGCCGTACCTCCCTTGATTTCATATCAATTGACACAGGGTGTGAGAGAAACGAGAGCTCATCAGCTCCCAGATCAAAGCGAAAGAGCTGACTGCCTTTTTCCGAGTGGTAGAGGTACTCACTTTTCGCTTGTGCCTTCGAGAGTGCGTACACATGAGCCGCCTGTAGCCCGATATCCTGGTAGAGGGCGAGATTCTCTGACTGGAAGGCCTGAGCGTTGGGAAGGAGAATCTTTGTCAGGCACGCATTGACGATGGTGCTGAATATGGTCGAATGCCTGGCATCAGCCATCTCTTGTGTTGCAAGTACGACGTACACGTTCTTCTTGCGAAGTACCTTCAGCCACTCGCGCATTTTTGCCGCAAATATTTCGTTGTCAAGGAAAAACCATGCTTCATCGAGCACAAGGAGTACCGGCTCTCCGAGAAACTGCTCCTCAAGCCTCCGGAATAGATATTGCAACACAAACTGCACTATGAACCGGTCACGTCGCATAAGAGGTCCCATCTCGAAGGTGAGCCAGTGCGTTGCCTCGATGCGCTCCTCTTCCCGGCTGAATAGGTGTGCGTATTCACCTGTCACAAACGGTGCGAGTGCATCCCGCAGATCCTGGTCCTGAATTGAATCACAGTATGTCTGCCACCCTGCAATGTGGGACGGAAGACTCGCGAGGGAGCTTGCCGCGGAGAACAGAGTCTGCTGATCCCGCGGTGTGACAGGGATCCCTTTGAGGGAGAGGTAATCCGCGACAAGCTGGCTCAGGAATGCCTGGTCCTGTTTTGAGCCAAGGTGGGAGAACGGATTAAGCGTAAATCCGTCATCCTCACCCACATCAATGTGAACTCCGCCTGCGTTCACCGTCGGGTAGTAGGCTGAGCGGTCCTTGTCGAAGAACACGACCCGTGCACCCGGCGCTTTCAGCCACATCACTGAAAGAAAGTTAAGGAGTGTGCTTTTGCCGGCGCCTGTGGGGCCCACAACAAGGGTGTGACCCACGTCCCCTACGTTAAGATTGAGGTAGAACGGGCGGAGTCCTGTTTTGCACAGGACGTGCGGGCCTTCGAAACCACAGACCGCCTTCAGGTGCCCGTTTGCCTTATCGCCTGTCCAGGAGGAGGTGAGCACAAACAGGTGTGCGAGGTTGCGGGTTGAGAGCATTGGCTTTCGCGGGTTCTCTTCGATGTTGCCGGTGAGTGTTCCGAAGAACGCTCCTGCGTTGTTCAGCCCTTCAGTCTTGAAGATGTACCCGTTGTCATTGGCGACTTTCTTCAACCGGTCGATACTGCGGTGTGCCTCTGAAAGGCTTTTCCTTCGGACCACAAGAGTTGCCGACGCGTGACCGTAGCTCACAGAAGACCGTGCGGTCTCTGCAAGAGCATCACTTGCATCCTGTGCCTGCGCGACGGCATCTGCATCAACGAGTTCACTTTCTTCTTTCATCACAGCTTCGGTGAACATCGATTTCATCCCCTTGCGCTTGCGGTAGTGTTGCTCCTGGGCCCGTTTGAGTTCACCTCGTGCGGCATCGGGTGAGGCAAACTCAAACCGGACAGAAAGATCAAACGGTTCATTTAAGGAAAACAGGCTTGCAAGGAGCGCGAGATTAGTCTCATGCGGAAAAAGGTGCGGGGAAGCGCAGAGAATCGTTTTGCCGTCGTAGGTAAGAGAGGGTTCAGTGGTGAGTGTCCCGTCTGCAAGATGCACATCAAGATAGGCGGGAGGTACCGGCGTCGTGACCCGGTGATAATTACCAGAAAGTGAACCGTGAAAATAGGAAAGCTGTTCATCACTATCTGCAACCTGCACCTTTTCATATACGCTGCGAAGCTGGGCGAAAAAGTCATCAGTCACTGACTGAAACTCCCGCAAGTGGTATTCAATCGTCTGCCGTGCAGTTTTCTCTCGATCTGCCCTGCCGAAGCGGAAGTTCTTCGGAGACTGAAGTTCTGCCGCGAGTGTGCGGCATACCGAGAGATACACTTGCGTCGTGTAAAATGGAGTCAAAAGCGCCCGTCGTTCTTCAAACACCTGGGTAATCTGTGGAGCGCTCTTGTGATACGACGGGCGATAGGAAACACTTTCATCGGTACTGTGATGCGCGGTGAGGTGGAGCGACCATCCTGAATCTGAGAGAGCCCTGAATGCATTGGCAAGTCGCGACAGTCTCAACGAGAATGCATCATCATCCCGGAAGGAGAGGTCAGAAGGTGAGAGTACGGCTGTGCGAACAAGGGCCGCATCCTTTGTCAGGCACACCCCGTCTGCAGCCTGGATCGCCCAGGGAAGTTGATCGGCAAGACGGCCTTTCATGCTGAATGCGAAAGACTTGTTTTCTGATTCAGATCGGTTTTTTACCGGCGCTTCACTCATTCTTTCCTCACTTCGCTTAATCAAGCACAGTCGGAACCGACAAGGCGGCCACTGCGATCTCAAAGATGTAACGATCCTGTTTTGCGACCGCCCGGGCACCTGCCAGTGCTATTGCAGTGACCGCAAGAAACCAGACCTGCCCGAGTGACACGACCATCGCGAGAGAAGTCACTGCGATAAGGAGTGCCAGCTGCCGCGGCAGCCCGAACACCATCGCAGGCCACAGGATCGATTGATGCACCCGAGCGCTGATCAGCGGATCCATACCGAAGCCTTTGTGATAATTGCCGTTCCCAGGTGAGACATCGCCGCGGGGTGGATCGGTGTGACCGAAAGCGGGATATCAAATCCGGATCCTGATCCTGCGATCACTGAAAGGAGTTTTGCCGCGTTAAGCGCGATACCCACCCCGACAACGACCCACAGGAGCTTGCCTGCCCCCTGGCCGTGAGTGGCTGCAATTCCGAAACCGCCTGCCACGATGAGGATGGTGCCTATCACAATTGCAGTCGGCCCCTGGAGATCAGCTTCAATCTGCTGTAGTGGCCCATCCCAGGGCATGCTTCCTCCGGTGACTGTCGCTGCCATGAGAAGACTCACCGCCGGCGAGAGGAAAAGCAGGAAGCCGACAAGCGCCATCCGGCGTCCGACGAAACTCGAATGATTCATGATTCACTCCTTGTGATAGTTGTGTGGTTGTACTGGATGATTTCAGTGACTTTGCGGATCGACCTGCCGCCTTCGGTGACCCGCTCGACGTGCACGACAAGGTGAACTGTCCGGTCGATGAGGTCATAGGTTGGAGTGCCTGCGAGCACTTCCTGCATGAGTGAATACAATCGAAGCCGTACTTCTTGCGCGGAATCTGAGTGGATTGTCGAGACCGTTCCCGGGTGAGTGAGAATAGCTTTCAGAAGCTCAAGTGCTGCCTCTCCGTCACGCACTTCCCCGACCACAACGCGGTCAGGCCGCATGCGCATTGCCCGGATCACCGCCTCCCGGGTCGTAAAGCTTGGAGGGTCTCCGGTTGTAATCGAGACGGTGTTCTTTGAACCGCAGTGGATCTCAGGTGTATCCTCGATCACGACCACCCTGTCCTCGCCGACAAGGTCAAGAAGCGCATTCGCGATCGTTGTCTTTCCGGATCCGGTGTGGCCTGAGACGATGATGTTGCGCCGTGAGGCAACCGCAAGTGAGAGTTCGATCTCCTGGGCCTCGGTGAGCGTTCCCCGTTCGACAAGCTCAGAGAGTGAGAGCCGTTTTCTCGGTGGGAACCGGAATGTGAGGCTCGGTGCATCTACAAGTGGCGGAATCAGGGCCGAAAGTCGCGCGTTGAAAAACTCAGGCACCCGCAGCTCAAGATAGGGCTTCTGGGCATTGCACACCTGGTGGTTCAATCCTGCGAGGAGTCCGATGAGGCTGCGCAGGCGCTCAACGTCCACCTCTACCCTCACCTTCCGTAGCCGGCCGGCGCGCTCGATGAACACCGAACCGTCAGGATTTATCATGAGCTCGGTGGTCGATGCGTTCACAAAGGGAGTAAGCACTGCAAGGCGCGATTTCACCGCATCAACGGTTGCTGCCTGGCGACCTGTGACAGGTCCGACGGTCGGTGCATTCACGATTTGCCCCCTGAGGCACCACCAGATCGCCTGAAGCGCGCCTTTAGCGCAGCCAGCGCAAGCTCGGATTCTGCACGGGCCTCAAGACTTTCGACCTCAACCCGATGTTCCAGCTCCTTGCGCCGTGCTTCCTGCTCCTTCTGTGCCCGAAGTTTCGCCGCATTCTGTTCTGCGTGAGTGAGTTTCAGCTGATCAAGTAGTTGCGCAAAGATCCCCGGCTTCACTGCCATCGAAGGCAGGAGCGGTATGCGTGACCAGAACGAGTCCCCTGAATTACGAATAGCCGCAAAGACCTCGACGAGATCTTTTACCCAGGAATCAGGATGTTTAGCAGAGCGCGCTGCAGCTTCAGTGACCAAATCCTGGAGCGCCGAACTCTCACGACGGGATTCCAGCATTCGGCGGTCTGCACCAAAGTTGGCGAATGCGTCCTTGGCGGTTCTGGTGACGAGTTTTAGAGGATGAGAGTGCTCTTCCCCTCTCTCTCTTGGTCTTAAGGAATTTATGATAGAAGAATCGTGTAAACTGCAGTTTACAGGTCCTGTAAACTCCGGTTTACCGGTATGGAGATTTTGGACCACTGACCTCGGACGGGAGTTTACCGGTTCCACATCCGAACGCGTGGACCTCGGATGAGAGTTTACCGGTTTTTCGCTCTCGGCTACGGACCTCGGACGAAAGTTTACCGGTTCGGCGATTACAATTTCCGTCCCTATCTTGTCTACTAACGCATGCTTTGCTACCGGAGACTTCCTGCGCAGGTGTTCTGGATAGTTGTCCATGGCCGTGTTACTGAGAAGCGCTGCAATACCTTCTTCGTTCGGCCGATACAACGCACGCTGCCTGGCGGCATCGTAGCGGTGCTCGATAAGCCCGGAGTACTCAAGCTTCTGCATGCGCTTGTACAATCCCTGGCGAGTACGAATGCCGATAAGGGGAAGCTCCTGCAGAAGGTAGCGGTAGGACAATAGCCCCCAGTCGTCCCCGTCAGTCTTGATCTTGACCATGCCGCCGTGGTAGAAATCGGTAAACCATCGCAGAAGAACCACGTCCACCGTATCAAGACCTCGGGCGACCATCTCCACCTGTGAGTAGCCTTCGACCGTGAATTTCAACGTTAGGCCCTCATATTGGCGCGATCGTCATCCGGCGAATGTTGCTCGCCGCTTGAAAAAAGCCGGTACATGGCTTCAGGATTCACGCGGTACAGAAGGTGTTTCTTCTTTTCATCTTGACGGCAAAACATGACGCCTGCGTTACATAGCCGTTTCATGCGGCGATATGCAGCATCCGATGAAACCACTCGAAGGATGGGAAGTTGGTCGTGAATATCCTGGTATTCGACATGCGCCCATTCTGTTCCATCAATCTTGACCTTGCGTAAGCCACCGTAGAAACTTCCCTGGAACCACTCAAGGAGCACGCAATCGCCAATATCCATTTTCCGATTCACCACTTCCTGTTGCGAAAAACCAACAACTGTGTATCTCACGATGTAGAAACCTCCTCATGAACACGCTGAATACTCAAAATCCGACCGTTGCCAATGCCCATTGATCTCAGCGTTTGTTGTACCGCCCACGCCGCTTCTCCTCCGGCCGTTGCGGACCATTTCGTTCTCCAGCAAATCGTTCGATCTCCGCACGCGCTATGTAATTTGTGCCGTCTACTTTCGAAAGCTTGCCAATGTAGAGCCAGTAGTAAACCGTCTTCACCGGCGCACCTAACATCTGCGCAGCATCCCCGACCTTGACGATAAGAGGTTCAGTCTTTGGCATGGCCATCGCCTCCTCGGATATCCTCAATCTTGGTTTCATTCATCTTGGCGACGATCGCCTATACCGCCTCATCAGCGTTGGCTGCTCCTTTTTGCAATTCCGTCATTCGATCTGCAACTGCGCGCTCAAGAATAGAAAGAGCTTCAGCAGTCTTGGAGCGATGATCAATTTGCGCGAGCTTCTCCAATTGCTCATGGAGCGTCTGTTCAAGCTGAATCTGAATTAGTCTCTTCATGAATGTAATCGTAACAGCACAACTATTTACTGTCAATAGTTCAACTATAGGTTTCCTAAGTATAATTTTCCGTGGTAAAATATGCTAAAA
>Ga0307376_10002465_pt1 | contig 18182 bp, 23 predicted proteins | sample TR2MG_FD_202536 | JGI IMG/M metagenome (GOLD analysis project Ga0307376, IMG submission 202536) | Soil microbial communities from Risofladan, Vaasa, Finland - TR-2 | ecosystem: Environmental > Terrestrial > Soil > Coastal area > Acid sulfate soil | place: Finland: Risofladan, Vaasa | collected...
TTTTAGTATACCGTATATATCTTTGACGATAATAGGCAAAGTTCCTGAAAGATCTACAGCAAGATCAACACCCACGAGCCTGTGGATGCTGAGCTCACCTTCGCAATAGTCGTCGTTGTCGCCATAGTTGTCAGTAACCAGCAAGATGTCGAAAGTACTCTCCACGCCGCCGTACTCAGCCAGTTTGTTGAGGACCGCCAGTATGGCATCTCGGTCCAAAGTCTTGTCACGAATAAACTGGCGCACCGCGTTCTTTAAACGCGGCTCCCAGTTCCCACCGCACAAGTATTCTGTAGGTATGGAGAGGGTTTGCTCTCCGTTACAGAATTTTATGATGATCGCGACATTTACTAGGCTCAGTTCTACCAAGACAAGAGATATATCAGAGTACCTATCGTCGATAAATTTGCTCAACACAGTATAAATGTGTCTGACAGACCCAGGAGGGCCGTCTAACTCTACCTCAGTTGCCATTGGTTCTCCCTCCGCATGTAGGACATGGTAACTTCAATAGATGTCGCACCCGCTCTGCAATCTCTTTCCGCATTGGAGCTGGTTCGGGAATCAATAAGGTGGCGAGGTGACAAATAAGAGCCCCTACATCCATCGGCTTCTGCCGTCGGTTGTACACATCAACGACGAGCAAAGAGAGGTCATCTTCGTTGAGGTTAGTCAGGATGTCAGCCAAGTTGATCTCGGCGTTAGCATGTACTTTCATTCGCACACCGCGCAATCCCAGCAACGTCGATGCAGCCCGCGCCGTGAATCGTAGTCCAGACGCATTTTACCGTTACAGTGGCGACAGCTGCCCTTCAAGGGCAAGCCGGTGTTGACGTTGATGTACGCGTCAAGAATAGACGAGAACAGGAAATTCTCGTCGTTGACTCGAGCTACACCACCCGACTCACGGCATACATCCCAATTAGGATCGGGCTCATGACGCTTGGTCACCGTCTTTGACTCTCGGTTCTGGTCAGGCTCATGGCACTTGGTCACCGTCTTTGGCTCCCAAGTACACCACTCTTGAGGCAATGGTGTCGATTTCACCAGGTGCCTACAGCCAAGAGGGAGCGAGTCCCCGAACACAACCAACCACTGTCGAATCTCCTTCGGTTGAGGTATGTAACCTTTTGGTATTTTTATTAGATTCTCAGTGAGATAGGCGGCACTCCCTACCCACGTCTCCGCAAAACCCAGACCGGGGACAGCAGCTAGCTGCCATGGACTGTTGAAGTCTAAATTTTTTACCAGTACCTCAGACGTTCTGACGTCAACGCAGTTGTCCAGAAATGACCTAACAATTTGAATCAAGAGATCGTCCTTCATGATACCTCCTGAAAGGCGTATGCCTTCAGCGGCCCGTACTCACAGGCTTGCGCCCATGCTTTCTTCGTTGCTGGCCCCAGCTTGCCTCCGGAATCCTTACGCAGCCACGCGAGTATGTCATCCGGCGTCTCTCCGATAGTTGCGTCACATGCGTCATTGCTCTTGTCGTAACGTTTGACCCACGCTATGAGATTACCGTTGACAGTTAATCCGATCTCTACGCGCACACCACGCAAGTGTGTATCATGCTTGAACCCCTGCAAGGGCCCGTAGCCGTGGTCACCTATGCCGATGACCCAGCCCTCGAATTTGATATCAAGATCATTGTCGAGAGCATAAATGATGTTCTGCGGCTCAGGCAGCAGGTTTCTATCTATGAGAATCATGCGTCCTCCTGTAATGTATGTGAAATGTGGGGGCTGTTGTAGGCCGCCCCCGGTCGCCAGTGTTATCCTAGTACGATCTTATATCCGGCGTTATTCAGAGCGGTCTTATGACAGAGTCCTCCTTGAAAGCTTCCTTCCAATTCAATAAAGCTTGTTACTTCTCCTTCGCCCGTAGCGGGAAAGATGAATGTTTCCGGACCAGAGAAGGGTACATCGGCGGAAGATACGATAACGTACTTTACATGGTTATCGTCACAATCCTTCATGGGCTTGTCGAGCATGTATAGCGCCGATTTTGTTCCCAGAGTAGTGTTTTTCAGCCAAATAGCCTTTCCAGTTCTTTCCACTATAAGTCACCTCTCGTAATGATGAAGCCTGTTGTGGTCGGCTTCGGATACCATAAGGTACTGTAATCTATATTCTTATACGTAAGAAAGGGGGTAATTACCCTCCTTTCTCTGTTACGGCGGTATTAATATCTGTCAAACACGCACTCCCTAAAGTAAATTTTTATGGTACTTTAGGGAGTACCAGGTATGTTCCGTCGTGTATCCCGCTCCACTGCGGAATGTCCTCGAACCAGGGCCATTTATTCTCCCAGGGAGTGATGATATTCCAGTTAATTTTGGGGGGCTCAGGTAGTTGTTCTTTTTCTTCTTCATCAAAGCACCATGAACGTTCGTATGTTCTTCCCCAGAACTCGTAGGAACCAGTACAGCCACTACAGCCTTCTCCAACGAGTATCATTGGCTTTTGTAGTTCGTAGCAGCGTTGCGCCAGCTGGTAGTCGAGTTTACTTTCATATGGAATCCATGATACAAACAATAGATCAAATGGTATGTGATCAATAGCATTCATCGCGTCCATCTTGCTGACGTGTGGGGGATGCGCGTCGTGGTAAGTATCATCAGCACCAACATCTGTGCAGATCCATTTTACGCCGCGCTTCGTCATTGTGTTACTCAACACACCCTTACCTGCGCATACTTCAAGTACGTTAGGATGTTCTAGTTTAGTCAGCTTTTTTATAGCCTGCGCCAGCGAGTTTAACCATCCTTCCGTAGGTATTAACCATGAGAATTTTCTAACGAAGTGGTTTCTTATCTCGTACCCGCCGTATAAACCAGCTCTCTGCTCAACCTTCTTAAAGTAATCTTTTGTTAGACAGCTATTTTTAGCCGCCTGAATCAGTTCCTCGGCCAGTTCCGCACAGTGCTGTTTATCTTTCATATTTTACTCCGAATTCTAATGTAATCAGGTAGTTACATTATCCTTATACGAGTAGATTACTAATATTTGGTAGCTAAGAAAATGCCCCGGACGGGGCACTTGAAATAGCTCGTTTTAACAACGAGCCTTGGGAGGCGTGTTGAGGGCGAAGGAGACCATCCTTGCTTCGATCAAGGACTCTTCGTAATTGAGGATCTTAACAGCCTGGAGCGGCTGCCAAGTATTTTCACGAATCTCTGGAGCGACCTCAGATGATCCGTTATTGTACATTGGCGTGAAGTCATCCTCGTCAAACAGCTGACGAGGAGTGTCCTCAATCTCCTCAATGGAGAGAGGATCAACTTCAAGTTCTCGCGCTGCGCGCAACTCTCTCTGACGCTGATTTCTTATCTGCGTAATCTTTTGAGCCTGTGCAGCACGATAATTGGCCGACCGATCAAAGCCCTCTTCAAGGTCTTTATCACTGAACCAATGTCTACCTAGCTCAGGCACAGTCGGCGCTTTTTCCCGCTGAGAAAGCTCTTCTTCAGATAGGGGCTCGATCCCTCGGACGTCACCAATCTTGGCGGAAGTACGCGTCTTTATGAGACAGCATGTGAATTCGAAGTGGTCTTCACACGCGATCCGGATCAGGTTATCGATGTGCTGATCAAACAGCGAGGCTTCGCACGTGCCGTTTAACACACCCCTATTCCAGCTCATAGTGAGCGACAGATGTACATACTGGAGCTCGAAATCGAAGTCACAACCATACCCGCACATATTCCGTTGCATGTAAGTTCGAAGGCGATACGTATCAGACTCTCTACTTTCTCCGTAGAACGTGAATGTGTAATACGTGTCTGCGTCGTCCTCGTCCTCATCTTCGACTTCGACTTCGACTTCGAATGGGGTGTCCTCGATCATGGTGAATCTGTGAGACAGTGACAGATCCTCCTCATCTTGAATGGGATCGACGTCGATCTCCAGACACCTAGCATCAACGATAATCTTGGCCACATCACCGATCGCTGTGAATAGTCGGTTAACGAACCCGAAGTCGTACCAGTGCCACCACTTCGGGAACTCGGCGCGAGCGTCTTTCTCAATATCAGAGACACTCGTGTAGACCCGAGTTTTTACCAATTCCATAACGTGCCCGTTCGGGATGCGAACTAGATGGTCTAGACTGTCTGGACCGATGTCTAGAACACCTTCCTGGCATCTGGGACACGCATTTATGGCCTGATAATTTTCAGGTCCGCTGAGTTCGTAGTACATATGTCTAGGAAAATCACCACAGCTTAAACATACTAAACCAGCGGTAATTTCCCCGTATTCAATGATGTCGAGCCAACGGTAACAGTGGCGCATCATCAGTTCGCCGTTGTTATTGACAAGCAGCCTCAGAATGTGGTTTGGAACCCATCCCTGCTTTACAGCACGTTCAATCTGGAATGGAACACGTTCGATAGCGTCGCTGCTCGCTTTCGCTATCGAACTGGCATCGTAACCAGTTTTGAGTCCATACGATACGGACTCGAGGCGCCCCATGTTTGGAAACCAACGACGGGGGGACATAGCCTCCAGTTTCTCGCCGTTAGATTTATTAACTTTTGGAAGGTTTTCGAGTGACCTTCCATAGGCCATCCATGCGTATAGCTCATCCAGAATAAGCGCTACACAGACCCCTTCCTCTAGCACCTGTGGTGCTAGACGGATAACACTGTTCCATCTATCCAAATCTTCCCCATCGGATACTCGGTCCATTACCAGCTCAATGAGGTCCTCGCGAAATTGACCTCTATATTTATTCGGAACGGCCTTTTTAATTTCGTGCAAGGCGTCCCGGTAGTGCGTCACCCTCTTGGAGGTGAGCTTGTTTTCTCTCCTCTCACGGCGGGCAGCGTTGCGGTAAATTCTCTCCCAACATAAGCTCTTCTCCGCACGTGGGCCCCCGAATTTACTATGAATTTTACCGCCAGTATGGCATCTCGGACGAGATAACTGTCGGCGTATTCCTAACAATTCTCCCGAGTCTCCCGAGAATATTGACGAGATCACGGTCGAGGTCGTGATCTCGTCAATTCCGATCGACTCTCCGAGGCCCAGGAATGCCCTACCAAACAGAGCCAGAAAAAGTGCGCTGTTCATTGCGTCACACCTTACTGCACAACTATGTGTCCGCCCGTGTGCATCGAGCGTCGAGGAACTACCCCTCGAAATTACGGCCTGCTTTTATTTTAGACCGGGCAGGTTGACCGGTGCAATCAAAACATGCACCATATAATTATGGTACGTCCATAGTTCTTATACTGACATAACCCTACGAAATTTTTTGGTTATAGGAGGAGTATCATGGAATCTGACATTCAAGATGAGGCAAGGATTAATGAGTTCAAGGAAAACTTGATTGATGCTAACCCAGAGGCGATGTTGTGCGACGGTTTAGACTTTGCTCTGATAGGGGTCGCAAGACGTAAGATGAGCGACCCGTTAGCAGCATACTCTGTGAAGAAAATACTTGACGCTTATATGAATGAGGGCATGGAATACGAGGAAGCAAGAGAGTATTTTGAGTTCAATGTGGTCGACGCTTTGGTAGGTTCTGGAACTCCTGTTTTTGTGGAGGACGAAGAGTGGGATGAGTAAGGTGAATGATATACCGGATGCACTTGGGATGTTCGGGTGTATGATCATCTGGGTCGCTGCTGTATCTTTCTCTGCTTTTCTTTTTTTCTATTACTCGTGAGGGGATAATGAAAGAGTCTGTAAATTGCAAGGATGCACTCGAGCATATTCTAGCTTGTTCCGATTGTCGTATTGCGCTCGTTAAGAAGATGCACGAACCTCCTGTGAAACAAGACGATCTACGTGGTTTGGGCGAGCGAGAATCTGGGCAGTATAGAATTTTACCTTTAGATAGAGGAGCGGCACGCGGCAGCGGAACTTCGGGTAACTAAAAAGAAGCCCCCCAGCCTCTTTTTCTCACCATATGTGAGCGTCACTTCATCTTCGAACTAAGTATTTTCGTAGCCGTGTCAGTAGCGAACGGACCAGGAAGATCACAATCGTAAACAGAGCACCTACCAAAACATGATCCTAGTACGGGCTTGCATTTTTCATGTAGCAAATCAATACAAGAGCAATCATTTTTACCGCATAGAAAACATGCGCCGCAAGAGTGCTTGTCAACGCCGCCGTAATTGGTAACTCGACCGTTACAAGCTGGACATATGACGCTCATGATAGACTCCTACATGTAGGTTTTTTTCTTGTACCGATGGGCCTTTTTATGTCGTGCCCAGGACCCAGAGATTTATTGTTTTAGCGCTACGATCAACGCATCACGAGCATTTACAAGATCATTCAGCGACATTCTCGTCCCCCTGGGGCTACCAGCGATACCATCGTGGCCGCCGGCATCATTGCCCCATAGACCTTGTACCAGTTCCCTGGCATTCACGGACTTGCCACCGTCTTCGAGGCTTACCGTGATCGAACCGAAGCGAGTGTTATACGCGACCACACCCTTGGCCACTCCAACGGCACCACGATAGAATGCATTACAAAATTTGGGTCCGCAGAATACTCTGACATCGTCGCCCTCTTCGATGAGGGCGTCCTGCTCTTCGGCCCTGCGAGTCTTACGGAACTGACGGCCCTCTTCGATGAGGTCGTCTTCGAACGCGATGATACGGGTGAGGATATTGAGGTAGGCTTCTACCTGCGCGTCGATCTCGAGGACAGAACCATCACGAGGAGGGAATACGCGGTTGTTCTCGGAGTACGCCCAGAACGCATCCAGCATCAGACCAATGATGTCATTGAAGTCCGGGCAGTCTAGCAGCTTGTGCGGACCATTAACATCGACCCACGCAGCACAGTTCCAGAATCCAGCATGTTTAGGCTTACGCCCCAGCACGGCGGCGATTCCGCCCAGTGTGTCTAAATCAATATGTGACACGCCAATCATCAGCCAGTCTCGATCTGACAGATCGGGGACATCGGCTATGCACGGGGCTGGGTTACCAGATCGTTCACCGTGATGTGCCAAAGTCAATAGTGATCCTTCGACCAACCTGGCACCATATTCGGCCTCGATCGTGACCGTGTCACCATTATCATTCAGTTTCGCTTCCAGGGCATCGGCATTGTTCGATACGAAGATGTGGTACATGATTTACTCCTGTGTTTGAGGACTGTTGTATCCTCGATTATGGAAAGTAACTGGTAGTAACTGTTTATCTTATACTGGTCTAACCGCTATTATTTTGACCCGATGAGATCTCTTCTGATAAAATAGATCAATCTTGGAGTAAAATATGACAGACCGTTATGTAAAAAGAGCAGCCTTTTTCGAAGAGATTGAGAAACTGGCGTCTGAAAGAGAGAAAGAATTAAAGCATGTTTTTGTAACTGGCTACTCTGGAGCAGGAAAAACTACCAGAGCGCATCTTCTTGGAAAGGAGCTCGGTCTACCTGTTGTGCATCTCGATAAACATATGCCAAATTGGGAACGCTATGTCCGTAAGGCAAAGGACAATAAAGAAGTATGGAATCCCTTGGATGAGTGGGACACTGGTAAGCGTAATTACTACATGCAGCTTGTCAGACGAGATCTGACGAATGCGGTTGCGCAGGCCAAGCAACCAACGATCTTCGAAGGAACGCCCGTCTTGATGCAACCTAGAGTGTCGGAAGGGCATAGGCGCATTCTAGTAGATAAGCCAGAAGAGCAAATTGTTAAGCAGAGGGTTGAGCGCTCCATGGAACGGGCCAAGAGTAAAGGACGCACCGGTGTTACCAGAGAGGAACAGGAGGCCATCGCCCGTGAGCTTATTCGGCACTACAGCAAATATTTTGAGCGTTTTAAACAGAAATCTGACATAGAGCGCTTAACTGATAGTGTCATCCAGCCTAAGATTAAGCTCCCCTAATAGCTAAGAAAATGCCGCAGGAGATACGGCAAGATTAAGCTGGATAGTGAAATCCAACCTGTAGACAGGGGGTGAGATCTAGGTCGAGTTCACCGTCCGAGGATCGGACAGCGAGCTCTTCCTCGGTGAGGTTTTCCTCCATGATGAAGTCATAGAGGTTTTGGGCAGATTTACAGAATCTATGGTTACATAGTTCTTCCATGCTACCTCACATGTGACCTGCTCGGAAGCGCCGAGCGCGCACTGATTTTACTCAGTTACGGTACGGGAGGGAACCCAACGACTTGGTCGTAGAGCCCTATGAGTGTATCTATTACCCACTCCCTCCTCTCCCAAGCTACCCACGCTCCGGGAGAGTGATCCTCCATATATTTCTCCAATTCATCGAGCTCTTTTGTCAGACTGTTTATCTCCGCGTAAATCTGGTCCATTTCGTCTCCCTATGTATAAGTGAACAAAACGTCTTCAAGTTTCTTATACGGTTAACATGTAGATTTTTTTTTGGGGGGGCTAAAAAGATTTCCCCTCACGGGTACTCTCCGCCCTCTGCTCGGAGGACTCGCGGACGTTCCAGAAACTCGGTGATGGGGTTACCATCTCCCGGCTCCGCTTTATTCCAGTCTGGCCTGGCCCTGTATGCGCTCTCCACATACTGCACCCAGCACAGCGCGTTCACGTGAGTACGCACTGCGCATGCATGGATGTTTTATATAGGCGCCCCAGGCTTTTGGAGCGCTGCTCTTTCCATCGCGGGCGCCTCCTGCTTTAAAGCAGGCGCGACCGCGGATGAACCGAGCTTTCTTGGTATGTCATTACACGAGTAAGCGAGTAACTTGGTTCTTCATAGTTCTTATACCCAAAACAGGTGAATTTTTTATGGTAAGTACTTGAGCTAAAAAGATTTCCCCATTACGGGTACTCTCCGCCCTCCCTTCGGAGGACTAGCAAGCGATTCAGAAACACGACAGTAGTTACTGCCGGCCTTGCTTTATACCAGTCTGACCTGGCCCTTCGATGGGTTCGAAAGGATTTCACTCCATATTGTGTCTCTTCAGTTCCCATCCCTGAAGAGTCGACCGATAGTAGCAAGCTACCCAGAAACACAGCAGTGGTTACCGCCGGTCTTGCTTTATACCAGTCTGGTCTGGCCTTCTCATCGGGTATGAAAAGGATTTTGCAATTTCAAGCTCATACAGTTCCCACCCCTGTATGAACGCCAGACGGTAATCACCCTCGGTCTGGTCACGCGGGCTCCCATGTGGGAGAATGTCAATAACATGCGTGTCATTCTATAACCGGGTGACACGGTACCCGGAAAATCCGTAGCGTCCGCCAGCTCTACAGCTGAGCGATGACGACTAACACGGTCCTTACAATATTCTTATACTGAAATACCTCATTTTTTTGGGTTTCAGCATAGATGTTGACCTTTTGGGGAAGAGCCCTGTAGAATGCCGTGTGACAGCCTACGATAGGAGACATCCCCATGATAGATCAATTCTCTGATAGAGGCGCTCTTTTAAAAGACGCTTTTGGTATCGAGAAAGTAAGTCACTGGGCCCAAGGAAGGCCTGAGGAAGACGGCTGGTTTGCTATGCCAGATGAACGTCTTTTCCCCGTGAACACACCTGAGAATACAGTCGCTTCAGCGCTCTATTTCGCAACTCAGATTGACTCTTCTGATATTGATCTCGAGAAGGTTGCGGAAATAGCAGATCGTATTCTAGATGCAATCGACGTCCACGAAGTTGACAAAGTATATGAGGACTTTGTGAAACGGGCTGTTGATGCAATAAGAGTTAGCCCGACCCCGTTAGGAGAGATCCTTCCGGAGAATGTAGCATCTCAGGCGAAGGCTCCTCCAGGAACACCACGCCAGGTGGGAGCGGTTAGAATAGAACGAGTTCCTAAGGCAGAGAAAGCCAATCGTATCCAGGCGCTTCAAGATGTTATGCATGGTACGGTAAAAGCCGCAGCAGAAGTTGGAGAGACGCCCGTCCAACGTCGGGTTATAAACGCTCTTCTCGGCGGAGGAATGGGAGCTGGCGGGGCTTTAGGAGCTCGGCATTTATTGCAACGTATGGGTAAGGTTCCGGGGCCAGCGGCCAAGTTTGCTGTCTTACCTGCTCTACTTGGTGCAGCCGCAGGTGGTGCCACACCAGATCCTGTGACTCGTGAAGAGCGCATAAAAGAAATCCTTGACGATATCAACAAGAGCGCTGCCTGCAAAAAGGGGAAGACTATTCCCAAGAAGTACCCCTGGGCAGGGAAGAAGTCCAAGACCAAAGGTAAGAGCGAGGTCCCTGCTGAGAAAGAGGCGGCTTCCAAGAAGGACGATAAAAAAAAGAAGGGCACTAACACTAACATCAAGAACAAGACCAAGACCAAGACCAAGACCAAGACAGTTGGTGGACCAGGCGAGAGTGCTCAATATAAGATTCAGCGGCGCATAGATGACGTCATGCAAACAAGGCATGAGTACGGGTCAGAGGCTTCAAACGCTAAGAGGTACACAGAGAGGATCGTTGACGCCATGAAGCGCAACGCCGAACACGAGCGTTTTGTGCATGAACCAGGACTCGGTACCTGGACAGTACGCCTAAAAGAAGACGGAGAAGCAATCTGGACACCAGAGCCAGAGATCAAAGGTGAGCCGGCACCAATGGCGGAGACACTCTCGAAGGAACCGAAAGATCTGTACCTAGGTCATAGAACGGGGAAGTCCAATCTTGGTAAAGAAGCCGGGATAAAGGATGTCATGGCCAAGCTTTTAGATAAAGCGAAACCGGTCGCGGGTAAGATGACGCAGGAGATTGTCGGGAAGGCGGCTCCTATTAAATCCGTTTTGAAATCGTACTCTCCAGAGAAGATAAAGGAGTGGATGCTCCCATTTCTTATGGGTTCAGCCGCAGGAGCTGGTAACGCGAGGGCGCTCGACAAGATGTCGGCAGCCCCTGTTCTTGATTACGAAGAGTTGTTGCGCGATACAGTGGGAGATCCCAAGCTACGTAATCGTCTTCAATCATATGTCATACCCCCCGGTATTGATCCATCTTCTCTCTCGGGCAAGATGGTAAATCCACATCTGGCAAAAGCGCTTGCGTCCGGTAAGGGACTCAGCCCTACAAGCCAAACGTTCATACAGGCGTTGCGTGATTCAGACGTGGTCAATCAGCTAAAGGGGATAAAGGCGAAGAGAGGTAGAGCCGCGATGCTTCCTGCCTTAACCGGTCTCGCCGGCCTCGGTGGAGGACTTCTATCCATTCCTGCCGCTCAGATGGCGATGCAAGGGGGAGCAGGAGTTACGAAGACGGCAGAACAGGAAAAAGAAGCACAGAACTTCGATTTCTCCCCGCTCGAGCAGACTACGACGGATAAGGTAACAAATCGTCTGAAGCAAGCACTTGTCGGAGCCGGTATCGGGGGCGGTGTAGGAGCAGCCGCAAAATATCTGACTCCATTGCGGGGTCGTAATATACCTATTGGACTGATAGCCGGTTTACCGGCAGCATTCGGAGCTGGACTGGGTCTCATGAAGAGATCATTTGCTTCTGAAGAGGAAGCCATCCAGGAGGCTATCGAGTCATATCAGTGGGAATCTCGTAAACTCAATCCGATGGAACGACGGGCGTTCGCACAAGCTATCAAGAAGGAAGCCGATGCTCACTATATCTATCCCGGTGAGTATATCGACCGCGAAGCTGGGACAGTTTTCCGAAAAGAATTTCCGTCGATGCGTATTCTTCGCATGCAGTATGCACAAACGTTTGAAGACGGAAAGTACGCTGAGGCATATGAGCAGTTGTTTGATAAGGCTGAGGAGCTCGGAGCCGATAAATTCGCGGAAGCGCTTTATCTAACAGACGGGCGTACAGGTGTCGCTTACAACTGGGGCCGTATACCTGACCCAGTAGAGGTTACTTTCGGACCTGATATCAACGATCCTAACAAGAACTTCGTCAAGTGCGGCGGTGTGCTGGTCAATACTGTATCACCGCTCATGAGGGTAGATCTATTAAAGACGTTCTTGGAACCTGATCTAGCCGAGAAGATCGCTGCTGACCCGTCAATAATTGAGAATTTGACACCAGCGCTGCAGACAGTCATTCGTAGAAATATTCAGAAGCTCGCGGAGATTTCAGCGGCACCTCCGGTAGAGGGGCAGACTACACCAACGGGACCGCAACTTGGTCCGGCTCAGCAACAACAACCACCCGTTCAGGCAGCTCCCCCTCAGCAAGGCGGTGACATTGAATCGGTTCGTATGCGTGTTGCGCAGATGGGGGCGGTTGATCCAGCACAAGTGTCCGATCAAGTACTCATGCAGGTCATGCAAGCCATCAAATCTGGACTAGGAAGCAATCCAGAGAGCATGCGTCGATATGTCCAAGCTGTCGTACGCGGGGACCAGGCGGGAGCTCAGGCCATCCTCGATGCACATATGGCACAGCCACAGCAACAGCAACAGCAACAACCAATGACGGGGCAACCTCAGCAGATGCCGGCGCAGCAAGCTCCTCAAATGCAGATGGCACAACAGGGAGAGGCACCTGTACCTCAGGGGGCATGATGATCCCGGAGAAGGCGATTAAAATAGCGGCGTTTTTTGATGAGCTCGAGAAGTTAGCCGCTGACCCCATTGTTACAAAAAAGATGCTTCCTAAGATCACGGGGGGTATGTCTAGAAAGATGATTTACCCTCTTTTGTTAGCGCCTGCCTTGGCACCTGTGGTTGGGTTGTGGTTTTTATCTAATCTTATGAAGACGGATCAGCCGTCAATTTCTCCGCTTATGCGATCTCGTAGAGTCTTCCCCGGTAGAGCATCTGATTACAATGTGCCTATTACTCCACATCCGATGGGTGGGGGACGAGGTGGATACGGCGGAGGAATGCCGGATATGTACTATGATGGAGGAGGATCTTACGGAGGCGGAGGCGGCGAAGGCGGAAGTTTAGGTAGCTCGATATCTGGAGCAGTAGCTGCCGCAAGAGGAGCAATCTAATGGATAGAGAGAGTGTAATAGGTGAGCTCCTGAAGATCGCTGTCGGCGCTATACCATGGCCAGAAAAGAAGTCATTGAACCCTGTCATAAAACGCCACGGGTTCAAGGATATGGTTCAGCCATCGAGTGCGTTTAGCGAGGTAAAAAAATCTGTGATACCTGTGCAAAAAGACCCGATGGTTGGTTATAAACCAAAGGCAGCGAAGGCTGTCAAAGAATTCAGCAAGGTACACGGAGCCGGACGCCTGGGAAAAATATTAGGAGCTGCCGGAGCTCTCGTCGGTATACCCGCCGTTGCTATGTATGCAATGAAGGGTTTAAATCCAGCCGATATCCCTGCGAGTTCAGGGATGTATATGCCGTCTGGTAGTAAGCCAGAATCCGGTGGTATATCTGCGAAACCTGCGATAAAGAATCTTGCGGTAAAGAGGCTAGCAGGACTTGGAAAAGAGAGCTCTGTTAGAACACTAGTCAAGTTAGGTATTTTAGGAACGAACTTATCAGGCGGTTTCTCGGAGACAACGGGTAACTTGTCGAAGTTCATGCGCCCAGGTACGTCCCAAATAGGTAAGATGCCAGGTATCATGCGCGCAACATCTCATACGAATACACCACTTGGCAGGCTCGATAAGATAATCAAACAGCCTATGAACACGGCTTCTATGCCCAAATCTGTTCGTAACCCTGGTGAAACGACCCAACCTCCCGTAAAACCACCTGCAGGTATGAAGCAGGAAGGCGGAGTACCGGGGGTGATGTGAGTACTATAAGGATTCTGGTACACGCTGTCAGCTGGGCTCTTCTCATTTTTACCGGAGCACTCGGGTGTACAGTTGGTTTACTGATGTATACTGTGGGTACGTTTTTTGGGTTGAAGTTTGGCGACGTTTAGAAAGGTAAGCGATGGCAACCAGACGAGATTATAAGCGGTGGCGAACAGAGGTAATCGAAGAGGGGATCGTAGGTGGTGGTGGTTCTGTCCCGTTCATATTTAACATCGCACGTGGGCAGGTCTTTGACTTTGAAGGGCAGCAGTATCTTGCGGAGTGGCAGTTTGGGTTCAATGTAGGTGTCCCTGGGGCAGAAGAAGCGATCACAGACCTTGCCGATGGACGCTATCCATTCCCAACCGGTGCAGAAACCTTGAGTGTTGTCAGCGACTCCGACGACGATGACAAGGATGCCGGCGTCGGTGCGCGGAGCGTCACAATCGAAGGATTAGACACGAATTACGAAATACTCAAGGAAACAATCGAGCTCGAGGGGCAAGTGCCCGTTACGACGCTCGGTTCATTCTTGCGTGTGCAGAGGGCATACATTGCTACAGCAGGTGTGAATAATATCAACGATGGTGATATTACAATATCAAATTCGACTGATGATATTGCTCTAATACTGGCCGAAGAGGGTACTACCCTGATGGCGATTTATACGGTTCCTCTTGGGTACACGGGGTATCTCATCAAATTTGATGCCGCATCCGCGGGACTTGTTACAGTAGCTGTACGTATGCGTATTAGAGAGACCGGAAAACCTTGGCGCACAAGAGAGTTTTTTACTACACGTACGAACAGTATTGATCTTCACTTTGAGCCCCCACTTCCGTTGCCGCAAAAGACAGACGTAGAAGTAACCGGGGATAGCTTCGGCGCCCCGGCCCCGATAAGCGCCTCGTTCGGTGTAATCTTGGTTCCGAACCCGACCTAGCAGGAGATATAATGGCGCGTAAACGCTATGAAAATATAATCGCGACCGATTTTATGAATGGGGCAGTCAATGTCGGTAAGCTACATGTTGAAATGCACAATGTGTCTGAGCTCGCAACTCTGTACATGACGTCGAAGGTAAGTCGCGACGGACTCAAAGTTTACTCTTGGTTTCGAAGTGAACTCGATGTGACACAATCAGATATGTTTGAGGCAGTCATCGCTAACCACGATGGCGTAGCACCAAGTCTCGGAGTAACTCCAGAAGGACACGCGATAACAGATATCGATGGCCAGCAGTCAGCGTATAAGGCTATCCCAGTCGCAATAACTGCCAGGACTGGTGCCGACTTTTCTATTTTTACGCACAACTTCTGTAAGCGGTGGACCTGGTACCAGGCGTCAGTTGAACAGCTAGATATTACGCTCGTTGATCAAGGTGATGGAGTTACGTTTAAACACACTGATCATGTAAACTGGATCGATCTCTTTCAAGGAGAGGTTACGGGTGAGCGTAAGCTTCGTGCGTCGTATCCAATAACTGTCAGCGACAACGGCGTCGAAAAGACTCGCCATGATCCGTTTGAAGGAACAGGTGGGGACTACACACTTGATCCAGCGACTGGAACAGTCGTTTTCGATTCGGCACCGAGCGGACCGGTAACGGCAACCTTCCATAAAGCTACCACGCCAGAGTTTGATATCATTCCCAGCTCGGGAGAGGTATGGCACATTAAGCGCGCGAGGGCGAACGTATCTATCGACGACTGGGAGATGAATACGTCATTACACTACAAGATAATGGTGGACATACCAGGTGTTGGTCTCGTTGAGATAGTTGAGTCTGCGTATGATACAGCTCAGCAGATGTTCGATGAATCGGAGAGTTGTTCAGGAGATCTCGTTGGGCCCGTCGGTGGGGCTACGCGTGGGTTCACTTGTACGCTAAGAAAGATGAAATTGCTCTATGAGACGACGCGCGACCTGGTTAATAGTCAGGGTGTGCGGCTTCGTGTGACTCTCGGAAACGGAAATGCATTTGGTGGAACACGCTTCACATTGAAGTTATCTGGAGAGCGCGAGTCAGTAACCTGATCTATAATAGGCTGGAGGAGCATCTTTTTCGGGTAGGTCGGTCGCAGAGGTGAAAACCTTTTATGCGGAGGACTACTATGAAGAAGAGAGCACTCGTTTTGGCAGGTGGAGGTTCAAAGGGAGCTTACGAAGCTGGAGCGATAAAATATTTAGTTGGTGAAAAGAAGATTCACTACACATTGAATGTCGGTATTTCAGCCGGCGCAATCAACGTCGCACATCTGGGGCAATTTGAAAAAGGCAAAGAAGAAAAAGCTGCTAGTACGCTTGTTGACGAGTGGTTAAATGTATCGACTGAAGATGTGTATAAGCGGTTCTTTCCGTTTGGAATTTTACACGCAGCCTGGCAACCGAGCATGTACAATAGCGAGCCCCTCCGCAAATGGATAACAGAACGCATCGACGTTGATAAATTGATTAGAAGTGGAAAAGATGTACTCGTAGGAGCCGTGTCTCTCGATACAGGCAAGACCCGCTACTTTACTCAAGCGTACGAGAAGTTCATTGATGCTGTGTTAGCTTCTTCTTCTTTCCCAGTAGCTCTTCTTCCTATCCAGATCGACAATGAGTTCTACACAGATGGTGGTGTACGTGATATCGCTCCCATCGGGGCAGCTATTAAAGCTGGTGCCGTGGATATTGACATTGTATTGACGAGCCCAGAAGAGTCTTCTCTCGAACGCCTTGACGATCCGAATGTGATTGATGTCTTAGTTCGTGTAATCGATATTATGTCCGATGAAATCATTGCGGGAGACATACGAGAGGCGCAGCTTATAAACGCCCTTGTTCTAGCTGGAGATGGTGTAGGTAAGAAAATGGTCAATATGAGAATAATACGACCATCTAAGGTCCTTATCAAGGATTCACTTGACTTCAAACACGCTATGTTGGAGAAAATGATAGACACAGGATATGAAGACGCGAAACGCATTTGTGAGGAAGAATGATGGAGAAGCTTATCAAAGAGGCTGCTTTCTGGGATGAACTCGAAAAGCTCGGCATCGGGGCAAAAGGGTTGCTAGCTCTCGGTGCCCTCGGAGCTGGAGGAGCTGGAGCTGCGAGTATCTTACCCAGCTTACTTGCCGCAAAGTCGAAAGAACGCGGCTCGATGATCGGAAGTAAGAGTTCCCAGATGAAAGAGCTGAAGCAGCAAGGTATAATGCCTTAGCTAAAAATGAAGTAGGGAAGTAAAACTTTACTTCATAGTTCTTATACTGACTACACGGTCAGTATTCTGGAGGATACAATGGATCCGAACGACCTGAAGAAAGAAATGGACCAGTTCATCCGTGATGAGCTGGATGTGTCGGGTATGACAGCCAGTGATATGCAAACGTACATGGAAAAGCTCGGTGAGGTACATATCATTGCTTTGAACCACCCCGGAGAGGATCCAACGATTGAACGGGTGACGAACAAGCTCATTATCACATACACCGAACAGGTATATGAGGTTGAACTTTGGGGCTGATCATGCCTGTTTTATAGAGCACCAACTTGCGTTAAAAGTGAAAGTAGGACTCCTCTGAAGCGTGGACGGAGGTGGGTTCGGGACTATCTATCTCATAATCAATCCTTTGACAGACAGATGAACCCACCTCCGAATATTTTAGTCTACATCTCCGCTTGCTGACCAGCTCTCCAACGCCTGATTCAACCAGACCTCATGCCAAACCTCTTTGAGGTTAACTCTCGGATGTTGTCCGGTCGCTTTGTTGTTCCAGCGATTTTTGTGTGAGACTGTACCCCTGGCGTACACTGCTCCGTTAACGCGGACATCCCGGGCTATATGCAGATTCCCCGAGTTTTCCACACCCATTGCTTTTGCCAGGTCGATCATCTTCTGTGTGGGCTGTGGCAAGTTATTCGTTTCGATGTCTGGACGCGGCATGAAGAACCATTCTCCCTGCCTGATTACTTTGTTTCGCTCTCCCATCTCGAGCTGCAAGAGCTCCGGCGGTTGAAGTGCAGAGATTGCATCCCCGAACGTGTGTACTTTTGCGTGGTAAGGCAGCTTGCTCACGAAGTAGCTTCCCTCATCCATTGAGCTCACGTACACATAGCGGTTGTAGCGAACGGCCATCCCACCTGGGCGATGCACATAAATCTCTTTAAGTACCCCTTGCGAGCCATCCCCTGCTATCATGTCATCATGTGCAGAAATGGAGCAGGTGTACCCCATCTCTCCGTTGGTCAGGTCGAGGACAATCTCCTCGGCATGTGCCATACTGATTGCATCCTGTATATTGAAGCACCTCTCTTTTCGAGAATCATTCACTATATCGATGATCTTGACAGTCCCATGCCGGTATTTCCCGTCTAGCCCTTCGAACAGCGAAAACGGAAAGGCGGACAATGAGACAGTCACGTCCGCCATTCTATTGCCCCAGCTTTGATGAGCAGTGGTGCTCGTGCTGTACCTATCACCGTTCAAGATAAACAGGTAGTTCTTGTTCTTTGTTTTGATCTTCGGGTAGTTCTTTGCCGGCAAGCGTATCATCAACGGAAAGTGT
>Ga0307376_10002467_pt1 | contig 18173 bp, 27 predicted proteins | sample TR2MG_FD_202536 | JGI IMG/M metagenome (GOLD analysis project Ga0307376, IMG submission 202536) | Soil microbial communities from Risofladan, Vaasa, Finland - TR-2 | ecosystem: Environmental > Terrestrial > Soil > Coastal area > Acid sulfate soil | place: Finland: Risofladan, Vaasa | collected...
CAGAGATAACGCCACGGCTCAAGGGGCGGCGAACCTCCCGCTTGAACAGGTTCGCCATGTTGAGGGCTGAATCACCCAACACAATGAGTTGGCCGTCCTTCTCAACATAATCGACCTTGGACAGGCGAAGCGTCTTCTTGGCCTCCAAGTCCAGATCGATGAAGGCGTCTCGAATTCGCTTGGTCTCAACGCTCTGACCGTCCCCCGTCTGCCGAGCGGCAACGAGATTCATAGTCCCTACGTCAAGCCCACACCCCGGATTGTACCCTGATATCTTTGCCATATGATTCGCTCCAATCTGATTTGATTTGCCCCTTGCGCCAAGAGGGGAGTTTAGCGCCTCACTCACCGAGCTTCCGGCGGTAACTGTACGAAGCCATCCGCGTACCTTGCCGCTGTTGCAGCAGGTAGAGGAATTCCTCGTGCTTGTCCGCCACGCCTTGAAGCAGGTTGTCAGTCCCGTCAGTGAGCAGACCCTTGGCCTCAAGACCCTCTCGGGCGGCCTTGAGGCAATCCCCAACACAACGCTCCACACTCAAGCTCACGAGTACCATATCGAGACTCGTGGGCTCCCCAGGCGTCCGGCACCAGTGCTGAATCAACGCTGGCAAGCACTCCGTCTGAGTCTTCGGACACACAAGGTCTGGACTTCCGGATCCAACAGCCCGCTCAGCCACCTGATCGATGAAACCCTGCGAATCGTCGTAGATCCGCATGAACATCTGGTGGTCCCCGTAGAAACTCTGGCCCCGGGTTTGCCAATGGTGGCTCTGATGTACGATCGAGGCAGCCCTCAAAATCGCAACCAGAGCCCCAAGCTCACCCATGGGCAATCCCTCGAAACGCCTCAACACCTGGCCGAACACTTGGTCACCACTAGCCATGCGAAGCCTCGACCTCTCCGGCAAGTACGGGGGGCCGTTCTCAAGGGAATCAAACGCGAGCGGGTCTACCCAAATCGCGTGCGTCGAACTCTCGGCCATCAGGCCTTCCAAAAGTCCGAAGCCACCTTGGGCGTAGCCCGCTCAGCCTTGGCATCATCCTTCATATCCTTGCCGACCTGAGCCGGGGTGTGACGCTCTGGGCGAGCCGGGAAGGACTTGCCGGAGAAGGGCGACTTGATCGTCAGCTTCTTCTCGTCGAGGTAGAAGATCATGCCGTCCGGATCCGTGTACTTCCACAGCAACGGCGTCAGGGGCTTCTTCTTCTCGGCTGCAAGACGATCAGCGATTTTGGTGGCCTGATTCAGAACACTAGCTTGACGGGGGTGCATGTGGCGGCTCCTTAGCTCGCTTTGCGAGCTATCGTGGTTGTTGTTGTTGTCGGCTCGCCTTGGCGATACCGTAGAAGCAGACGCAAGAAAACATTATCAAAGAACCTGCATCTGGCACTCGGACACGTGGTACAGAGCCCCGTAAACCTTGCCCTCTACATCCAGGATGTAGCAAGTGGGGTACTCCAGGCACGAAACGTCATCACAGACCAAGCAAGGCTCAGGATCCCTGTTTTCCTCCAAGTCCGGGATCAGGCACAGCGGCAACGCTTCCCCGATGAATCCGGCCCCAGCCTTCTTGGCAAAACGGGATCCAACCTGAAATTTCACGCTCCCCCCTCCCTACGCAGCCTGCGCAACCGCTCACCGATCCCCGACACATCCGACAAGGATTCCTCCCCTTGGATGTCGATCCTGACCGTCACATCCTTGGGCTTGATCTCCGAGGGCAAGAACGTGGGGGCAGACCCATCGGCCACCTCTTGCCGGGGAGCCGCCATCGGACGCCCCGTAGGACCCACCGCCACCCCACTCTGCAAAGCAGCCAAGATGGAGTCCAGCTTGGTCGAATGGTCTTGGGCCTGAAGCACACGCGCCAACTCGGACCTGAGCGACAAGCTTTCAGCCTGAGAAGCCCGCAATTGGGCATCCAAATCCCGAACCAACGCCTCCAACTCCCGGATCCGAGCCTCAAGACGTGGCCGTTCTGAATCCGGTGCCGCGAGTTGCTTCGGCACCGTAGTGGCGATCGTCGGCAACTGAGCCAAGAAATGCTGACTGATGGACCGCCACAGATCCTTGGACCGCAACGCTAGCTCAACAGGGATCACTACCTCCACCCCATGAGGTACGTCCCGCCCAATGTCCTCAATCAAATGTGACGGGGAAACTAGCCCGAACACCCGAACGTCGCCCCCAGCCCTAGGAATTTGCATGAATCCAATCTTTCGTAAAAAGCTGTGAAACCAGGGCATAGGCTACCTGGGCTGACGTAGTTTCTTAACCATTTCCTTCTCAAGTCTAGCCTTGATGGCTTCACGAGCATCTTTCTTGGCTGTCTCAACAATATCCGAAGGGGGCCGTCCGGGATGGACCCAACGCTTCTTGGTACCCATGGACCTCGCGGAGGCCGTTCGGAAGATCAACTCACCATCATCCGTAATGATCGGAATCGGACGCTTGGCCTTGAGCAGCCACTTCATCTTCCCCTTGCTTTGCCCCTTGACCAAAGGTTCAAACGCTGGGTGGTTCACCGTCATCACAAGACTTGATGCCTTGACCTCAACCTTGACGGCCTTCGAGAGCGCCCGCTTGGCTCTACTGGAGAAGGCAGAGCCCGCAATCCGAGACCGCATACGTTTGAGCAACGCATTCTTGGTCTGCTTCAGGACCTGATTGGCATCCTCCTCAAAAGAGTCAGGCAGCAACGGCTTCAGGTACACCCTAGCGGCTATGACTGGTTTGATTTTAGGCATCAGTAAGTGGTGTTTTCCCAAGCCTTGGAGCGGCCCTTAAGCTCACGCTCATCCGGAATACCAGGCTTACTGGTAATGCTCTGATCCGCCTCAAGCTCAGGACCACTAGGGGCGAACTGAATAGCTGCGAAGCGGGCCGGATTGCCCATAGGAACACGATACAGGATGTCCCTTTCGTCAATAGCCGAGATGTTAAAGTGCTGCTGAAGCACCATCCCACGATTGGTCGGGAACCGGACAGCACCTATCGAGTACCGATCCCCATTGATCTTCACCAAGAAGTCTCGCTGTGTCAGAAGCGGCATGGGTCCTGTCCAGACCTCGTACTGGTGCTCAAAGACCCGCCCAATGTCCGACTGCGCGATGCGGCGCTCAGCATCATCCGGAGCTATGAGAGCCTCGTATGGGCCCTCGTAGCCGCCAACAATGGCCGTCCCGTAGCAGAGCGGACAATCGTTGATCGGCTGCTTGTGATAGTCGTCCGGGACACACGGGCACGGAACCCCGATGTTCTTCCGCAGGAATACCTTTACGCGCTCCCCGCCCTGCTCAAGAATGAAGCGGTTACGCCGAACACCCTCACGCCAGATGTAGTCGATCTTCTCGATCTCCATCGAATTCGTGGCTGTGGCGTGCTCCAGCGGTGTCTCAAGCAGGTCCTGACACTGAACCCGACTAAGGTCGCAGTTGTTGCGAACCCCTACGGTCGTGATGCGGTAAAACACGCGCTGCGCGAGGTCAGTCTTGAGCAGCGTTCGATTCCGCCGGTATGTGCAGGTCACCCGGCTGTTTGGACCAGGGACCAGAGCGGGGTCCAACTTCTGCCTCGCCACATCCGCGTAAATGAAGGGGTCCAACTCTACCTCGCCCGAGAAGCCGTGGACCCGCAGCGGCCTAACCGGCACGCCGTCAATGTGGACCAACACATCGTCAGGCAAATTGGCGGTCACCGCCTGAGACGCTTCCTTGACGATGGGGCAATGCAGGGTCTTGAAGACCCACCGGGGCGCACCTGATCCCGAGCACTCACCCTTGAGGATGAATTGATCCGACACATCCTCTTCAATGATCACTTCGTTGTCGGTCTGATCACGCCAGAACGTAGAGCACACGAGAAGCTCAGAAATCCGGTTGAATGGGCCGTACTCGGAATCGAACGAGCGGTAGATGTTGACCCCAAGCAGCTTGTACTTGCTGTTGAGTCCAAGAGTGGCGGGGTCGTCCCACCGCAGATCAAAGCCCACGGAACCGCCCGTCAAGAACAAATTGAGCGGAGGCAACGGCCACGGAGTCTTTGTGTACTCCAGCTCGGTGGTGTTCCAGTCTCGTTGGGAACTATACGGCACGTGGCAGATCCCTCCACCTAGAGCCTAGGCACAAACGGAAAGTATCACCCGTCAACCAGCGGGGCAGTTTCCGCCGGTTTTGCAGCCCGAACCTTGATGTGCCCCGTGGTCGAGTCGATATCGACCGGCGTGGTGGGGGTAAGACCCCTATCCACCAGCACCTTCTCGAACATCCGCTCATGCTGCTTGCCCACCTGATGAGCAGCGGCCAGCAACCTGACCCGCTCTTGCTCCAATTCCAGCAGCCGTAGGGCAATATCCTGCCGGGCCGACTCAAGCTGGTTGAACTCTTTCAGGGACTCCAGGGAAACCGGGTCGTTGACCGTGAGCTTCACTGCCTTAGTGGTGGTCTCGTCTGCCATGACCCTCTCTACACCACTACCCGGGGAAGATTTCCCGACGCATCCGGTCCGAGTATTCCCCCGGATCACCGTGCTTCTTGACGAACTCGGCTTCCGCCTCAGCAAGTTCATTGAGCGTCTTGTGCGTGAGAGTGTTCAGGTCCTCCACGCAGGCCTTGATCTTCTTGATCATAGCCTGGGCGTCCTTCTCAGCGGCTTGGCCAGAAAAGTGTGCAGCGTCCTGGTAGTCCTGATCGGTCTTGTCGATCTCGTACTGGATGTCATGCAGCCTGTTCCAGACCTTCTTGAGGACTCGCCCGACCGGCCCCTCGCCCAAGATCGCGGTCTTAGATTGCGATGCCTTACGAAGGGCATCCTCGAAAGCTTTTACAGGGTTATTTGCCACAGCTAGACCTCTTTCAGATTCCAAAAGGTTATTGCACTGACGCACAGCGGCTTGTCCGCATGCGCCACCTCAGACGCCCACGAATTTACGTGGACTCAAGACGCCCGCACCAACGTAGGGACCGAAGGCTGAGCGGATGCCCATCCCGAACCTGGGTTGCTGCAAACCCTTCACCACATTGATGGTGGCCTTGCCCTTTTCAAGCTGCTTGTCGAACTGGTCGCTCGCAGCCTGGTAGGCACCCTCGTACTTGCTGGACTTCTCCAAATCAAGTGAGACGCCACCGATCGAATAGTTGAACTCATCCGCGACCCAGTTGATCCGAAGCGCTTGAAGGGCGTGAACCATCGCCCCAGTCAGGAGCAGGGTCCGCCACTCAGGTCGAAACGCCACCATCTGATCCACGCTACCAAAGGGCGTCCTCGGGGGTGCCGCCGCGATCATATCAAGGGACCGCAAGATGTACTCTTGCAGCTCCACGTCCTCCCAGATGTACCCAAAGACCCTGGAGAACTGCTGGACCGTTTCCTCATGGGAAGGGGGTCTGAAGTGGTAGTTGCGGTCGGGGCTGTTTGAAACGAGCATACCGGACTGTACAAGGAAGAAGTTGTGCCAGTCTTCTGCCGTCAAGTCATACATGTACTGACGACTCGGCAAAACCCGAATGCCCGTCACCTCAACACCGCCCTCAACCCTGTGCCCAACTCGTAACTCACAGGCCTCCAACTTGTCCGTCGGGGTCATGAAGACCCGATGACCGCCCGTCAGTACAGAGCTACCCTGACTCGTGGTGACCTCCAAGATCGACTCAGAGCCGACCTCAGCCCGGCTCACATCCAAGATTCGTTTCCAAGCCACTGCACCGGAGGGGGACACGGATCGAATGCGCAACGTCCCTTCTCGAAAGGCCGTTCGGATCTGCTCTTTCTGTTGCGCTTCAAGCACGACTAAAATCCTTCTCGGTCCAGACCATGAACTCCCACCCCATAGATTCTGCATAAGAGCAAGCCGCACGTAGGCGAATTTGCACCTTGTGCTCAGGAGGAAGACCCAACACCCAACTTGCCTTCACCTCAATGAGGGTAATCAAACCATCACCGAAGTACACAACGAAGTCAGGTAGGATCCACCTACCTGAGGGAAGCTGTACTTTAGGTTCAAACGCATAGCTCGTAACAGATGCGTCCCTCTCCAAGAGGTCCACAACCACCCGTTCATAGCTACTGCGAGTCCAGATAGGGGAACGAGAACATTTCTTGGGGTAAACCCAAGCACCGATACCCCGAAGCCATTTACTTGGCTCTCGGTGCATCCGCTCTGTCTGAGCTTCTGAACGTTTCAACCGCTCTTCTACAGAACGATGGAAGGCCAATAACTGCGCTCGTTCTTCCGGCTTTTGCCACCGCCGCAAAGCTGATTCGCGACGTTGCTGACGAACCTCAGGACGAGCAGCAGCTAACCGAAGTGACTCACGTTCCGCAACGGAACGGATACGCCCACGATGGAAATCGAACTTCCCAGAAGCCCAGTCCGCACTCAGTTGCTCCGACAACCACGGCTTCCTAGCACCCTTACCAGCACTCCCAGTTCTAGCGGCGTTAGCCCGGCGATTCTCCAACGATGCAGCATTCCCCACGGCACGGGTCAAACGATTAATGGCCCCAACGGACAGCCCCGTCACGCGACACATTTCAACCCAAGGCATGCCAGTCATATGGATTTCCGTTACGATCGCCTGACGCTTTGCAACTACGCCCGGAGGGGGACGCCCTTTCTTTTGGAACTCTGCCCAAGACAAACCATGCTTGCGGAGCAATAGAACCAGCTCAGACGGAGGGGTCGTGGATGGCTTCCCAGAGGTCACTGAATGATACTACCACTTTAGTCCCACCCACGTCAAGCTCAACCAATTCCTCACCGCCCACACAGTTATCTCTAAGCAAAATCCGCAACCGACCCATCAAGTCGTACTCAATGGGGGTCGCGTTGTTCGCCCCGCCCGTGATCATCGAAGCGCTAGAGGTCGAGAGCCCAGCCTTGTCAATAACATCGAACTCCTGCACCACCTGCTGGACCGAGCCCCCCACGACCTCACGGAACGTCCACCTGATCCGGTAGCCGCCCATGTTGGCATCGAGAGGGATGATGACCGACGCAAAATACTCGCCTACCGACGGGTTGGCGGGGACACGCAAAGGCATACCCACCAAGACCTCTTGGCTCGTGGTGAAATCGTAAAGGGCGTAACTGATCTCAGCCGCCGGAACCGGCGTGTTGGCCGCGTTGACCAAGAATATGTTCAGGTCATTACGTCCGAGTTGCTGCCCTCTGTAGTAGGTGGTGCCCATTCACTTTCCAAACAGGTGAGGGCTTTTTTCAAAGGATTTTCGTTGTCCCATAGACTTCCACCCAGCCAAGTGCTGCTTCAGAGCGTCGATAGCGCCAGTTCGCGTTCCTCTCACTTCCAGACCCTCTGGATGGGCACTTCCCAAGCTAGCGCGTCGAAGGCCCCTAAAAGATCGGAAGCATCGGTACGCGCTTGATCTGCACCCTTAGAGCCTTCAGGGGCAGATGGACGGGAATCAATTTTCTGTAAGAGGTCTTTCGCGTCACGCAAAGTATGGGCGAGATTCTTGGCGGCGTTGGAATCGCCAGCTTCCGTCAGCTTAATCTTAGAGGCAAGATCGACAAAAGACTTCAATTTTTTGTGCGAGCGATCAAGAATAGGTTTAATTTTATCCAGCGTGTTGGCTTTGGACAAGCGAGCTTTTTCGCCATTGATGTCGTAATCAACAATCTTCTTGAGCTGCTTATGGACCGTTGGGACCACACCAATGCGCTTCGCCTCGTCCTTAGCGCCATCGTCCTTGCCCTTAGCGCCATCGCCCTTCTCAGACTTCTTGACCGAGTGGTTGGACCTGTCCGCGTCCGGGTGCTCCTTGAGGTACTTCTTGAGAGCCTCATCCGTGGGGAACTCGGTAGCGAAACGCGAGGCTACGCGATCGGCCAGAAGGGCGTTTTCAAAGGCTTTTCGTTGTCCCATAGTCATCGCTCCACCTGATAGTCACTCAGTAAGTGCATACGGTAAATGGCTAATACTCCGATCCAGATTATACATAGCGCCGCTGGTCTGCTGTGCTTGCTGGAACTTCTCGTGAGCCCACGAATCTTTGTGTTTGTTGTGGTTCGCGACGTTAGATTTCCACCCAGCCAAGTGCTGCTTCAGAGCGTCGATAGCGTTGCCATCACCCGGAAGTGACTTCCTGTCCAGGTCGCCGTACTGCTTGAGTAGCTTCTCAGCCGCCTTCGCTGACCCGGCACCAACATCAAAAAGCTTGTCGTAAGCACGGTCGAACTTTTTCTCCGCCGAAGAACTGGCGTTGTCTACCTGCGGCTTGAGCTTTGACAAATCAGCGAGGATCTTATCCGCCTCTGCCAACCTTTTCTTGGCCGAAACCGCCTCCGTGTGTGCCAAAGCATCCGACTTGTCTTTGGATCCGGTAGCGAGTTTCTGCTCAAACGCCTGTCGGGCCAACACACCCTCAAAGGCTTTGCGAACCTCGCTCATGTCAGTACCCACCGTTCTTGTAGAGGATGTCGCCAGCATCCACCCGAGGCTCAGAAGGCAAGAGCTTGAACGTCTTTGACGAGCCGTCCGCTGCCTTCATACGCACCACCAGTAACCAGTAACCTGCACTAGGGGGTGCCCAAATAAGAGTGACGGACTTGGAAGCCTCCGGCTCCATGTCCGCCAACGCATCCTTCACATCTTCCATGTACCCCGAGTACAAGGCGTTCATCCGGCGAGTAACGGTCCAGTCATCTGGGAAGTTCGCGTTGGCTTGCTTCTGTTGTTCCGCCAGCGCACCCTCAAACGCCAGCCGGACCGAGTTCTTGTCTTGAGTCATTTTTCAATCCCATCCGTACTTGCAGTTGCGTTGTAGTGTGTCGCCAGGCACGGGGCTGAGCACCGAATCCAATACCGTGAAGTAACAAAGCTTTTCCATTACAGGATCACCATAAGTCCGTTGGTAGCTCCACTTGATGGCCCAAAGACCCGGCTGCCCGCACTCACCCGCAGTCCCCGTGGTGTAGTAGCACCCGACGCTGGACTGCCCAGGCTTCCGCGAGCCGCCAACCTGAATAAGCTGGCACCCACGCACCATCTGGTAGAGCGTGTAGCTTATGCACACGGGACTCACAGGGTTGCCCCCAGTGGCTACCAGGCAAATGTCCAGGTCGCCCCGCCCGAATTGGTGCCCCCAACGGAAGCTCGTGGTGACCTGGGGTGTCCCACAGACCGGCGGCGGCACATGGATCACCTCCATGTACGCAGTCACCACCGCTACGCCGAAGATGGGCTCCGGGACAGAGAGGTCGAGTTGACTGCCGCCCTGAAGGTAGCCAGAAACGCCCATGATGCGGAGCAGATCCGCACTGACTGTGCCCCCACCCACCGCCAAACCCGCAACGTCTAGCAACCGAGCATCCACCAGTGCGCCTGCACCGACCAGGAAGCCCGACATGTTGAAGATAGCTTGTGTGGATGCCGTGACGTTCGCCTGACCCACCAAGGGGTCCACAACGTCGTGGATCAGGGGCGTGGAGCCCCCTACCGAACTACCACCACTCAAAGACTCGATGAGACCAGCCAGGACCGCCAACGAACCATCTACGTTCGCCTGACCTACCGTTGTCCCGTCGATATCATAAAGAGCCACATCTACCGCCCAACTTACGAGCGGTCTCTTGCAGAGCCCTCTTGGCCTCAGATTCAGAGAAGTCTTCTGCTGCCGCGTAGCGCCCCGCTACACGATTCGCCAACAAGGCATGTTCAAAGGCTTCGACGGGGTTCATCCCTAGACCTCCTGCACTATCAGTTGGCCGTTTGGAAAACGGACCTGATCCGACACCAACACCAACCTAGGGGTGCTCAGGTTGCCAAAGTATAGCATGTTGCCGCCCGACGATGCGTCCAGAAGGGCGAACGATACGATGGTGCCCCAACTGAGGGAAGCCACCGGAAACAGCACGTCCGCAGTGTTCGAGCACTGGCCGTTGACAGGGGCCGTCAACGTCACGGTCTGACGAGCGTAAGAACCGCCCGCAACCTCAGTGCCGCCGCCGCCAACACCCGGCGCTACCGTGTAGAGGGCCACGTAGACCGAGGCAGGGGGAGTGAACGGGATACCCCTAAGGGCTGCGTTCAGGAAGTTGTCATCGAGGTAGTAAGTCTTGGGCATTAGCAACAGTCTCCGCTACCTGGAGGTTTGATAAATGAAGCGTGAAGTCCGCCCTCAGCCGACGAGAGGCTCTGCACCACATCGAAGTCCTGAGCCGAGATTTGAAGCCCAGGAGGGTACGTCAAGAGGTTGCGCCAGAACCCAAGAGCGTTGGGCCTGAACCGCACGTTGTAGAACCCAGGGCTCCCAGGCACTTCGTTGAAGTAAACCCGACCCGAAGTCACCTGGGTATCCGTAACCCCCAACCCAGAAATGAGCGGCCAGGGCTGGATCGTGTTGTTGTAGAAGAACTGCGAAACCAAAGACGACGGGATCAATCCGACAACTCTTGTAAATCCGTCCGGCTGGAAGAAATCAACTTGATCCAGAACGACTTGGTTAGCTTGAACGACCCTTCCGCGAGTTGTGGCCATTACGCTCCAGGGGCTTTCTCAGGCGGTACTTGAGGAACGGGTGCCTGACGCCCCACCCCGCTATTGGCACGCCCCGACAACTCAGCGGTGGCCGAAATGATGCGAACCGGCACCACAGCCGCAGCAGAGGAACCCTTGATTTCAGCCGAAATGTCGATCAAAGCCATAGGTCAAAGTCCTTGTCTACGCGGGTTACGACGACGCGGCGGACCCACGGAATAGTTGGGTGGCGGTGGTGCCGGAGGAGTCCTACGAATCGTAGGAACCGTCAAAGGTTTCGCAGTTGCAGGGATCTGTGACCCACGCGAGAAGTTCACGATCGTAATCCCAGCGGGATTAAAGACCATAGCCGAATTGCCCACCATGAACAGACTCAAGGCAACCATCACATCCGCAGACGCAGAGAATGATGAGTCACCAAATAGAGCCAGCGACTCGGTGTCGAACTCCGCCGCATTGGCTACGATGACCGAATCGCCCACCATCGTACTGGTGCCCTGGTAAGCCATATTGGCCGCAGGACCAGCACCGGAGTCACCGACCATCACGATCGTAGCGGCGATGTTTAGGACAGGGCTGGAAACCGCTGCCGAATCACCGACCATCCCTGTAGATGCTGAGTAGAGTGCTGTACCGGCTTGCCCTGAGGTCGAATCACCAGCCATCGAGCTGGACCCAGCAAGGAACATGTTCGCGCCCGCACTGGCCGTGGAGTCACCGACCATCCCTGTAGAGGCCGCGTAGAGTGCTGTGCCCGTCTGCCCTGAGGTCGAGTCACCGACCATCGAGCTAGTCACGGAGAAGAACAGGCCTGCCCCAGCACCAACCGATGAGTCACCAGGCATCGGTGCGTTGGCCGCGTAAAACATAGCGGCCATGGACCCCAAGGTGGAGTCACCAACGAACGCTGCGTCAATTTCGACGATCGGCATAGTCCAACCCCTTCACTAGAGACAAGGCAGTAAGAGATAAGGGCACCGAGATGCCCTTATCTCTCGGGTTGCACCAGCACTTCAGCTCTCTGTCACAGACAAGGCTGAGATCGCGAAATTGAGCTGGTCGCCGATTCCAACAACCTTGGACGTACCGAGGTTGCCGAAGTACAGAGCGTCGTCCACACCGGCAGTACCCGCAGCGCAGATGGCAGCCGCCACAACGGTGCCCCAAGCAGCGCCTGCAACCGGGAACGTCACGGCACCCGAGTTGGCGGTGGCACCAGCAGCCGCCGCCGAGAAGGTGGCCGCAATGCGGGTGTAAAGCGAACCGCCACCATCGGAAACTTCCGTACCGGATAGCGTTGCAGTCGGAGCAACCGTGTAGAGCGCCGCGAATACCGATGCGGGCGACGAGTACGCGATGTTGCGGAGAACCGCATCCAGAAGCAGATTGGAGAGAGATTCTTTCTTGGCAGCCATGGTTCAATTCCTCGGGGTTAGAGAGATGGAAATCTGATTCGATCTTCCGGCCAGAAGAACACCGGCCACCGATTAGGTAAGGTGATACAAGGATTAACGAGCTGGGCTGCGAACCCTCCCGGTTGACATATTTGAGCATGAAAGTGATGGGACGATCCCGCTTGCGGGCGTTACACACGCGACAGCACGGGATCACGTTCTCTTGTGTGTGCCCGCCCCCGTGCCGAATCGGAACCATGTGGTCCAGAGTCCTGGCATGGCTCGGAAGCGTTCGCAGATCCACGAGGCAGTACCCGCACCGATAGTTGAAGACCTCCAAGATCTCTAGGATCTGTTCGTCGGTCAGGGTGTTCTCAACCTCAGCTAGCTGTGCCCTACGCTTTGTGGCCGCTTGGGCCGATGCGTAAGGATGCCGCCTGAACCAATCCCGAACCCCCTCGCGAACCTTCTCACGATTGGCATCACGGTAGGCTGCACTCGCCTGCCGAGCTTTCTCAGGATCAGACCAATATCTAGCCTGTTGAGCAGCGTTTAATTCAGACTTGTGTGCTTCGTAATACGCACGAGAATAGGCGGGCATATACCCGGGATTTTCCTCCCGGAATCGTTTGGACTCGATCCGACGTTTCTCGGGGTTCGCTGCATACCGAACCTTAGCCTTAGCCCGTACCACGGGTTGGTTAGCGGCGTACTGAGCCTTCGTTAGAGGGCTGCGACAAGTCTTGCAGACGGGGTAGAACCCATCCTTACGGCTCCTGTCCTCTTGAAAGCAACTCAAGGTCTGCGAGTGCTTGCACTTCGAGCAAACCTTGAAGGTCTTCTCCAGATCAACAGGCGGCTTAGCCGAGTTCTCTGCCGCAAAGCGTGCAGCCCGAGCCAGGTTGTCTGCGTTGATGCAAGCCTTGCATTGCTTTCGACGCAGCGTCTTGGACCCAGGAGCAAAGTGGAAGGAGTCCTCGTCCTTCTCAACCCCGCATTTGGAACAAGTCTTGAGCCCCATGCACCCCTATACACCATCTGCCCTGTGTGTGCATGTAGGCAGATGTCGGGGCATGTCAGGTCATGTGGCACACGGATTTCAGGCTCTTCACGTTATGTGCGTAAGGTTGCGCTGCCACTTTACCTGTGTTGTTGAACCACCCGGTTTTGAGGCCGTCGATGTCAGCGATGGTCGAGTCAAACACGAAGTAGACTCGTCCTGATTCGCGATCGGTACGGACCATCTCAACACCGGCAGTCTGGAGGTAGGCTGCGAAGTATAGATCGGGAGTCCGGAATTCTCCGGGCTTGGAAACCTTATTGGTTTGCATTCTGAATCCTCATTTGAGCACCCAAGGGGCGCTAGTTTGAATCTCATCCCTTATCTGGGTTTACATCTAAGCAGGGCCCCCTCAGTGGGGGCCCTGAGGCACTTCACTCAGATCAGGTTACCGTGAAGAGGTTCGAGGCGAAGCTCGTGTACTGCACGATTACCTTGGAGTTCGCGACACCCAGACCGCTCAGCAAGGAGGCCGGGATCACGATGCTAGTGGCTGACACCACACCCTGCGTACCGCCCGAAAGCGTTGCCTGGATCTTGGCTTGGTAGAGCTTCACCGAGGTAGCACCGTCCGCTGAGATCACCTTGACCACCGTGGCCTGCACCTCGGAGTCACCAAGGTTCGTACCCGTGATCGTGAGGTCACCAGCGTTCGGAGCGCCGCTTGCAGCGCCCGTGATGACGGTCAGCGGGGCAACGAACGGGGTTGTGCCGTCGTCCTGCACCACCGAGACGGCTGCGCCAGAGGCGATTGCAGGGATCCGGTTTGGATCCGGGTTGTAGCTTGCGCTACGGAAGCCCGAGATCATACCGACCTGGAAGCTCTTGATCGCCACATCCGTATCCACGAAATGCGGGGCAATGGAGTCTGCCAGAGCGCTCACCTGAGCTGTGGTTCCGCCGTCACCCACCGTGGCCACCAGGGTCGCGGTAGAGACATTCAGAGGGCCGCCTACCGGCAACGTTGCGGTGATGACCGCAGCAGCCGTCGGGACCGTCGTGACCTCGCCCGCGACGTTGAAGCCCACCGGGGTGTTGAACGTGGAGCCGTTCGCCACCGTGTCGATTTCCAGGTAGCTGCCGACGCCCGGGGCGTTGCTCTGGAGCACCAGGAAGTTGCCATTCAGCCGGGCCGTGGCGGCAAGACCAGCGGTGGCCAACGCTGCGTTCACTGCGGCGACCAGGGATGTCCCAGAGGCATAGACCGCAATCGGAATGGTCACTGCCGTGAAGGCAGCGGCAGCCGACACCTTGGCACGAAGCACGTTGTTGAGGCCCGTGATTGCGGCACCCGCAGACACGTTCACCGTGCCCTGGCTTCCCGCCGGGATCACGGCGAGTGCCGCACCAACAACCGTAGCATCGGGGCGGCCTATTCGGCGTTCCTGACCCTCTGGTTCAGTGGGCGGGTTGTACTGACTGATAGTTTCCAGGTCCATGATCGAAACGGGACCCGGCATATCTCCACGAATAACTCCAACGCGCATGATCTAGACTCCTGTGTTCACTGGGTTTGCGGGTTCCGTAAATTTTCCGCGTAACTGATCTCGCTTCAACAGACGAAGAACTGCTCCGTAGTCCGAGTAGAACCCTGCCACGGACTTGATGAAGCTGAGGTGGTCCGCCTGCCACGAAAAGCTGGCCGCCCGAAGCCAAATACGCATACGCTGGAGGTACTTGATGTACTTCGCAGCGTGTTCGAGCGATTGCAGTTCACCCCGTGCAAGCTCAAGGTTCGTGTACCGTGACCGGATGTCCTTGAGGATGATTTGGACTTGGCGCAAGAAGAACAGTTCCCTCGGACGCCACCTAAAGTGTATGGACTGGAAGTCCTTACCCTCTTGCTCCAAAATCCACGGGATGTAGCGGTATGGCACACTCTAGGCTCTCTTGAGAGGCTTACGAGACAACGACGGTAGCGGTGTTACGCTCGTTGGCCAGCACCTTGACAGACGAGGTTGCGACAACGACGCCCGGTATCAGAGCAACCGGGATGACGATCGAGGTTGCCCCAACCGTGCCGCCGCCCGTGATGATCTGGGCTGAGGTCAGGGTGACAGCGCCCGTACCCGTGATCACAACCGTGGTCACGTCCGGGGCCACCGACAAGAACGTGGTTCCCGTCAGGACCAGCGTGGCACCAAGCACCGCCGTGGCTAGCGTGGGGGCCGTCAAATCCGAGGCCACCAACGAAACGACAGTGACAAGGCCAGCGGTCTGAAGACCAGCGATCTTACCCTTGCCTGCCGAGAGCGTGACTCGCGGGGTCTCGTTCAAGGTGATATAACCCTTGATCAACGGGAAGCCTGTGCTCGCTTGCGAACGGGGAACGTAACACGCCTGCTTGGGCTTGTTAGCGTAACCATCCCGCACATAAGCCTTGGGATCAGCGGTTGAACCCAGACGATGAACTGCCTTGTTCGGAAGGCCATCATCGATGTCATCGACCAGGATGGCCCCTTGGACGGTCTGGGTGTGAATGAGTCTCAGCATAATGGTGCCTCTCCTAGGGGGTACAGGTTCCTCGTGAGAGGTAGGCCATAAAAGGAAGTGCGGTTTTCTCTCAACCAGCCTTACAGGCGTCGTCGTAGCCGATCTGTATGAGCTTTTTGACGATGGTTTGCGTGAACTCCAGGGAGTCCGGGGTCAATTCGGGCACCTGTGGCTCCAGAACACGCAGTTTTATTTGCCGGTGCGGGCCACCCCTGAGTGCCAATTCATTCTTTAGCCCACAGATCCGGAGGTCGTCCCGTAGGATCTGATTGGTCATGATTTCGAGCGACCGCATGAGGCACCCTGGAATAGCCGCATGCTTCTTTGGCTGATACGGTGGGATTAACTTGGTGCTGGAACACAAAATCACATCAATTTCAGTGGCACCAGCACGAATAGCCTCACCCAGCGGGGTGATGCTACGGAGCCCACCATCCACCCAGGACTGCCCCTCTATCTCAATGGGGGTCAGCATCACTGGGAAGGCCGCAGAGGCGCTCACCCACTCCGGTATGTTCTCGCTGGACTCTGTGGCGACCCGTGTATCCCCGGTATCTAGGGAAACCGCCACAACTCTAAGCTTGCGCCCCGATGCCGCAATCTTCTTAGGGTCAAGACCACTCTTGACCCACTTCTGAAGGGGCTTGGAGTTGTACACGGAGGGCTCCCACAAGGCCCCCAGCACTCCAAACGGTAGCCAAGACTTCTTGATACGGGCATTGCTCACCTGACTCCAGGTGGCATTCAGGATGTCCCAAGCGGCCTTGGGATCCCCCACAGGTGTCTGGCACAACATCGCGGCGTTCAACGCCCCTACCGAGATCCCGGCCACGAGGTCATAATCTAGACCATCCTCAGCCATCCACTTCTTGAGGACGCCTACCTGGTACGCGCCCTTGCTCCCACCCCCTGAGAGGACGACCGCTCTCATACAACCACCTCTTTCCAAGTACGGCCAACCTGCGCGTACCTAACCACGCTGTAAGTGACGCCTAATTTCTCAGCCAACTGAGGTCTAGACAGTCCTTCGGGATTGCGGCGAATGTACTGCACGCCTTCCACCGTGAGTTGCGACAGCTTCTCTTTATGCGTGATCGAAAGAGGTCGCCCCTTGGTGTACTGGTTGCCTAGATTCGCTCTGCGAATACCGGCCCGCGTGTTCTCGTGCATCGGTCTTCCTCGATGCGCTTCAGACAACCGCTTTCGTGTTGCTAGGCTGTGTGTACGTCCGTGAAAAGGATTACCTTCTCCAGAAAACCGCTCACCGAGCTTAGCCTTCATCTGAGCGATCACCTCGGGCGTGTGTTTCTTTCCGTAGAACGGATTTCCTGCACCGCGCGTGGCCACGCGCAACGCAGCTTTGTGAGCCTCGGAAGTAGGCTTACCTTTCCGTGCTTCAGACATACGTTTCTTGGTATTCGCACTAACCGTGAAGCCTTCTCCGCCCGTCGTGCAGTTGTACCCCCCAGGACCAAAGGCCCCAAGTTCTGCGATCCAACGCGCCTCGGCCTCGTTCAGCGCAGCAAGAGAAAAGCACTCCTCGACAACCCCGAACTGAAAACTCTCGGCCCCGTATTTCCGCAACGCTCGATGAAAAGGCAAGGCGGAGCCTGAACGTACTGCGTCTGTATGCTTTTTCCAACGCGCCTCGACCGACTGCACTGTCTGCCCAACGTAAACCTTCCCGGTCACTAGGCACACCGCCGTGTAGATATGCCCGTACCTTTCTGCCAATGCTTTCATATACTTACGCCTCCCGTACTGTGCAGTAAAAAGTGGACGACGTGAACTCCCCGCCCATCACGATGTCGTTTTCCAACCGCACATGAAGCTCAAGCCCTACAGCGGAGACGAGTCGGCGGATCGTTCCGTAGCGGAACTCTACAGCGTGACGCGGAGACGCGATGCCCCTGGCTCCGCCGCAAGCCGCGACAGCAAACGGGTAGTAGGCGATTGCCTCGGCAGTGAGCTGCGTCAGGGTCAGGTAGCTCGTGGTCTGAATCGGGATCTTGGTCCCAGGTGGCAGCCCCAACTGAGGGGCGAAAACTGCCGCGTAACCCCAAACCTCGAACGATACGGCGTCGTTCATCACGAAGTTGTCCGACCACGACGCCTTGGCTCCTTCGATGTCAATGTCTGTACCATCATCCGGCTTGATCAGGAACATGCTCCCCGCTGCATAGGAGTAGTCCACGGTCACCGCTTGTCCCGCTTTACTCACGAAGAACACGATCTGCCCGGTGACGTAGTTCACTTCGTAGTCGCCACCGGACGTAGCGAACGGCGCACGCGCTGTCTGAAGTACAGCATCGACCTTGACCACAACAGCGTACCCGTGCGGGTCAGACGGGTTCTCCGCTTGCTGATCGAGCACGTACTGCGCTTCATCAAAGGTCTTGCCATGCACCATGTCGATGACAAAAGCGTGAGCCAAAGACCACGCGGTCCCAGCCCCGTCATCGGTTGCGACTTCGCCGTCTACGCGCACTGACTCCCCGAACCATGTCGTCTTGTCCGAGAAGTTATGGGTGGCGTACAGAACCTCAGTGCCAAGTCTCGGCTCTACGGATTGCAGCGGCAGACCGTCTGCGTTTCGAGACACCACGGCTGCGTTGACGGCAGCTAAATAGTTGCCCTCGAAGTCCGCCTTGTCGATAGCGTTCTGGGCTGACTCGCCCTCGATGTTGTCGGTATTCAGGAAGATCACCGCGACGTAGGTGATCGTGCTC
>Ga0307376_10002469_pt1 | contig 18155 bp, 3 predicted proteins | sample TR2MG_FD_202536 | JGI IMG/M metagenome (GOLD analysis project Ga0307376, IMG submission 202536) | Soil microbial communities from Risofladan, Vaasa, Finland - TR-2 | ecosystem: Environmental > Terrestrial > Soil > Coastal area > Acid sulfate soil | place: Finland: Risofladan, Vaasa | collected...
CAGCCAGAAATGGAGGTTTTGTAGGATCTATTTCCATTGCAATATCCTCAGTTAACTCAGTTACCCTTTGAGGAATTGTTTCTGTTTCTTTACCTTGGTCAAGAATATAATTTTGTCTTCTACCATTTACAATATTTTCAGCAACTTGCTTTTGTAACTCAGTAAGAGTCTCAAGGAAATCACTTGCAATAGATTCAAGTCTTTCTTCAGGAGTAACTACAGATCTTTGATAGTTAATATACTTTTGTAACTCATCTATGTCAGCTTGAATAGATGCCTTTTGTTCTTTTGTTAAAGGCGGCTCTTGTTTTTTGTCTAGTTTAGCCTGAAGAGTTCTTCTAATACCAACTGTTAAACTAAGATTCTTAACCTCAGAAGCATCAAGTTTTTCTTGTTGTTCTTTTGGTAAATTCTTAAGTTTAGGAATTTTATTAGAAGTTTCTATTTTCTGCTCTGCTGTTCCTACAGATGCTCCTAAGTATGTTTGTATAATAGAGTTCTGAGTAAGTAACCAGTTCTGTCTAATATCATACAGATCCTCTTCAGCAAAATCTTTACCTGCAGACCAAGCTTCAAACTTTGGTTGAAGGATATCTACAAGATCTTTAGGAAGCTGCTCCCACGGAGTACTTACATTAATCTGAGCTTTTCTAGGAGCGTCATCATCAAAGTTTTCAATATCTTCTTTTGATTCTTCTAGAGCTTTTTTATACTTAGCTTCAATCTCAGCTATTCTTTGTTGATATACTTTGTAAGATTTTGTAGTTGTAAAATCTAAATTAGGATTTTCAGTTGCAGTTTCTGCTAAAACTAATTGATCTTGAAGTTCAGCTAACTTAATATCAAGCATTTTTGAAATAACATGAACATCTGTTGAGTATGCAATAATAGCATCTTCAGAAAGGTTCTTTAATTTCTTCATGTTGTCATTGTAAAGAGCTACTACATTTTCATACTCTTCAGGAATCTCTTCAGCATCAATTTGAAATTGGTTATATACTTCAACATCTAATGCTCCTGAATCAAATAGTTTTGCTTTTACTTGTTCAAAAGAAGCAAGTAACACAGGAGAATTTACCGCACGCATCAAGTTCAAGAAGGCAATTAATTCCTCTTGAGTCTTTTGCAATTCTTCTAAGTTACCTTTGTTTGTATCTTCAAACGCAGCTCTTGCTTTAGTAAGTTCAGATTCAGTCTTACCAGTTTCTTCTTTAATCTCTTTTAGATAGGCAGTCCTAACATCATCAAGCTCTTTTTGCTTCATTTTGTCTAGCTCTTCTGTTCTATCTTTAACACTTTGTTCTTTATTAATTTTTTCAGAAGCAATTCTTTCTTCTTGAGCTTTAGCAACTTTTACAAATTGAGAATAATACTTAAGATATCTATCACTATCTCTAGGAATAACTAATTCTTTTGTACCATCTATAAATTCTTTTGGTTGGTAACTTTTGTTCTCAACCCATTTAGCAAATTCATCTAAGTCAATATAAACTCCCTCATCAGATAAACTTTTTAATAGATCTTGATACTCTTTAGTTTGAAGAGATTTTTCAATCATCTGTCTTATGTGCTCCTTCTTAGTAGAATATAAGGCTTTCATCCATTTATAGTTCTTCTGAACATGCTCATAATAACCACCTGGATCCTTAAGAACATTTACATATCTTAGAATAGCTTGATTTTCTACATCTAGTTTTTTAATATCTTTAAGTCTAGTAAATAGATCATCAATACTGAGCTTACCATCAGATTCAGCTTTACGCATAGCTTGCTCATAGTTTGCTTCTCCTCCTACAATATCAGAAAGATAATCTTTCAAAGCCATTTTGTATCTGCCTTCTATTTCCTGAATCTTTTGAAGAATGACTTCATCATTATCTTTTACTTTTTGTTTATCTTCATCAGTAACTCCTTCAGAATCAAGAACTTGTTTCTTAAGATATTCAGTTACAGCAAGACTACCATTTAATTTAGATTGTTCAACTTGATCATAATCTGTTTGAGCTTTATCAAACTTTTTAAGTCTTTCTAATTTCTTAGCTGACTCTTCCATTTGAGCAACTATAATAGGATCTGTTATTCCTTCAGCAGTTCCAATTTGAGCTTCAAGTAATTTGATTTCTGTCTTAAGTGAATCTCTATCATAGATAGCATTAAAGTCAGACATCATAAGATTAGACTTAGGTTTAGCATACTTAAATATACTAGCTATACTATCACCCATTTCAGCTATTCTCTCTACATTATCTTCATAAGAAGAGTCTAGGAATATAGCATTAAACTTAGCTTTTCTATGTGCTTCAACTACTAACTCAGCATGCTCTCTTTCAATTGTACCTTCTTTATAATCATTAGGATTTACATTTGCTTTAAATCTGCTTTCATGATATTCATGTTTAGCCTGGATAGTTTTTGCTTTACCAATAATCTTATCAATTCTCTCTAAAGCTTTTTTACCTTCACCAGACTGTAGTTTTAAAGCATCTTCAACCTCAATTTCATTCATTTGTTTAATAGCCTCAAGATTGTCAACATACATATCAAATGTACCTGTGTCAAGAGCTGTAAGAACACTACTTAAAAATGATGTAGTCTTTGTATCTTGTTTTTCTTTTTCACTTGTACCTTCTTCATTGATTTCTTTTTGCATTAAAGCTTGATTGCCATGATCAAAGATCTGGCTACCAAAGAATTTTTCTGGAGTTTTTAATCCTTCATTTACAATGTCTGAGATTTGTTGACCACCATCATGTCTTTCATTTAAATAGTTGGTATAAGCTTTTCCATCTTTAAGATACTTACCACCTTTTAATGTGTTAGAGACAACAGATTCAACAACTGTATTTCCAAATCCCATTAAGAACCCAGCAGCAAATGTTTCAAAACCTTGAGCACTCAATTGGTTATTAAAGCCGTCTTTCATACCAGCCATATACATTTCAAATTTACCTCTCTCAGGTTGAAATATACTATTGGTATAATATGATTGAGTTGAATCAGCAATTACATCCTGAAGGTTTTCTTGGATACCTTCCATCAAGTTTGCTTTGAAATAATTTAAACCACCTCTTCCCCAGCTCTTTGGATTGTAAAGACTCTTAAGAGCATTGATCATATTTTTCTTTTGGTAAACTGTTCTAGCAGCTAGAGCTTTACCACTTTTTAATAATGTTCCTTCAGTAAGTTCTCTACCTATATTATCAAGAGCTTTAAATGGCCCCATCTTCATAAGGGTAGGAAGGGTGATTTTATTAGTATAAAATATTAAAGCCGTATTTTGCATAGTAGCAGAGAAACCAGCAGCTTCAGCTTTTCTTTGATAGAGCTCCATTGTTTTATCATCTGGAATCTCACCTGTTCTAAAATAATGATCATTATATAATTCATTCATCATTTTGTTCTCAACAAAACCTCCTTCTAATTTACCTTCAGAAAGTGCCATGTTAAGATTTCTAAGATCTTTATAGAATGCACCAAATGTTCTTTGAGCTCTAGCTAAATTAGTTAGATTATCTTCATTCCTATAGATAGTACTAGCAAAGTTATCCCATGTATGATTGATAGGATTAATAAAATTTGTTGTTTTAGTTAAAGCAGTATTGAAAAAGTTTCTTGCTGTACTAATATTACGCATGTCTTTTAAATAATCAGTTCCGCTCTTTACAACTTTACCTAAATCTTTTGGTGCAGAAAGTAAAAAGTCTTTACCTCCAAATACAGCGGGTGAAACTTTTCTTAACAAAAATGCTTCTGCTACAGCTTCAGTAAGAATACCTGCTGTATATGCATATGACATTGTTGTGTTTGAAATGAAAGGCATTAATCCAGACTTACTAGAATAACCTACATTAGAATACTTTTCATAATTAGCAGCCGTGCGGATGTCTTGACCAAAGTCTCCTCTACCTACATCAACATAACTTTTTAAGTTAGCCATTAATCCTTCACCATATAAAGGCAAGAAGGAATTAGAAAACATTCTTTTAGTATCATCCCATGTAGTAGTTCCTTGATTAAACTTTGTTTCATTATCTATAGAGGGATCAAAGCCAATCTTCCGGAATGTCTCTTCTCCATAGCTTTTATATCTAGCAAGTTTAGCGCCATTAGGACCAGCATCAAATGCTGTAAGTTTACCATAGTTATTATAGTCATACTTATTTGTAGTATAACTATTTAAATTAGCTAAAGTTTCTGCACCTGTTTTACCAACAAGTGTATGTGCTAAATCTACAGGTTTATTAGGACCAACAGACGCATCTAGAGGTGGTGGTAAACCAGGAAGATATTTTTTTCTATCCTCAAATTTAGGTACTGGAGGTCTGAATCCTTGTTCTTGATCTACGGCCATTATTTTTTTGGTTTAAATTCTCTGAATACAGCATCACTTTGTTTACCAACATTTATAAGAGCTTTTTCTGTATCTCTCATAACATTATCAATTTCACCTCCTAAAGGAAGACTAGTTCTATCATTAGAGAACCATTCTTCTTCACCAGTTTCAGGATTTCTTTGCATGAATTTAGTATGCATGTTATAACTAGTTATACTATTATCAGAACCATAGTTTGGTTTAATAGTATAACTACCTGTTCCAAAAGGATCATTATAAGTAATTCCATTAGGACCGGCCACATTCATTCTAGCTTCTCCTGGAGAAATCATTGCATCTTTAAATAACCAGTTATTAAAGTAACCTTTGTCCCCAATAACAGAAATACCTTTTTGAGCCATTAAAGCTGCCTCAGCATTAGTAAGAGTTTTTGGATCAGCCTCAGTTCCTCCTACTAATCCTAAATCAGTTAATTGTTTAACTGTAGGATATATAATCATTGCTCCTTTACTAGGATCTCCTTGTGCCATTTGTGATTGGTATACTTCAAACATAGGTCCCTCTCCTTTTGCTACTGAACCATTAATAGCATTTAAAATTGATAAACCTTTGTCAGTATCATTAGTAGCTCCCTTACCAATACCCTTAAAACTAATCATGTTATTGGCATCATTAAAGTTAATACCTCTAATATCTTTCATGGTTTCAGTCCATAAATTTCTATTAGGTGTACCAAATGCTTTAGGAAGAATTGTTTTTCCTGTTTGATATCCTGCTTGTAAACTATATATTTGACCTTGAGCACCAGGTATCATTGTACCAGGATTTAAAGTTTTAAAAATCATACTACCTTTATTTACATCCCAATTAGCTTGGTACTTATCATAAAGAACATCTTGCATTGAAGCTTGTCCGTCACTTGTATATAAACCAGCAAACACACCTGCTATTTTAGGGGAAAATTTTGGAGCATTTTGTGATCTATGAGAATCAATCTCTTGTAACATTTCAGAAACTGTATAGCCATTAGAAAGTTTAGTTTTATCATTTCTAATGTTAGCATCAAATTGTTTTTCACTAACTAAACCTGATGACACATTACTCATTGCTAATCTTCCCATTCTTGTATTCATTTCATCTAATTCAGATTTATCAAATATATCAAGTTCAATATCATTAGCATTTAATCTATACCATGGCTCATCAACTAAACCAGCATCCTTCACATTAATGTTTCTAGTTATACCTTTTCTAGCAACTTCAGTATTATATTTATCAACTTCGTCCATGTCTTTTAAAAGAGCACCATATGAACCAAGTTCTAAGAATTGAGGGTTTCTTAAAATTTCTTCAGCAGATTGCATTCCCTTATAATGACCTTGGGCTTCTTTAGTAAATACATCTACCGCCCTAGAGATATCCAACTTTCTCATAGTACCTTCAGGATCTTTATTCATATCTGAAATAAGACCTTCAATACCTCTCTTATCTCCATAGTTACCAAAGATAGCTCCCCACACATCATTAGTTTTATTATTAGGACCATTTTCAGTTCTTTCTCTATCAAGTTGTCCTTTATAAAACTGAAGCATCTGAAGTACTACACCAGAGTTTTCTTTTGCTTGAAAATCTAAATATGAATTGTTTGCAGCAAGAGCATCTCCTTTTTCTAACTCTTGAAAGTATCCATCTCCAGTTGCTTTTTTAACTAAGGTCTCTTTGTATTCAGGTGTATAATCAATACTACCATCAGCATTAACTTGCAATACTCCGTTCTTAACATTTTCTTTTGTAGTGTAAGCATTAAAATCAAGGGCAGCTTTATATTCCATTTTCTGAATGTCATAACCAAATTTAGTTTTCATTTCACTAAGTCTATTACCATGTCTTAAACCTTCAAGTCCAACAGGATTTACTTCAATATCTTCAACTCTACCTTTATTCATTAAAGAAGATACTGAAGCATTAATATCATCACTCATCAATTGAACAGCTCTACCATAGTCAACTTTAGATCTTAAAGTTTCAAGATCTAAGTTTTCTTCAACACCATTAGAAGTAACTGAACTAGCTGAAGTACCTGAGCTTAATGTTTCATTTAAATTTTTAGCTTGGTTTGCAACATCTTGATTTACTTGAATTGATTCATCTAATGCTTGTGTTGCTTGATCTGTTCTTTCACTATAACTACCATCTTTGTATGCTTTATCAACATCTTTTTTAATAGCTTTTTTCTCAGATAAATTAGCTTGACTTTTTTCAGAAAACTGTTTATTAAACTCTTGTAGTTTTTTATATTCCTCAGTAAGATATGCTCTTTCTGATTCTTCTAAGTTTCCACCGTACTGATCTTTCTTAGCATAGATATTATCTTTTCTATCTACATATGCTTGAGTAGCATATATCTGTTGAAGAGCTGGATCATTTGATACTGCACTTGAGAATAAAGTTGATAAAGGATCTATAAGAAGTTCTCCATTTTTCTTTCTGACAAAATACATTCCGTCCTTAGTAGGTTGAGTAATGTCAATTGACAAATCAGCATCCTTTGCTAACTTAGTAAAGTACTCTGTAGGATTTTTGTAAGGAGTATAAGTTGGATCTTGGAAACCAAGTGTTTGTTCAATAGGCATAGCCTTGAACTCTTCCATTTGGTAATCCATAGCTTTAATTCCTGTCAACCAGTACTGTTCTTTTTTCTCTTTGTCTTTACTATTCTTCATAGACTCAGCATCCGCGCGTCTATTTTTATAATTCTTAGTGGCTGCCATGTCTTTCATAAGATAGCCATCTTCATAAAAAGGTTTGAATACTTGAAGTGCTTGATTAGCATTTTGACTTAAAGACAAATCTAGGCCTGAAATTCTTTTCAAGTCTAGATCAATTTGTTTGAGCATAGAATCCTTTCTCTGAAGATTATCTTCTCTAGATAAATCTGCATAGAAATATTTGCCATACATGTCATTGATAGCTTTAAAATTAGTGTCATACTGGGTTTGTCTTTTCTCCAGTACATTAGCTATCAAATTTATATTAGGTTGATAAGGTTGTAATGCGGGTATGTATGTTCCTGATCCTTCTAGATACGTTGCCATAATTATGTTTATCTATAGTGTAAATATATTAAAATTTTATAAGTTTAATAAACTTATTAAGTTTATTAGAGTAAGTATGGAAAGATGTTATCAGTATAAATAAAACCACCTTTAGCATACTTTGATCCACCAAACTTAGTCATTTGAGTTGCCATTTTATATGCAACATTCTCATCTTCAATACCATAGTTATTCATAATATCTTTTGTTCTTTGAGCAACTTCAGCTGCACCTTGAGTAGGTGAGAAGTCTTTGGTTTTAACTGTATAAACACTATTGCTTCCTGGATCAAATTTTACATTCTCACTACCAGCATTAACAAGAGCTATATCTCTAGCAGTACCTCTCATTTGTTTATAGTCCTGAACAAATCTTCCAAGTTTTTCATTATCAAATCTTGCATTGTTTTGTTTATACTTAGCAACTTTACCTAAGTAATCTTGAGCATACAAAGGTCTTTTATCAAGGAAATCTTTTCTATAAGCAGTATTAGTTTGAATCTCTTGATTTCTAACAGGAGAATTAAACTGAGCAGCTTTATTAAATGCTCCATCAATAGCTTGTGCACCTGTTGCTTGAGCCATTAACTGATTAGCTAATGTGCCTCCAGGATTTTGAGCAAACTGACCTTGGTTCTCAATGATCTTATTTGTAACAGCTCCTGCAGCATTTGCTTCAGCTCTTGGATCAATACCATATTGTTCTAACTGTACACCAGCTGGATTCATATACTCAGGTCTCATTTCACCTTGTCTGTAGCCTAAGTCTGCCCATAATGCAAATTCATCTTCTGGAAGATTTTGAACTGGTATGCCTTGTTGAGATTCACCATAGTACTCTTCTTGTCTTTGTTCCTTAGTACAAGGATCATTACAATCAACAGTAATTTGATTACCATTTTCATCTTCACAAAAACATTCTTTAGTAGGACATGGAGTACAATTACCATTAGCATCTTTAGTTCTTGTAAAAGGTGTACCATCTGGACCAGTAGTTACTGCTTGACCTGTGATAGGATCAATACAGTCTGGACATTTTTCTATTGACTCCTTTTCTGTATAAATTGCTTTTTCTATTTCTCTAGCTCCTTCTACTTCACAACCTGTAAGTTTAGCAATTTCTGCAGCATTAATTTTTGCCCATTTAGGATTTACAGAACCATCTGCATTATAGTGATGACCAAATGCATATCTAACAACTTCATCAGCTGTTTTACCATATGCTTTAGTACCTTTAGTTTTCATATCTCTACAAAGACTTCCTTTAAAAGGACCACCACCACCTGGTGCATGTTCTTTATCATATTCAACCCTACCTTCTACATTACCTTTTTCTTTGGTATACTTGTATTCTCCTTGATCGTCATTTCTAACCTCATAAGTTTTATTCTGATCATATTCTGTGTTACCAACTTTTATAGTATTTGCAGGTCTTGTTGTGCCACCATCGGGATATTTAGGAAAGCCACCAAAAGCATACTCCGGATAAAAACCACCCATCTCCATACCATACATAGCCATAGGACTATTCATAGCCATTCCGTATCTACCCATTGGTTGTTGTTGATCCATTTGTTGCATCATACCTTCCATCATTTCTGGAGTAGCAGCACCTTCTGGAATACCACCTTGTTGTGGTGCTTGTCCTTGTTGTTGCTGTGCCATCATCATTTGCTGCATTTGTGCTTCATCCATTTGATCGGGAGAAGCATTCTGCATACCATCAGGCTGTGGTTCTTGTGCATATTGATCAGGAGGCATTTGATCTGTAGGGGACATCTGGCCTTGACCTTGTGCCATAGGGCTTGGTTCTTGTGGAATTAGATCATCTTCAGAAATACCATTAGCATCCATGTAAGCTTGCGCAACTACAGGGATACCCTGTGGAAATCCTTTCTGAGATTCTTGAGCTAATGCAAGTGCCCCAAGTTTAATTACATATTTCTTAATCATGCTTTCTGCAGTCTTCCTAGTGATCTCATCTGTATTAGGATCTTGAAGCATGTTTCTATATGTATTGATATCAAATTGTTTTGACAAATCAGCAGGTGTATATCCTTTTTTATTACAAGGTTTATTAAACATCTTTAAGATAGTACACTCTCTAATGATCATTTCTTTTGTATCACTAAAAATAAAACTATCATCAGGTAAATTTAATGGAACACCACCGCTATGGTGTCGTGCTCCTTTGATTGTATAGAACAATGGGAATCCAGTAGGATCAAATGTTAATACAGTTTCTCCACCTTCAGCTTCTAAATTAGCAGCTTTTCTTGGTACCTTAGTAATTGTTTTTGTAGCTTTTCTATCTGGTTCTGACATTTTCATATCACCACCGCCAATAGCAGCTAGTTTATTAAACAAAGAATAATTGACTTGAGCTCCCATTTTTGCTTTTGGAAGTTCTTCAATCATTACTTTATGCCTAGGCTCTTCAGTAATTTCTACTCTATATCTCATTGGTCTTTATTTAATAAATTTAACAGAACCACCTCTGCTTTTGATTTCATTGATCTCATCCATAGTCAAGCTATACACTTTACCTTTAGCATATGTAGAACTACCATTTGCAAATTTAGCACCTCCATATTTACTAGCATATGTTCTACCAGATTCAAATCCAATATTTTGTTTCCATACACCTTCATTAGGATCACCTAATCCTTTTGACAAAAGTTGTCTATCAACATCTTGAGCATACATAAATTCAGAGTTTTCTTGTTCTCTATTTTTTGCAAACTCAATTTTCTTGTCAATTCCGGTACCTATTCTTAAACCCATGTCCATGTTTCTACCTAGTTTCTTAGGATCCCATGACCAAGCATTTTCTTCTTCAAGTCTATACTTAGTAGGTCCGGCAGCTGCATCAGCACCCATAGCTGGATCTTTTCCTAGTTCTAAATAATCTGGTATGTTATTTCCATCTTTATCTTCTGCAATATTGTTTTGCTGAGTTCCTGAAAATTCTTGATTAGGACCAACTACTGTAGAACCTCCATAAGGATAATAACCACCATAACCATAGTCAGGCATGTAACCTCCATAAGCCATATACTCAGGAATATATCCACCTTGTCTCATATAACCACCATAAGCCATACCTGTTTCTTCATCCATTATATTCATTGGACCAGATGTATTATATGGAGCAAGATCTACAGGTTGTGTTGGAGCTGCAATAGGTTGTGTTGGAGCAGCCGCTGGTTGAGAGCTTCCTCTATAATCCATATAGTTTCCAGTAGAATTTTGATTAAATGTAGGAATAGGTGACGTAGGTTGAGATGTAGCAGGTTGAGATGATGCCCTTCCATTAAACATATTCATAAATTTATTAGCACCTTCAGTTTGTTCTGCTGTAGGCTTAACTGGTGGAGGAGTTCCTCTAGAAACTAATCTACCTTTGCGGTCAACACCTGCTTGATAATCTCCCTCTCCTCTTGTTTGAAAAAACATTCCTTTTGGTATGTCTTCATTTCTTCCTGTATTAGGAATATTTGCTGTAGTACTTTGAGTACCATCTACTCCTGATAAAGCACCTTGAGAAGACATGTTATTCTGAGGAGCTCCTTGAGAAGAAGCTGCATTATTTCCTACAGATAATGATTGTCTCATATAATCCATAGCTGGCTGATTGTAGTTCCAGTCATCTGGTGTCTGATCAATACCAGTATTTTCTCCAGTATTCATTGGACCAGCATTGTTAGATGGGAACATACTAGTATTGTTACTAGCTGTAGTAGTTGGATTAGGATTATTAGTTTTATCTTGTGGATTAGGCATTTGCAAATAATCTGGCATACCTTTTCCATCTGAATCAGCATTGTATCCAGAATAACCAGGACCCGCTGCTGTAGGATTATATCCAGGAGCATTGTTTCCACCGGTTCCACCTGCAGGAGTAGGTTGTCCAGTTGCCGGATCAATTGTCCACTCAGTTACTTTCTTATTATCAAATGGATTCCATTTATTACCTCTATCTTTAAATTTAGTCTCAGTAACTTTACCAGCACCATTCTTCATAGCTTGAGCAAGCATCTCTCTAGTGATTTGACCTTGTGGACTGTAGTAAGCTTTAAAGTCTTTGTTAAGACCAACAGCTCCTAAGAGACCCGAACCAAATCCTCTATTAGCAGGACCTGTACCAACAAGTTGAGAACCTTGATTGTTAGTCCATCTCATAGCACCTCGAGGATCTGGTCCTCCCATACCATCTCCTTGAGAAAAGTTTGAGGACCTTCTTTGACTATTAGTAGGATAACCTTGCGTTTGTATAAACTGTTCAAAGCCTTGTTTAAACTTAGGATCATTCTTAAACATATTTTGAAAATATGATTGATCATAGTTTGTAGTACCTGTGTTACCTTGAGTATTTGTTGTTGTAGTGCCTGCTGGTTTTTTATCAGCTTCTTGTTCAGCTTTCCATTCAGCATAAGTCTGTGGAGCTTGTCTAGATTGATTTGGTGTTATTGTTTTAGTTTTAGGATCATAACCAACAGGATTTTCACCATACCAATCAATATACTCTTGATAGTTTCTACCTCCTGCATCTCTATAGTTAGGGTCAACTTGATTTTCTCCACCTGGATTAAACTTTCTTGTACCTCCACCATATTCATACTCATCACCACCGTAAACAAATCTGTTTAACTCTGGTCTTTGAAAGTCTACAAAACCACCTTCTGCAAATCCCCATGGACTCATTGGATTCATTATTTTATATCCCAATTTTATATAATCCCACATACCAAAGTCACTACCTTGATCTTCATCTTCATCTTCTACATATGATTTTGCTAATGGTACTTTCGCTTCAGGTGTTACTTTAGCATCTTGATTTGCATCATTTAAAGCTTTAGCATTACTAGCACTAAGAGTTGGATCTGCTTCTTTTGGTTTCTCAACTTTTTTAACAGGTGCTATATTTTTTTGACCAGGAACTACAACAGTTGCTTTGTTATTTGCAGGATTTTCTGAACTAACTGAACCTACCGGTGTACTTCCAGTAACACTCTTATTAGCCCAATAGTCATATTCACTCATACCATCACTATCTTTTACAATAAACTCTTCAAATGAAATAGGTGCTTGTCTAGACTTTCCTTCTGGAATTCCTTCAGCTCCCCACCAATCTATATAATCTTGGTACTTCTGTCTTTTATTTGTTTGATCAGAATTATTTTTAAGTTTACCTGCCTCATCATTTTTAGATGGATCTGCTGCATTGTTTATAGTTTGTGTTGCCCATTTAAGTCTTGACTGAGGAGAACTAGATGAGCTAGATGAGCTGCTATAGTTACTATAACTAGAACTGGAATTACCAAATGGATTAAACTGAGGAACATTATTAGATGTCCATTTATTCCAAAGACCACCGCCTCTTGGCATACCCATTGCCATTTTCGGCATGAACATACTTGCTAATCCTGGGTTAGCTTTAATAGCTTCACTTATCTTACTAAGATCATATTCTACTTTACCTTTTCTTAATCCACCTAAAGGTCCAAACTCATAGTCTGTAGTAGCTCCAGGAAAAGCTGTAGGAGAGCCGAAGAATGCTTTATTAGCTCTCTTCACTCTTCTAGTTCCACCGAAGGCCATTTGATCTCCAGAGAAGGAAGTATTAATTCCTGTAGTATTATTATTTGGCATCATATGATCAAGTGCTTCTCCATAATTATGTAGATTGGTAGACCAATCATTTGCACCACCTTGTGCAGCTGTAGGTTGCATAAACTGTTGATTATACATTTCTTCTGCTTGTTGTTTGTAAGCTTGCTCATCCATATAATTCTGAGCAGTTCCTTTTATTGCAGACACTATAGATTTATTAGGATTAAGATCTACACCAGTTGGGTCATCAATTGTTCCATAAGGATTTGGCATTCCGTTTGCAGTTGGATCTGTTTCCATTCCTGCTTTAGCCTTCATTAATTTCTTTACTGTGGAATTAATAAATTTCTTTTTATTAGGTGCACCACCATTTTTGAAAGAAGACATATCATTAAACATACCTGGCCATTGAATTTTTGAATCATCTACTTCCATTCCAAATCCGGCTGTGTCAAGATCATCATCATATGGAGAACCTTCATTCAACATCTCATTATATTCTTGATCATCATCAGAATCATCATCTGATGCATCTTGAGCTGTTTGAGCAATATCATCTTGCATATTTCTACTTAACTCTTTTCTTTTCTTTCTGTCATCTTCTTCAGAGCCATAAGATTCAATCTCATCTTCATTAGGAATAACATCAGAATCCAACATAGAATCTTTCTTACTTTTCTTTGCATAGTAAGATTCTTCTAAGTCTTCTTCAGCGGCATCTACTAAACTTTTTGCAGTACCATAGTCATAACCACCTCTAACAAGCTGTAGTATAACTGAACTTGCTGATTGATTTTTATCATCTAGTTGATATTTGATAGCTTCTTTTATTTGCTTCATTTCATCAACTTGAACACCCTTTGCAGCAGTAGGGAGAAACCTTTCAAGTTTACTTATAAACCTTCCTGTAGATCCTCCTGATTTGTAAATTCTAACCTTCATAATGTGATGTTATATATTAAATATACTAATTTTTAATTTAATGAGTAAACTTATAAAGTTTACATCTGTTCTACATTGAATCCACTAGCAATAAGTTGATCTAACATATCTTGATCAATATCCATTTCTATGGCTCCACCATCCTTTTCATAATTAAGACCTTTCATTAAATCCTGAATTCTTTTTTGATAATCTAATGACATGCCCGTTGCATCCATACTAGGTACACCTGCATGATGGAGTTTCAATTCTAAATCTGAACCAAGTCTTTTTTTCATAGCACCTTGTAAATTTAAACCAGCTTGTTTACTACCATAGATTAAAGGATTACCTCCTCCATATACCTGGTTTTGAAAGAAGTCATATGTACCAACCTTACTAGGATCAAAGTTAGCTGTATGAGGATCAATATCAAATAATTGAAACTGATTTTTATTTCTATCAAACATATAGTTATTACCAGTAAAGTCAAACCCTAAATTATTTTTCTTAAGAGTTTGTAGATCATCATGAAATCTAACTAAAGCATCATCAGACATATTTAAATAGTCATCCATAGTAAGTTCATTATATGGAGTACCATCAAGTTTATTTAAGATCAATGCTCTATTACCAGTTGTTGGACTAGTAACTTGATGATGTACTTTACCAAATGTAGGACCACTAATATTCTGCATAGCTTCAGCCATGTTTGTATTTTGATAATCAGGCATTCCTCTTGCTGCTCCAACAGAAGCAGGATTCTCCATTTTAATAATGAAGTTAGGATCATCTACAACATTAAACACACCCATATTAAATAGACCTTCTGTTTGTTGTGATGTACCTGTTAAACCTTTATTGAAAGCAGTACCTTGCATAAAACTTTTTATGTTAGTTGCATCTGCTCCAAGTACAGCAGCAGTTTTTAAAGGACTTACTTCAGTTGCTACATTACTAGCTAATTGAAGATACTTAAGTTTATCAGGAGATAAGTTAACTTTACCCTTTGTCATAAAAGCAAGTGGTAATCCAGCCATCATTAAATTACTATTCTCATCATCACTACCTGCCGCTAAACCAACACCTAATCCACCTAGTAAATTGTTTTGTTCTCTACTAACCCAATCACCCCAAGTTCCAGCATCTTCAGATGCCGCTTTAGCTGTATTTTCAGCTTGTAAACTTGCACTAGCTTCTTGTTGTAAAGTTTTAGCTGCTTGAAATTCTTTATCTATTGCTGACTGACCCCAGCTACTTACTTTATCATAATCCTCACCATACTTTGCTCTAGATAGTTTATTCTTAAGAAGTATATCATCACTTACATTAGTAACAGTAGAAGCAGCACCTTGACCTGTTGTAGCTGCACCTGAAGGTAATGGCTGAGCTTTAAATGCCTTATCTACTTGAGATTTTGCTAAACCCGTTAGTTCATCAAACTTAGAGCCATACATGCTTTGAGCTATTTCATCAACAGTTTGATATTTACCAGTAGTTTGTACAGCAGCTGTTGCGGCTTCAGTAGTAGTTTTAGCTCCTACTGTACTTTTAGAAATCTGCAAAGGCATTAGGGCTTCACCCAAAGTTGAATTTCCAAAATGAGATTTTGTTTTTCCCCACCAATTTTGTGCAGGCTTAGCTACAGCTTCACCAGCTTTAGTACCAGCACCAACAATTTTTTCTTTTGTCTTTCCTACAAATCCTGTCGCAGGAGTTTTTGGTGCAGCTTGTACAGGACCCATAGCAGCAGATAATTCTTTTGCTCTAGCTTCATTTGCTTTTAGAATCATTTGCTCATCTGGTGTGATAGTTGACTTCCAAAAGCCTTGTTGTGACTCTGCTCTACCTTTCTCTAGAATTTTATTTAATACATCATCAGAAGCTCCTTGATAGTTATTTGCTTTAAGAGAAGTAAGTGTTGCATCATCTATAAGAGAGCTGCTGCCTGAAGGGCCTTTGAACCAATTACCCATACCAGCTTGAGTTACTCCTTTAAAGTCTCCAACATTTTGTACTTGATTTAATTCATCAAGATACTTAAGACCTTTAACGGTAGGTCCTACAAATGGTAATAAGTTTAATGCACTCATACCAGCATTGCCATAACCTTTAAGTTTATCACCTTCTTTAAATCCTTCTATTGATTGACTAATAAGTCCTCCAGGCTTTACTGTTTCATAACCCATGTATGCATTAAGTGCATTACCTGCAGTTGCCCATGGAGCTGCTGAGATTGGTGCATATTCAAGAGCTCTTGTTAAACCTCTGAAACCTCCTCCTAATAATCCTCCACCAGGACCTATAAGATATTTTTCAGGATAAACCATGTTAACTGGTCCATCAATAGTCCGTCTTGTTTCATATGTTCCTGGAGTCCATTGTGCTCCTTCCGGAGTTACATCAAACTGAGACTTTTCTCTACCCGGATATATTCTAACATAAGGATCATTATACAAACTAACTTCTGAATTTCTTCCTTGTGGTGCTCTGTTATAGTTTATATACTCTTTAAGAATTTTATTGAACTCATCAGGATTCTCTAAGAATTTTTTTCTTTGTTCATCTGATAATTGATCTGAACCTAAAATTTCTTTTGCAGCCTGCGCTTGCATTGCTGTAGTAGAGTTGTATTTATCTAATGCAGCTGTAGCATTAGTTATAGAAGATTGATTTTTTTCATAAGCTGTGGTATTATTACCTTGCATGTATTCTCCCGTGAAGGGATCTACAAAACCCGCATTGTTTCTAACAGCTGTACTTTCTCCTATTGGAATTGTATATGGATCCCATGATGCTACTTTATTATTAGCTGACTCAACATTCTTTTGATAGTCTGCATCTGAAAAATTTTTAATGTTCAGATACATTTGTCTTTGATAGTCAGTTAACTTACTAGGATCACCAATACCCATACTAGTTAATGCTTCTACCTCAGCTTCATTTTTATTATATGCAGCATCAGTATACTTACCATATAAATTATTCAAACCAGTTTTAGTACCCTCTCCTTCTTTTACAAGTTGATTAATTGCTTGCTCTTTAGTATAACCTTGATCAACTAAGTTATTTATCTTCTCTGTATTTCTTTTTGCATGTATCATTGATGCATTAGTATACACCGGTTCAAAGTAAGCCTTTAGATCATTACTATTTCCTAATTTAAATTTAGTAGCAAGTTCTGTAGGAGTAATACCTTTTTGATAAATTAAATCTGCTATGTCTTTATTTGAAAATACTTCATAGTCTCCCTGTGGAGTTTTGTTAGCGTAGAAACCATTGTCTTTTAATTCCTTTAAGAAATTTTTAGACATGTCTTCTGCAAGAATATAATGACCTTTAGGTCTTGCTAAACCTTTGAATGATACATCTCCTGGATTATAACTATTCTGTCTATTCATTCTTGCATCATAGGCATCTTGTTCTGCACGGTATGCTGCTAGTTGTTCTGGAGTATAATCAGGTAAACTAAATTCAGCTTCAGGTCCTGAAGGATATGTAGGGAGTGGGAATGCTTCTTCACCTGGCTGAAGTATTTGTGGATTTGCTCCACCCATTGGTACATAATCAGCAGACTGTTTCCTTCTCCTAAAGATCCCACCATTGGAGAAGCTATCTACTTCTTCAACATCATAACCTCTTTTGATATAATCTTGTACTTGTTCATTAGGAATATCAATTTCAATAAAACCTCCATCTTCAAAAGGATTTATTGTAGATTTGAAAGTATTCTTTTTCATAGGATTTACATATTGTTTGACATATAAAGCATCTGCAGGACTTGGATTTAATGTAGGATGATATTGATTTCTTGAAGAAATTGAAGTTCCATATGTAGGATTACTTTTAACAGGAGTCTTTGGTTTAACTTTAGGTTTGTCAGAACCTGTATATTGATAGACACTAACAAATTTTGAATTATCCTTTACTCTAGACGTATAATTATCTCTTGTATTCCATTTAGAAGGAAGGTAGGTCCAAATATCTTTTTTCTGTTCTGCTGTTAATTGTTGATTATATCTTACACCTAATATAACTGCAGTTCCTATAGCAGACAAATAAGGATTCATAAAATCTTTATTAGAGGTAATACCTACTTCTTTTAATGCCTTCTTCTCATCTTCATTAAGATAACTCCATCTAATTTGAGTTAAGCCAACACTATTTGAATTTTCAGTAGCACCATAGAAATTA
>Ga0307376_10002471_pt1 | contig 18148 bp, 13 predicted proteins | sample TR2MG_FD_202536 | JGI IMG/M metagenome (GOLD analysis project Ga0307376, IMG submission 202536) | Soil microbial communities from Risofladan, Vaasa, Finland - TR-2 | ecosystem: Environmental > Terrestrial > Soil > Coastal area > Acid sulfate soil | place: Finland: Risofladan, Vaasa | collected...
AAGAATAGAGTTACCACAGTTTTGTACGACAAAAAATGAGCAGATAAAGGGCTTCGAGATGCTGATGCTACTTCAAACGTAGTAATATTAAATCTCATAATGCCTAACATATAGTCTGATAATCAATAATATGAATGAGAAAGGTATGTCCCAGCGAAAGATTATGCACCAAAAGTAAGCTCTGTCACGAAAAAATCAGGAGCGTATCCAGATAAAAATCGAAAATTATTCTCCAGAAAACGAAAACTCGAACCACTTCAAAATATTAAAAAGCTCAAAAGTCAATTTTTATGTCTAATTTTAAGTTTATGAATTAATCAGGCTAGAAACGAAATATCTTTAATCAAATTCAATCACCGGCGAGCCGTTGCGAGTAGCAGACAATTTTCAGCTTTTTCAGCATCGAGGCTTCCGCAAGTGAAGCGTAGCCCGGAAAATAGCGACACGGCAATAGAATAATAGTGTGACCAAAGATAACGCCGTTCCCCGTGTAATGCCCTAATAAATAAAATAATAACACTAACTATAATATTATTAACCTTAAACCAAAAACTCAATTTAAAACCACGTACTCAGACACTTGGTTTGACCAGTCCCCGTTATTATCTTTTACCCGGACCCGGATCTGCTTCTGTCCGGCACTACCAAAAACATAGCGAACCTTACTCAGCGGAGAACTAAATTTATAATTTGCAAGCGTGTACTCGTACTCTGTAATTTTACCGCTAAACCTTGCATCTTTATCATAAGAGGCCGAAGCATCCACTTCATATTCATATGGACTTGAAACACCAATTTTCTTAACGGCAAATTGTGCTACCGGGGCTATGTTTCGAAAAACGGTAAATGTTATAGAAAACTTAGCTTCTTCATTAAAGGAATCTTTAGCAGTAAGGCTAAAGATATTTTGTCCTTCTGTCGCTCCTGTGAAGCTAATAAATTCAGTACTAACTTCAAAAGTACTTTTTGGTTGTTCCTGCGAGACCTGTAATATTATCTTTTCTTCATCCTGGATAAAATACTGTAAGGATAGTGGTACCCCGATCTTGAGAGAATCCGAAAGAGCGTTACCTTCAAGCACAACCCCGTTTTTAACGAGCGTTAGGGAAGGGGCTTTGTTAACATAAATAAAGTAATCTTCCCGGTTATCGCACGCTGAGAGAAAAAATTGACCGGCCAAAACAAAAAGCACAATGCAAAATTTTATAGGTTTCATTTTTTTATGATTTTAATATTTTTCTTAGAATTTCTGAACCCGTTGATTTCCAAAATATAAATACCTGATTTCAGTGAGCTGAAATCAATTGTGACAGCCTCGCTTTCAAAAATTAGAGACTCGATCAGCTTACCTGAAATATTGAAAATCTTAACGGTTTTTATTCTTTTGTTGCTAGTAAGCCAAAGTTTTTCACTTACCGGATTAGGATAATAGGAGAACATAACTTCCTTATTTTTCTCGATGCCGGTAACATCATTAACCACAGTGATTATCTCATCTTTCAAAACAGAATCGATGCACCCCCCCGGACTTTTTACAATCAACTGAACACTGAACTTTTTGGAATTAACACCAAGCGTGTTGTAATAGTGCACCGGGCTGTGTTCAGTAATAATGTCGCCCTCAAAGAAGTTCCAGGAATAACTGTTGGCGTTAACGCTTGTATTGGTAAACTTGATAGCATCACCAAGGGTAACAGTAGTTATGTCCGGTGTAAAGCTTGCTTGCACGTTATCAACGATAATTTTCTGCTCCTGATAATCGCTTAAACACCCGTTAAGATCCAGGCTCTTAACGTAAACAGAATTACCCGTGGTAATGCTGTTTAAAGTGTATTTTGTTCCATCCATTAAATAAGCGTGCCCGGAATCAAACCATTTGTAACTCAGATAAGCCGGGTTAACAATATTAATGTTAACGTCTGAACCCTTGCAGTAGCTTGTTTTTAAGTCTGTCTCAGGCAGGCTTACCTGATCATAAACCTTTATCATCACGAAGTTTGAATAAACAGTACTATTGCCACTTGTGACAGCCCTCCTGTAATAAGTGTTAACTTTTAAAGCATCAGGTCTGTAAGATATTCCTACTTCTGAGGCTATATCGATCCAGGAAACCCCTTGCAGAGAATATTGCCATTGATAAGAGTACTGGCCGGTTCCTCCCCCCGGGCTTGTACCGGAAAGAAGGGCGGGGATAGTATTATAACATATGCTTTGAGCATCACTAACTATACCCGGCAAAAGAGTGTCAAAGACAGTAACAGTAATAGTGTTACTGTATTTCTCCCCGCAAGATCCGCCGGTTACTTTTCGTTTAAAGTATGTTTTTTGTGAAAGAGCTCCTGGTTGGTAATCTTTCCCATCCCCTGAGGTAATTACTACCTGCCAATCAATATTATTTATGGAGTAGTACCACTGGTAAGTGAAAGTACCGCTTCCACCAGTTGGAAGCGTTCCAGTTAAAGCAGAAGGCGTTGTATTATAAGCTATTGACTGATCGTTTCCGATTGTCCCTCCCTGAAGCTCATCATTAACAGTGATTTTAACACTGTTCGTGTAACCAGTGCCACAGGAACTGGTTACCTTTTTCCGGAAGAATTTTGAAACTGTAAGAACTCCGGCATCGTAATAGTCATTTGTTGCTCCTGTTATGTCGGTCCAGCTTGCATTATTATCTGATATTTGCCATAGGTTTTGTATAGATTGGCCAGTAGGCAAAACTGTAGTTGTAATCGGAGCTGCAGCAAAAGTTTTACAAATTGACTGATCGCTTCCAATTGTTCCCGGAGCGAAAGCGGGGTTAACTGTAATGGTAACAATATTAGTGTAAATTGTCCCATTACCTGCAGTCACCATCTTCTTGCGGAAGTACATAGTTTTATTTAAGACACCGCTTTGGTAGGTGTCTGAAGTAGCTGTACTTATATCGCTCCACTCTACTGCATCTTCTGATTTCATCCAATTTTGACTATTTACTACTACCCCAGCAGAGGGACCAGTAATAGTGGTAAGAAGTGCCGGAGCTGCCAGGTAACAAATAGTTTGATCCATGCCTATTGTACCAACCAAAACCTCTGTGGTAACGGTTATTGTTATCGTGTTGGTTGCTAAAGTACCACACATTCCGCTTGTGGTCAACCTCTTGAAATAAGTCGTTTGTGAAGTGGCTGGTGGTTGATAAAAAGCTTCTGTTGCTCCAGTTATATTGGTCCAAGCTAAGTTATCAATGGATTTTTGCCATTGATAAGTAAATGATCCGGTTCCTCCGGTAGCAATCGTTGAAACATCAAGTTTCTGAGGTATCGTGTTAAATAGAATAGTTTGATCATTCCCAATAGTCCCAGGAATAAAAACGGGGTTAACATTAATAGTTATTATGTTCGTTTCTTTTACACCGCAAAGATCTGTTACAACCTTTTTGAAATAGGTTTTAACAGTTAATGCGGTTGGTTCATAATAGCTATCTGTTGCCCCTGTAACTACCGTCCAGCTCGATGAATTAAGCGAAGATTTCCACTGGTTTGTATATGAACCGTTTCCTCCTGATGGAAGACTAACTGAATTTAAGGATGCCGGAATATCGTTATTACAAACAGTCTGGTCTGCCCCGATCATTCCGGGGATGAAATTATCATGAACTGTAACAGTAACGATATTTGTGTAATCATCAATTGATGCAGAAGTTACTTTTTTGCGGAAATAAGTTGTTTTTATAAGTACACCTGGTTGGTAACTATCGTTGCTAGCCGCCGTAATATTGGTCCAGTTTGTTCCATCCTCAGTTTTTTGCCATTGATACAGGTAAGTACCGTTTCCACCAGATGGAATATCACTGGTAGTTAATTGGGCTGGTGTGGTGTTGTAACAAATTGTTTGATTTGCTACTATGCTCCCGGGAACAAGTAATGAATTAACATTAATTGTTAATACATTGGTTTCAATCGTCCCGCAAGATCCATCAGTGGTCAGGCGCTTAAAATATTTTTTAACTGTCAGGGCTGGCGGCTGAAAGCTTTCAGACGTTGCGCCCGTTATATTTGACCATGTTGAATTATCAAGGGAATTCTGCCATTGATAAGTAAAAGAACCTATACCTCCGGAAGGGGACGCAGCGGAAACCAGTTCTGCTGGTACGGCTCCATAATTCACGGTTTGTGAAGAACCTATAACTCCAGGTAAAAACTGACTATGAACTGTAATAGTAATTTGATTACTGTTTACAGTTCCGCAGGTTCCGCTAGTTTCAGTTCTTCTGAAATAAGAAGTGGAAGTTAAAGCTCCCGATGTATACGTTTCGGAATTTGCAGAAGGAATATCGGTCCATGAGGAAGCAACAAGTTTTTGCCATTGATAGGTATATGCACCTGTTCCACCGGCGGGGTAAGTGTTCGTTAGAAATATTCCCGGAGAGGTCCCGTAACAAATAGTTTGATCTGATTTTACTGTTCCCGCAACAAGCGGACTATTTACAATAATTTGCACGGAATTAGTATGAACCGTTCCACAGCTCCCGCTTGTTTCAGATCTTCTGAAATAAAGCGAAGATGTCATTACTCCCGGAGAATATGTTTCTGCTGTTGCGCCAGAGATATTGTTCCAGGTAGAATTATTAACTGAATTCTGCCATTGATAAGTAAACGATCCTGTTCCTCCTGAAGGGAAAGAACTTGTTACAAGTAGTGCCGGAGCAGTGTTATAACATATGGTCTGGCTGCTACTGATTGCACCAGCAATAATATCCGGCCTGACGGTTACAACAATTGTATTTGTGTAACCAGAGCTGCAGGGATTAATAACTTTTCTTCGGTAATAAGTTGTCAAAGTAAGGCTAACCGGTTGGTAAGATTCGTTTGTAGCTCCACTTATTGGCGACCAAACAGAGTTATTTGGAGAAGACTCCCAAAGCCATGTAAAAGTTCCTGTTCCCCCCGTTGGTGCAACATCTGTTGTAATTAGTGCGGGTATTGTATTATAACAGATTGTTTGTCCTGCCCCTATTGTTCCTACATTAATATCCGGTCTTAGGGTAATTGTTACTGTGTTTGTGTAACCACTTCCGCAAAGATCTGTTACTGATTTACGGTAATATGTTTTTGCGGTTAATGGTCCCGGCTGGTAAGAAGTACCAGTTGCCCCGCTTATGTTGTTCCAGTTAGAATTATCAATCGAGCTCTCCCATGTATAAGTAAATGAATTACTCCCTCCTGAAGCTGCCAGTGTAGTAGTTAAAAGACTTGGAGAAGAATTATAGCAAATTGTTTGATCAGCTCCAATAGTCCCAATTGTAACAGAGGATCTGACACTAATTTGAATAATGTTTGTATAACCGCCTCCACAGGAAGCATCGCTTACATGCCTTCGGTAATAAGTTGTTAGAGTTAAATTACCTGGCTGATATGTTTCGCTTGTAGCTCCGGTAATAACATTAAAGTCAGTACCATTTAAAGAATTCTCCCAGGTGTAACTATATGTTCCCTGACCTCCTGATGGGCTTGTACTTGTTAGCAGAGCCGGTGTTGTATTTATACAAATAGTTTGAGCCGTTCCAATGGACCCAACGGAGAAAACAGGTTTAACAGTAATTGTTACAGTATTATTGTAACCATTACCACATGCAGCATCAGTCACTTTCCTGCGGTAATACTTGGTAGCTGTTAATGCTCCGGGCTGATATGTGGCTTCTGTGGCTCCTGTTATAATACTCCAATCGGTATTATTAAGCGAGCTTTCCCATACATAAGTATAAGTTCCTTGTCCTCCCGAAGGAGCTGTAGCGTTTGTAAGTAGTGTTGGCGTGACACCATTACAGATAGTTTGACTACTGCCAATAGAACCAATAGAGAAAGCTGACCTTACTGTAACAGTTACAGTGTTTGTATACTTAAAACTACAATTGGCATCTATTACCTTTTTGCGAAAATAAGTTGTTTGAGTTAAGGCTGGTGACTGATAAGAAACAAGGGTTGCCCCGGGTATGGCAGTAAATGTAGAATTGTCCAGAGAACTTTCCCAGGCATAAGTATAAGAATTTGATGCTCCTGAAGGATTGGACAGCGTTGCGATAATTGCCGGTAATTCATTATAACAAATCGTCTGGTTACTGCCAATACTGCCTGTTGACAGATCCGTCCGGACATCAATTGTAATAGTATTAGTATAAACCGTATTACACGAGTTTATAATTGCTTTACGATAATACGTTTTTGAAGTAAGGGCCGGCGGCTGGTAATTCTGACCCGTGGAAGATCCAGAGGCAGCTGACCATGTTGAGTTATCAGGCGAGCTGTACCACTGGTACGTGTTTGAACCAATGCCCCCGGTTTCAACTGTTGTAACGCTAATCAAACTTGGAGTTGCACCGTAACAAATAAGCTGATCAGAACCAATAGCCCCAGGGTTTAAATCGTTGTACCCATGTATTTGAACCGAACCAGTATATGTTTCTCCACAGCTGGCGTCAATAGTTTTTCTTCTGTAATATCTATATCCAAGGACAAAAGAAGGTTGATAGGTCTTTGATGTCGCTCCTGAAATGGTGTTCCAGTTAGTGTTATCTGTTGAGCTGTACCATTGATAGCTATAATTCGGGCTAGAACTTCCTCCTGTTGGAGCTGTCGTTTCGCTAATAAGAGCAGGAGTGGCATCATAACAAACGTCCTGGTTGCTTCCAATTGCTCCGGTGGTAAGAGTAGCGTAAACATATTTTATTACTTCATTACTTTGAGGACTTATACAACCCAATTCTGTAGTTGTAATAAATCTTCTATATGATGTTGTCTGATTAATATAAGTTGGTTGGTAAGATGCTGAATTAGCTCCTGATATAGAATTCCAACTACCAGCGCCTGTTTTGCTTTGCCAATTAATTGTATAGGCAGAATTAGAAGATAAAGAAATATCAACTATATTTTGTGGTGTTCCTCCAACATTACAAATAACCTCGTTTGAGCCTATAGAATTACTGTATGTTCCTACGACTTTCAGGTAAAATCCGATCGTATAGCTGTTACCAGAACAATAATCCTCAGAAAGGTACGAAAAGCTCCAATTACCAACTACATTAAAAAACCCGGCTGGAAATACATAAGTAAAATTCCAAGAACCTTCTGCTGAAAGATCCGCAGGATCTATTACTAAAGCTACAGATCCATCAGGTCTTTTAACCGTAATAGCGTTGGCCCACCAATACTCGTCACACCATCCATACTGATCACACTCGTAAAGCCAATTGTTTGATCCATGTAAAGTAGTAGTACTAGCAGAGTTAACACATATAGAAGGAATATCTTCCACGCTTTGACTGGTTGAAGTGCACGACTGGCCAAAAGAATAATTATTTGATAATAAAACAATTATTAAAGTAGAATATAAAAAGAGTAGTAACTTTTTCATAGCCTAGAAGTTATAGTTTACTCCAAATTTTATGATGAAACTGGCATCTCCTACCTTACTAAGCTGAAAGAAACGCTGGTCAAAATCCAGGTTAAGCATAATCTTATTTGAGATAAAGTATTCTGCGCAAATCCCTATGTTCTCGCCAATAAAAAACTGGCTTTTCTTTTTATCAAGTACCGAATTACTTATGAATTCCACTCCTGTTAGGATCCCTCCGTTTACATTGAAAAAAACTTTATCGCCAAGGGCATAGAAAGTATACATCAGCTCCGGGTTTGCATAGGCAATTGAAGCTTTGCTTAAGTCAAAACTAACACGCTCATAATCAAGACTTGCTCTGTATGCCCGGTTACCCCTTTTATAAAAGGTAATTCTTGAAGAGACGTTAAACCCGTTTCTAACATAGGCATAATTAATCCCCAGGGCTTTACTTCCTTCAACGTGTATCAACTGTGCGCCAGCTGAAACAGAAATAATTAAAAATGCAAGCATTAGTCTAATTTTCATTTGCAGAGAGTTTTTGTTCAAATACTTTCACTTTCAGCATTTTATCCCCTGATATTTCAATAATCGGGTTGCGGGTCCCCTTGAGTTCCCTGAGCTGGATAACCAAAGAGCCGTCCTTGCCTCCAGTAAAACGCTCTGTTACATAACCCAGCTCTTGTTTTTGATATGCCGTGACAACCTTAACGGGAGACTCAAACTCGATTTTAATTCTCTGCTCGATTTTGGCCTCGCTTTTTTTCATTCCTTTGCGTTTCCCTTCAACAACCTTGAAATAAATACCATCAATGTTATAATCGCTCCCTGTGTCATTGATTATGATAAGCTTGAAGTATGTAAAATTGTCGTCATTCTTGATGTTGGCAACCTGAAAGGTCAAGCCATTCTCTACTTTGCCGATCGAGCTATATTCTATCTTATCAGAAAGTACGCTGTTAAGGCGTTCTTTCATCTTTGAGTTATTGCTTTCAAGGGTGGCGACCTCTCTCATTTTCTTCTCATCTGTCTTTTTAATTTCTTCACTCGTGAAGTCATAGAAAATCTTCGTGCTGTCGCCATATTTCAACCGACCATACCAGATCTTTTCATTATCGAGTTTAACGGTTATTGACGTTTCCGGAGAGAGAGGATCATTGCCCCGGATGACGCAATTCTTGCCATTTTGGAAAATATCATAGTATTTATTCCGATTTTCCCCTACAGATGGATTGTTGCCAACAACAATGAATACAATACTATCAGTGAAATTGAGAGTTGCGGTAAAATCTTTATTTACCTCTATTACTCCCATGTTTTGGGAGGTAACCGGTCCTGCCAAAAAGGCAAGAAATACTGTTAAGAGAATATTTCTCATGTTACTCTTTTTTAATAAAAACTCTGTAGCCTTTGTATAGGCTTATGATTGGTTCCTTTTTTCTTGTCATGGCCCTTATTGTATTATCTACAGCATTGGCGGCAATGCCTACTCCGGTCCCTGCAGCAATACCAGATGAAATAGCAGAAGACGTTTCATTAGTGGTTTGACTGGCACCTTCCCTAACCGATTCGTTAAAATTTCCTTCATAAGGAAGTCCTCTGGAATATTTCTCGTCGAAAACAATTAAGCTATTCACTGATGAAACAATCCCATCAGTATTCATTATCTGGTAAATATTTATGTCGAAAACATTTCCGTATTCTGAAGCTTTCCCATAAAGGATGGCGTTTTTCTTAAAAACCTTTCCGTCTATCGAGAGATCCTCCAAGAGGAAAAAAACAACCGAAGATTGGTTTTTTATTTTGATGTCTTCTTCCAGCATTGCAGCAGTAAACCCACCATTTTTTGACTGTGAACCCGATGTGGATTTTTTTCCTACGGATCTTTCAGAAACAATTATTCCAAAACCTCCGGTATCTTCTTCTTTCTTTTGAGGAGCTTCGCTTCTTGTTTCTGCCAGTATTTCTTCTTTTACTTTTATAGGTTCTTGTTTCTGAGGTACCGGCATTTTTACCTGGTCCTCGATATTGGACTTCATTTCAACATCTTTCCGGGGTTCTGACTGGTAGGTTTTAAAATCAGCAGTTTTTGATAGATCCTGTTTTACTTCCGGCTCCTGGTAAGAGTTGGCCTTTTTTAGCCGGTTATTATAATCCTCTTTTACCTGGTCTTTCTCCACCAAATCCGGAATAGTAAAGTCAGCCGTTGCAGATCCGGAAGAAGTGTTTTTTTTAGAATAGACACTCACTCCATAAATAACCATTATCAGAATAACTACGCCAATAGCACCAAAAAATATTAACTTCTCCTTATTCATAGTTATTTAATTTCAATGCGGTTATTCTCTGCAAACCTTGTGATCAATAGCCCGTGAGGGTTTAGAGGATAGTTCCGGCTAACAAATATTATTAACCCGGTTGTTTCAAACGAATATCTAACTGTTTGGTCATCCTGTGTGATGGACAGACCCGCCTTAACCCGGAAAGAATAAGGCTCGTTATTACCTAAGATCTCTATATTCTCAGGGAGTATTTCAATAGTTTGTTTTATTCCATAACTCGAAACCTTTGTATACCAGCCATCATTCTTGCGTTTTATATAAAGCTGCTCTATTGAATTATCGCCAAACCACAAAGCTTTTTCAAGGCTCTTCTCAACATTAAAAGCATCATATTGATAGAAATAAGTATGAAACTTTTCAAGGTGGTCTTTGATCTCAACCTTAATGTTTTCATCCCTTTGCATCCACTTCATGGGTATCACTTCGCCGTCTGTATCAAGAACGAGCACTGTATTTAACTGCCGAGCGTATAGGTCGTTAATTGAAAACGCAAATATTGCCGAAGAAACAATAAAAGCAATTGTAAGGCCCCAGACAACCATCCGGTTGACAATAAGGGTTTTATAAATATCAATTTTGGGTTTTTCCATCGTGCTACTTGATTAGTTCTTTCAAAAAGGGCATTGACATTTTAAAAAGCTTGATTTTGATTACTATAACCAGTATTAGACCTAAAATAACCATCAGCCCTCCTGAGATAGCCATACTGGATGGATCTATGCTAGGAGCTGGCATTATAACAGTCATTATATCAAACAGGGTATTTGCAAAAACAATCACAAAAGCATATGGAATTATGACCAGGTAGTAACGAGCATACATTTTGAAAACATTGTATATATAATCTTTAGTTTTATCGAAAATTGAAAGGGCTATCATCAGGGGAATAAAGATTTTTATAAGCCCCATAAAAAAATACCTTTCAGCAAGGAAAACCGGGTATATTAAAAAATCAAGGATTTTTAACAAGAATTGTGTTACATGGCTGTAAGCACCTCCCGTCCAGCTGGAAGGATTCATCATATTTACAACCTCTCCTATCTTCCTTAAAACACCATCTATTGCAGATTCGTTTGCAGGTGGCGGAGTAACAGGGAATGAAGAGACGGTAAACAAATCTGGTTTGCTATTAAAACCCTTTAATGCCTGCGATTCAATCATTGCACATGCTGAATCAAATACATCTAAAATCTGTGTACTTAATCCAACAAGCAAAAGAAGCCCAAGCATTCGAAAAAGGGTATACGGCGAAAAACCTTCATCTCCCTCGCTAAATACTTTCCCATTTTTAGAAAAGCTTTTGAAAAAACTTTTCCAAAGTGATAAAACTAAAATTAACGCCCCTATGGATTTTGAAACTATAACCAGGTAATTAAGACCACCTGCAAACATTGCTTTATAAACCTTATCCAGATACTCTAGTCCCATGTATAAATTACTTAAAAATGCTATTAATATAATTCAGCGTTCTAAGTTGCATTCGCTGATTATCAAGTATTTCAACTTCGATTATTGCTGAATTTATGACTCCAAGATTTTCTCTAAGTTCTTTAATGGCCTGGTTCATGTTAAGTAACCTTTCACCATCGGACATTTCTGAAAAATTATCAGTAAGCACCACCGTAAGCGTAGTAATAGCATAGCTTGTTTGGCTCAAAAGCCCCATCATAGATTCGCTTATCATGTGATATTCAGAGGGTTTAAAACAATTATGATCACTAATTGTTTTCAAAGAATTAAGGACCCTTGTATAAGAATCACTGACCTGAACAATGGCCAGTTCAAGATTATGATAATTTGCAACCTTGCGATTAATCTTTCTAAGTTTCTCTGTTGCATCTCTTATTGCCTGTAAGCTTTCTTTTTGTGTATTCACTTGTTCGGTAAGGGTGGTAATTTGCCTAATACGATCAGCTTTTTCCAGACTCTCTTTTGCTGCATCTTCGGCCTGCCAAGTAGGGTTCTTTACAACCATGGTTAAACCAGCTGGAATTTGACCAAAGATTTCGTAATTCAGAATAAGCAATAAAAACACATATAAAGTTCTCATTTTAAGCATTTTTGATTTTACTGAATTTTTCTATTGCACTCTCCATATTTCCGGTTTCTTTATAAAGTTCCATGACCTCAGTGTACTCCTTCCCTTCAGTTTGAAATGCCAGGAGAACTTTCTTGGCCAGCTCCAGCCTTATTATATTGCTCTCCGATCCTATCTTGAGTAAAAATTCTGAATATTTTATTCTACCTGTGAAGTTGTATTTGATTGATCCGAGCTGGTTCTCATCATGCTCCTTGAGAGACAGTCGTTCAATTATTTCCTTGTAGCCTTTCTCGTTTTGCATGATGTACATTACCTGTGTGTTATCGATTATTGCATTTGAAGCATCGTTTTTAGGTAGCTGGCTTGGAGATTGCAGCACAATGCCAATAGCCGCCTCTTGTTTTCTTGCGGCCTGGTAGAAATATTCTGCAGATGAAAGCACAGATGGAAATTTTAACATCTTTGCGAATTCATCAAAGAAGATCACCCCCTTAGTGCTTCGGTCTTTCCAAACAACTTTCTGAACAGCCTCACTGATCATATGCAGCATGATAGTAAGCAGTACCTGATTGTCTTTAATCTCGTCAAGTTCAAAAACGATGAATTTCTTTCCCTCGATCTTGTAACTGTCATCCGTTTTTGTTTCAAACAAAAACGAGTAAATACCCTTTTCGATAAACTCTGAGGTAATATGCAGAAAGTCCTCTATATCAAAGAATTTTGGATTAAGATCTAGGACTTTCATTATATTATCTTTGTTCTTGTCAATGAACTCGTAGAACTGGGGAAAACTATGATCCTTTTCTATAGATTTATAATAAAGAGTTATGACCTTCCGAAGGCTAACTGCTTCATCTTCTTCCGGAAGCCGGTCCCTTTTCCAAAGCTTGAAAACGAAAGTCGAAAGCTCACTAATTTTTGTTGCTGAAATGGTTTCATCGGTCTCAACAAAAAATGGGTTAAGACCAATACCTACGCCATCCTGGTACTTGATATAAACTGTATCATGAGGGTATAAAAGGGAAAGTTTCCGGTAACTGTCCCCCAGGTCAATGATAACGATCCTTATATCATTTTCATAAAACTGTCTGAAGATATGGTTTGCCAGGACTGATTTGCCTTCACCTGTTGGAGCGATAATAAAGAAATTACGGGCTTTTATTCTCTTGCGGTCTTCATCCCATACATCCTTTTTAACTGGAATATTATATACCCGGTCATTAAAATAAATCCCCTTTTCATCATTTTTGTAATTTGTAACGTTCGTGAAAAAACAAAGGCTCTGCTGTAAATCTATTGGGATTATAATATTCGACTTGTCAATGTTTGCTACATTGGCAAAGAATGAATTAAAGAAAAGGTTCCTCTTATTTGTTCCTATGGGTGCATAAGGTGTTATATCTAGGTTTTTAAACTCATTGGCCACCATCTGCTCATAAGAGCGGAAATCCGCTTCGTTCTCTGCGTAAAACACTACATTAAAGTGACAGCCCGAAAGAATAATCTTTTCGTCCTTTGTAACTGTATCCAGAAATTCACCTAACATTTCTGCATCGGTTTCATATTCCTTTTTGAATTTTCTTGCTCCATGAAGCATTGTTCTTTGATCCTCAAGCTTCCCTTTTTCCTGCTTATGGTTTCGAATGTATATTATTTGATTATAGATGTGATCGAAGGGAAGATTTAGACCAAGGTTGTCAGCAAAGCCGGTATGATAAACAAAATCTCCGGCACTCATTTTTTGATCATAAGAACAGGTCTTGACTGTTTCTCCCAACTGTTTTAACTGGTTGACGGCAAAAAGTCCTATGAACTTATTGCCAACCTTCATTCTATCTAAATCTATCTCGGTGTAACGATCTTCGTAGAATGAGTTAAAATAACCAAACTCAAGGTATTTATATACGTCCTCGGTAACAGGATCAAGCTTCAAAAAACGCGAATTATTTACATAATCGAAGCAACGCTCTATGCTTACTTCAAATTTCCTTTGCCTCTCATATTCCTTAAGATACTCGGCAGTCTTAATGGGCTTTTTAAACGGATTTTTGAATCCGTCATTTATTGTTTTCCCGCTCTCATTAAAAATGAAGAATACGAAAGAATTATGGTCGTTATACTCTCTCCCCTGAAAATGCTTTTTCGTTGCTTCCTGGAGAAAAGTTCTTGAGGGCATCGAGGCTGAATCAAATTTCTTTTTTAGATATAAATCGCATTTATGAATTATTGTACCTTCCTCGAAATCCCTAAGTGCGTTATACCAGATGTCATGAATAGCATCAAAATCTTTTTCAGAGTTTGAATATATTTCTCTTAAGTGAACATGAAAACCATAAATAACACTACCGTTATTTGTATAACATCGGTGTCCATCATGAAACAGTACTGAAGGGTTATCACTCAAGTTAATTTCCATGAACTACTTATAATTATCGTTTATTATGGTATTAGGGAACCGTTCATTAATTATGTCTGTGAAGGCACCTGAATTAAATTTTTTCAGGACTAGGTAGCTGATAATTAAAATGACAGCATAGAACGCAAGTTTGAAAATAGTTATACCTGTAGAAAGCAGAAAAATGACTATGATTAAAATAAGCATAAAGAGATAAAACAAAGACAGCCGCAATCCCAGGATTAAAGGTTGCTTATTAACATTTTTATGTACTCTATATGACTTCATCAACCTGCCATAATAAAGGCAACGATTCCAACCAGACAAAAATATACTGCCAGATAGAGTACAATACTTGTAATAAAACCTCGATAATCCCGTGAATCGCCAAGTACTTTGCCAATGTTAGCCAAGGCTCCAACAATTAAAACAAGGCCCCCAATAATTGGGATTGCCGGTTTAACCCAAACGGTATAAAAATTATTAAGAACATTTGTTACCTGTGCCTGTATCTCAAAAGAGAATAACAGAAGTAACGCCAATAAAGAAATTGTCTTTTTCATAGGATTATCTGTATGGTTTGAAAATTGAAGAGTACAGTTCCAAGACAGAGAAAAATATCACATATGAAAAAGTCAATAGATTTAGCACTGGTGAAATTCTCCATGTTGTACTGTTTTTAGAAACAGTACAAAAAAATGACAATATCTTATCTATTTAAGTCAAATTCAGGTCTGAAAAGACTTTGTTTTTAGGTAGTTTTATCTAATGTAGGAAAAACGGTGGCCTCGACCATGTTTTGCCGGAATAAATTGACAACAAAAAGACAGAGTCAATTAATTATTGTTTAGCAATGTAGGTTAAGGTATTCTGTCCGGCCAAAGGGGATCAATGTGTCCGGTTTCTACACCTAAGACAGGCCGGGGGGAGAAAGTGTGGGAACCTTGAGGAAAAGTGTGTAGAAAATAAAATAACCGTACCAATTAAGATACGGGGTTTCTAGATTAGGTAAAGAATGTTTAAATTGCTTTATAACTCAAATTCATATAGAGGATGAAAATCAAGCATAAAATATTGAAAGAACTTTATCAAGTACAAAGAGTAAATAAATAGGACCCAATAGAAAATTAGTTTTTGGAATTTATTAGCGTTTTTCAAATCCTTCAGTAAATACGGCACTCCCACTGGCAAAAAAGAAAAGTAATAGCGCAATTATAAAAAGAATTATTTGAGCAATATAAATCCAGGTTGGAAGAACATTTAAAATGAAAATCATTGATAAAATTACTAAACTTGGAACCAATCCTAAAATTAGGATAAATGCTATTACCGCTCCAAATTGATAATAATTAAGTGTGCCAGAATTTAATGATTTCCCAACAGCGTGAATATTTTTTATAATACTTTGTCCAAACATAACTGCAGCTAGTATAGACCATTCTGGCAGTTTAAAAACCTCACCAAAATTACCTCTTGAACCAAATGTAATTAATATTACGATAATAGGTAAGAGAACAAAAAATATTTCACCTATTGCATAATAGTTTGCTTCTCTAGCTTTATTCCTCATTTCATCTTTGTTCATATTATTTATAGTTTAGTTTAGAATCCATCTTATTAATCAAAATAAGAAGCGGCATCTTCTGATTTGAATTCGCCCCAGTCATAGATTTTATTTATCTAACTTCATTTTACCAAGTATTTCATCAAATCTCAGTCCTTTAATATGATCTAATGACAGGGAAGTTTTTATGCTATTCTTTTGATGTATATTTGTATTGAATTTGCGCATTATTACTTCAAATACTTTTATCTCAGAAATTATTCCAATCATTTCCTCATATAAAATTTCCAGATTATAATCCTTTACACCTCTACTGGTGACTTTTCGCTTCAATCCAATTCCAACTGGTTTCGTGGGTGGTTCACTTTTTACTACACCAATTATCCAATAGCAATGAATTATCCTATTCCTTATTTGAATAAGAAGACTAAACTGATTAAGAATTTCTTTGATGAATTCTTGTTCAGATTTTTTAAAATAGTACGGAGTAATTTTTTCAAATGTTTGTCTTATAGGTTCTGCATTTAGGTCACCTAAAATTGCCATAGCAAATTGAGGGTCGTTTAATCCTTTATGCAGAAAAATATCAATAATTGATTCTCTTATGTATGAAACGATCCTTTCAAAACTAATTGCAAACCGTCCTATTTCTAAAATAAATAAGTCTTGCGTCTGGATGTGCTCCACACTAACTTTTTCCGGTTCAGGTTCAGTCATAATTTTTCAATATTATAAGGAAGCGGCATCTCCTGATTGAACAAGTCTGAATGCAATGTTTGAAGTCAAGCGAAAATGGATAGGAAATGCCACATTACTAAGTTCAGAAATAAAAAACCAAAAACCAAAGTCTTTATCTACTTTCTTTTTATTATATCAATCATTTTGTCAATTTCAGTAACAACTTGAATATCGAATATTGATTTAATCTCAGTTGAAGCACGTGTATAATCGTGATCGAAGGTAAAAAAGTACTTACAACCCAGTTTACTCGCAGATATAAGATGAAAAATATCAGCAAAACCAATTTGTAGATTTGCGAAAAACCCAATTTTATTGAAATCTTTTTTAGTTATCTTAATATTAACTAAATCAGCTTCCCATAATCCAATAAACATTTCTGAATCGGCTGTAAGAAGAAAGAAGGCGTGATAGAGATTTATTTGTTCGTTACTGGCTCCTTTTACCATTGAATCCCTCATGATCTTCTCAATTATGTCGCCAATTTCCTTTCTTCCCTTCCGTAAAATAGATTTAATATCCAACGCTCCAACTCCAGAATTTTTAAATGACCTCTCAGTTAGTACTTCTTCAAGTTCGAGTCTACATGCAGGGGAGTATACTAGTTGAACCTTGTTCTCATAGTTCTCAAGAATCTCACGAATTCTATATATCTTTTTTGTTCTCTGTTCTGATTTAAGATACTCCTTAAATAAAACAGTCTCTGGATATTCCTGATTCCAAGGGAGCCCCTTAATCATTGGATTTAGAGAGGCGGAATCTGCATAATCTATAAGGAATGATGTATCACAAAAAGCAGCTGGGATAAAAAAATCCTCTAGTTTGCCTGTTCTTTTTACAAAACTACTATATTTTATTCTCTCAGCTTTTGGTATATTAAATTCCATGATGAATAATTATTTAATTGTTGCTAAGGCATTTTCATCTAAAGATAAGTACAAATAACCTACAAAATATTAAAACAATTTCTAAAAGATAATACCAACTATAACAGTATAATATTAGGCCCACCAGCATCGGTTACCTTAGACACTGGCAAAAGTTCTGATTAACATAATAATAAGTTTACTAGCACTTTAGGAAACGCAATATCAAATATGGAAAATAAAAGGACAAACGTATATAGACAAAATTTGAAGTCCGCCTTCTCATAAGCTTTGGGTGATGAAAGAAGATAAGTTGAATGTGAGATTTTGAGTAGAAAATAATCCGGTCAGTGATTCTCCTGATCGAATACTATTTTAAATTTTACAATTATTTCCTAAAAAATAATCAAGCAATCTCAATAGTATTTGGGGTATTTTATATGCATTTACGAGTATAAATTATAATATATCTGAATTGGAAAACTACATTCTAACTCCTGAAGACTTCCGAAGTAGGAAAGAACGGCAGTAATTAATGAAAACTTGTCGGGAACATGCCGAATGGAAAAACTTTGTTCAATATGCCCGGCTTTTGCACTTTAGAAGTGCTAACGGGAAACAAGGTAATTTATCAAGTGAGAAAAAAATCTTAAACCTCAAATTAAAGGGGTTTTTCAATTTTAGATTATATCTTTTACATCTTCCATTATGCGATTAAAATTGTCGTTAAGATCCTTTTCTGTGATATGGTGCTTCACCTTTAATTCCAATCGTTTAAAAGGAAACAGGTCAAAATTATAGAGCTTGTCTTTCCCGTCAGCAAAAACAAAG
>Ga0307376_10002473_pt1 | contig 18137 bp, 16 predicted proteins | sample TR2MG_FD_202536 | JGI IMG/M metagenome (GOLD analysis project Ga0307376, IMG submission 202536) | Soil microbial communities from Risofladan, Vaasa, Finland - TR-2 | ecosystem: Environmental > Terrestrial > Soil > Coastal area > Acid sulfate soil | place: Finland: Risofladan, Vaasa | collected...
CCTTCAACCCCTGGTTCAGGCTCTGCTGTGCCGCTGCGCAGGTACGGCCATTGGTCCTCAGTGCCATATTCATGCCAGCATAGCCAGCACCCATGGAACATATAGCACCAAATAAAAAAGCCACAGACACTCTCCAGCCCAAATCAGGAATGACTGCCAAAATAATGGCTATTATGGCGATCACAATGCCCAGTGTGCGATATTCCCTGTGAATAAAAGCAAGACCTCCCTCCTTAATGGCGTTGGAAATTTCCCTGATTTTCTCCGAGCCCTGATCTTGCCTCAGAACATAACGTACAAAGTATGCCACCACGCCTGCCCCCACGAGCCCCGCAATTACACAAATCCAGACTAAATCCATGGCTCTTCCTCCTGTACAGGCACAAAATTAGGGCACTCAAGCCAGGTCCAGGTGCCCTCGCTTTCGTTTGCTAAGATATACATATCGTAGATGTAAGTCTAATTCAAGAAGCTCTATCCGTCAACGATTCAACGGCACAGCGTCTTGTTTACCAACTATAATATTTGAGGTAAAATAGATTCGGTTTTGCGGGAGTAACTCAGTGGTAGAGTTCCTGCCTTCCAAGCAGGGTGTCGCGGGTTCGAGTCCCGTCTCCCGCTCTTTTATAGCTAAATAGACACCATAACTGGATTTTGCCCCCCTCAAAAACTTGACACACCGCTTATAGAGATGATAACATTAAACAAAAATGGTAGGGGGTCAAGTTATGGACTTTCAGATTCTAACTGTAGAGCATCATCTCTTACTGGACTCGTTTCTACGAGCACTGAGGGCCGAGAATTTAGCAAAGCGCACTCTTGAGACTTACAAGGAATCAATAAGCCAGTTTATCAATTTCCTTGCCGAGAGAGGAGTATCCGTTACCCCTGCTGAAATTACTCGCCAGCAGATAGAGGATTTCATAACCGAGCTATTAGCTAAATGGAAGCCAGCTACTGCCAATAACCGTTATCGTGCCCTTAATCGCTACTTCAACTGGTTAGTAGACGAAGGTGAGATTACAGTATCACCTATGGCAAAGATGCGGCCTCCCAAAATAGCAGAGCAACCGCCAGAGATACTAACCTTTGAAGATATTAAGGCGATCCTGAAAGCGTGTGAGGGTAAGGACTTCTTTACCCGGCGAGACATGGCTATCATACGCCTCTTAATAGATACCGGTTTAAGGCGTGGTGAGCTGGCAGGGTTAAAGATGGAAGATGTTGACCTGGATGCTCAGACAGTAACAGTTATAGGTAAAGGGGCGCGGGTTCGTGTTGTTCCTTTTGGCAGGAAGGCAGCGCGGGACATTGACAGGTATATCCGTATTCGTGCCTTGCATCCCCAGGCATCCCAACCTGAGTTATGGCTTGGTAAGGCTGGTCCCATGACAGGCTCCGGGATATACCAAATTGTAATTGAAAGAGCTAAACAGGCTGGTATTGGGGAAGTCTATACTCACCTTTTCCGTCATACCTTTGCCCATCTCTGGCTTGCCAGTGAAGGCACGGAAGGAGACTTAATGAGAATAACAGGCTGGAGAAGCCGGACTATGCTAGGCAGATATGGAGCTTCAAGGGCAGATGAGAGAGCAAGGGAAGCTCATAAGAGGTTAAGTCCCGGGGATAGATTTTGAAAGCGGTGTTGTAGTCTTTATGGGATACTTTTGGTGTTTTTTGTAGTGATTTTTTGTAGCTATTTTGGCACTTGACACGGTGTAGCAAAAATAGTAAGCTTACAATAAGTAGAACTTTAAAAACAGAATAAGGCAACAGAACTTTCTAAAACCGAAGCGCCTCACGTACTCCAGGGTACGCGACAATGCTAGGAAGAGAAAGGCTGCAACCACCTTCATACTAATCTCTGGACGAAATCAAAGAGACCGAGCGGATTCCCCCAAGGAACTGGAAAGGCTTCGCAAGGTAGCGGCGAAACTACTTCAAAGGTTGGGTCTGGTAGAGGTGGGATGGCCGGACTTGCAGGAGAGACTAACGATGATTACCCTTATGGGCTAGGTTTTGGAATTTCTGTTTCTCTCGCTATTGAAGGACTCAGGGCGGTGAGGAAAACCCGAAAGGGTGATCTTCACCGCCTTTTTTTGTTAAAAGAAATGACTGATGGCTGATAAAAATATGGATATGTCGCTTCGAGGGAAGATTGGCGGTTATGCCAAAGCTGCTAAGTATTCCCCGGTTGAATTGACTGGCGCCGCCAGGCGGGGCTTTATGGCACGATTTGAGCCTCAAGAGGAGGGATTATCCCAAGAAGAGAGACAACGGCGAACACAAGCTGCCTTGAGAGCACACATGGCGAGGCTTGCAAGACTATCAGCAATGAAGAGGTCAACAAGAGTGAATAATTTAGACTCCTAAGTCTTTTTAAAAGGAGGGCTGCCAGACAGACAGTATGAATAACCACGAAGCTAACCAAGTCTTTCAAGATAAAACGCTCCGATGTGTTGATTGTGGCGAGTCGTTTATCTTCACCGCGGGCGAGCAGGCTTACTACTACTCAAAGGAACTAAGCGAACCCAAGCGATGCAAACCTTGTCGGGACCGCAGGAAGCGCACAATCCTTCCCAGGGAGGTGCGCGATGGCTAATCCTCAATTAGAAGATGGGTACACCCGGATAGCAAATGAGCTGATGGAGCAGCTAATGAAGCTCTATATAGCACCGAATCACTGGCAAGTGCTTGTCTGTGTTATCCGCAAGACTTATGGCTTCCGTAAAAAAATTGACTATATTACCCAAACTCAGATATGCCAGGGGACAGGACTGGTCAAATCTACTGTTTCCCGGGCCATTAACATATTGAAGCAACGAAACATTATCACCCGGGATGGTAAATATATTGGGTTACAAAAGGACTGGGAACAGTGGCAAAAGTTAGCAGAACAGGCAACAAAAGTTAGCGAAACTGCTAACTGTGTTAATGGTGAAAAGTTAGCAATCCCGCAACAAAAGTTAGCAATCCCGCAACCAGAGTTAGCAGAACAGCTAACAAAAGTTAGCAGCCCACTCGACACACAAAAGAAAGAAACTATACAAAAGAAACTATACAAAAGAAAGAAGTATGGAGAATTTCAAAATGTTCTTTTAACTGATGAGGAACACGAGAAACTACTGGCCCAATTTAGCGAAGCTGATACAAGCTCACTAATAGAAGAACTGTCGGGCTATTTGGAAAACCATAAGAGGAAAAACTACGACTCACATTATGCGACTCTCTTAAACTGGCAACGTCGCAAAAAGGAGGGTAAAGGTGCAACGAATAGAAATCCCAGAGACCTACCGAAAGCCTACACGCCAACAGCAGAATATCCCGATCTCTGAAGATGATTGGTACGGCCTGCCATACCGGCCAAACCTTGATTGTTCGGTATGTGAAGGGACTGGCTTTGTGCATCCCCGGTATGGGGACAAGATAATCTTCTCAGAGGTAATACCCTGCTCGGCACCTGGATGCTTAAAGGATAGCGTGAGAGGCAAGCAACCTAGTGAGGTTATAAGGCAGACCTTCGAGAACTTTCAGCCAGTTCCCGGGACCGAGAAGGCGTTTAAGGCAGCTCAATCATTGGCTCATGGCTCAGCAAGTTTCATCTGGTTGCTGATTTATGGACGGACGGGGAACGGGAAAACTCATTTATGCAATGCCATCGTCAGGGAAGTTAGAGATAGGGGTTGGGACGTCAGGATGGTTCTGGCCGCCGACCTGTTCTCACTACTGCGAGAGGCAATCGAGAGCAAAAAAGCTGATGTGTTGCTGCGCCAGTTCAAAGACATCTTCTTTCTGGCGATTGACGATTATGGCGTGGAATACGGCAGCGATTGGGAGATGGCCAAGTTCGATGAGCTTATGACTTCCCGGTTTGCAACGGCCAAGCCAACAGTCCTTATCACCAACAAAGAGCTGACGGAACTGCCGGGGAGAATACAGAGCAGGTTTAAGGATAAGGTGATGGCCAGGGCAATTCATAACAGCGCGAGCGATTTCAGGAGTGTTAGGAAAAACTGATAACTCTAATTAAAAATGAGGCAGGAGACTATAGGCTGACCAGGAGCAAAAAATAAGCTATCTCCCATTGATAGGCAATGGAAGAGCAAAGGAAAAGACAGAATTAGCCGGCAAAGGCGATAACTTCGTTATAAAAATGAGAAGGAGAAAGGAAGTGAAGTGCCGGGATTGTGCCGGTAATGGCCTTTAAGAACGGTAGTAATCTGGTATTGAAACGAGTTGAACATGGGATGGTAGACAAATGATAATACAGTGTCCAAATTGCGGTGAAAAGGTAGTGGTTAATAGGTATGCAGAGGTAATAAGATGGCAAAGGAAAAACTAGGGACACAACAACTATCGCTCTGGTCTAAGGAACCCAACAGCGATACTCTTCAATATATCGTTGATTTAGCCACACAGGTAATGGACGAAAACCCTGCGCTACAGTTTTCTGAGCATTTTGTTATCTCCATGCGCCAGATGCTTTGTAATCGTGGCTTTGTGCTAGATAAAAATACCAATCTCAATCGCGGAATGAAACCTCGTTTAATGACTGATATTCTGGTAGCCACATCACCACCTATAGCCATTGAGGTGAAAGCCGGTGACCGCCTATTGGCTACATCAAAATATCAAGTTTCACAATACAGCCGATGCTCGTGGATTGCGGGGACATTGTTATTGAATTTTGTTACCAGGAATAAACAGGTTGAGGCTTGGTGGATTGCACAGGGCAAAAGTTTTGACCCCGATAGCCCCAAGTTTCTGGGCAAAACGATACCCTCACATAGAATTGGTCGCAAAGCATTAAACATCCCATTTATGACAATTTGTGAGTCTTTAAAAACGCATAATAGCGTGGCAGCAGCAGCCGATAAACTCGGTTGCAGCCAGGGATATATCTTTAATATCTTGAGAGTCAATGGGCTAAAATTGAAGGATGTATTTGATGGACGAGTCAAGGCTTAAAGAGGCTGTTTACCAGCCAAGAAAAAGAGGCAATCCTGCCTGGATTAAAGGTAGATCGGCTAATTCTAAAGGTAGGCCAAGAGGGCAGACTAGCTTTGAGGCTTTCCACCGCGATCCTGACCGCTTCTTTTGCTATCATTATCGTTGGTATAGATTCTGCTTTGGGCTTATGGAGCCCCCTTTCACCTTCGCAGCAGCAGCTAGGCGAGCTGGATATTCTCCGAAATCAGCCAGGTTTATTGGGTCCCGATTATGGAAAAACCCTATTATTAGGGAAGCATTTAGAGAATTAAGAGAGATCGCTAGTTCACGCAGGGCATATCAGGACTGGCTTTCAGGGAAGTGTCCCGGTATAGGTCTTCTCCGGAGAAAATCACCATTGCAATACTGAGAGGAATTTGATAAAAGTCAACATTTTTAGGAGGTCTTTCCCTGTTAAGCAGAGGGAGAACAGTGAAAAAGGAGGAATGTTTCATATTAAAAATAAGAAGGAACTACGAAATGCAGGGAGTTGTAGTCGAAAAAAGGGGATGTTTCGTTTCCCTGTAAAGCAACCGAAAAACAGAGAAATGCGGTGGATTGTGCCGGTGTTGTATAAACTATCGTTCAGGCATTAAAATGGTAGCAAGCGGGTATTATGAATGACACATTAGCCACAAATCATAAGCTTATCATTGGGGATTGCTCTAGTATGATAGAAATCCCAAGCAAAAGCATTCACCTAATGATTACTTCGCCACCATATTTTAATGCTCCGTTTGACTATAGCGGTTTATTTGACAGCTATGATAATTATCTAAAGCTCCTTAAGAATGTCGCAACGGAGACATTCAGAACCCTAGATGATGGCAGAATAGCCTGTCTGAATATTGATGATATGTTGGTAGATGGACAGAAGTTCCCCATTGTTGCAGATGCCACTAGGATATTTATGGAGGCTGGTTTTAGGTACAGAGACCGCCTCACATGGAAGAAACCAGAAGGTTATATTAGGATCAGCAGGCGTAGTGGAGTGATATTACAGCATCCCTACCCCATGTATTTCTACCCAGATAATCTATTAGAAAACATAATCATCTTCCAAAAGGGTAAGTTTACCTATAATAAGGTTAACACTCAAAAGAGAGAGTCTTCTAAAATAGACCTCAATGAGTTTCAGAAAAACAAGTGGTTTCTCACTCTCTGGGAAATGACTAATGTGCTACCGAACGCTGAACTTGAAAGAGACATAGCTGCGTTCCCTGACGAGTTGCCTAAGAGGCTAATAACCTTGTTTTCCTATGTAGGCGATACAATACTAGACCCTTTTGTGGGCTCTGGCACAACAATGAAAGTCGCTCGTCAACTAGGACGGAATAGTATAGGCATTGATATTAAGGAAGAACTAATCCCCACTATTAAAGAAAAGCTGGGGTTTGGCAGCAAGCAAAGCCTTTTAAATAGCAAAAATGATAAATTTGATATAGTCATTCGGGATAAGTCCAATGAAGCAAATTCGTGCTGAAATAACAGGTATAAGATATAAGCCTTTCTTATGTAGAACACTGGACACCTTTTCTATTAGTTCGTTGCAGATAGCACTAGCCTCTCATGCCTCTTTTGTGTTGAATGTGGGAGATGAGGGGAGCGTAGCAATAAGCTGGTGGGTTTCGGCTAAACGAACTAGGTCTTACCCTTACATGCGAGTTTATGACACATTAGCCTTCCCTGGTAAAAAAGTTACAGTTATTCCTATCTTCAAAGACGAGGGAGTAGAAGGAGACAGAGATTTCCTACAATGGGATACAATTTCATTGATGAGTCTCCTAGGTGTCTATGTGATTATCGCCTTCTATGTAGATGCTGAGAGAAGTTCTCATTATGAATGCAAAATCACAAAACAAAGGTTTGACTCTAGATATTTGCAGAAGACAATTGAAGATATACTCTCATATCAGTCTGATCCTTTGCACTGGAATATTGCTCAGGTTGAAAGCGTGGGTGCGATTTGCCAAAGAGCACTAGAATCATATGCAATATTGTCGGCTAAGTTGAGTGTGCCTATGCATTCAGCAGCATCAGCGAGTAAGCGGATAGAGGAATTGCTCAAGGGGAAAGATAATTTTATGAAGTTATCCCGAGGACTTGCTCAAAAGGCACAGTTTAGGGAAGGTCATACAATGCAACCGAAGGAAAGCTTGAGAGGTCAAAAAGCAATTCTAACAATTAAGAACTATCTCGGCGGATACTATTACTTCACAGCGGATGAAGCATGGGTTGAAGGCAACGATTTATATCTAGTTGAGGGGAAGCATACGGCATCTTCCAACTTGCCTGCAATGGGTGATATTAAGGATGGTCTCGTCAAGATGATTCTCTTCAGTAACCTACAAAATACGGAAATAGATACATGCAGATATAATCCTATCGCTGTTCTTAAACTGACATCAGGTAAGAATGTTGCACTGCAAAGTCTCACTGTGAAAGAGGATGAAATACTTGAAGGGCTGAAACAAGAAGCGAGTTACAACCAGTTCAGAATAATACTCAATGATACCTTTTTAGTCTAGTGTCGGCTTATAAACTATTCAAATCCTCTACCTGGGCTACTCATCATCCACAGCATACATCGTAATTGTTATCGTCGCACTTGCCGAGGAATTGCTCGCTTCAGTTTGGCTAGTAGTGACCTTGTTATCAGAAATCTTACTATCAGCAAGCGAAGCACCAGTATCAGATACCACCGATGCAGATGACCCGGCTAGTATCATTACCAGCACTACTAGAGCAACTAAAACGATTAGCCTCTTCACTTCCACTAACTCATTATCATTATAGACACTTTTTGCATGAAACAGAAGATCTTCTCAGCCCTGGAGGTGGTTGCACGGTATCCCCGCCATACCAGTAGCTTATTCGCAGATTGCCCACAGACAGCGGTTATCATCTATTGCTTCTGTTTGAGCTTGGGCAAACTGGTCTGCGTATTTAACATCCGGGGGATAAGTCGAGGCGTAGGCATAACCTTGCCTGACAAGATAATCATTGACAAAGATGTCACCTACCCAAACATAACGGAGAAGTCGTCCGTATTTATCTGTTTCTGAAACATCCTTCTCAAGTCTCACTATTTTCCCCTCTACCAACTCTGAGTTCTTATCCGATGCTTCCTTGCCAAAACATTCCACTGGTTCCGAGGGATGGACGGTTTCTGGAGTATCTATGCCGATATAACGGACTTTGTAAATTGCCCCTTCCAAATTGACCTCAATTGTGTCTCCATCTATCACTCTGGTTACTCTAGCTTCAATCGGTGGAGGCACCTCCTCGAACTGGGCAGTAATATCTCTATCGGAGTCCATGGTAATGACAACAGTGGCCGAAGTGCCTGAGACATCACCACTCCATTGGTCAAAGGTGTAATCACTAGTTGGGATAGCTGTCACTGTTAACTGCACACCAGACTCATACTCGCCGCTCGAAGGAGATAGAGATACTGATACTGAACCTGCTCCTGACGGGCTAACATGTGTGGTAAGTGCATAATAAGTCTGAGCAGGCGGCGTGCATTGCCATCCGTTAGTTGCGACTATCACCGCAATGATAGCTATAATGCCAACTGTGATGATTGCTGCCAGCTTCTTCTTACTCACTCCGTCCTCCGTTCAAAATAAAGATTGTCAGTCTGATCCTCTGAGCCTTACCAACTACCTCCCGTTTGAATATAGCATATGGAGACTAACGGGTATTGTCAATACACCTCACGGTGTCCGATAGTGCCCTTTACCGTCACTGACTTACACTCAAACTGAACTTAACCTTTCGCTAAAAAATGCAGTGGGCGTATCGCCATGATGCAGGTTGTATTAGGAGCCTTTGAAAGGTATTTAGCTAGTGCGAGAAATCACAAAAGGCGATAATACTGGCTCTTTGAGCAATCTTTCTGTATCTCTTCCGCCTCATAGTATTTCTATGTTTTAAGAGCCAGTGCGAGTATTTCCTTTGGTTCCTTAACGATAACATCTGCTCCTGCCTTCCTAAGGTCGTCTTCGCTTGCATTTGCATCCCAAATTGCGCCAACTGCTAGGACACCGGCACTCCTTGCAGCTAGCATGTCCATTGCTTGGTCCCCGACGTATGCCGTCATATTTGGTGGTTTGTCAGTCCTGCTGAGTGCAACCATGAGGCAGGTAGGAGACGGTTTTGCGACTCGATAATGCCCCCAGGTAACGATTATCTGCATATAAGTCCGTATTCCTGCTGCGTCCAACAGGCTATACGTGTCAAGCGAGTTCCTCGAAGTGACTGTGCCCAAAGTGATCCCCGACGATGATAGGGACTTTAACATTTCGGTGACGCCTTCAAAACAGGGAACCGTATCAATGTTGGTTCGCCAATGTCGATTAAAGGTAGCCTTGATCTCAGTGACATCCTCTCCAAAGAGTTCCTTCAGTGCTTTTCCCGGCCCTATCTGCATAACCTTGCCAAGCTCTTGTTCACTAGGTTGCTTAACGCCCAGATGTCGTGCTACGTTTAGGTAAGTCTGTTTCAATGGTGGTATGGTATCCACAAGGACACCATCCATGTCAAAAAGAACTAGCGCCAAGTCATACATTGCACGTCACAACTTTGTTAGATTGGCGTACTGCCAAGACAATGTGCGAAGCTTTTTCTCTGAAAACCTGACGGTCACCTGATAATCACTCCCACTTCTTACTATGTTAACAATTTTCCCCTTGCCGAACGTAGAATGCATAACGTTATCGCCTAGTTTGAAATGGAAGGCCTCATCTACCCGGTTCGCTGAAGTCTGCTGTCCAATTGAACCTTCTAGAACCATTCTGGATTGTAGGATTTCGGAGCGCTGTGCTTGGCCACTACTCTCGGCTGGAGCAGCTGTTACTCTTCTCTTTGATTTTTTGGACTTGTCGGTTTTCATTGCGCTCTTTTTTTTCCGAGGCTTCTTGGGCCATATTTCGGAGAACATTTTGTCAACGTTAGCTTCCGTTCCTTGATAGCTGTCAACAGCGTGCAAGAAACCCTCTACTGTCGGGTTCTCTAATTGAACGGCAAGAGACTTGCTTATCAGCCAGTCACCCCCGGAATTGTCCGTAGTCTCTCCGTACCTAAAGGTAAATATCGGTTTCTTTTGCTGGGCGGCGAATCGGGCAGCAATCATTGCGCCACTTTGTAACGAGCACTGCGCTACAACTACGGCTTGTGAGATAGCTATTATTGTCCTGTTTCGTTTTCTCAAATTCTCTGACGTTGGACGTGTTCCAAAGGGGAATTCAGAAATTATCAGCCCTTTTTCTGCAATGCTGCTGTAAAGGGTGGCATTTTCAAGTGGATATTTAACATCTGCTCCGCAGCCAAGGACAGCGATAGTCCTACCCCCTGCTTCTAACGCTCCTCTGTGTGCCATAGTATCTATTCCCAAAGCAAGGCCGCTTGCCACCGGAAAACCAGCAGTAGCAAGGTTGTGCGCTAGCTCATAGGCTTCTTCTTTAGCATCCTCAGATGCCCTCCTGGTACCGACTACTGCAAACGTATGTTCGCTCAGAAAGCCGATGTCCCCAATAGCGTGAATAACCGCAGGTAAGGCCCTATCATCATTGTGATTTCTGTAAAACTTGGAGTACGGGCTGTCGGCACACGTCAGAATGTGGCCGTTAACAATTTCAGCGACCCTGACCTGGTTTTCGGCGAGGCGCACGTAGCGCTCAATGTTATTTTTGGAATGGTCAATATTGTCGGTCAAACTATGTCGGATGCCTGTTCTAAGCACAATCTCGCTTTTCGCTGTGCCGAAAACTTGGGCTGGCGTCCCAAACTCATCCACCAGTTTCTTGGAAATGATTGGGCCAATCCCTCTAACGTCTGTTAGCCAATACCAGTACGCTAATTCTTCCGGATTCATTCCGCCGAGTCTCCCCAATGCCAAGTAGACTCCGTGTGCGCAAGCACAGCAGCATATACGGCCAACGGACGATATTGCCTGAGTGCCAGCGCGGCAAAACGAAGTGTTGTTCCACTAGTCATTATATCATCAATCAGCAACACATTGAGTGCCCGCACCATGTCAGGTCTAGCTACATTGAACGCATCTGCCAGTATTTGCTCTTTGAGTTGTCGGGATAGCCCTCGCGTCTCTTGGACAATGCGACTGAGCGTAAGCACATTTGGGAAACTTGGCCAGCAGAAATGAACTGCGAGCGAGGAAGCCATTAACTCCGGAATAGAATAACCACGTAACTTTAATCTGTCCTGGCTGGTGGGCACCGAAAGCACTATATCTACCTTCGTTCTGAGATGTCTTGCTTCTTGGCCGATGTAGTCGACTAGCATGTGTCCGAGCACAACACTCGACTTCTCTCCTTTTCCGTTCTTTGCGAGTCGCAAGAGTCTACTAAAGGGGTTTGCTCGGTTCTTGTCGTAGCCCGAGCGATACGCGGCTGGTACCCAAAGTTCGTCAATAATCGGGGCCAGCATATCTATTCGGACTCGCTGCGCTTCGCTCATGCCTTCGCCATATCTCGGACACCTAGCACAATTGTACAAGCTGGGCGTGAGTTTACAATTCTGGCAATCCCGGCCCGTGCTTGTCCATTCACTTAGTGTATGACCTGTAGCCCGTTTTCTTATTAATAAAATCCTCTGATGAGCAAGTTCTCTTTTCGCCGAGTCTGGGTGCAGCTCGTAAGCTCTTCTTAAACTCTGTTCAGCATCTGGCCAGTTGCCAGAGGCACAATTGCTTATCCCAGCCTTATAGCTGACTTCTCCCAAAAAGTTATCCCGCTCCTTCGACTTAGTAGTCTTCCGTAGATAGCCTATGGCATTCTCGTACCTTCCCTCATTCTCAGCTTGCTTGGCCAGTTTGAATAGTACCTCATCAGGAATCTTCATGTGGTTTCTTCCTTGCAACCGGTATCGCCTACAAATTTAGCATTCAGCGTCACAGCTTATTAAGAATCGGAGCAACTTGTCGCATTATAGCATCCTTATCCTATCTCGGCCTCCGCAGACCGATTCAAAGATTACTGCATCGGCCACCATAATCGAAGGAGTACTGCTTGAGTTGCGATGAGAATATCCACTTCAGGAACTCTAACTGGAGGTCGGTTTACGGAATGTTTCCTTACGATGGAGCGGATTGCACATTAGTCAGTTTTGTTAAGTAAGTGTCCTTCCACCTTAAAGAAGAACACTATTTTGTATTTGTCGGCTTTATAGTCAGGTGCTATACTGTCAGTGTTATGGAAAGATGGTGCCGGGACTGGAATTTGCAATAGCACCAAACGACCTTTATGGGTAGCACGCCGTGACCACGTTAGAAGAAGCAAACGAATACCTCGTGACTTTCGCAAATGCCGTCCGCGAAAAGTTTTCCTCCGTGCTGGTTGGACAACCTGAAGACCAGCTAAAAAATCCCACCGAGAACCTACTCAGGTCTCTCGGTGCTCAATTAGGTCATACCCTGAACGTTATTACGGAAGCAGCTGCCGAGGATATCGGGCGTCCCGATATGGCGGTAGCTGTTGACGGAGTGTTGGCAGGATATATTGAACTTAAAAAGCCTGGTTCAGGTGCTGATCCGACGAGGTTTACCGGTCACAATGCCCAGCAATGGCGGAAATTCCAGGAGCTTCCCAATCTAATCTACACTGACGGAAATACCTGGGCACTCTATCGGAATGGACAGCATATTGGTGATATTGTTGACATCGGAGAGATTGACCAGCGGGGAATCCGTGGCTTAAAGCAGAAGGCATCTGCTGTTTTCTTAACAATCATCCGTGATTTTTTAACATGGGAGCCGGTTACACCGGCATCACCGCGGGCACTAGCCGAACTGCTGGCGCCGCTATGCCGTTTTTTACGTGACGATGTACTTCAAGCCACAAAGAACAGTGATTCTGCGCTCGCCCAACTTGCATATGAGTGGCGCACTACTCTGTTTCCTGATGCTACGGATGAAGCCTTTGCCGATGCTTACGCCCAAACACTGACATACGCTCTGCTTCTTGCCCGTTTCGACGGTGCCAGCGACCTGCGCCCTAACCAGGCTGCGGAGACTTTGAGCCACAAACATAAACTGCTTGGCCATGTCCTCACACTGTTGGCCGACCCTCAGACCAGGCAGGAAATAGGTACCGGTGTTGATATTCTGGTAAGGGTAATCGGAGCTGTGGACCCGGCGAGGCTCATGGAGCGCGACCCTGACCTGTGGCTCTATTTCTACGAGGACTTCCTAGCGGCATATGACCCCAGAATGCGTGAGGAGCGTGGTGTCTATTACACTCCGGTACAGGTCGTTCGCTGCCAGGTGCGCCTTGTTGAACAGCTCCTTATAGAACATTTTGGCAAAGCGATGACCTATGCCGATGACGAAGTCGTCTTCCTTGACCCAGCCGCAGGTACGGGGACATATCCTCTGGCGGCAATTACGGAAGCTATAGATCGGGTGCAAACCCGCTATGGCACAGGAGCGGTACCACAGCGAGCTACCATGCTGGCGAATAATGTGCACGCCTTTGAGTTGCTAGTAGGGCCGTATGCCGTTGCCCATCTCCGGGTAACGCAGAAGCTACAGGAAGCCGGTGCCACGCTGCCCGCCGACGGAGTTCACGTTTACCTGACTGACACACTGGAATCACCCGACGTGGCTCCACCCGGCCGACTCCCACTGTCACTACGCCCTCTTGTAGACGAACACCGGCGAGCCGGGAAAGTGAAGAAAGAGACGCGCGTGCTCGTCTGCATGGGCAATCCTCCCTACAGTCGGCAAGCTTTCGATGCCAGCGAAGGTACCGATGACCCTGAGGCCAGGCTTGACCGGCTCCTGGGGGATTTCATCCGTCTAGCCCGCGGCCGGACCATGTTCAGCCATATCGCCAGCCTGTATAACACCTATGTCTATTTCTGGCGATGGGCGCTGTGGAAGGTATTCGAGTCTCCCGATAGCCCCGGCCATGGTATTGTTTCATTTATCACTGCGTCGAGTTACCTGAACGGTCCAGGATTCCTCGGTATGAGAGAGGTAATGCGCCATGTCTTCGACGAGCTCTGGATTATTGACCTGGAGGGTGGGAGTCTAGGGGCACGCAGAACAGAAAACGTCTTTGCCATCCAGACCCCGGTAGCCATCGCTATAGGTGTGCGTTACGGCGCTCCCAATCCGGATACACCCGCGATTGTGCATTATACAAAAATCACTGGCAACCGAGAGGAGAAGCTGGCTGAACTTGATTTAATACAATCTTTCAACGACCTTGACTGGCAGGAGTGCTCCAATGAATGGACTGCCCCTCTGATTCCCGCCGGGGTTAGTGACTTTTCTTCATGGCCGTTACTAATCGACCTCTTCCCGTGGCAAACGCCAGGAGTGAAAGTTGGGCGAACATGGCCTATTGCCACAACCGCAGATAATGCAAGAAAACGGTGGCAGGAGCTTGCGGCCAGTTCACCTGACCAACGCCACCGGTTATTTCCAGACCGACGATTTGGACGCAAGACAACGACGGATATCATCGCTACTACGCCACCGGTGGCTTCCAAGGAGCGGATAATAGAAATTACAGAACATAGCCCGCTGCCACCAATCATCCATTATGCGCATCGGTCATTTGACCGGAAGTATATCCTCAGCGACCCTCGCATAATAGACTTGCCACGTCCACCACTCTGGACTGCACACTCCGAGAGACAGATATACCTAACCAGTTTACTAACCGGAGTCCTTGGTAAGGGGCCGGCAGCTACTATTGCTGCATTTGTCCCCGACCTTCACCACTTCAATGGAAGAGGCGGAAAGGATATCATTCCTCTCTGGCGCAATGCAGCAGGGACGGAGACCAACATCACAACCGGCCTGCTGGACCACCTGGCGCAGGTATACGAAGAGTTCGTATCGCCGGAAAACTTCTTTGCCTACTGCTACGCAATTCTGGCCGGGCCGGAGTACACGCGTCGCTTTAGCGAGGATTTGGCTACGTCTTCGCCACGCATACCTCTCACTACAGACGTAAGCTTGTTCCGCCAGGGTGTGGAATTGGGCCGGCGGATCATCTGTCTGCACACCTACGGAGCCTGTCTTATGCCCGGTCTCGAGCGAGCTACTACCGTACCAGCAGGCCATGCACGCGCAGTGCGTCCAGTGCCCGTGACTCCCGAAGGCTATCCGAATGACTTTCACTGGGATGAAGCTACCGAGACACTCCATGTAGGGGAGGGCACGTTCGCACCGGTTTCGCGAGCTGTGTGGGAATTTGAAGTATCAGGCTTACGCCCGGTATACTCCTGGCTCGGATACCGAAAGAGGGAGCCAGCGGGTAGAAAGTCATCTCCGTTGGACGAGATACGTCCTCGTGAGTGGCCTGCGGAGTTCACTGAGGAACTGCTAGAATTGCTATGGGTGCTGGAGCACACCATCGATATGTCATCAGACCTGGCAACATTCCTTGAAGCTGTGATTCAGGGCGAGGTGCTGACCGCGGAAGATTTACCGACGCCAACAGAAAACCAGCGGAAGGCGCCGGAAATACCTCGCGGTAACGATGCTGCTCCACCGGAGCAAATGGCTTTTGATGAGTGATAGGACTCTCTCCACTGCACATTCCGTCAGAAAGTAACGCTATCCATGCATACACAGCCATTACAGCTTTGAGAACATTTTGTAAAGATTATGAATATCCTTTGGAGCGTTGGCTGCACTAATGCCCTGAGCGATCTCCTCTAGCCTGAGAGTGAGGCCATATTTGTCTTGTAGTTGCTGAATAAATTGCCCAAATATCTTCTTGCCGGGATAATATTTTAATCTCTCCTCCAATGTATCAAGCGAGCTGACGAATTTGTACGCGTCTGTAGCGCCTTGGGCGAATGGGTTCTCTCTACCAAAAGCGCGGTAGGCGCTTTGAGCCTTGGTGATGTACACGCCGCCGACATCAGGTTCAACGATGTCAGTAGCCCCCTTTAATAATTCTATGATTTGCGGAGTGGTAATGGTGCTGCCTGGATATTTCTTAGACAGTGCAACACTCAACAACTCTTGAGATAACAGTAGGTTTTCTAGTGAATAGGTCTCCCAGATGAATAAGTTTTGTATCCCGAGTTTGCTGGCTTGTGACTTATACTCATCAATGACGCTAGGTAGATTGGCGTCCCTATCCCGAAGAACAGCCCAAGATAACTTAGCACCAATCATGCGTTCGAATAACGAGACAACTTTCGGGATAAGTCTGATATTGTCTATACCTTCGAATTCAAACGTTACGATCTGGTTTTTTCCTTTAAACATTTCGAGCCCTAGTTGTTCGGCAATCTTCGGGAGCAGTCTGGAATCGGTTAGCCCTTCAACAAATAAACATCTCTTTGTTTGATAGAGCAAGGCAAGATCCACATTTGAGACCGTCCCCTGTCTTCCAAACTCCAGCAGCAGGTGTTCAAGAGAAGCTATGGGTTGGAGATGGGATCGAGAAAGGTCAATGGGAATAATAGTCTCGAGGGGAGCCTGGGAGATAATGTCTCTCGAATGTGTTGAGAGTATGACCTGTATACCATAACGACCAGAAAGCTCGTACAATAGGTCGAGCATTCTTGCCTGTAGCGTCGTGTGTAGATGAGCATCTGGTTCATCCAGCAATGCGATTCCTGGTTTTCTCCAAGCAATAATCGCCGCGAGCTGGAGGATTTGGTTAAGACCAGAGCCACCAGAGACTATGTCCAACGAATACCCGGCTTCTGAATATGGGGATCTTATTTCAAGGTCAATCGTCTCATCGAATTTAATCTTGTCCAGCTTCACGGCAAAGTGGCGGTTCACTACGCTCTTCACGAACTCCCATGGTTCCTGGTCGGACTGGTTTTCGAGTTGTAGCAAGATATTGTGGAGGACACGAGCCGAGTCTCCTGAGCCCAGTGTATAGTGTAGCCGGGCAAGAGACACCGCTGCTTCATGTGCCTGTGGCCCTGGGGAAGCCGATATGAGAATGGGTGCTGAGCTTGCAATCATTTTTACTAAGTCTACAGATGGAGGGGGATCAGAGCTTTCTATGCCAACGTTTAGAGCTCCGTATAAGTATCTTATCCTCGAAATGAACTTGAAGCCATTGTCAAAAGTAAAACCAATTCTGATGTAACGTTCGCGACCTTTGGAAGGTTTCCATATTTGTCTAAACCAAAGATCCTTAGGCTCGTTGACACGCAAGAAGTCCAGCTCTTGCAATGCGCGGCCAGCAGGTCTGATAGTCCACGAAGATGTGTCGATGCAACGCCTAAACACGTCAAAACCAAGGAGAATGGCCTGCAGTATCGTCGATTTCCCGGAGTTATTGGGACCGGTAAGCACGGTCAAGGGAGGTTGCAGACCGATTTCGACATTATCAATGCCTTTCAGACCTTCGATCTTGATACATTTAAGGTGCGGCGATTTGTCGGGTCTAGTTAGAAAGGCAGCTGGATATCTCTCTACTGGTGGCTCTACATCATAATCTTCGAAAAGCCTTTTCTGTTCTTGACTCACCAACTTCTCCACACGTAGCTAACAAAAAAGTGTTACATCGTTCGCTACGTCTTAACCAATTATATTATATCTTGTTCCAGGCAGAAAGCACTATATTATGCAGTGGAGCCAAGGTCTACTTTAGGCTGACGTAAATACTATCCGATTGTATTTAGCAATGTGTCTACCCAGCAATTCTAGGACTAGAGCAGGGTTACATGGAGGACCCCGGGAGAATAATCGAGGCTACTAGCTTGGGCTTAACGAAAAGCCATTTTGTTACTGATTGGGCGACACACTATCCCACAGTAAGCGGTTTATTGCGCTCTGAGAGGCTCAAAAAGGCGGGTAAAACAACCGGCGACACATTCTACTATGCCTGGTCTGCTCGTTAGCTTCAAACTATACCTGAAAAATTGGCGTTATTTTGGCGTTAAATTGTTTGGGATTGGTTGCCATTTTGACACTATTTGCAGTAGAATATATTACTACAAGGGAGCGTTTTTCAGATGATAACTGGACACTTTTTGCTTGCCTTCTGTATGTTTATGCTACACCGTTTAGAGTAATATACCTTCCAAGCAGGGTGTCGCGGGTTCGAGTCCCGTCTCCCGCTCCATACAAATGTGGTTGCCATGAAAAACGAAACCTTTCATGGCTCAAAGAATGGGCTCGTAGCTCAGTGGCAGAG
>Ga0307376_10002476_pt1 | contig 18130 bp, 13 predicted proteins | sample TR2MG_FD_202536 | JGI IMG/M metagenome (GOLD analysis project Ga0307376, IMG submission 202536) | Soil microbial communities from Risofladan, Vaasa, Finland - TR-2 | ecosystem: Environmental > Terrestrial > Soil > Coastal area > Acid sulfate soil | place: Finland: Risofladan, Vaasa | collected...
GGGTGTTCCTTCCATTTCTCACGAACCGCCGACCTGTAGACGTGTTGCTCTTTCCCAGTTCCTTGCGGTTGACCCCCATCCGGCGAAAATGCCTGTCAATGGTGGACCGGCTGACTTCCCCCTTCTCCAACGTGCCCTCATGCTCCAGGATCTGCAGGATTCTCTCCGTGCTTCGACCAGGTTCCTCCTTCTTCAAGACAATCGCGGCATCTAGCTTTTGGCCGGCAACAGCCTTTAGCGTCCCTTTATCCTTGCGCCGGCGGGGGATGAGGGCATCAAAACCATGCTTGTTGTACGCTTGAACCCAACGCCGGAACGTTCGATCCGAAATCTCTGCGCGACAAAGAATCTCGTTTCTAATCCGCCGCCGTTCCCCCGCGCAGAGACTCTCGTCCAGTGCGGCAACTACCATAGCGTAACGTTTCAGAGCGACATCTCTGGGGTCATTTTCCTTTTCCACTGGTGCCAACTCCCTTCATTGTTGTTGGCTACCAGTCTATCAAACAAGCCCCCGGTCAACGAGAGCAAGCTATGTGGTAAATGCTATGGTAAACCATTGGAACACTTTTCCAAGAACTAGCCCACAGGAGAGGATTTCAGGAAGGAATCGCAGACTATCCCTCAGCTGCGATAGTACGCCGGAAGCTCCCGGCGGTGGAAGGGCGTAAACGGGTTGGTTGAAAATAGTAGAGGCAATATGCCGCAGCCGGACGGAGAACCCACCGACCTTGTTCCGAAACTCGCGGCACCACCGACGGACGGTGGATACATCGGCAATGGTATCTATCTTCTCCCCCGCAACACCGGCATCAGCCTCATCCAGAACCCGTTCCACCTCGGCCGTTCCGTAATGCTTATACGGCAGGATAAAGTCGGGCAGCACAGCGTGCGTCTTACCACACTTCTTACAAACCACCCGCTGGATTGGCATCTCTTCACGTACTCCATTCAAGATGGGACGCCGATCATACTGGCAGAGCAACCCCAGCGGGCCCCCACAATTCGGGCACAACAACCCCATCCTCAGGATGTGAAATATCGCCACGAAATACTCTTCCAAAGTACCCCCAAGATGTGCTATGATCATGATGAGTGGTTGGAGGCTCGCCTCCTACCGGGGGTCTTGCCAAAAACGACCCGGTGGACGGCGTGCCTCCTGTCCTTTTTTGCTTAAGTATACCACCACTTCTCTCACAGCGGCAAAGCCATTCGCGCCCCCGGGACCTCTTTCTCCCACTTGATCCACTTTATACCGATAGATTGTACCTCTAAAAAAGATTAGTCCCTTCTATGAGCGACATAAACATCTACAACCATTATCCCAAACGGACAAAAAGCTTGACCCTACCTCAGTCATATAGCTGGGGTAGAAACACTTGAAATCACCAGGCGTTCATCTAGTTCATCCCCTTAATCGAAAATCCATCGAGCCCAGAACATATTTTCTATTGATCTACAGGGATATTTTGTTGGCTGTAATACCTTTTCAGGCACGATTGGACATAGATGAGGATATTGGAGGTGTAGTGGCCAGGATTTCCCTTAATTTCTCTCAATTATAGTATCCTGGGAACACAACGTCAACCATTTTTTGCACGTTTTGCAAAAAATCGCCCTACAGGCGATGCCGCTTTCATCCCACCCCACCAGGAGGTGGGTTTTCAGCGACTACCTTCTATAAATTGGGGCGGGGATCGGCGAAAGGAAGTGTCCCACGACCGCCGAGTCTGCCCGAGCGTCGGTGCCGAGTTTTCACTACCTGGTGCTCGCCTCTACCTGGTCGTTACTCTCAGCGTCCCGCCGACTTAGGGGGTGCCCATGGGAGCGTAGATCCGCCGGGGAAAAGGGAGCCGACCGACAATCCCATCTCTTAGATGTAAGGTTACACCCATCAGAAAATGGGAGTCGCCGATACTTGGGTACTGCCGAAGAGCCACGGTCACTTCGCATGCCGGAAACCCGGCTACGGTTACCCGACCAAGCATTACCATGAGATAGTCCGGGAAGGAGATTTCGATAATCCTCGGCGAATCGGCTAAGTCACTGGCTGACCCAGGGATGCCAGAATATATCAAAAAGGTCTGGAAAATCGGAAGGAAAAAAAGATGAACGGTGATTCTTGTGTGGATCCACTCTTTATCCTCCTACATAAATGAGTCATGTCGCGAATAACAATTTCGGGGAGTGTTATGCTTTTAGCTACAGCTTCCACTTGTCGTAATAATAGACTTTCTTAACACTCATTGCTTTTTCTTTTGCCCATGATTCCAATCCCATTTTCTTTATTAAACATAGATTGAAAACTTTCGTATTATGTGGCAGCTCGGAGGCTCGGTCAGCATATGGATGAAGATAATCACAAGGAAAATCTGAACAATCACAACAAAATGTAACCCCTTTTTTTTCTGCGCATGGATAAACGTTACATTGCATTGGTGCATTAGCACACTTTCCATTTTCGTTGCGGCATCCCTTACAAATAGACAAAGGAATGCCAGCCTCTCTTATAACCAAAGCTTGCCGATCCTTATCCTCATAACCTGAATACATAATACAATTCAAACAATCTAGCCCACAAGGTGCTGTCATCTGTTTATAATCCATTTGTTTCTCCTTTCAATAGGACATTCTGGAATACTATTTCGGGGAGAATCTGGCAAATCCTTCTACGGTTTCAAGAAGTATTTCGCTATAAAGGAATTGCTAGCCATTCATCAAGATGAATTGGCCTTAGTGAAACAATGCGGGAAGCCAGTAAAATCAGGGTCCTCTTCCAGACTGACGGAAAAGACAATCTGACGCAGTTCACCTATGCCCCGGCCAACGACAGAACCATCATACCGCACCTCCAGTACTACCTACCCGGGTAACCTTGAGCCAGGGCGATGGCCAAGGGCCTGCCGGAAATGGAAGAGCAATTAAACGGTATGGCCATGCGGGTGCCGACACCCAACGGGTGAATGTGACCTTGGAGGAAGCAGCGTCTGGTCGTGTTGAGGGGAATTAGGGAATGCCGGGTAGCGCTGGTCGCGGGACTCCAACGGGAATCCGGGTTCTCGCCTTGTGGAAGGGCTTTCTACAATGGTGCTCGGGGAAAACATGTTTAAAGTGATTGACTGGAAGGATAAGGAGTGGGGGCATTGAAACCTCCCGGCGGATCTGTCGATTATGAAGCGAGAAATTCTTGTGCAACGTCAAGTGGGGGTTGGCTGTGTCGGAGAAACTTGCCCTCTGGAACGGGTGGCTGGAGCAACGGATGTTTGTCTGCGTGGTATCGGCCTTGTTGCCCGGGTTATTGGTGCCCATACCCTTTGTCCCGGCCCTGAGGACGGTGGCAGTCTTTCTATTTGCCTATATGACTTTCGTTACCGCTCTCAAGACCAATTTTAAGGAGTTTTGTGATGTACTGGCAAGACCATGGCCTGTTCTATGGATGCTCCTTTTGATCCACGTCATCGTTCCCCTGGTTACATTCGGAACCGGATGGTTGTTTTACCCGTTCAGCCCTTTGACGCGGCTGGGATTTTTGATTGGAGCATTCATCCCCATCGGAGTAACTTCCATTATCTGGACATCAGTTGTGCGCGGGGATGTGGCTCTGGCCGTGGTGGCGGTTACGCTGGATACGCTGGTTAGCCCCTTCTTATTACCCGCCTTTATTTCGCTATTTGCCGGACGGGTGGTCCATATAGATTACACGCATATGCTGGTGGGGCTGATATGGATGGTAACCGTACCTAGTTTGGCGGGAATGGCCACGAATGACCTGACCCGCTGCCGCCTGGCGGGTTTCACCCGTTCGGTGGGCGGAGTTACTTCTAAAGCGGCCTTGTTTTTGGTGGTCTTCATCAACGCCGAAGCCATAGGGCCGGAAATCACATGGAACCTGTCCCTGGTTAGACTGCTGCTGGTTATTCTGGTGCTGGTGATACTGGGCTATTCTCTGGGCTATGCCGGATCACTGGTCCTGAAGGATCGCCGGCGGGATACGGTGGCGGCCATGCTCTTCAATGTGGGTATGCGCAACATCAGTTTTGGCTCGGTGCTGGCAGTGACCTATTTCCCGGCCGCCGTGGCCGTACCAGTTACCCTGGCCATGCTCTACCAGCAGCCGCTGGCGGCGGTCGTCTCTTACTTGTTCAACCGCTCTGACCGGCGCACGGTACCCAGACCATTAGAAAGGAACCAATGCAAATGAGTACCTTCAGCTCAGAAATATCCGGTAGGGGTGTACAAGGGCAGGCAGAGATAAATTGGCTTTCGCTTAATGATAGCCGGAAAGTACCGGGCCGTCTGACCAAAGATCAGACGGCCCGTGTAACTTGTAGATACTATGCCTTAGGGCCGAAAAAACGGAAGCTAACTATTCATGGTTACGCATCTTCATGACGGCTTCCCGGATCTCGTTCACCGAGGCTTCTTCCTCGATGGTGGAGAGGTCGCCGAGGTCCTTGTCCGTCATAAGGGTGCGCATGACGCGCCGCATGATCTTGCCGCTGCGGGTCTTGGGCAGCATGTTGACGAACTCGACGTCTTTCATGACCACGATGGCGCCCATGGTGCTGCGCACATGCGCGATGAGTTCCTTGGCCAGCTCGGGCGACGGCGTAAAGCCTTTCTTGAGCACCACGAAGGCGCTCGCCACTTCGCCCCGCAGTTCGTCGGGCACACCGGAAACGCCCGCTTCCACCACGGCCGGGTGGCCGATGAGGGCGCTTTCGATTTCCACCGTGCCGATACGGTGGGCGGCAATCTTGATGACTTCGTCGGAGCGGCCGGCGAACCACATATAGCCGTCCTCGTCAATCGCCGCGGCGTCGCCGCAGTAGTACGTGCCTTTAGTGGTCGGATATTTCTCCCAGTATTCGCTCTGGTAGATGTCCTCGGTCTTCCAGAGAGTGGAGGTCAGACCCGGGAAGGGCTTCTTGATCACGACCACGCCTTTTTCGTTGGGACCGACCGGCTGTCCGGTGGCCTGGTCGATAACCTCGGCGATAACACCGGGAACCGGGATAGCCGCAGAACCGGGCTTGATCGGAACCATGCCCAGACCCCACGGGTTGGCGAAAATAGGACCGGCGGTCTCGGTCTGCCACATGTGGTCGATGACCGGAATGCGGTTGTGGAATACATCTTCCTGCAGCCACTTCCAGGCCGGGGGATTGAGCACCTCGCCAGCGCAGAAGATCCGCTTGACCGAACTTAAATCGTGCTTCTGGGCATGTTCGATGCCTAGCCGCATCATGCCGCGCACGCCGGTGGGCGAGAGCCACAGGGCGCTGGGACGGTGGCGTTCGACGATGTCCCACCACATATCCTGGTTCGGGTAGTCCGGTGTCCCGTCGTACATGACGGAGGTGCAGCCGGCCAGCAGGGGCCCGTAAACGTTGTAACTGTGACCAACGATCCAGCCGATGTCGGAGGTGCAGAACCAGATGTCGCTGGGCTGCAGGCCGTAGATCCACTTGCCCATGGAGTTTACCCACATCTGGTACCCGCCGTGCTTCTGCACCGTCACCTTGGGACGGGCCGTGGTGCCGGAGGTGGGTAGCAGGAACAGGGGTTCGTTGGACTCCATGATTTCAACTTCGGTGCTCTGGCCGGCGCCGCCGGCGAGGAAGTCTTCCCATGTGATGTCCCGCCCGCTCGTCAGAGCGGTGTTGGGGTTTTTACACAGTACGGCAACCTTTTCGATCTGCCCGGGCGGGCACTTGTCGATGCCGTCGTCCACGATCTTCTTAAGGTCGATGGCCTTGCCGCGCCGCGAACTCTCGTCCTGTACCAGCATGTAGCGGGCGCCGGAGATCTGGAGCCTGTCCGCCACCGCTCCGGCCGAGAATCCGGCAAAGATGACCACGTGCACCGCGCCGATGCGGGCGCAGGCCAGCATTGCGGAAACCGACTGAACGCTGGTGGGCATGTAGATGGAAACCCGGTCTCCCTTTTGGACGCCCATGCCGCGCAAGGCAGCCGCGTATTTCTTCACCAGACCCAGGAGTTGGGCGTAGGTGACCACTTCCGTCGTGCCGTCTTCGCCGTTCTCGCAAACCAGAGCGGCCCTGCCCCCGTGGCCCTGGAGGACCTTGTAGTCGACGCAGTTGTAACATATGTTTGTCTGGCCGCCGATAAACCACTGAAAGGTGGGGTATTCCCAGTTAAAGACCTTGTCCCATTTCTTGAACCAGTGGATGTCACCGGCGGCCTTTTCGGCGGCGTTCTCCCAGAAGCCGTCGAGGTCCTCATTGGCCCAATTAATAAAAGTTTTTACGTAAGGCGGAATCAATCCGGTGCCCTGTTTGGTTGCTTCCATAAGCCCGCGTTACATCCCCTTTCCTGCTCGTCGTTACCGCATCCCACTAAAGTGCTGCAGGCCTTAAACCGGCGGGTGAGAATGCGGGGTAAGCGCTGTTACGGACATCACCTCCAAAAGGAGTAAATTCAGTCTTCGCCCCGTAACGGAGCTAATTATAGGTTTAGGATTTCAGCTACTCAATCATCACCCGCTGAACGGTCGGAAACGCACCCCCAGCGGTCGCTGGAGATCGGTTGACGGCGAGCATTAGGACTTCCCTATGAAAATCACTTCATTATATAAACATATCCAGCGCCATTCCCATTCTTTCCAGCCCGTTGCCAAGGGGCGGATCATGTCTCTAATTATAATCTCCCGGCAAGTCATTGACAAACCGGGATTCCCCATGCTAGACTCATTACCAACAGAATAAGGAAACAGGTGCCTCCGCAGGGAGGAGAATAGGGAAGTCCGTACGGCGAACGAGAGAAGTGGTTCGCCCAAGGCGCGGTCCCGCCACTGTAAGCGGTCAGTCTGCCGCAGGGTGCCACTGGAGTGATCCGGGAAGGCGCGGCCGGATGATGACCCGCGAGCCAGGAGACCTGCCTGTTTCGTTTTTGGCGTATCTTCGAGGAAAAGGACATGGTTTCAGTCTGAGGGTGATGGTAAAGTCCTCGGCCGGTATTGTACTGGCTGAGGACTTTTTTCTATTTGAAAAGGAGGCTGGTCCGTTGACACTGCTGGAAAAGGCCCGCGCGGGCTTGGTGACGCCGGAAATGAGGCAGGTGGCTGCGCAGGAGGGGTTGCCGCCGGAGGAGATCGCGGCCAGGGTGGCCAGGGGTACGGTCGTCATACTGCGCAACAGGGTGAGGGTCAGTGAACCGGTTGCCGTAGGCGAGGGTCTCCGGGTGAAAGTGAGTGCCAGCGTCGGTACCGCCGGCGAAGCCGACGATCCGGAAGAAGAGGTGGCCAAGGCGCTTTGCGCCGCGTCCGCGGGTACTGATGCCGTTATGGATCTCAGTATTGCCGCCGACATCGATTACGTCCGGCGCCGGATTTTGCACGTGTGACCCGGCCGGTCGGCACGCTGCCCCTGTACCAGGCGCTGACCGAGGCCCGCAGACGGTCCGGCGCGGCAGTCCGGATGACGGTGGATGACCTTTTTGCCGTCATCGAAAAACAGGCCGCCGACGGGGTGGATTTCCTCGCCCTGCATTGCGCCACCAACCGGCAGACCGTGGAATCGGCCCGCCGGAGCGGGCGTACCGATCACCTGGTAAGCTATGGAGGCTCCCATCTGGTGGGCTGGATGGTTTACCACGAGCGGGAAAACCCTCTGTATGAGTATTTTGACCGGCTGCTGGCCATCTGCCGGCAATACGACGTGACTTTGAGTCTTGCCGACGGGTGGCGTCCCGGTTGCATGGCCGATTCCCTCGACGTCCCGCAGATCCAGGAAATGGTCATTCTGGGCGAACTGGTACAGCAGGCCAGGGCGGCTGGTGTGCAGGTGATGGTCAAGGGTCCGGGGCACGTTCCGCTGACGCAAATAAGGAGTACCGTTACGCTGCAGAAGAGGCTGTGCACCGGTGCCCCTTACTTTGTCTTCGGCCCCCTGGTTACCGACCTCGCTCCCGGTTACGACCATGTCAATGCGGCTATCGGCGGGGCGGTCAGCGCCTGGGCGGGGGCAGATTTTCTGTGTTACGTCACGGCGGTGGAACACCTGCGTCTGCCGGACCGGCAGGAAGTCCGCGAAGGGGTGGTAGCGGCCCGCATCGCGGCCCATGCGGCCGATTTGACCAGGAACCCCGCGGCCTGGCAATGGGATTACGATATGTCTTGCGCCCGCAAGGCCCTCGATTGGCAAAAGCAGTTGGCCCTGGCCATCGACCCGGAGCGGGCGACCAGCCTGAGACAGGCCCGCAGTGCGGACTCCGGCGATACCTGCGCCATGTGTGGTAAATTCTGCGCCATGAAGGTAGTGGCCCAGTACCTGGGTAAGGAAGCGGCCGTTTGCTGATTAATAAGCAGTTATACATTGATAGGGGGGGTACTGATGACCCAGCTTCTTAAAGCGCGGGCGGGCCACATCACCGTCGACATGGAGAAAACGGCGCTGGCCGAAGGGCTGAGCCCCGAGTCCGTACGGGCGGCCGTTGCGGCCGGTACCGTGGTCATTCCCAGGAACAAGGTACGGGGAGAAATCGATTCCTGCGCTATCGGTAAAGATCTCAGGACCAAGGTCAATGCGCTGATCGGAACCTCCGGCGACCGGGACGACCAGGACATGGAGGTGCGCAAGCTGCGCATCGCGGTTGCCGCCGGCGCCGACGGCATCATGGATCTGAGCACCGGCGGGGACATCGACGGCATGCGCCGGCGGAGCCTCTCTACGGTCAGCGTGCCGGTGGGCAGCGTGCCCGTGTACCAGGCCGCCACCCGGGCCATGGAGAGGGACGGCGGCATAGTGGCCATGACGCCGGAGGATATGTTTGCCGCCATAGAAGCCCAGGCCGCCGACGGGGTGGACTTCATGGCCATCCACTGCGCCCTCAATTTCGGGGTGCTGGACCGGCTGCGGAAAACCGGGCGGGTTACCGACATCGTCAGCCGGGGCGGTGCCCTGCTCACCGGCTGGATGCTGCACAATCAGCGGGAGAACCCTCTTTTCGAACAGTTTGACCGGGTCTTGGCGATCTTGAAAGACTATGATGTCACATTGAGCCTGGGCGACGCCATCCGGCCGGGCTGTATAGCCGACTCGCTGGACGGGGCACAGGTGCAGGGGCTTTTGGTGGCCGGAGACCTGGTCCGGCGCGCCCGCGCGGCGGGGGTCCAGGTCATGGTGGAAGGGCCCGGCCACGTGCCCATGCATCATGTGGAGGCCACCATCCAGTTGCAGAAGAGTCTCTGCCACGACGCCCCCTACTTTGTCCTGGGCACCCTGGCGACAGATGTGGCTCCCGGCTACGACCACCTGACATCCGCCGTGGGCGGGGCCCTGGCGGGGGCGGCCGGAGCCGATTTTATCTGCTATGTTACACCGGCTGAGCACCTCGGCCTGCCCACCGAAGAGGATGTTCACGCCGGGGTTATCGCCGCCCGCGTGGCGGCCCACGCCGCCGATCTGGCCAAGGGAGTGCGGGGCAGTTGGGAGAAAGACCGGCGCATGGCCCAGGCCCGGGCGGACCATGACTGGGCGGCCCAGGTGGAACTGGCGCTGGATCCGGAAAAAATCCGTGACCACCTCCGCTGTCAAGGCGAAGGTGGGGCCTGCCGTCTTTGCGGTGCGGATTGCGCCGTTAACATAGGCCTGGCTTACCTGGCGGGCGGCCCAAGCGTCTAGATGGGAGATACAAGATGCTGCAGCTTTTGTTGGCCTGCCAGTTCCTGACCGTGGTACCCGTGACCGTCCGCGGACCGGTCGGGGAAAAGGACCTGGCGGCGGCTATGGCCTGGTTCCCCCTGGTAGGTTTGCTGCTCGGAGCGGCGGCCGCCGGTGCGTATATGGTCACCCGGCTGGTTTCCGCTTCCCTGCTGAGCGCCTTTGTCCCGCTCGCCTTTCTGGTGGTGATTACCGGCAACATGCACGGTGACGGCCTGATGGACGCGGCGGACGGTTTGGGCAGTGGCCGGCCGGCGGACCAGGCCCTGTCCATCATGAAAGACAGCCATGTTGGAGCGCACGGCGTGATGGCCGGCATCCTGGGCTTTTTAGCCAAACTCCTGCTGCTGGGCGCCCTGACTCCGACGGGCAAGATCGCCGCGCTGGCGCTGGTGCCGGCCCTCGGCCGCTGGGCCCAGGTTTATGCGGCCGGGACCAACCCGTATGTCCGGCCCGGCGGCGGAAAGGGGGGGTTCACCAAATACGTGGGGAGCCGGGAGTTGGTCCTGGCTTCGGCGACCGTCCTGGCCGCCGCAGGGCTGGTCCTGGGTCCGAAGGGTGCCGTGCTGGCGGGAGTTGTCCTTGCGGCTACCTGGTTGGCCGGTCACTATGTCCGGAAAAGGATCGGCGGTGTAACCGGGGATACCCTGGGTGCCCTGAGCGAACTGATGGAGATTGTGGGTTTTGCGGTCATGCTGGTGTTGGGGAAGTTTTGACCAGAAGTAACGGCGTATCCCACTAAGGAGATGATTTATTTGAGTTTGCTGGAAACCACCATCGCCGGCATTGAACCGGTCAGTGGGCAGTGGCGGCAAAAGGCCCGGAAACATTTGGACAACCTGGCGATTCCCCGGGGTAGTCTGGGGGAACTTCTCAACCTGGCTGAACAACTGGCCGGTATCAGGCAGGATTTAAAACCGCGCGTGGAAAGAAAAGTCGTTGTAACCATGGCCGGCGACCACGGTGTGGTCGCCGCAGGGGTGAGTGCCTTTCCCCAGGAGGTTACTCCCCAGATGGTCTACAATTTCGTGGCCGGCGGCGCCGCCATCAATGTCATAGCCCGCGTGGCCGGGGCTCGGGTGGTAGTGGTGGATATGGGTGTGGCCGGAGACCTGAGCGGCCTGGTGGAACGGGGGCAAATCCTGTCCTACAGGATAGCGCCGGGTACGCGGAACATGGCCGAAGGCCCGGCTATGAGCCGGGAGCAGGCCAACAAAGCCCTGGAAGCCGGCATAGACCTGGTAGGCAAACTCGTGGCGGAAGGTCTCGACCTTTTGGCCACCGGCGATATGGGAATCGGCAATACCACTCCCAGCGCCGCCATCCTGGCAGCGTTGGCGGGATTGCCGGCCCGGGAAGTGACGGGCAGGGGAACGGGCATCAGCGATGAAGCCCTGGAAAACAAGATCCGGGTTATCGATGCCGCGCTGGCCGTGAACAGGCCCGACGCTCATGATCCGGTGGACGTCCTGGCCAAAGTGGGCGGCTTTGAGATCGGGGGTATTGCCGGGCTTATCCTGGGGGCGGCCTACTACAAAATACCGGTGGTGGTGGACGGCTTCATTTCCTCGGCCGGGGCTCTCCTGGCTAAAGCGCTGGCTCCCGCCTCCCTGGATTACATGATTGCCGGCCACCGCTCCCTGGAATACGGTCACCGGCTCATGTTGGAGGTTTTGGATCTGCGGCCTCTTTTGGACCTCAATATGCGCCTGGGTGAGGGAAGCGGGGCGGCCCTGGCCATGAAGGTGGTGGAAGCCGCCGCCGCGGTGATCAGCGACATGCTCACCTTTGACGACGCCGGTGTGACTCCGGACGAAGCCCGGGAATGAGCGGTTTGGATCCTTCGCTGTCAATTACCCCAGGCTAAAGCCGGGGGCTTGAGGGAGAAATCCTGACAGTCTTCCGCTTTAGTCAGGAACGAAAGTTCCATAAGCGACAGCCTAAGTCCTAATCGACTACGTTCTTTCGAATATCAGACAGCCGGATGAAACGCGGCCCTTCTCCGGGTCAGCTAGTCCGGCACAACTTTCTGGAGGCTCTGTAAAGTCCTTTTGGGGATGGGGCGGTCAACCTCGGGACGACCTGTCGTTACAGGCAACTCGGAAGAACATTGGCTGGGAAATGAACGGGCGAAAGCCTGTATTATTCCCCGCGAGGGGAACCATGGAGATGTATTTGCAGTGACACAGGCCGAAAGAAGGCCCGAACAAGAACCGATCTTCGTTATATCGAAGTAGGGGAAGCCTTTGGCGGCAACCCGGCGTTCCGGTAGAGTGCGGCACCTTCTCAAAGAAGGAAAAGCCCGCATTTTCTGCTACGAACCGTTTACTATCCAATTAACTTACGAGAACACGGAATTTGTGCCGGTAGAAATGACGTTGGGGATTGATCCTGGTTCCAGCGATACTCCAGTAGCAGTCGAGGTGCATGAGCCTGACGCGGAAATGTGCAGTATCGTTTATGCGAAAGAGATTCTGCTTCGCACAGACATCTCTGCACAGTTGAAGCGCAGATCCGATGCCCGGGGTAATCGCAGAAACCGGACTACCCGTTATCGTAAGTGTCGTTTTCAGAACCGCGTTAAATCTGTATGTTCGGTGTGCGGCAAAAATCACACGCCGAAGTCTTGGAAGAAAGAGAAACGCAAAAACAGTAAGGGCCACAAAAACGTTTCTAATGGTCGTGCAGCGGTTTGCAGGAAATGTCAGCATGAACGTCCGAGCGAAAAGGGTAATCATGATACCGACAAGATCCTTAACCCCACGCTGCAGAACAAAGTTGATACCATCGTAGCTGAGGTCAAGAAATTGGTCGAGATAATGCCTGTGACGAAGATCCGAGTGGAGTTGACCGCCTTTGACACTCAGAAAATGGCCAAACCCGAGATTCAGGGTATGGAGTATCAACAGGGGACCCTGTTCGGTTATGAAGTAAAAGAATATTTGCTTCATAAATATGGTCATAATTGTGTGTACTGCAAAGGGAAAAGCAAGGACCTTGTTTTGGAGATCGAGCATGTTATACCGAAGTCCCGGGGTGGCACTGATAAGATATCAAACTTGGTGATCTCCTGCGAGACGTGCAACCGGGAGAAGGGATCCCGGACTGCCGAGGAATACGGGTTCCCCAATATTCAGAAAGAGGCGGCGAAGTTCAGGGCTTTTCGCTACAGCGCTCTTACTCAAGCTATAAATGGGCGTTATGGCAGGAGTTAAAGAAGTTTGGTCTGCCGATTGAAGCAACGTTTGGTTATCGAACAAAGTTTTATCGTTTAAAAATGAAGTTACCAAAAGCTCAGGTAGTTGACGCGATGGTGATAGCGGCTGGTGATCGCAGTTTCAATCTACCGGCGGAATGCGTTGTCGAGAGACGACTAAAGGGTCGGAAACCTTTCCGCCGATTCTCGAACGAAAACAAAAAAGGTAAAACGTGCGAGAAAACGCCAGCAATAAGAGCGGTTAACGGTTTTCAGTTATATGATACGGTTTCTTTCGTCGACCGCAACGGCGTGAAAACTTATGGATACATTACAGGTTTACGGACTCGGGGAACATTTGAGGTGTCTCATCTTGAAGGGAATATTATCTCGGATAAAGACTGGAAGAAGCTCAAATTAGAAGGAGGTGTATATCGGAACAAATTGACAGAGAAACGCTCAATTATCGGTACGCTTGTCAAATCTTTGACGGGAAGAGGTCTCCCGAAATGGATCCAAATCAGCAGATATGCCGGCGCTCCTCCCCATGCCTAAAGTCAGGGGCTCCCGCGCCGGCTTTTCTTGGGTGGGAAGACGGCCGACGAGAGGCCGGTCCTCAATACCTGGCCGACCTGGCATCGGGCTCCTGGTTGTCGGAAGTACTTTTCACGGCGGTGGAGACGGGCCTTTTTACCCTGCTGGATCCCACCGGCAAGAGTGCCGCAGTGTTGGCCGAAGAGACCGGTTGGGCGGCTGAGGGGACGGTAAGGTTCTTGAACGCCCTGTGTGCCATGGGTCTTCTGAGGTCTGCCGGACTGCTCTTTGAAAACTCCCCGGTGGCCCGGGACTACCTGGTCAAGGACAGGGACCAGTACCTGGGTGACCTGATTCTCTGGCGCCGGTATCTCGCCGGGTACTGGCAAACCTTGCAGGACTGCTTGAAGGCCGGCGGCCGGGTCCATTATCCTTCCGACGACGGGCACGCCGATTTTGTCGGGCGGCTCTCCCGTTACATCGGCGCCATGGATGCCGTAGCCAGGCTGAAGGCCCGGGAGATCCTGGCCATCTTTGGCGACGCCGTTACCGGGGGGAGGGTTCTGGATGTGGGTGCGGGCTCCGGAGCCATAGCGGCGGAATTCCTGTCCCGGTTCCCGGGGCTTTCAGCCACCCTGGTGGATCTGCCTGAGGTTTTGGATATAGCCGGCGGGTTGATGAAGGAAAGAGGCCTGGCCGCCCGGGTGGCTTATTGCCCGGCCAATATCCTGGAGCCCTGGCCCGTGGCGCCGGGAAGGTTCCAACTGGTCATCCTGTCAAACGTGATTCATGTCTACGCGGCGGAAGAGGCCGGGTACATCCTGGGCGCCGCCGCCGGATGCCTGGCGGCCGACGGCCTTTTGCTCATCCATGATTTTTTCCCGGAACACTTTCCGCTTGCGGCGGCTCTCTACGACCTCAACATGTTCATAAATACGTACAACGGCCGGCTCTTTGCCAGCGGGTGGGTGCAGGACGCCCTGAGGCGCCTGAATCTTTTCCCCAGCGCTCTAATCCCCCTGCCGACGGATACCGGCCTGGTCATCGCATCCCGGACGGCAGCGGGACTGGCCCGGTTATCCCCGGACGAAAGCCGCTGAGACCGCCATTGCCATGGACAAGGCCGCTGTGCTCACAGCGGCCTTTCTTCCACCGTTATGTTCCCGTCATCCAGTAGCAGGCGTACCACCGGCTGCACCACGGGTGCCTGTCCGCTGGTAAAAAAGGACCAATGTCCTTCTTCCCGGCCCGGTACCTCGCTGGCGGTAAGAACTCTGCGGGTCTGGCAGACCACGGCCCGGGCGGTGTCGATGACCAGCACGTCCGGTCCGGTCAGTTTTTGTACCGTGTCGCGCAGGAAATGGTAGTGGGTGCAGCCGAGAACCACCGTATCCACCTGCCTGCTGATCATAGGCACCAGACACCTGGTCAACAGTTCCTCCACCGCGGGACCGGCCGTCAGACCGGCCTCGACCATTTCCACCAGCCCCGGGCAGGGTACGGAGACCACCTCGGCGTTGGGAGCGAATTTCTCCTTCAGGTTGTTATACCGGTCGCCGGCCAGGGTCACCTGGGTGGCCAGCACGCCGATGTGCCCGTTTCTGGTGCCTTCGGCGGCCGGTTTCACCGCCGGCTCCATGCCCACCACGGGCACTTCCAGCTGTTCGCGCAGATAGTCCAGGGCGGCTATCGAGGCTGTATTGCAGGCTACCACGATGAGGCCGGCGCCCTGAGTAATCAGAAAGCGGGCGATGGCCAGGGAGCGGGAACGGATCTGGGCCGGGTTCCTGGTACCGTACGGACAGTAAGCCGAGTCGGCGTAATAAAGGAGATCATGGTAGGGCAAAAGGCGTCTTATCTCCCGCAGAACCGAAAGACCACCCACGCCCGAGTCGAATATGCCGATGGGCAAGGTTTAACCCCACCTCCTACCGCTCTATTCTCTCACCTTTGGGCCCTTATGGCAATGCCGCCGCGCTGGAAAAACGAGCCGTCTGTGACCGGGCGGTAATCCGGATCATAGGATAATGCAGAAAACTTATCTGGATAGGAGGGGTATGACGATGGGTGGCTATGGGGGGCAACCGTTTTTGTGGCTTTTCATAATCATCATCCTACTGTTCTTCGTTTTAGGAACAGCGGTGAACTAGCCTGTGCATCTCTTATGAGGTGACCCGCCTTCGGGCGGGCCTTTTGTTTTTAGGGGAAGATCCTTGTTCCTGATCTTTCCTTATTCGCCACATGCCTAAAGGATTTTTCCGCTTCGGGCGAGAATACTAAAAGCGCTGTCAAACCTTGCGGACGCTGTCGAAAGGAGTACAATTTTGTCGTTCAAGATTGCAGTCATCGGGGGGACCGGAGTATACGACCCCAACATTTTGGATGACGTGCGGGTTGAAAAAGTGGATACGCCGTACGGAGAGGTGTCTGTCAACCTCGGCCGGTATAAAGGTAAGAACGTTGCTTTTCTGGCCCGGCACGGCGCCGACCACTCCGTGCCGCCGCACCGGGTTAACTACCGCGCCAACATAGCCGCTTTGAAGAAACTGGGCGTGTGCTGGGTCCTGGCCACCGCGGCCGTCGGCTCCCTCAACCCGGCCATGCAACCGGGCCACTTTGTGGCCGTGGACCAGTTCATCGATTTGACCAAGGCCCGGCCGCAGACTTATTTCGAGGGCGGCGACGCCGGGGTGGTGCACACCGACATGACCGAACCGTATTGCCCCCAAATGCGGGAACTGTTGCGGCGCGCGGCGGGATCCCTGAAACTGGTCGTTCATGCGGGCGGCACTTACGTCTGTACCGAAGGCCCTCGTTTTGAAACCCCGGCGGAGATAAGAATGATCCAGCATGTGGGCGGCGACCTGGTGGGGATGACCGGGGTCCCGGAAGTGATCCTGGCCCGCGAATTGGAGATGTGTTACGTTACCGTGGCTATGGTCACCAATTTTGCCGCGGGCATCTCTCCCACCAAGCTGAGCCACCAGGAAGTGCTCGATGTCATGGGCCAGAACGGAGAAAATATCCAGCGGCTGGCTATGCAGGTCATTGACTGGTTGGATGTTGACCGGACCTGCCCCTGCGGGGGCGCCGGGGTCCCGGCCGGACCTGCCCTGCGGCCGTAGCGCCGGAAGGGGTACCGTAATATACTGTCACCGGGCCTAAAAGGGGGGTGGGCGGTATGACATCCAGGCAACGGGTTATGGTTCTTTTTGGCGGCCGCTCCGGGGAGCATGAGGTTTCCATCAATTCGGCGGCAAGTGTGATCGCCGCCCTGGACCCGGGGAAATACGAAGTGATTCCGGTGGCTGTCACGAGGGAGGGCAAATGGTTGTCCGGCCTGACGCCGGACCAGTTGCTGGCTGGTCCACCGGCCGTCCTTCCATCGGGGCAAGTAGCCGCTCCAGCGGGGGTAGTGCCGGTGGATCCGGCGGGACTGGCCCTCGCCGCCGTCGGTAGGGGCGGCCCGGACCCCGGTGTGGTCGACGTGGTGATTCCGGTCCTGCACGGCACCTACGGGGAGGACGGCACCGTTCAGGGGCTGCTGGAATTGGCCAATGTGCCTTTTGTGGGGGCGGGCGTCCTGGGGTCGGCCCTGGGGATGGATAAGGTTCTCATGAAAACGGTCCTAGCCCGGCACGGCATACCCCAGGCCCGGTTTTATGCCTGCCTGCGCCGGGACTGGGAGGAAAACTCCCTGCAGGTCATCGGGGACGTGGAAAACCAGCTGGGCTATCCCTGCTTCGTCAAGCCGGTCAACCTGGGCTCCAGCGTGGGCATAAGCAAGGCCTGCCGCCGGGAGGAATTGGTCCGGGCCATGGCTACGGCCTGCCGGTACGATCGCAAGATTATCATCGAGGAATTCATCGACGGACGCGAAGTGGAAGTAGGTGTCCTGGGGAATGACGATCCGGTGGCTTCCTTGCCGGGGGAGGTCATTCCGCTCCGGGAGTTTTATGATTACGAGGCCAAATATTCGGACGGTCTAGCCAGGCTGGAAATTCCGGCCGGGCTACCGCCGGAGACGGTGGCCCGGCTGCAGGAACTGGCGGTGCGAGTATTCAAAGTCCTCGACTGCGCCGGTTTGGCCAGGGTGGATTTCTTCCTTCGCCGGCCGGGCGGTGAGGTTATGGTTAACGAGATCAACACCATGCCGGGTTTTACGCGTCTCTCCATGTTTCCAAAACTTTGGGAAGCCACCGGTATCGGTTACCAGGCCTTGTTGGCCCGGTTGATTGACCTGGCCCTGGAACGCCACCGGGACAAAAACCGTTCGCAAACTAGTTTTTAATGGTTACCGTTCAGCTGTATACAGAAGGGGGGTACCTGGCGCCTGTCCGGACCTGGAGCCGGGCAGCGCCGGGGTTGACGTGTCTAGTGCGCCTTGTTCTTTGCGCTGGGAAGGCGACGCGCTCGCTATTCTGGACCAGACGCGCCTGCCGCATGAGATTTCCTACATAACCACCACCGACTACCGGGTGGTGGCCGCCGCCATCAAGGAATTGAAGGTGCGCGGCGCCCCCGCCATCGGGGCGGCAGCCGCCTACGCCTTGGTCCTGGGGGCCCGGGAGGCGCTGGGCGCTCCGGCTTTCCGGGAGCGGGTACGGCAAGTGGGCGCGGAGCTGGTGGCCACCCGTCCGACGGCGGTCAACCTGCAATGGGCTGTCACCCGCCTGTCGGCGTGTCTGGCGGAAAACAGCTGTAGTGATGCCGACCTTGT
>Ga0307376_10002477_pt1 | contig 18125 bp, 16 predicted proteins | sample TR2MG_FD_202536 | JGI IMG/M metagenome (GOLD analysis project Ga0307376, IMG submission 202536) | Soil microbial communities from Risofladan, Vaasa, Finland - TR-2 | ecosystem: Environmental > Terrestrial > Soil > Coastal area > Acid sulfate soil | place: Finland: Risofladan, Vaasa | collected...
GTGGAAGTGCCGCTTCTGAAGTAATTGGTACCAGTACAACATTTACGACTGATTTTACGGCTGGTCAAAGCATCATAATAGATACATCCGGCACATATGAGATACTCTCTATAGCCGACAACACACACCTACAATTAGTAGACTCGCTAGTAACTAGCATTTCCGGCGTTAATTACACACTACTTGAACCAAACCCATCAGGTGTCGTTACAGGTTCCGTGTATATTTCAACTGGTAGATCAGAGGTTACAGACTCAGTAGGAAATAACGAAAATACTGGTTGGATTGACATAACCACAGGCCAAAGCACTGGTAGATCAGGCGGTATAGAACTGATAACAGGTGAAGCGGACATTGACGGTCTAGTGGAAACCTATTCCGGAGGTATATATCTGGAAACAGGTGAATCCGGGTGGCCAAGCATTACTGGAGGTGGTTCCAACACCACAGGTAACATAGAGCTTTGCACAGGCGATTCATACTCCGGTACATCTGGTGGTGTAATTATAACCACAGGTAATTCGTATTATGGTTGGGTAGGCGACGTTGATATATCAACAGGAATCATAGACAAATTTTTTGGCAACGATTCTAGTGGTAACATTTATATACATACCGGTGAGAACTCCTCGTACGCTACTTCTGGTAATGTAGAAATAGAAACTGGGGTTGGTTGGGGCACGTCCGGAGATGTAAAAATACGAACTGGCGGAGGGTTGCAGCCAGATGACACTGGAGAAATACATGTCATATCGGGTGACGCTTACGAGTACTCAGGTCATGTCTATGTATCCACAGGAGACTGCACAGATACTAGCGGCAAGAATTCTGGCAATGTTATTATAACAACTGGTGACTCTAAGAGAGATGCAGGTAATGTATTAATTAGTACGGGAGATACAACAACAAATAGCAGCACTTACAAGTGGGGAGCCGATGTAATAATAAACACCGGAGATTCGGCCTATACATACGGTGTACCTGGTGTAATTAGATTTGAACCCGGAAATACGTATAGAGGAGCAGTCACAGATAGGGGTTTCCGGATAGAGTCCAATCAAGCAAATACCACTAACTTACATCTAAGAGACTCCAACAGCGATGCTACTATTGCCGGATACGCACATTTAGACATCCTACGTGGTGGTTACGGGCACAAGGGTATAATTTGCCGCGATGTGGTCCAGCATTATAATCCTATTGCTGCTTCCGTGGGCGGAGATGGTACATCATTACTTAAAAATAGTTGGGCTAAACTTGGTGGAACATTTTATAGTTTTACCCAAATGGCCTCAAACTATTTTACTGAGTCCTACACGGCACAATCTGCAATGCTACCGCAGTTTCTGGAAGTAGAACACGGATCCAGGGCCGCAGGAATTTACCCGGTTTACGGTGTACACAATAGTTTACCTTCAAGTTACTTCGACGTACACTGCTACGATTTGTCCGAAGAAGTAGCGGCCATGATTTCGTCTAGTTCGTCAAAAATACGGTTGACACAACCACGTATTATAACTGACTGGAAGTACACTGATACTTACAGAGAGCGCGACGAACGTTTTACCCTATCCCTGCTAGCGTCTGACAGACGTATAGCTTCAGGAGGAGCCGAAAACGGTCTGATGATTTTGTACTCTGCCCCTGATTCAGGGTATGGGTACACAGTAGAGGTATCTGGTCAGATAGATGGGGGGGCACCGCCCGCTGTTGTCAATGGGGCGCACTATATTGTCACTACTGCTGGAGGTTCTTACGAATTAAGAGAGATTTACTTTGGCGATACAACCTGGAAGTTAGTAACAGCATTTGATCGTATGACCTTTATAGCCACCGCTAATTTCTCTGGTGGTACAGATAGCTACAATATTGAGTACATATACGAGTGGGACGGTATAACATGGAACCAGGTTTCTTCAGGCTACACGAGTAAGTTGTACCGAAAGGGTACACGTAAGCTCATATATTGCGCACAAAATGAACGTTCTTGTTACGATCCCGATGTAATGGACCAACAAGAGGCCTTCTCTGTAGACGTTACAGGTCATGTGCGTATAGGTATGGGTGAACTTAACCAGCGTGGTAGGGGTATGAGTTCCACAATACCCCGCGCTATGCTGGATATAGGTAACTCAACCTACTACCCATCTGGACAGCCAATAGGTTGGATTCCTCCTGCATACGGTATACGTCTGTGGGGTGAGAATGAGTATAACTCATCAGATGCAGGTCGTTCGCATATACGCTGTGTAAACCCCGCCTGCTTTGACACGCAAAACAACACGCACCCGCTAATGGGTGGTATGGATTTAGTATCATATCTGTATGATTATGCACTTCCAGGAAGTAAGCCCTTCCTGCCTGTATTTGCCAACGGTGGTGGATCATTATTTATGGATGGGGCATCGTTAACTACCCTATTCGGAGCAGGATCTCCCTGGGCGTCTCCTACTGATTCTTTACCATTCGTTGATTACTACTTGGATTTAAACGCGGGTCACCCAGATGTAGGCTATACATATAGTGCGCTGGGTACGTACGTAATTGATTCTGTAGACGGGTTGGAGACACTATCAGTATCCCGGGCCGCAGATGACGGGTTTACTAACTTCGGATACTGTAATTGGTATGACAACTCAACGGATGCACCACCTACACTAACATTTACTACGGCAGCACAATCACCTATTAGCAACGATGTACTATTAACAGGTACCGTTACAGTAGGAACAGGTGGTACAGCTGTGGTCGGTGTAGGTACGTTATTCACAACCGAGGTGATCGGTGCTGGTACTATAGAGGTAACAATAGAAGAGGAGACACGACGGGTAAGCTCTATCTCGGATGATACTCATCTTGTTTTAGTGGATCCACACACAGCCGGGGCAACTGGAAAAGCAATCTACAAAACGTGGGGATGGTGGTCTACTCCGCAACCAACTGTAGCTGATGATGGAAATCATTATATTGTTCAGGGTGTAGGTTGGCCTTATGGGGCAACTCATGAGGATTTAGTAACGTGGAACGCTGACAGTAAAACAGGCACAGTTTCTGTAGGAGCTGGCACCAATACTGTCACTGGAGTTGGTACCTTATTTCTGACGGAGCTTAGCTCGGGGGACTATGTATCAATAGCTGGCGAAATACATGAGGTAGATGTTGTATCTACTGATCTCAGTATGACGTTAGTTGCAAATCACGTTGCTGGTGCTGCCGGTGCTAGCTACTACCTTGTCTATTGGACCTCGACTACACCTAACGCTGGTACTCGTACGTACAATACAACTCTGGGTAAATGGTATTACTTCTATGGTCCAGGTACGTGGGACGCGCATTTATACGTTAGAGACTTCGTACTACGTTACATACCAGCGGCAGCTTATGATACTACAGAGCACCCATCTTATGTTCATGTCCGTGTACCAAGTGAGCACTCGGCGTACCCAAGTATGACTCCTTCTGGCGGTGCACATAATATCAACGGCGTAGACGTTATGGTCTACGATCCTGATGATGCTTCTCAGGAAACGGGTGAGGCCATATGGCTCCGTGGGTATGACTTACACAACGCGGGCTCTAACAGAGGATCTCTGCTGTATGTAAAGGGTAATTACACGAACACGGCGGCCGGCTATGGCGATGCATTGGTACGGTTTGACTTAGGAGACGAAGTCGGTACTAACACTGCCGAAAAAGGGCACGTACTATATGTAAACGAAGAAGATGTTGTAGGTACCAATAACTCCACCGTATGTATTGTTCGTAAAACGAGTACGGGTGGTAAGGTATTGGAGCTGCAGTACGGGGCAGCTGTTGCTATTGAATTTGGTTATAGTACAACAGGCAGCGGTACACTTAAATCTACATCCTGTGGGGGTTGGAGTACAGTAAACGCTCCCCTACGTCTGGGTTACATAGATACTGCTGCCGCAGAGACAGTTAAGGCTATTAACGTAGGTCCAATAACAGTAGGAGATACAGATTACGGGACTGGTATGCTACTTGGTGTTGACGCTGGGTCTAGCTTCTATACATCGTTTTATCCTACTAGTGTACCGGGTGAGATAAGAGTTGTTGACGGCGGCGGTACCCCAAACACGCTGGAAATAGAGTACCAAAAAGCATTCCCATTTCAGTCCGGTCACCGCTCCTACGTAAAACGTGTATCGACTATACCGACAATGCCCTTCGCATCCGGACATATAACAGCGGATAGTAGAACAGATCCAGCTGCACCATACGCGCGTACGGATTTCGCCGAATCGTATTTAGCGGAATCTATAGCTACTGGAGAGGACCCGCACTATTTGATGCTGCCTATAGATATAGACCAAGGTATGTTGTTTGCAGGTTGTAGTATACCAGTAAATCAACGTAAGACTGTACTGACTACACTAACAGGTACGGTCAGCGTAACATCAGGTCTAGCAGCCGTTACGGGGGTCGGCACACTGTTTGAGACCGAGCTAATAGTAGGAGAAAGTATAATCATAGCCGGGGAAACCCATAAGATAGCTGCTATCACCAGCCCATTATTACTAACGCTGGCAACAACACACACTGCTGGTGCAGCTGGTGTATCATACACAACCGCATTTGGGCAGTCATTTACTAGTCAGGCGTGGTTATGTGGTATACGTAGAGAACTCACTAGAGTACTGCCCGCTTTAAATGGGGTTGAGGTTGACTCAATAGCAGCAACTAACCGTGAAGGATTTATGCCATACGACACGGGGTCTGCATTTAATGGACCTACCTCGTGTGATATGAGTTCCATGGTCACGTATCATAATGGGGCTAACACGGGTGGTAATTCGCTATACGCACACACTGTTACTTCATCGGACGATACGTCGTACAACAAATCAAAGCTATTAGATATAGCCATGAAGGTAGAGCCAGACAGTCGTATTCCTTGTTGGGGTGGTGAATTCACAGTACATGACACAACGGCCATAGCTGCTGGACCTGCGTTTGATACTTACTGGGTAACATTCAACGAAATATCGGCTTACTTCGTCGGTATACATGGGCACTTTCCAGGATTCGTAGCTACTCCTAACGGGGATATAACAATACTTGACCAGCCGTTTATGGGTGACTTTCTGTGGCTAAAAGAAGGCTCATTCCAGGGTATGTACCCAATATACTGGGTGGACACTACTGGTACTACCGGTAAAATACTTATAGGATCCACAGCCACTCTTACTGGGACTGGTGCTGCTGGTGACTCATCCTGGGTACCCGCCATTGTAAGTCCGGGCACCAAAATATACGCTCAAGTTAGAGGACGTGACGATGATGGGGGTGATACTATCATCAATTACGTTTGGCCTGGTGTAGCTTTCATGTGGGTATACAACGATATAGCCGCCAGTGGTTTTCCCCATTCGCCATATGACCCTATTAGTTACGGTCCACGTTTGCCTGGTTTCACGTACCCAGCACTGTAAAAAAATAGAGGGGCGGTTAACCGCCCCTCTACATCTATAGCACCACGAACGTCTCCAAACACCTACGCACCTCTGAGGACTCCCAGCCCTTGGTATCAAACCCGAGGTACTCTTCTACATAGTATAGGCACTGTTCGTCAGTTAATTTGGAGGTGTCAAACCTCCTCCTTTTTCAGGGATTGGAAATTCCCTGACGCTGCGGCGATCAATTGATCAAACATCTCAGTCTTAAGCAGCGAATAACCGCCACCAGGTCCGATCTTCTTCACAACGTCTAGTATTTCCGGAAGGGCTACTCCAGTAGCTTCTATTATCGGAGCTGTTACAGCAGACAGTTCCGCTATATGCCCTATACCGGAACTAAGTGTACTCATACCGGTATCAATGCTAGCTGCTACCTGAGACATCATAGTTGATACAAACTCCACCTTCTCTTTAAGAAGCGAAGTCTCTTCTCCCATAGAGTCAAGAGCCGCGCTACTAAGATCCCCGTGGGCCTCTATGTCTGTTAACCGCTCATCCGCCAAGTCAATCCTGCCCTGGATTGACGCCAAGGTAGCATTTATGTCGGTCAGAGTATCCACTATAGGTCCGAGATCTAGAGTAACGTCTGTAGATGCAGCACCAGTAAATGCTCCCGCATCACCATTACGTGCCTGTACAGCAGCCAATACCTCTTCCAGCATTTCGTAGGCAGCACCTGCATTGATACGTGATCTACCTCTACCTCTTGCAGCAGGGGCTACTGGCGGTCCCGCAATAGGAGCAGCAGGTTCTTCCCGGTTTGCCACAACCTCAGGTTGCGGTTCATCTGCTGCAGAAGTCTCGGCAGCAGCTTCTTCTGTGGCCTGCTCGGGCTCAGTTTGCTCGGCAGCTTGTACCGGCTCATCTGGTGTTTCATCTCCATTTGTCACAACCTCTTCCTGCGGCGGTGTGCTTACTGGAGCGTCAGTTGGTGCCGCTAGCCCTTCTGCCATACGCGTTGCTATCGCCTGGGACAGAATATCCGCTTGATCCATGGTCATCGTCTCAACAATGTCGTTCACTACACCTTGATCAACGATATAACGTATCCTGCGTATATGCCCCCAACCAGTTACTTCTTCTGTTACTTCTGCTTCGGTCATTTTCCTGCTCCTGCCTTTTTACGCCTACGCGGTGTGCTAGTACCAATCAATTCTTTGACGTTGGCGTAGCATGCCGCAACTAAGGCGTCTGGGTGGTTGTAGCAATTGCCATCACAGGCCATCTGCTCTTCCACAATTATCCTGTTTTCTTCAACGAATTTCATAATGGCGTCTCGCCATATGTCTACAATAGTAGGGGGCGGGCTTGGGTCTGGTACCTCCAACATGGCTACAAGCTCCGCTACGGGGGTATCTCTGTCTACCCTAATCCCCCATTTCTTCATTATCTCCATCCGTTCGCTCCTGTTGAGCTTGGATAGAATCTCGCGTAAGTCCTCTCGGATGTCGGTAGTTTTGCGCATTTTGCTCCCGCCAGAAATTGTCCAACTCGAGCTTCCTGAGTTCGATTGTACGGGATAACAGTTTTAGGTTCTGCTCTAGTATAGAGGTCATCTTCTGTATCCCGAACGCACGTATCTCAGCTTCCTGTGTACGCTTTCTCGCGTACAGCAGACGCTTATCGAACCGTGTTTGATGCTTCCTATCCTCAATAGTGCCTGTCAGAGTAGTAAATACTATACTCTCTACAGCTCGTAGTATCTCCTGTGCTACACGCTCCTCAGTACGAGCATACGTAGCCTCTGGCGAATAGTACTCCAACCAACGTTGATAAATGGATTGTAATGACCCCAACGCAGCCGGAGTTAAATTATAGACATTCTGAGGAAATGGGGGAGGACCCTCATCGCCTGGTTGAGCTACACGACGGATACCGAGTTCCCCCAACATACCATTTAGCTGCTCAAGTTGGGCGTCGTACATATCTACGACGTCTTTCACATCAGCCCGTAAGTTTGGTTTGAACTGTGGCATGATCACTTCTCATAAGGGTTACACTCCAAAATGTACTGACACTCCCCGCATTGGTAGCCTACTGTCTTTTCTACAGGTGTGTTATTAACGAAGCTGTTCTCCAGATGTAGTAGCAAGTTCTTCACTTCCTCCCACACATCCTCCATAAACATGACAACGAAATCCTTGCATTGTCCTGTAGCTTTACATATGTAGCGCAACCAACCGAACGGCTTGTTACGCGCCTTTAAGTAAGCAGTAAGCTGCCTAATATGTGTAGGTAAAGGTGCTACTAGTGATTTGAAGCTAGCGCCATTAATAGTCTTATACTCGTAAAGGTAAGCTATCCAAGGATATGTTATCTCTGCATCGCAGGTACCGAATAGATGTAGTTCTGGTATCTCTACTTTAACCTCAGCTTTGTAGTGCTCAACACCGTGTATCTCTTCGTCCAATGTCTGCCAATAAGCATGTAAAGCGTGCCCAAAATCGAATATGCCTTGCGTTGGCGGCTTTAAGTTATAGGCCCCACGAAGACCTTGCCTACGTAGCAATTGGCGGTGCATACAGTATCCTATACCACTTGGGCTATAAATACCGACGCCCCGCTTTTTGATATTGATCAGTCTTTCGTAATGAACCCTAAATCTAGACGGGCTAGTTGTTTGCTGCAGAAAAGATACCTGCTCTGTAGTAAGTCCTTGTAGATCTTCAATCGTTTTTACGCTGTCCACCTATATACCCCTCCGGTAGTGGCCCACCTCTGTCATGCTGGGGGCAATTCCACCCGGCACCTATCACCTGGAACACCTCCTTCCCACAGTCTTGGCAGTCAGAGTCAGGATAGCGTTTGCTCGTTGCCGTAACTGGTAACCCGCAGCATGGGCATAGCCCACTAGTGGGCTGGAAAAATAGTATGTCGTTGTTCTTCTTCATAACTATCCCTTTGCCGCTTGTATGTTTGGACCAAATCCACCGGAAGCGTTTAATGGTGCTTGTAGCTCAATACCCATGTTAGCTGGATTCATGCACTCTAGAATAGGTGCTACAGCTTCATCTTTATACTCAACAGGGACCTCAAAGTTTAGTTCATCATGTACCTGAAGTACCATACGAACGTCTAGGTCCCGTAAACGTTTGTCAAAGAAGCAGTTAATCATGGCTTGACGAACAATATCTCCAATCGATCCTTGGATTACAGTGTTACCTGTTACGAAGACACATCCCTCGTGCCGAGCCACAAAGTAAGTATTGCCCACAACAGGGCACCATACAGGTTGCTCAACCTCACGTTCTGTTACCTGTTCGTGTGTGACTTGAGCTTTGTCTCTGCGCAAAACGGACACATGCCAACAACCATTACTATTCGGTATGTTTGACATTAAGTCAGACTCTGGGTGCTTATTACGTGATGGCTCATACACCGAGTTAGAGGCAAGTCCACACAACACACACAGTGCCTGAAAAGCTGCGGCCACTTTTTCGCTTCGTGCGTACAATACAGACTGCGCACCTACACTACCGTCACCATTAAGCATTGTGTCCAATAACAGACGACATTGTCTGTACGACAAGTGTGACAAGAAGTTTACAGAAAGCACTCGACCAGGGAACAGGCGTCTAAGTAACTTTGCGGTATCATTGTGAAAATTCCAGTACCTAACTTGTGTATCTTCCGTGGTGTATACGGTAGGTGTAATACACAGGTCGTCTAGTAACTCTTCTATCTCTTCACAATTTTCCGGGTGGGCACGCAAGCTTTGGCACACATACATGGAGGTCATGTTTGTTCCTCCAGCTTTGAAGTGCCCGTCAGTCAATATCCACCCTGCTAACTTGACAAACGAATCTGTGAAATCTTCATCGTCTTCGTCGTACCTATATTTACCTGTTCTATGTATCCTGTGATCGCCCAACCGTGACAGTTCATTGGTGCGCCTGCACTTGTTAGATCTAGAACTCTTATCGTACACTAACCACCTATGCTCAGGTGTGGATTCAGCTTTAAACGCCTTACTTTCAAAGCGCACAAGCTTTCCCTTGTAATTTGGGTGCAGCTTTATGTCTAACAAAGGCTGCCACTCCAAGTACCCTGTATCCGCGTTCTTAGTAAGCAATTCATCTGCAGTGGTTAGATCGGGGCCCGCTACCCATCCCCGCTTCGTTAATGCCTCAGTTTTGTAAGGTAGGCAGTTAAATGCTTGCCTCTCGGCCTCTGACACCGCCTGGAATTTAAATCCAGAAATACCTTTAATATACCGGCGTCTACCTCTTATGGTTTCCACATAACCATGTTCTTTACAGAAAGCGTGAGTCTTGTGCATCAGCGCAGTGAACTCTGGAAACAGACCCAAGTAATCGTTGATGATCTTCTGTGCGTCTCTGATAGACACGTTGAGGCTCTTTGCCAACTCACGCGCTCCACGGCCGTAGTTAATACCAAACCCAGCTGTCTTGGCCCAGAACCTGTACTGCAGACATTCTTTATCGTAGTCATTAATAGGATGATGAGCATCCTTGAGGTTTTTAGCGGATATTATGTCTTCATACGGTATATTATACAGCCGAGATGCAGTACGTGCATGGTGACATTCACCAGCTAGAATAGCATTCAGCATGTAACGGTCACCACTTAGACAGGCACCCATTACAATTTCTGCTTGATCATAGTCAGCTGCGAATATGGTATAGCCCGCGGCAGCTATAAAGGCCTTTCTAATATCGGAGTCTCTTGGAAGGTTTTGTAGATTTGGTTGTGCGTAAGCTAACCTACCAGTTCTAGAACCTATCTGCTTTATGGTTGGGTGTATACGACCGTCATATTGTATCTTGTTAGCCATACCCTTGATGTACGTAGAGTACATCTTGGAATACTCTCTAAACTTCAACACCAGAGCAGCGGCGCTACAACGGTATTTATCAACCCAACCTGACATCACTTCTTTGTCTGTACACGGTTTGGGTACACCGTATTGTCCTCCGGAAGTTGTCTTCTCTACAGGACGTTTGTAGACACCATAAAACAAGTCAGTTAAGTCATCATTACTATTAGGGTTGAATCTGTGCCCAACGAATTTGAACAGCATCTCTTTGATTTCTTCTATCTCTGACAAGTATTCAACTGCTAACTTATCCAACATGGGTTTGTCGACAGCAATACCTAAACGTTCCATAGCGTGTATGACGTAAGTAAACGGTACCTCGGTTTCATACACGTATTTCATCTGTCCGCGTGAATCTAATATCTTGCGTATCTCCTGGATGTTGTACCAGGTTGTCCAAGCATCTAAAGATGCGTATGCATGTATGTCTTCAAACGACACACCGACTGCTGTTTTACCAAACTTTTTATTGAACTCATCCATGGAAATGTTACCAACAAAGCGCTTGGTAACCTTCTTCAATCCATGCGGTGGATCAGGGTCCAGCATCCACGCTAGCATCATGCCATCTAAATGCCGTGTCTTCTCATGCGGAGGAACACCACTATTAACTGACATAGCCATATCAAACGGCGCGTTCCAGTATAGTAGATCTGGACCCCCCTCCTCTGATAGGAGGGGGGCGTATAGTGGTAGAAATTTCCGTTCGATAGCCCAACGATCCACACCATCACTGAACGAGAAGAAGACTATGTGGTCATTGATCTTATCCAGACCAGTAGTTTCAGTGTCGTATGCTACTTCAGGAAGCTTCATTAGATGCTGAAGTAAGCTACGAGCTTCATCTTCTGTACGTATAGGAGTGGACTCCGGGATCTCTAAGGAAACGTCTAATACCATGGTCAGCTTTCGTAACGTTCGGGAGGTGTAGGTGGTTTAGGTTGCGGCTTATTCGAATAAGGATTTGGGCAACCTAATTTTGCAGCTTGCTCTTCTGCGGATTCTGGATCTGTATAAGTACCAGGATCTACTGGTTCAACGTGGTAGTCCTTGAAGGCTCCCTCAGCATTATCCCTGTGAAGAATTTCTTCCAGAGTTACCGGCTTACTGTGCTCCACAATAGCTAGCTGTGCATAGCTATTAGCTCCCGTCTTCACAGTCTTAACCTTTAGTAGCACATCAAAGATCGAAGACCTGGCCGGCAGGGTGCAGTCGTTACTGCACTTAAGTAACTCAGATGCGTAGCTATGCGTTTTACACCCTGGACAAGTACGCTTTTCATCCATGATGATCATGATATCTTTGTGTTCCATAGACATGCGGGTAAGGTCGTAAAACGTATGCCCACAACTGTCACAGACTACGGATAACGGGAAGATGTCTCCGCCGCACTGCTTACACATCTTGGCGATCTCCATGGCTCTATCCATTAAGATATCGGCATCACCAGATGTCATACCCCACGGCAGCCTTCTACCGTAGGTAGGTTCATCACCTGTTTCACAGTGTTTACAAAACATGTGTGGTTTCAGGCACAGCTCTTTCTGCTTGTACGCGCCATGCTCACCTTGCTTGTCTACCAGGTGAAACCACCCAGGCCAAAAGGCTGTCATGAGCACCTTACGGCTGACTGAGATGTTTTGTGCACCCTTCATTACCTGGTAGCAGGGTACACAAGTTTCATCGTCGCGATGAGTTAGAAAGAACCCACCGCTGCGGCCCTTGCCTACATAGTGCATAGTAAATGGGAAACCTTGGCAGACCTCTCCGCCAATGTCGTACTTACCGTCAATCATACGCACCCAGTTAGCTTCCGAACTAGGTTTCCATGTGCGACGGCGGTTCTTGGGTTTTGATGGTTGAGAATCGAGACCGAAACGTAGGAACATTCTTCTAGACATTGCTTTCCTCCAGGATGACTTAGCGCAAATTGCGCCGCTTAAGTAGCCAGCCAGCGTGTGGTATTGCTGACTCAATAACCTTTGGTACGTCTTCTCTTGCTACGGCATCAGGCTCGTCGCCCTTGTACTCCACTATGTGCAACGGAAGTCGGGATCCTATATACTCTCCCAACTTTGTAATAGCCCGGTACCCGTACTCATCCTGATCAGGAAATAGCACGAGTGGGGCCCCTAACGTCTCTAGCAAATTAAGCTGATATTTTGATATGTGTAACCCCATCAAAGCAACAGCGTGAAACCCGCACTGTATGCACCATAGGGCAGCTTTAAAACCTTCAGTAACGATGATTTTATCAAGCTTTCCCGACATTGCAAGTGGGTACAATTTGTGTGCTCCCCACAGATAAAATTTCTTTTTATAGGTGTAACCAGCACCAAGAATATCTTCACCGTATGGAAGGTACTTGGGCTTTCTACCTGTTGTAGATCTACCCATTATTGCAACTAACCCACCTAGGTGATCACGGATAGGAAATGTTATCTGTAAAGTATACTGGTCAAAGCCAACATCGTAATCGCGCAGTATGTGCGCATCAAAGCCAGCTTCTATTAATGTTGCTGGTTTATATGCGTACAATTTGAGTATAGCTGGATCAAAAGCGTCAACACCATATACAGGCTCATCTTCTAGTCTTTCATGCACAACAGACTTTTTTGGTAGCCCATCTAATACATGCTGCGGGGCACCCAGCTTATGCAGCAATGTAAACAAAGACCAACCTTCACCACATGTATGGCAGTAACCTACATTTTTGTAGATATTGTAGTAGAAACTTGGTGTACTCTCCGTCCCATCTTTGTGAAACGGGCACGGTACCTTAACTTCACCCTCCTCGCTAGGTAGGAGTTCCTGGTGCATATATGTACTTAGCAGCCCTAACTCATTCCCCAGTGAGCGAGTTCCGTAAGTATCCAGCATCGATGTTTGCAATTGAGCGGGGGTTGGCGTTTTCTTGTCTGCCATTACCGCGTTTTTTGGTTTCGGTTTCATATAGCTCCGTTGATACATAATCCCCTTTGTAAGAGAAGTCCTCACCCGGATTAGCGTTAATAGTTATCGGTACACATTTTTCATCTTCACGTACTTTCGGGAACAGCATAGTAAGCTCGGTTTGACCTAACATAACAGCTATGACAAATGCCGCATCTTGTCCCCATGCATCCGCATAACCTATATTATCAACTGTTTGTATACGTTGAGCTATTGACTGTTCTTCAGCTTTTCTTCCAGTCTGTGTTGATACTATATGCGGTATTTGACTTGATACTGATTGGCGCTGGATCTCCCTGGAAATCCTGGTTGCGTGCTCTGGTTTCTCAGCTGTCTGCCCTCTAGTGGTCATCATTAGATAAGCACCGTCTAACAGACATATGTGCGACCGGTGTTCTTGTAACCTAGCAGACATCTCATGTACGGTACGACTCCAACTCGGGTCACTAATAGCGATCCTACCTGGAGTATTACCTTTGGCCGTCATATCGTATAATTCACCCAACCTATGGGCCAGTCTTACCTCTTCAGCTTGAGTCAACAACCCTTTTCTATAACGGCGACTACTAATGCCAGCATATATTAGCGCCAGTCGGGTTATGAGTTTCTCCGTGGTCATCTCATTATTGAAGAAATATACGCGTAACTTGGTTTCCTGCAGAAAGTGCACAGCTAACTTGCACAGGATATAGGATTTCATGTTGCCAGGTCTGCCATGTATTACCACGTACATACCTTTCTCTATCCCACCAGTCCTGGTGTTAAGCACATCCCAATCCTTGGGCCAAGGATAACCCACCATTCCGCCGCCATTTTTGATACGTAAATACTCATCCATGACATGAGAATAAGCTTCAGACCCGAAGTCATGTACCTTATCCTTAGTATTGAATGTCATGATTCTGTCTATACCGGCACGTAGTATCTCAACCCCCTCGGTAACTCTTTTCTCTTGTATGGCTGCACTCAGCATATCCGTGTACGTTTGGGATTGTGCGGCTTCAAGCGCTATCTCGCACGCCTCGACGATGGTCATTTCCCCTTCTGGTAGCTTGTTAAACACAATGGGACATGTGCACCTGAAGGCTTCTGTTGACGGCACCTGTCCTAAATGTTCTGGACTACTGTAATGCCGATCAATGATATCGAACGCGATCTTACCATCCTGGGTAAGAAACGTGTCTCTGTTGATACCCATGCGCTGCGGCGTCTGCAGGTCTCCTGATTTCAATATAGCGCGCACTAGGTGTAGATCTGAGTGGGCCATCAGTGGTACCTTTTAAAACAGTATAGGTGGTTCGTCGTCAGTGCTAATCTCTATTTCACTATCGAACAGTGCGTTTTGCGCACCTGTGTACGCCAATTTCAGCACATCTGAATTAGGGACTGTGGCCCACTTTGTTATGTCAATGTTGATGATATCTACCGGTTCACCCTTTATCAGTAGTTGAATCTCCACCCTTTGTTCCGCGTTGGTCACCCTGTAGGACAACACCATGAATCCGTCTATCTTCGATTTCATCAACTAACTCCCCGTTAAGCGCCTTTTCGAGCGCGATATCTGCTTGCCACAGACACTTGCGTACTATGTCTGTTGAGTCTTGTATAATGTGTGCTTTTGCGGCGCGTATATCTGCGGGGTCAGTACTGGTTACCCGTTTGGATGATCCCTTACCGCCAATAGTCAACCACCCCTTCGGGGACTCTACGGATAGCCGTACTGTTATCTCGGCTTTCAACACAGAGGTCTTTTCCTCGCCTCTTACTTTTACAATGACGTCGTTGTTACCGCTTGGTGTACTCATATCTTTATCTCCTGCACACCCTTGACTGTGATGTGATCTAAGTCCTCTCGGCGGATTTTATGCTTTATGGCCCCCGGTCCTATTTTGCCTTCTGCTACAGCAGTATTTACAGCCTTGTCTGTGACAGTGACAAAACCGTCTATCTCCAAAGCTTCTGGAAACTCTGATAACAGCCCCATAACATCGTATTTATGAATAGCGCACTTGGTAGCACGGATGGTCATTTGACCATATGTGTGGACCAATGTTTTTTCCGCAAACTCCAGATTCTTACCTAAAGCCTTTATCATGTTAGCAAGCTGATTGTACCTTACGACCATCTCCTTGTAGCTCATAAGGAATGCTGAATGTACGGGATCAGACTCCATGGCCAACAGAAGGGCCTTAACGTCATCTATATCACGCACAGCTTTCTCGAAATCTTTTTTGGTGCTCATATCTCTCCTATCTAATGTCACCGGCCAGTCAGGGCCTTCACTATCTTGTCCGCCATGTACAGGTCTTCACCCATTTTATGTAACGGAGAATCCATATCCTGTCTGCCAATTCGCAGCGCGTATGATGGATGGAATGTGGGGAGTACTGTTATGTCGTAGGAACATAGTTTGCCCGCAAACGATACGGGAACTATATCTCCACGAGCTTCAGTGATAGCTCTAGACTTACCCCTAATTAAAGTCCGGGTAGATACTCCACCCAGCGTCACTATAAGAATAGGGTCTATGTGATATATTATTTGGGCTATTCTAGGCCAGCAGGCTTTGATCTCTTCTGGTGTAGGATTGCGGTTTTCGGGTGGTCTACAACCCACAATGTTAGTAGTGAACAGTGACTCCCACTCTATATCTAGGACTTCTTTGAGCGCGTACTTTAGCAGATCGCCAGATTCACCTACAAACGGTACTCCAGTGGCGTCTTCGTCACGTCCTGGAACCTCACCTATAAGTATTATTGAAGCTTTTTCGTTACCGTCACCTACAACGACCTTGTTACGAGTTTTGCTGAGCCCACAACGGTCGCAGCCGCTCCACATGCCTCTAATGTCGTCCAAGTTGGAGACGATATCCAACGTTCCTTGTTCGGCACTCATGTCCCTCCTTAGCCACAACATTACGCAGTGAGCGACACATACCTGCTGCGTGTGGTTGTGTATCCTCTAAGACATACACCATTGGTTGTTTCTTGCCTTTATGCTCCCTAAGGGCTCTTCCCGCCCCTTGCCTAAATAAGCCTTCCCATTTGAACGGTGTAATAAAAACCACGGTATCTAACTCAATAACGTTCAAGGCTTCATTAGCTACCTGGAACGACGCTATTGTCACACTAGAGGCACGTATAATGTCCTCTCTTGTGCTCTCATCGGTCTTACCAGTAACAACACCGGCTTCGGGAAATGCGGCACTAAATAAAGGTATGGGGTCGAGTACGTGCGTAAGTACGAGTATCTTACGCCCCTCATTTAGAAGCTCTTTTACGAGACTGACCAGTACCCTGAATCTACGGTGGTCGGTTGTCAATGCTTTATTGAGTTTGGATATATTGAAGCGCTTATAGCGGTCTAGTATGGCGGTATCTTCTGGGTCTATGTACACCCATGTAGGTACAAACTCCACAATCGGGCGTATAGGTTGGATAAGATCTCTATGGATGATATCGCCAATCAACCACTTATACGCCTCTTCAAGACCATCTGATCTTTCCGGAGTAGCTGTCATACCATAGCGATCTCCCCAAAACATGCTGGGTACACTGCTAAGTTCCCATGCTGAAAAATGGTGACACTCATCGAAGGCCACTATACCAAACTCTTGAAACAGCTCTACCGGATAATTATTGGACCTGGATATAATGGTGTCAGCGCTACCTATAACAACAGGCTTACCCTGCCAGTCACATCTGTTTTTGTGCAACCTACCTATGTGCTCTGGTCTAAGACCTACAGTCCACAATAGATCACGCTCCCACAAGGTAAATTGAGATATAGAGGTAAGAATTATTAGGGCAGGTTTGCCCTCCTTGGCTATCTTTTTACAGGTCAGAGTCGTCTTACCACGACCACAACCTAAACAAAGCACTCCGCTGGTGGCATCTTTGTATACATCCCAGGCACTTTCTTGATTGTCGTCTAAGAAAGAAGAAACATTGTCTTCAAAGTACACATCTCGGTATGAGATTTCATGTGTCAAATCGACAATAGGTATCCCAGCATCTGTCAAGTCTGGTGTTGAAATACCGTACCTAGGAAGTATCCAATGATGTTGGGTTTCACCATAAAATGGGCGTGCTTCTGCGTGTTTACCTTCATCTGCATACTGTGTAAAACGCTGCTCGACGTCTATATCAGCCGCACTTTTAGGTAACCACAAATATCTATCTATGTAAGCAACGTTCTGCTCACGCGATATTAAGATAGCCACAATTAACCCGCAGATCCGAACAACGATCCACCACCTTGAGTCTGGTAATACTGCGCCAGATCTTGAGATGACAATCGGTATTCATGCCCTACTTTTGCGGCTTTAAGACTACCGTCACGTATACGTCTACGAATAGTCTCTTCGCACACATTCAACAATTTGGCTGCCTCAGAGATGGTGTAGACAGTCTTGTCATTCACTTTTTCAACCTCGCAATTTCGGCTATGGCCTTGCCCACAATCTGCATAGTTCCACCTAGGAAACCTAGCCAGGATTTCGTTTTTGTGTGTAGTATTGTGGCTTCCTGTTGTATTTGATCGGTTTCAGTAGTATCATCTTCGGGCTCTTGGTTGTCAACATCTTTTTTGCTCTCTTCCATGATTCCTTACCCTCCTCCAACGTGCTATCATGGAATAGCCGTTGATCTGAAAGGAGATTAGACGATGAGTACTCCCATACTAGATTTCGCAGATGATGGGGGCGCCCTTATGCGGCGTATCTATCCATCACTGGACGACATACCCGACTTCGTGAAGACTGCCGAACTGGTAGACGCGTCGTCCGCACCTAACCTGGACGACGGGCATTTTGCGCTCGTTGTTAACCTGCCCGATGGAGGCAAGCTAAGAAAATTTGC
>Ga0307376_10002478_pt1 | contig 18117 bp, 14 predicted proteins | sample TR2MG_FD_202536 | JGI IMG/M metagenome (GOLD analysis project Ga0307376, IMG submission 202536) | Soil microbial communities from Risofladan, Vaasa, Finland - TR-2 | ecosystem: Environmental > Terrestrial > Soil > Coastal area > Acid sulfate soil | place: Finland: Risofladan, Vaasa | collected...
GTAGGACATAACTGGGGCGACATTGAGAATGATGATATTGAGAACATCTGGGAATTAAACTTAGAACCTTATGCAATGTTGGAGAAAGTAAATGCACATATATGAAGGCTTGTACGCTGCAATGATTGAGCGAATACTAAAGCACGGTGAACGCAGACAAACCCGTAATGCAGTAACATTATCAACCTTTGGTGAAACTATAAAGATTGATTTGCAGCAGGTTAGTATGCCGTTAATACAAGGCAGGCAGATGTACCCACAAGGCATCTTTGGAGAGTTCGCAGCATTCGTGCGTGGTCCTAAGACTGTAGCAGACTTTGAAGAGTTTGGCTGCAACTACTGGAAACAGTGGGCTGATAAGGATGGTAATCTAAACCTGGACTATGGTAATACCTGGTCAGATTATAACGGGTTCAATCAGTTAGCACAAGTGAAAGACATGCTGATCAACGATCCAACTAACCGCCGTATGATAATCGATGCTTGGCGTCCTGATAGATTAGAAGATCTTAGTCTACCGTGTTGTCACTATGCATATCAGTTCTATCTGCGCGATAGTAAGTACCTGGACATGGTATGGATTCAACGCTCTGTAGATATGATGATTGGCCTACCGTCTGACTTTGTGCTAGCTGCGCTATTTGTACGTCTGCTAGCACATGAACTAAACTTACGGCCTGGGGTGTTAACATTTCAGCTAGGTGATTGTCATGTGTACGAAGAGCATGTTATTAAAGCTGAAGAGTATATAGATATTGTGCGCACTGAGTTTATGATTCCTTTACCGATAGCTACGATCATATCTGACAGAGGCACGGCAATAGAACAGTTTGTACCTGATGATATTCTTATCACCAGCTATGAGCATTACGATCCAATTACATTTAAACTACACGGGTGATTTATGTTTGAAGAAGTATATAAAAGAGTTAGTGACTGGAATGCTGCAAGATACGACCGGGTCTACCATAAAGAGTTGGCTCACGACCTAGTTTTGGAAGAGTTCACTGAGTGGTGTGAAGCACGCGACCCTATCCAGGTAGTTGATGCATTGTGTGATATGATGTATGTATCTATGGGTATTATGTGGAAGGCTAAAGTTGGTCCGTCAGAGCTGGTAAGCTCTTCAATGCTGGCTAATGAGATTGTAATACAGGTATGTACGTATGATTCTAAGCCAGGCTATTACATAGCTACGTACTTGGTAGCATTTAAGCACGAGAGCAACTATCCAGCTACGTTATTTGCTAACCTTGTTATACGAACTTGTTTAGCAGAGTTCTATGGTATGGGCTGGAAGGACGAAGAGATAGTTGAAGCTATGTTGATTGTCTGTGATTCCAATGACTCGAAAGCGGTACCAGAGACTAAAGTAAAAGCTAACATTAAAGCTAACATAGATAAGGGCGATACTTACGTAAGTCCTGAAGCACGCTTAGGCGAGCTAATGAGAGGTGTTCGTGCAGCACATAATTAAGTATGTATTAGGTGAGGCTTCTAAGTCTAACTCTACTAAACGCCAGGTTGGTTGTGTAATAGTGGGTATAGACAAAGAAGATGAAGAAGTTATCTTAGCTAAAGGTCATAACATAGAGTTTGAACACTCTGACGAATGTGTGACACACAAAGTAGTAGGCTTACTGTGCAACTGCGGTGCAGCTGAACAAACTGTACACGCAGAAGCTATGGCCTGTGATCAACTTCAATCACAAGACTGCAGAGGCTTTCAAGTTATAAAAGCTTATGTATCACATCAGCCGTGCCCAGAGTGTGCTATGACACTATTACGTTCAGGTATTGATGATGTTGAAGTAGTAGAACCTTTCATGAAGTTCGATGGTGATAAGTTACGTTATGATTTACTACCACCGCAACCATTGGAAGACCTGGTAGCAGTACTTACTCAAGGTGCACGTAAGTATAAGCCCAACAACTGGAGAGAATGTAATGATCTTGATCGTTATATAGGTGCACTTTTCCGCCACATCGAAGCACATCGTAAGGGTGAACTGAGAGACAAAGAAACAGGTCTTCCTCACTTAGCTCATGCAATGTGTAATCTTGTTTTCCTATTAGAACTTGGAGTATACCCTAATGACAATTAAAATCAATGCAACTGAGATAGTGTTGCGCCCTTCTGCCGTTGACGGCTTTTATCAATGTGCTTACCAGTGGGGTAAAACCTTTCTTGAAGGCATGAATACCATTCCTAACTCGCGGGCTGCTATTGGCACAGCTATTCATTCAGCAGCTGAGACGTTATGGTCTGAAGCTATCTTGACAGGTAGTAAAGACGAGAACCTTTCTAAAATGACAGATGCAGCAATGGAGGCCTGGAAAGAAGAAGCTGCTAAGGGCATGAGCTATGGTGACGGCGAAGATGCAAACACTTGTGCTGTTGAGATCGTTAGAGGTACTGAAGCTTTCATAGAGGACATTGTCCCTTTCACTGAGATACCTGTGGCTGTAGAGGAACGATTTACAGTTAACATAGATCACAAGCTTGTTAAGTCTATAAGCGGTACAGTTGATTATATAACTAAAGATACGATCGCTGATCTTAAGACGTCTAAGCGCAAGCCTACACCAGGTAACTACACTACTCAACAGAGTATATATAAGTACTTGGCTATGGAGAACGGTGTAGATGTTAAGTTCAATCTAATCCAGGGTGTTGTACTTAAGAAGACTCCTGAGGGCATGATTCTACCTATGGAGACAGACGTAGATCAAGCTAAAGACATGGTCAACATAATGCTAGACACACTAGATCTTGTTCTACTAGATGTAGCGCCTATCGAGACTATCCTGCGGCCTAACCCTAAGTATTACCTATGCAGCCAGAAGTACTGTGCGTTGTACGGTAATTGTCCAGCTACTAAAGGTGCACTTAAATAATGAAGCCTTGGAAGTATCAGGATTCGCTCGCTATGGAAGGCGAGCTTATTCTTAATAAGTATGGTATAGTCTATCTAGCTATGGAAGAACGCACAGGTAAGACGCTAACCAGCATTTTGATAGCAGAGCAATCTCCGTATCAAAGTGTACTGGTTATTACCAAGAAGAAAGCTCTAGAAGGTTGGGCTGATACGTTGAATAAGTATAAGTCGCACACTAAGTTCACAGTTGTAAATTACCACCAGGCGTACAAGCAAAACCCAGACGACTATGATCTAATCATTTTAGACGAAGCTCACAACTACATCTCTGCGTTTCCCAAACCAGGTAAGATGTGGAAAGAGCTACGGGTCGTATGTGCTAAGAAACCTATAATATACTTGTCTGCTACGCCGCACGCGCAAGGTCCACAGATGTTGTTTCATCAGTTCAAGTTAAGTTCTTATTCTCCATGGCGTAAGTACACCACTTTCTACAAATGGTTCGCTGTATATGGCAAAGCATTTAGTTTAGAGATTAACGGTATTAACATACCACAGTACACTAGGTGTCATGAAGATAAGATCATAGATGAAGTCAAGCATTTATTCATCTCTAAGACTCGCGCAGAGCTCGGATTTGATCACGAACCTAGTGACCAATTATATTATATAGACTTAGATAGAAACACACGGTGGGTCTATAACGAGCTCGTGGAGCATAATATGGTTGAATTAAGAGCTGGTACATTAGTTTGCGATACAACAATGAAATTAAGAGTCTCACTACACATGTTAGAAGGAGGTGTTGCAAAGATTGAAGATGAGTACATAGTACTCGATAACCGGGAGAAGATTGACTTCATACTCAGCAAGTTTGGAGATGTTGAAAATCTTGTCATAATGTATAACTATATTGCCGAAGGAGTGAAGCTACGTGCGATATTTAATAAAGCAACTATTTTGCAGGGAACATCTTATGCTGAAGGCGTTGATCTTAGCGAATATGATAACCTTGTTATTTACTCTCAGGACTTTAGTACAGCTAGGCACACTCAACGCAGAGCTAGACAAGCTAACAGGAAAAGAGATAGACCTATTGTCGTCAACTTCCTGCTCGTCACTAAAGCCATTAGCCATCAAGTTTATAAAACAGTGTCCATTAACAAACGAAACTTTGTCGATGCCGTCTTCCAAAGGAGCAGTCTATGAAACCGATGCTAGCATGTAGTAAAATCCCAAAGCTATCTACTTTGAGATACCCTAAAATCGCCTCACCAAAACTTGACGGTATACGATGCTTGATTGTAGACGGTGTATGTATGTCCAGGCACATGAAGCCACTACCTAATCTACATATACAACGTATGCTAGGTAGTGAGCTAAATGGTTGTGACGGAGAGTTAATGTTGCGTGTAGGTGATTTTAACAGTGTACAGTCTGGCATTATGAGTATTCATGGTGAGCCAAACTTTGAGTACCGCGTATTTGATTACTGGGATCACAAAGGTGGTTTCTTGGATAGATTCGATAAAGCTATGGAAGTTGTAGAAGCTGCAAAGAACCCTGATGTATCAACTGTAGGCCAGTACACTTGTGCTAGTCCTGAAGAAGTTACACATTACTGGGATCACTGGGTTGACGAAGGGTATGAAGGTGCTATACTACGGGATCCTAGAAGTGAGTACAAGCATGGTCGTAGTACTCTCAAGCAAGAGTGGATGCTAAAGCTTAAGACCTTCAACGATGATGAAGGACAGGTTGTAGGATTCGAAGAGTTGATGCATAACGGTAACCCTGCAGAGATTGGCGAACTTGGTCAGACTACCAGAAGCCATTCACAAGATGGTAAGTACGGCGGTGACACTCTAGGCGCACTAGTAGTAGCCTGGAAAGGCCACATAATAAAGATAGGTACTGGTATAGGCATGGACCAAGCATTACGTAAGAAGATTTGGATGAACAGGGGTGACTACTTAAACAGGAAAGTCACTTTTAAGTACCAGGAGCTAAGTAAGTACGGTGTTCCAAGGTTCCCAACCTGGAAAGGATTCAGGGATGAGTGAACAAAAGGTACAAAAGAAGATACTAGACTGGTTAGACAAAGAAGGCTTTTACACTGTGAAAGTCATCTCTGCTAACAAAGCAGGTATACCAGACATTGTGGGGTGTACGCCGAAAGGTAGGTTCTTTGCAATTGAGGTAAAGTACGGCAGCAATAAAACCAGTAAGCTACAAGACTGGAATCTAAAACGTATACGTGAAGCCGGTGGTATAGCCTGCGTTGCGTATGATCTTGAACTAGTAAAAGAGGTATTTAAAAATGAACTTAATCCAGCAACTACTACTGTTAGACGAGGGAATGCGGACGCACCCTTATAAGTGTACAGCGGGTAAATTAACTATCGGCATTGGTCGTAACATAGAAGACAATGGCATAAGTCTAGAAGAAGCCTTGTACATGTTAGATAATGACATAGCTAATACTATTGCGGATCTAGAACACGTCCTGGGGTCTCATATAAAGCCCGTAGACGTCGAAAATCCTAGGCATATAGCTTTAATCTCGATGATGTTTAATCTTGGCCGTGGTCGATTCTGTGGCTTTGTGAATATGATAAAAGCAATTAAAAATGAAGATTGGGAAGAGGCGGCGAATCAAGCAGTAAGTAGTCAGTGGTATCGTCAAGTTGGAACCCGTGCAGAGCGAATTGAACATATGCTCCGCACAGGTACCATGCCGACTATTCTACTGGAGTAACAATAGCCGCAGGTTCTACCGTATTAGCTACCATAGTGATAGCATCGAATAGAGCCTGCGCAGTTTCAGCATCAATCTTACCGGTTGCTACACCGATAGCGACTACTGCAGAAAGACCTCCAGCAACACCTGTTACAGCTACGCGTTTCTTACTGACAACACGCTCAGGTTTTTGGTCGGGTCCTAACCGACCAGTTTTCTTCTTAAATAAAGGAGTCACTAGATCCTTTACAATTACTAGGCCTTTGAGTAATAACAGTGGGTTAGGCATAGATCACCTCCTTAAGGTAACGTTGTTGTGTTGCGTGAAACTTCATACCATAGACCGTCACGACGTTCTATAACTAAAGCACTACCCTTACCAGGATTCCAGTTAACGCCACCTTCTAATCTAAAGTTGCCATTACCTTGTGTAAACCCATGTATTACAGTAGAGTTCGCGTCACTGAACACAATGTGAATACGGTGACCATCAGCCCAGAAGTACGTTGTTAAACCAAACCCATAACCATCCTGAAGATCTAAGATGTTAGTTGGAGCAGAGTTTTCAATAGTTAGAGTATGACAACCTACAGGTACAGTAGGTATGGTTCCATCATCTACTAATGTTACTGCAGCGCCAAAGCTATCCATCCAAACAATGTTTTGGTTAGCTGCTATGTTATACAGACCATCGTATACTACGCGGTCTACCATGACGTTAGTTCCAACATTACCTAGTACAAACGGTGAGCCTGAGCCAGATACTAAAGGAGTGAACCTAGGTAGACTAAGTCTAACTGCACCTAACTGGTTAAGGATTGGGTTAATATAGAAGCCACGATCAGAGCGTCCACAATGTGGGTTGATGAAGTTATAACCTCTACCGCCATCGATGATAACATCGCCAACAGTTACATCAGCTGAACGCTGACAGTTATCTGCTTGCTGTGAAATAGATGTTAAACCTACAGGTACTTTACCAGCAGCAAAACCGTGTCTGAAACCAGAGTTCCAACAGGTTAACGCGGTACAATTGGTGTGTACTGTGTTAAAGCAATCACCGAAGTCATAACCAGTTCCGCAGTTAAACGCTTGGCAAGCAGTTAGCGTCATAGCTTGAGTAATACCGGCGCCAGCTTCAGTAACTTTACCTATCTGAATACCGTAAGGCATATAACTTACCTTGATGTTGTGCGCAGTAACATGCTGAGCTACACCTTGGCCAGCTTCACCAAAAGCAACAAACCCACGACCTGTACCAACGGCACCATCAGTATAAATACCAGTGATGTTCATCTGATCAAAGTCTATATCCCAACAACTAGAAGCTACTACACCATCGCAGTTTAAGTTGTTAACAACGATGTTAACATGGTCGAACTGAGAGTGGTCGCCAGATACATTCTGCAAGTACACAACCTCGTTTGTATTACCTACGGAACCTTCTAATCTTATGTCAGCTATATGTAAGTCTTTTACTTCGTTACCTAATACACCAACAGCAGTTAAAAATGATCCAGTGCTACCAGGATCCTGTCTAAGTATAGACAAGTCTGCGCCCTCACCACGAAGGCGAGCCGGATCTACCTGCGCGTTAAGGTCAATCACATTTAATAAGTAAACACCAGCACCGAACACTATATTTACGCGCGTACCGATGAACTCACTAAGTGCTGCAGTGTTTTGAGCTGCTGTGTTGCCTGCGGCAATGCCCGAGACTTCAGCACGCATCTCTTCTTCTAGGAAGATATATGCATCGTTACCGTTAGATGTAGCATGGTTAAAGTAACCATTAGCACCACCTGCTGGACCTATAAAGTACTGAGCACGACCATTATCACCTAGACTAGCATAACCTAGTGTGCGACATATTGTACCTTGAGCAAGATCTGCTGCAACCATGTCTGCTACTGTATTAAACAATATAGTACCTGTTTGTGTAATCCATGTACCTGGACCAGTTGTAGACGGAATACCACCGCTACCTGGATCTGCATCATACACAAAGTCTGTGTAACGTTGACCATCGAATACGCGGGCATACGTATACTTGGTAACATCTATGTCAGCCATGTCAGCTGTATTGTTAAAAGCAATTGGCACATTTATCTTGTGTAAGACTACTGTGTTACCGGCTCTATCCTGTTGGACTTGTCCGATACCAACAGCTAGATCTTCAATAGTCGCCGGCAGCTTCTTAATGTTCTGGGTCATTATAATATCCTCGCTTTTTCTGTACCAAGTTGAATTGCTTTATAACCCATATCTTTCAATAAGTCATCAAGCATCTTATCGCCTCTGTTAAGGCCATATTCTATACGCAGTTTCTCAGCTTCTTCCAACGTAGCGATACGGTGAACAGGAATTGAGATAGCGTTACCAGGAGCAGTATCACCAGCTTTAACCATCGTGCCGATAGTACTAGTACCTGATATTTTTAATTTAACACGTGGACCAGTTGGGTCCATACCATCAGCTCTACGTCTTGCTACCGCTTGAGCTAACTGTAAGATCTGTGGTGCCACGTCTGTAATGTCTTTAGCTTCTTCTATTAGCTCGTTAATTGCTTTAGCATTTGTTGGTTCTTTAAGTAATGATGCAGTCTTACGCACAAGAGCAATTTGCTTAGTCTTATCTAAGTATGGCACCCTAGACATAACAGCATTAAACATTGTTGATGCTGCCGCGAATTGCATACGTACAACGGGATCTGTTGTTAAGTAAGACTGGAATGCAGGCATATTTAACTGGCCACTTTGTCTACCCAGCATAACGTCATTCTTAAATACGTCAGCAAGTTCCAAGATTGCTTCTTTATACTTACGTGCTTCTGGAGTTGTGAATCTATAACGTTCTAGCTGTTGTGCTAGCATAGGGAATTGAGTAGCTCTCATTTCACCTGGCATACCAGCAGTATATTTCTCAGCCAGCTTGTCTATAACTAAACCTTCAGCACGTCGTTGAGTTTCTACAGGTAGCTTACTCATAACTCTATGCATCGTATCATCAAGACCAGGACCATACTTGGTGAATGCACTTGCTATCTGGTCATCAGTAACACCAGGCTTAGTCAATACAGTATATAACGCGTTATCTTTAACTGCATGTAGCTCAGCTTGCTGAAGCTTAACATCTTTATAGTTCTTCAACCATACTTCAGGTTCATCAAGAGTAGCTCTAGCCCCATCATCAATAGCATCATCTACATGCTTAAGCATTTGATTAAATTGCCCTGTAGCTGTAAAGCCTTTACTGTTACGCATTTGCACCATTAGCTCACGTACTTCTAACAGATCACCAAGGTGTCTACCAGTAGTATTCTTGTACAAGTTCTCCATAGCTCTACGGTATGTAGTCTGCAAGTCTTTATTCTTAATAGTCCTGTAGAAGTCATTCTTTAGTGGCGCTATTAACATTGCATTCATGTCAAAGCCCCATGTATTAGCACGTGGACTGTCATAGGCTATGTCTTTAACGTCATTAGCTAACTGTGTAACAGACTGCTCGTAGTTAGCCAGATCTTCTTCTATGTACTTACCTGCGTTCTCACCGGCAATATCCTTAGCGCCTTCTAACACTTGATTAGCCCTGGTGCCAATACCACGTGAGATAGACTGACCTGTTTGGAATGACAAGTCACTAGCAGCAGCTGCGATTTGTTCACCACCTGGTTGAGTCATAACAGTTGCAGCAATACGTTTATCGTCCTGGGTGATACCTGGAACTTTAACTCCTACGCTTTCTACTTGCCTAACAATATCGTCTAGTTCTTGCTCACTAATGAAGAATGTTCGCGACAGTAATTCACGAGCACCTGCTGAGTTACCGTTAATAATATAGTCTGCTGTTTTCTTAATAATTCTCATGTTCTGACGTGTTACCCACTTACCACCGTCCCAAACTGGTTTAACTATAGGTTTAAGTGCTTTGAATAATGCCCAAGCAGCAGGACCACCTACAGCTTCACCAATGACACCAGCTTCAGCACCAAGCTTCATCTGCTGTGCCATAGCAGCACCTTCTATCTCTTGTTGCAGTTTGTTAGCTGCATGTAAGTAATCCAGACCGGCACCAGTACTACCGCCACCAGAACCACCTATAACCAAACCACCAGCAACTGTTAACAACTTGCCGAATTTTAATACTGGATGTGCTTGTGCGCCTGGTGGTATCACACTATCATAAGCCTTACCAGCAATAGCACCACCAGCAAGAGCACCAGACATATTTAACATTGCTTCCCATTTGCGGGTAGTGACTGCAGTAGTCATGTCCTTAAGTAAGCCATCAGTTAGTGGTACCCACTCACCTGCATCATTCTCGATTTCATAAGAGTGACCGAACAATCCAGCTAATTCATCTGCTTTAGAATTACCCTGCTCATCTTGTGGTATTCTTATGTTTATACCGTAATCTTGTTGCATCCTGGTTATGATACGAGCGGCTGATGCGTTAGCAGCATTCCAAGAACGCTCAATAGACTTTTCTTGTCCAGCTAAACCCATAACTCTTCCCGATATAGAAGCTTCAATTGGTATAGCGACTTTTAGAGCTTCTAATGTTTCAACAACAGTTAGTTGCTCACTATCATCTGTAAGCATCATCATGGCTTGTTCATTAGGCGGCAGGTACTGCACGATCATTTGCTTATCAATTTCTTTTTTCATACGAACAGCTTCTTCATCTTCAGGTGCTGTTGGTATATCATTATTGGTAGCTAACGTAGTCGGTACATTCGCTTCAGTTGCAACACTCTCTTTAGTTATTTCTACGTCACCACCAAATGCATCGTCAATAAAACCTGCGATCTGCATGTCTGTAGCGCCAGCGTCAATAGACTTATCGATCTTAGTGAATGTATCTTTCATCTCAGCGATCTCGGCAGCAATCTCATCTTTGCTTATACCTAGCTTTAGATTCTCTCGTTCATATACAGACCAAAGGCTTTCTTGTGTTTTCTTAAACTCTTCAGACTCTCCACGTCGTTTAAACTCTTTATACATAGGTATAATAATAGAGCTAGGTGATCTAATCTCTTTATTAGCGGCTGGTGCTTCTTCAGCAACAGTTGGGTCTGATGCAGTAGAAGCAGCAGCAGCTGTTACAGCAGTAGCTCCAGCACCATATTTAGTGCCAACAAACTGTGGGTTTGTTTCACCTGTTGTAACAGGGTTTAATTTATCAACTATATCAGCCATTGATTTCCATCCTCTTCCTAGTGTGCTTGCAAAATTATGAAACTGGCTTACTTCCGCAAATCCAAAGCCAGTTATCTGTTTTTCTATCTCAGCTACCTGCTGAGCCCATCTCATTTCTTCTAGAGTATCACCGTCAGTCTCGGCCATAAACCGTTCATCTTCTGCATCAGCAAGCTCAGAGCGTAATCTTGATATCTCATCTTCATCTAAGCCTGTTTGGTCTCTTACTGCTTCATTTATGACTCTATCAGCATCTCCTGAATCTTCGTACCTAGCAACCAAGTCTTCATCTGACTTCCACAGGTAGTCAGCAGGTTCACCAGCATCTTCGAATTCAGTAGCTTCTTTCTTGAAAGCTTCTAGTGAACTCTGTGTGTGCTTTTTAGTTGTATAATTAGGTTTAACTATAGCATATAGTATTCCGCCTTGCTCGCGGTTAACTAAGTCTAGCATAGATTCGTCAGATGCGTCTACTCTTTTATATGCATCTGCAACATGCCGTATATCTTCTAATTCGAATTTATTAGCTATAAACGTAAGCTTATCTTCCACTTTATCTAAAACACTTAAGTAGGTGCCACCATACTTAGAAGACAAGGCTCGCAGCTCTTGGTTATCTATAGCATCAGGTTCGTTAGATAGTTTACGTATAAGCTTATAGTCTGCAACCAACTCTGGATTAGCTTTGATTGTTTCCTTTAGCTCTTGCGCATGGCTTAAAGGTAATACGTTTTTATAACCGTGTTCCCTTCGCATCTCAAATCCCATGCCGTTATCTTTTGCTATTTGCTTTACTTGTTCAGCTACTGTGTCTATGTAGAAGTCCTGCACACCTGGTCCACGTTTAAGGCCTTTCATATCACCACGGCCACCAGAGATAACTACTGCAATATCACCTTCTTGCTTCTCAATGGATTCGGCAATCTCACCTTCTAGCATGTTGCGCACCCATCTATTATCTTTATGCGGAGTGTTAGGTACACCAGCAGGCATTTCGATCATATCTAGATATTCGTCAGCTACTGCAGCAGCACGTTCTCGAGTTACAACGCCATCCAGTATAATCTCGAGTTCATCTACATCAGGGCCCCTATTACTAGTAAGATTACTAAGCGCGATCATTACAGGGTCGCCCTCGTTCATCATTATCTCATCGCCTAGGCGTCTTGTCTGCTCGTCATTAGACTCATAGAACTTAGCAGCACGTGCTACAACCTCATTGTAATCAACTATAAGATCAGTTGCTTTTTGACGTTGCTCTGGTGTAAAAGTTGGTGGCTCACCATTGTGGTACCCTCCACGCCTGCCTTGTTGATGCACATCAGCTTGTGCTTCTTCAATAATCCTGGCTGGTCTACCGTTGATTCTACCTAACACACTTCTAGCATGCATCTCTGCATCAGGTATATCCAGAGTGTGAGTGCGTGTCTGACGTTTGGTAGCCTTTCGCACATTCTTAGCTAACTCATCAACGAGCTCTAGCATAGAAGGTAGCACAGCACCAGGATTAGCTTTGTTCTCAGCAACTGCTTTGGTCATTTTGTCAGTTACAACTTTCGCATCAAACTCTATACCGTCTGCTGCTAACTGTTCCATTGCCATACTTGGAGCATTATCACCACCATCCATGATAGCTGCAGCTAACCTATTCTCCAACCCTTCAACAGCCATAACGTGATTAGTATTATTGAACTGCTCAATGTGCTTTGCACCTTTACGATGGCCTTGCTTATATAGCAAGTTCTCCAGAGTCTTAAGATCTTCAGCAGAACCTGAAGCTCTGTACTTGTCTTCAGCTTGTCGTATTTCAACTAAAGATTTTGCAGTTATAGGTTTATCTTTAGAGCCACTAAATGTGTATACGTTTACACGGTAACCACTGCCGGTCGGATGAGCTGTTATATCTCTATTCCATTTTGACTTCTCAGGTATCTTCGAATAAGCAACCTTACCAATTTTATCTGGTCTTGTTTGCTCTAGCTCTAATAAGTCTTTCTTAGTAACCTTATCAGTTGGTTTCATCTCAGCTAAACGTTTAGGTATCTCAGAGAACTCTAGCTCTTCTTTCTTAACATCTTGCAAGCGCTCAATTTCTTTAACGGCAGTTTGCGCTTTGCGAGACCAGGTTTCTGGCAACTCTGTTATTCCTTCCTTAAGCGTAGACTTAATAATAGGCTTACCGGCTTTCTTTACAAATTCAGTACTCATTATGATTCCTCTGGAGTTAGTTGACCAAACATAAACTCTTCTACTTGCTCTGGCGTCAATCCGGCGTCTGTGGACTCCTGTACACGTCGTGCGTCGTCATTAAATTCTTTGACCATTTGTTGCACTTGGTCTTCTGAATATCTCTGTCTCGCGTCCTCACGGAACCCAGATAACGCTTGTGTCTGTTCACTACGAGACAGTTGATTCCAAGCTAACGCAGCTGAAACAACACCAACAGTACCAGAGCTGTAAAAATAACCTTGAGCCTTATCTGCAGTCTTGCCTGCTGCTGCCGGAACAGGCATTAGCTTTAAGTTAGGCACTATAACGTTTTCTATAATGAAGTCTTCTTTTGATACACGTTCAAACTGCATAGCTTCTGTTGTAGTCTTTATTGGACGTCGCATGCTAGGCCATACTTTCTTCAACGCTTGGCTAAGATCACCATCGTAATTCTCTACAAAGTCTTTCATTACATCATAAGCCGTAGAAGCTTCTCTAGCGGCTCCAACTAACTTAGAAGCACGCATACCTTCATCAACACCATACTTATCTGCAAAATCTTCCACATCTAGATCTAGCAAATCCTTTGCCAGTGTATCAGTTTTCCAGTCATAAGTCTTATCTAACCGTTTTTTAATAGCGTCTGGTCGCTTGTATATCAATAAAGACTGTTCTACTTCTGTGAGAGCTGGCGCACGCTCAAAGTTTGGTGTTATCTTAGCGTAGTTAATACCTCCTTGCTCTCGCATAGCAACCCTGAGGACAGCTTCATTACCACCTTCATGCGCGGCTTCAACAGCATCTAGAGCATGCTTGTGATTTTCAAAAGCGAATGTTTTAGTTTCGGCTAACTGTTTTTCTATCTCTTTAGCTATTACTTCAGGATTCATGCGTCTGTAAGTGTCATTCAACTTATATAGATCTGATATTTTACCAGCTTCTTCTTTAAGCTTCTTTTTCTTAGCTTCGAACGGTTCTCTCTCTAACTGTTTAGCTATTTGATTAAGCCTATTCAAGTTCTTCCTAGTGTCACTTGGGAACTTATCTCTTAGCTCTACACCTATACTACGTTCATCTATAGACTTACGACCTGGTGTAAATCCACCCTCACGAACCATCTCAAACTTCATGCCACGTTCGTCAGCTATCTTTTGCATTGTGGCCATCACTTGCGTGTCATAAGTATCTTGTACACCACGACCTCTATTCAACTTAGACAAGTAATGTGGGCTACCGTTTATAACAGCCATTAAAGGCTCACCATCAGCTAAAGCTTTGTTAAGTTCAATAGTAATACCTTGACGGCGCCATTTGTCTGCCCAAGGTGATAGAGGCGGCAAACTTTCTACATTATACTTATCTGTAGCTGCATCTTCCCAAAAGTCTTGCTTTCCCTTTAAGTGATCTTTCATGTACTTCACATAGTCATCTGCTGTGGCGTTTGGCATACCGCCTATTATGTCCTTCACCTCTTCTAGATCGTGATCAGCTATCCATTCATCTTGCTGCTTTTTAGTCATAGATGTGAATTTTGATTCAAGCTCTTTAATAGCTTTACCAACTGCGTTAGCTCTTTCTTTATGAGTCACTCTCCCTGTTTCTCTATAACCAGCTTGACCAGCTTGGTGCAAGTCTGATTGTAGTTCCATAAGCACTCTAGCTTTAGTACCTTGCAATGTCTCTCTAACAATACGAGTACTCATCAAATAATCAGGTGTACCGTAGTGCTCACTAGTATACCTAGATACTGGTTGGTTTTCCCTGTTGGTTAAAAAGTTCACCAGAGTTGCGTCTGCATCGCCACCAGCATCTAGCTCTTTCTGTAACGCAGAATGTAGACTAGCAGACTCATCTTCAGTAAGCCCTAAACCGTTCTTATCCAGTATCTCATTTACTCTGCGTATGTATACATCAGAATGTCCAGAACCGTAAACGTCTTGCATCATAGAATCATACTGAGGCATTGTATTAGCCTCACCTGATTGTAATGTTTTATCTTTAAACGTGTAAACTGTGTCCTGGTACCCTGGTAACCTTGAGTCGATACTAACAGCTTTATACCTGTCGCCTACTATCGACTCACCGAACTGGTCAGCTCTGTTTACTTCTGCTTCAACAAGATCGTCCTTTTTTACTTTCTCTACACCTTTCTTACCGGTATCGATATTAGACCACTTTAGTTCTTCTTTACCAACATCTTGCATTCTCTCTACTTCTTTAACAGCAGACTGCGCCTTAGCAGACCAGCTATCTGAAAGCAGATGTATGCCACGTTTCATCGCAGACTTCAATCCCCATTTTGCTACTGCCTTTTCTACAGGTGCACTCATCGACGTTGTCCTCCAGTTTTGTCAGACACCATAGAACTTAGAGCTGTCATTAAAGCCATTCTACGTGGATCACCATTTTGTTGACCACCATTTTGTTGACCTACTAAATTACCTAGTATGCTGTGAATACCGCGAGTAGTCTGCGAGTTATACAGAGACATATCATCCAATGAAGTATTATTAGCAGACGTAGCATAAGAACCGGCATTGCCAGTTTCAAAGTCTGGTGTGGCATTAGAGTTTTCAAAGTCTCTATCCCACCAACCTTGCCCTGTAGGTGCTTCAGGTAACGCTTCAGGTGGTTGTAACTCAGCTGTGTAATCATACCAACGACCGCTTAGTGGTTTACCTACTGGCTTGCCACCGTTATTCCACAGTTGCGCAGCACGCGCATCAGTTGGTGCTAATCCTACTTTAGCAAAATCATTATCAACAATACCGTGTTCTTGTACTGTTGTGGTAGGGGCCCTCATAGGTGCTCTACCTTGTTGGTTATTTATCCTGTTTCTCAAAGCACGAAGCAGCCCGTGGTTAGGGCCGCTACCTAAAGCATCTCTAATCATACTCATAACCTTACTCCTCCATATCTCTTGATAAGAAGTCCATACCGGCGTACGGTACGTTCTTCTCTTCTTCAGTTCTGCTTCTAGCTACAGCTAATGCGTCTTCCATAGTCTTATATGAAGGTAGTTCAGCACCTTGCTTAACTCTCTCTATAGCACGTTGTATAGCCAGCTGTCTTTGTTTCTTTGTCAACTTCTTACCTTTTAAAAACTCTTCGTAGCCTTCTTGACCTTCAACTAAAGTTGGCAAGTTAACCCAACCACCTAACTCTGGTACATTCTCAGTCATGGAATATTCTGTAGATACTGAACCATCAGGATTTTTTATAACTCCTAGTTCACCATACCTAGCATCTTTTTTAACAGCTGGGTGTATCTGATTGACTGCTTTGCTTAAGTCCGCGTTCATGAACTTCATAACTAAGCCTCATTAGTGTTAGTTGGTAATTTTGCGTCCCTACTCATTGCACCAGCTGCAGCATTACCACGTTGTGATATAGCAACATCTGCTGCTACATCAGGAGCTTGTGATAGCATTTGCGCAGTCTGATCAAGCACAGCAACAATGTCTGGACTGTACTTAGTTTTCATAGAACGCATTGTCAATGAGCCAAGAGTGAAGAATCCTGCTGGATTGACTTTAGTTAGCATACTTCCTATGTTACCAGACATTACTGTCTCTAACAACATCTGAGCTTTCTCATCTTCGTCATTATAAGAGTTAGACTCCATCTTAATAGTAAACTCTGTGAATTGCACATCAGTCTCTTCAGTAGGAATTGGAGCTAATATAATGTTACCTTCAGCGTCTTCCATTACCTTACCATTAGCTGGATCAGTGACGGGCATCAAGATTGGTTCCATTTGAGGCTCACCAGTTTCTTCATTGATTACTGGTTGACCACCTGGACCGATTACCGGTTGCATCATTGGAGCATTTAATTCTACCCACCTGGTTCCTGTGAGCTCGTCTGTGATCGCAAGAATTTGGTTAGCATAATAATACTGCTTAATCAAATACGCAATGTCGTAGCCTAGAGACTTGTAGAAAGTCTCAATACGAGCCGTTATATATCTCAGAGACATAACAGTCTGATTTTGCTGCAACTTAACTTTACGACCTGAATCAGAAGCAAATGCCATACCAAGAAAGCTGTCATTGATACCTAACACACGTTGGATGCGATTCAATGCATTATCAATAATAGTGTATTGGTCAAGTATATCGCGACTAAGTTTCTCGATCTTAATGCCACCAATATCTTTAACTTGCACAACAGCATTAACACGGTTGAATGCATTAGTAAAGTTCTCAATATTTTCAACAGCTCCTTCTTGTACGAAAGCTTTCTCAGAGTTAAGCATTAACTGTATCTTTATCACTGCCTGGTTAAGAGCTCGCTGACCTTCAATTGCTTCACGGAAGATGCCGTAATACTCGGTCTTATTCGAACTGTGCAGCCTTTGGACTCGGTAAGGCCAGCGAGCTTCTTTATACGTGATCTCTTCTCTTAGCAACTCTACGTCACCTGACCAGAAGATAGACCAGCGTTTATCATTGTCGTCTTCTATGACAGTATGCACAACAAGGTAGTTATCGAACACTCTGAATGTACCGTTGTTATACGAATAGTCTAATCGGAAGTCGAAGTCTGCTTCATCAACATCTAAGAAGTTATTGTACGCGTCCATTTTAGCAATCTTATCTTTACCAAATGTCTTAGCAACAGTTTCACTAGTCATCCACCTGAAACGGTGCAAGAACCGTGCATCTGAGTAATCGTCTTTTGTTGAAGCTGAATCTAGCACTAACTCATAATCTGGAACAGCATGAGTAGACACACGGTTAATGGATCTACCAAATTCATCTGTAGCACCAGTAGCTTCTACATTGACATAAGCACACATTAAACCAGATATAAGACCACCTAGCTTTATCTCGTCGCCTTCAATATCAAACCTATTGTCCTCAAACACAAAGTTTATAGCATCATTCAATACAGTAGCATTTATAAGGTCCCGAGGATTTCTTGGTCCAACAGTAACTGTATTAACAACAGTAGAATAATACCCAACAAGCATACGCGTGAACATTTTAATGACGTTATAAGTCTCTGCAGGTTGACCACGATTAGCTAATACACTAAGTTGATCAGTCGTGTACTGACGGTTATGGTATAAGTCCCACACTTCATT
>Ga0307376_10002483_pt1 | contig 18088 bp, 5 predicted proteins | sample TR2MG_FD_202536 | JGI IMG/M metagenome (GOLD analysis project Ga0307376, IMG submission 202536) | Soil microbial communities from Risofladan, Vaasa, Finland - TR-2 | ecosystem: Environmental > Terrestrial > Soil > Coastal area > Acid sulfate soil | place: Finland: Risofladan, Vaasa | collected...
CCATTAAATTTTTATAGTAATTTTAATACAGAAGTTACTTTGGTACAATATGTAGATGAATTGGACATTGATATATATTTAAAACAGCAGATAGATGGTATGGAAAATGAAGTCTGGCTTAGACAACTTAGTAAATTTCAATTTCCCGGCGGCCATTGGGCTACAGATAGTCCGCCTAGTGATAATACTAAAATTATAAAACAAATAATAGAACGAGAGGATACTCTTAAACTTGATCAATTAAAAAATGTGGATATTGAAGCAAGGCTTTTTCAAGAAAAAGAAATTTCTGATGATTTGCAGCTAAGTCAAACATATATAAGTAGACATTTGAGTTCTGGCCATAAAGATGACGTAAATATAGATCAATTTAAATTTATAGAAGATGCTATCCCGGCATTTTGGTCTGAAAAAAATTCTATAAATACAAATATATGGATTCATTTACTTAAATTTGCATTTGATTTAAATAAAGACACTTTGATTTTTAGAATTAGAGAAGTATCATACTCTGGTGACACTGGTTATATAGATGTTACAAGCTCTTGTGTGACGACTTTTAATCCTATTGATGGCTCAGTACAAGTTACATATAATCCACCAAATGATTTTCATCATAATGCAATAGTATATATTAGTATAGAAATTTATGATAATGCGCCAGTTCCTAATATTATATTAACTGATTATTGGTTTAAAGTAATAGCTGATTATAGAGCGCCTTATATAATTAATGAAAATCCTGCGCGGGAAGAAGAAGATGTTACAACAAACACTAATATATCATTTGATTTATTGGATGCAGGTACGGGGGTTGATATAAATACTTTAGAATTTTATGTAAATAATAGAGCTAAACATTCAGATGTTTCTGCTATAACTGGTGGCTATCATGTGAGTTATAATCCAGGCGAAGATTTTTATTATGGTGAAACTGTGGAAATTACTGTAAAAGTTAAAGATGTTTCTAATTATCAAAATATGTTATATGATATGTGGAGATTTTATATTGTCGGCAGTACAGGCCCATGGATTGATAGGGGAAGTTTTAATCCTAAAGCGTGCGCTAAAGGAATATATAGAAAACGGACAGGAATATCATTCAATATATATGGAATCGATGATACAGGCGTGGACAGGGAAAGTATTTTGGTAACGATTGGTGGGAAGGAGAGGAATGTTAGAATTATTCCAATAATTTATAGGTTAGAATAATCTAACTGATATACTATAGAGGCTACATACATGACTATATTAATAGATAATTTTTCTATGGAAGTAGGGGAGTGGTTACAAATTACTGATCTAGCCTCATTTGCTATAGATGTTATAGATCATATAAATAATATTACAGCCTCAGGTACATATTTTTTGCATGATTGGCAAATTGTACCTACAAGTTATTCTGGTATAGATGATGGATATAGATGTTATTATTATCCAACGGATATATGTTCAAGTGGAACTATAACAATAACTATACATGCCGAAAATGATATTAGTGAAGTAGTAGAAAAGAATTATTATTTATTATATGGTTATCATTGTGAGTTTGATGAATTAATTGATTGGGGCCCTAAATCTACTGTTGTAGTGACAGCAGACGCAAAAAATTTAGCTTTTTGCTCAAATAGCGCTGGAGAAGCTTTTTATTTTGAAACTGCTGATTTATGTTCATGTGATTTAGGTGCTACTATTAGAGCAGTGGAATATGTAGATTTAAATGCTACTATATATCCACAAAATACATTCTTCTTCTATGGAAGAACTTATACAGTAACTATTTCTGGGGCTAAAGATTTTGCTGGAAATGAAATGCAACCATTTAGCTTTAGTTTTACTATAGAAAATGAATAAATTATAAGGAGGTTTTAATTATGGCTGCGATAACTCGTTGGATAGAATATAGTACGTCAGCCGTTGGCTCAGCAGGAGATGGTAATGGTGAAGGAGGCTTAGGAACCAGAGGATATTCTATTGGGACAGCTAGTGTTGGTGATACATTTACCATTGGTCCTACTACCAATAGACTTCATCTTGCGATAGACGGTGAGCCTGCTGAATATATTACATTATATTCTGGAACAAATTTAGATGCTAGATTTGTTGCTCGTGATATTACTGAAAAATTACATAATCTTAGCGGCCAAACTGAAGAATATTGGACTAATGCCGTTTGTAAATGGGAAAATACATCAGATCAAGGCAATAGATTAAAAATTTATTCAGGTAGTTTGGGGGCAGCTTCTAGTGTAACAGTGGTTAGTGGAACCAATGATGCTAAAACAGTTCTTGGTTTTGGAACTACGGATGAGCAGGGCGGTACGGCTAATAACAGTACTGGTCAAGCTAATCAATATGATGGTAAAATTACTATTTCTGGTACTTATTATGGATTTTTTGATGAGGTTTATAAAATAGTTATCACCAATGATCATGAAGAAACAAGAGGAATAGCTACACCAACCCATAGTGTTGGTAGTTATGCTGGTACTTTAACTACGGCTGGAGTATATAATCATGCTACTACAGATATATTATATACAATAGCGATAGATATTACTAATGGAAGTACTATGGGGGCTGGTACTGGTAATGTGCCAAGAATGAGTTGGACATCTACTGGCAGCGCAGATGATTCAGGTACTTATACAGAATTGCTTTATCCTGATTATTGGTATTTTGTAGGAACATTTGGATTGATGGTAAAATTTACTGATGCCGTATTTACTGGCGATACTTGGACTATTCAATGTTATAGACCAGACTATGCTGAAGGATCAAATGCTCATGCGCCACTTGGTACAGCACAATATGTGTGGAGTTCTGATAGGGGGGATGTAAGTAGTTCACCTATTACTACTATTAGTGGTACACCTACTAGGTTAGGTTCTAGAGGTTTATATATTAATTTTGTTAATGGTACCGGAGATCTCTATGCTAAAGATGAGTTTTATGTAATTTGTGCTGCTCCTAAAGCATCCAATTATAATATAAGTAGCTTAAATTATGGAAATGTCACAGTAAGTACAGAATCAGATGTTAAATCTGTTATGTTTGAAATAGAGTCTGGTGCTGTTCAGATGAGTACTGTTAAATTTGGATTGCAAAGCCATGGAACTTTTAGTCATCACGATGCTGGTAATGATGATACTTATTTTAGATTTGGTACTGTTGGTCCAGATAATACAGCTGGCTCAGCTCCTATTAATGGTATAGAATGGTATCCAAATGTTGTAGCTGGTGATATAGATAATGATGTACCACCAACTTATTTATATGCTACAGAAGATAATTTAGCAGTAGTTGCAACAGCAGATCTTTCAGAAGATGTTGGATGTTATCCTATGTGTGGTTTGACTAGTGATCCTATTTGGGTAAATATTAAACTAGGGGCATCTGAAACTGGAGCGAATTCAACAATTAATATGAGATTATATTTTGATTATTCGTAAAGTTTTTAATAAGTTATAATATATAAGGTAAGGACAGGCTTGAATTAATAATAAATGGCATAATTAATAAATAATTGATTTAATGAATTGGGAGAAGGAGGGTACCTTAATATGAAAATTTTTAGGGGCTGGGAAGTCCAGCTAAAAGACGGAACTATTATACGTGAAGGACAAATGAGATGGTTAGAGGTACCTAAAAGGGCTATTATTCGTTTGTCCTTATTTTTTGATCAAAGGCGGTGGGATTTGGCAAATAAAGAAGCTTATTTTGTGAAAAATAGAGCTTCTGTAGTACCAGGAGTTCCGGAATCATTTCGTGTAGAGTCTAGAACTATAGGTTTTTATGAAGGTGCTAAAAAAGTTTGTTATACGGTTGATGAAAATACTGGACAATTTAAGTTGGAGGTTATAGACAATTCATAATGGTTGATAAGAATATATGTCAATATTGGATAGAAGATGAGCCTTTACAATGTGCTTATTGGGATGATGAAGAGCAAACATGTACATATAAATGTCCGGACAAAGAAGGTAATTGTGCATTATTTTATCCGGATTGTAATGGAATAGGTACTGCTATTAAATGTAACAAATATGAAGGTACAGGCACTAAGGCTAGATGTATACTTCCAGATTCTAATAGACATGTATGTAATAGAGCAGCTGGTGAAAAATGGAAAAGAGAAGAAATTAATGGATATAATAATGGTGATTGTGACGGTAATGGTACTTTAACAACTTGTTCTGGATATTCTCCTTATCATATGGCGTTTGGTCCATTACAACCATCTATAGATGAAACTATTGATGTTGATGGATTTAGTACTATAGATCAGATAGGGTATAGATTACCATTAAATTTTGAGATATACAATCTTAGAGCTAAATTAAGTAGGTGTTATTGGTGGAAAGACGAGATAGTAGAATTTTCAATTGATTCTACAACTGGTGAAATAGAGACAATAGAAATTAAATGTACTAATCCAGATGAAGCAACAAATGAATTTGCTAGTTTTAAGTGGGATGATGATCTTGGTATGAATAGAGCCCCGTGTAATGGATGTAAACCTGAGTGTCCTGGTTATACTGGTGTTTGTTGGAAATATTGTATTGATGAGAAAATGAGGCAAGGTGATAAAGTATTGGCCGAGCAAATCTTGGAATTAAGATATTATCTTAGAAAAGATGCTTGGAATTTTTATGAATACAGGCATTCATTTCTAGAGCCTAATATTAAAGCATGGGCTGGTCAACCTATACATACTGAATTTAATGAATATGGTCATGAAATTAATTGGATTATTGATGCTGTAGATACGTCTATCACAAATTTTGAAACTTTTGAAATTACCCATAAAAAAGTACCTCTGATTGCTGGTACTCAGGCTAATGATTACATAGGCTCTTATCCAACACTTATTAGAGAATTAAAAGATTTAAATTTAAAGCCTATAATTAGGAATAAATTTGATGAAAATGAGGCCTATTTGCCTATTTTTGAAGTTACAAAAATAAAAAATAATAATATACGAATTTTTGGCGATGTTTTTTATTATGGAAGCAAAGCTTATGCGATAAATTTGAGTGATCCAGACCTAGCCTTTTTGCCATCAGAGCTAAAATATTATTATAGTATAGCTGAAATTGAGGCTGCTTATATGGAAGCTAAAGACGTCGAGGGCTTCGAAAAATTTTATAATAATTTAGACTGCTTATTAGAAAATTTAATGAAACATTGGCCAGAAAAAATTATTGAATCTGAAATTAATGGTGAAAACTCATTTTATATGAATGTGGAAACTTTTTTTGGGGATAATGAGATAGCAATATTTGATAAAGGCAGCGGCGATTGGGAATATGATAAAATTTATGTAAAGAAAATTCTTTGTAATGGAGTTATTGGTCAAACTGGATTTTCTGTTGAAGGCAGCGGCGGTGTTATAAATTATTTGCCAGCTTATGAAAATGATTTTGCCACTTATACTAATAAAAATGGACTTATAAGCTTTCAATTTTTTCCTTTTTTATCCGGAGATGGTGGTGTCTCTATAGATTATGTTTATAATGATAGTATTAGAAAAAGATTATATGCTGACCAAACTAATCCGCCTAGTTTTGAAACTTATGAAATGGGATATGAATTATTTAAAGTGAAAGTTTTTGATAGGCTATCATTGACTTTAGAAAATTTTAGAATTTTTGGTAATAGCTGTTATGTTCTAGTTATATTGCCAGATGATAATAAGGAATTAAGCAATGTAATTAAGCCGTGGGAAATAGAAGGCGATATATTATTTGTTAAAGAAGATGGATCTGAAATTAAAATGGAAGTAGTTGATAGAACAGAAAATATTGATAAGCTGGAAGTTAATCAAATAATAATAAAAGTAAAAAATATTGATCAAGTTAAGCAGATATGTAGTAATGACGAATTGAATATTGGTCCTATTTATAATTATGAAAAAAGAAGTTTTTCAGAAAAACCTACTGAAGAATATGAATTAGTAAAAGAGCCTTTTATCGGAGAAAATGATATAATTAGTTATAGAGATGAAATACTTTTGGAACAAAATGATAATATTTTTGGGATAACTAATTTTGGATATACGCCTTTAATAATGTCTGTTGTTTTTAGAGGTATTAATGGGAGAATAAAAGGGCAAACTAAAAGCAAGATGATAAGTTGGGTTAGGCAGCCTTATTGTAGGGATGTTGAAATAACTTATTCATGGGGGGCTCTTTATAATCATTATAAATTATTGCCAGAATATAATCTTTACGGACCGCGTGGTAGAGCTGATGAATATACTGTAATACGTAATTATACACCTCCATGTGGAGATCATGATCTTTCATTTTGGGATGATACGAGAGGATCGATGTGGTATCCATATGAAAGTTGCCAAGATTATGAGAGATATAATATAATAGGAAATTTAACAGAATATGATACTAGTATAATGGAACTTTTTAATGATCCTGAAGATCCACACGGCTATTGGGATATGAGAATGTTGGGACCAGCTAATAATTTTGGATATACGTGTGGCATCCATGCCACATTATATCTTTGTGTAAATGATTGGTCTTTTTGTAACGAAGAGAAAAAAGGTAATAATTATTTTACTGGAAGTGGTAGATATAGAGGTGTTTTAAGTCAAGAGGATAAAGTTAAATGTCTTTTAAATAATGGCAGTTTACCGAAATTTGGCAGTGTATATAGAGATTTTTTAAGAAGTTTTAGATCTATGGATAATATAGATTATTATTTTTGGAATGGGGAAAGGCTTCAAAGAAAAAGAAAATGGGTTCCGATGCCAGAATTTTATACGGTAACTGACTTAACTACAGATATTAGTGATTATCCATTTCTTTCATATTCTAGCAGTGATTATTATGATGATGGAGGATCCTTTGTGCATCAGATGGGCTTAATGACGGTTTTTTCAGACATAGAAAATGTAATGATAGATGAAAAAATAGATGTTGATATTAGTGGCGCCACAAGAAGATATAGATTTGATGAAATATTTAATACACATAGTTCCTTAAACGGTTTATATTATCCTTATCCTAGAAATTTATATTATAAACTAGTAAATGGAAATCTTTTGCCTATTATTAGTTGGTATACTTATAAGGATTGCCCAACACCAGACGTTGGTGCAGACGAATCAATACAGTGGGCATGGCAAGAAGTATGGAAAGTTATAGAAAGATCAGTTCCAAATATATCTGATTTTAGTTGTATTGATCCTGGGAATATGGAGTGTTGTGTTCAAGGATCTATCAATGATTATGAAATTAATGCTCCCTATTATTTAGAGAATTCTAATGTTTATGGTAAACATGCTTTCTTAACTATAGAATATCCTGAATATGAGTATGATGTTGAAATAGCTGAGCATAGAACAACTTGTGATGAGGGAGACCATATAATTGCATTAATATGCCCAGATTTTTCTATAGATGCTGAAGGAAATATTAGTAAATACTTCGCTCTTAAATTAGATGAGGGATCACAGAGGCTTTTTGATTTGGAAGGCTCTTGGTATGATTCTATAGGAAGTAATTTATATGAAATATGCACTCAATCTCCTTGGCTAACTACTGTTAATTTATTTGCTACAGGATATGATAATATTTCAGAAGCTTCTGCCGAAATTGATGGTAGAATGATATTAATATATGATGGTTCTGGAGAAGAAATAAAAAAATATTATCAAAGAGGATTAAATATTACATTATTAACTAATAAATTTGATTATCTTCCGACAAAAACAGAGTTTTTATCTCCAGATAATTATGATATTAAATTTGATGTTGTGCCAGATGAAACCAATGAAGAAATAGTAGCTAATGATTGGTATCAGATACCTTCCTGTTTTACTATTAAATATAATTGTGGCGCAATTGACAGTGATGATTCTGTATCAATGGAATTTAAAATTAGGCGAGAATCAAATGATAATACTTTAGATAGTGGTATAGGAGCTGTTAATAAGATAAGATGTCAGTTTAAATTTGGCGCAGAAAAATCAGAAGAACAAGCTCCTAAAGGATCGTGGTTTGGTGATTTATACTATATTCCAGCTGTTAAAATATATATTGATGATGAGCTATTGTATGAGTGTAATAAAATGCATTTAGCTACTAAAGATATTGGCGTAGATAGTAAAGAATGTATATATGATTTAGAATTAAGTGCTAATGATATATTTAATATAAAAATTGCAGAAGCTAATAAAAGAAAAGAGATGATATCTAGGGAAGCGATTGGAAAAAGTATATCAAATATAGACACAAGTATAAATATGAAAATTGAATTTAGGATAGCTCCTACAACAGAAGAAATAGAAGAAGAGTCCGGATTATGGGATTATTATAATACATCGAATAAGATAATAGAAATAGAATGTATTTATTTATATCATATAAATTTTATTGATGCAGAAGAAGAGATTATTACTTATGAACGTAAATATAATATTTCATATGGTAAACATGGTGATTTTCCTCCACACGGATATGATAGTACTGGATCTTTATTATATACATTACAAAACGATAGATCTACTGTTTATCAAAATGATTCTATAAATGGTGTTATAGGAATGCCTGGTACTAGTGGTGTATGTAAAACTATGAACAAGTGTAGAGGCAGATTATTAAAAGAATGTCATGCTGATAAAGAAGCGTTAGATGTGCAGGGTGGTAGTGGCATTACTTGGTTAAGAAATGCAGAGCAGGAGCAGAAAAAAATACATGATGCTATTGCCATGAATTCTGGTAAAACTACATTTAAAATGCAGTCTATTTGTCCTCCGGGACTCCAAGAATTTTTAAATAAGGCTTTTATTATATTTCCATCTTGGTCATGCTATTTTACTAATAATTTAGTACTATCATTAGCTCCAGTAATACCTAGAGAGACGTATAGTCCTGGCGGCCATCTGTTTGTTTATGATGATAGTGAAACAAGAAGAATACCTAACTGTGGAAAATATGGGCATATTTTTTGGAGATCGCCAGAAGATGTTTTTGTATATGCATATGCGAGAGTCACTCCTGGTGGAGTATATACAGTGCAAATAGATGCTCTTACTGCTTGGGAACGTTCTGTAATAGGCAGGATTATAATTGATCCTATGGAATTTTTAGGTATGGAGATGAATAGATCCGAATATTATCAACAATCACTTCGAGCTATTAGTTCTCAACAAATAGCTTCAGAAAGCGGATCTTATAGTTATGTAGATCCTTTAAATTAATCATAAGGAAATAATAAATGTCATACAATTTTTTAAGAGACGCTAGATCAATAAAAAACTCATTTCTATGTAGATATGATAGTTTAGATGCTTATATGTCTGATTTTCATGAAAATGGAAATGTAGATGGGTGGGATATCTATAACAATGTATATCTTTATGGTTGTTGGAATAATATAGTTTTTGGTACTTCATATGAGCGTAGTTGTTATATAAGTAGAACAAATGTTTTTGTATCAGTTGAAGCTGAAAATTATTATTATATAAAAATTATGATGAAGATAACTAATAACAATAGTGATAAATATGAAGGACACCCTACTGCTGATGGAATAATACCTACACCGCCTGGTGGATTGACAACTGGAAGAATTCAATGGGTAACAATTACTGATACTGGTTGGGATATATCTAAGCAAATAGATTTTGATATAATTGCAGATGATAAATGGCATTTATACACTATAAATGTAGGTCCAGAAAAAGATTGGCAAGGAAATGTAAATAATTTAAGAATTTATCCTTTTATAGATGGGTGGAAAGGCGATGAATTTTCAATTAAATATATAAAAATAAGCTCTTTAGATAGTTGGAAATGTTCTAATACTCAATGCTCTTATTATTTACAATATGATCACCCGTGCCCTGGTGCAGGAAGAAGGCCAAGTTGTGAAGCAGGCACTTCAAAAAGTTTGTATACTACTGTGTCTGGTGTTAGTGATGAATTAATAGTTAATATAGATAATTATGGCGAGGAAAAATTAGATTTAGGAAGTAATGATAATCTTAATGGCATAGAAATATCTAGAATAATTAATAATAAATTAAGTAGTTTAAATGTTGGTGGATATACATTTGCTGAAGTAGAATATCTGGAAACAGATAAAATAAAAATAACTTCTGGGAATGTAGGATCAAATGGTTCTATTAAAATAGGATATTCATTAGCTGCTGAAGCTCTTGGTTTTTATGAAGATGGAGAAGATATTTCGATATATGAAGCTGGCGTAGATTCGGCTACTGGTTTTGATTATGCTTCTTCTAGAATGCTTAGAGCTTTTGAAATAAATAGATTATTGGATGGTGATATAGGAAGTTTTGCTTATATACACAATCCAGAACAATATAATGTTGAGGGCGGTAGAAGAGATTTTAATGAGATAGGCACATATCATTTATCATCTGATGTTTTAGGCACAGAATACTATGAATCATTAAATAATAAAGGCAGGACTTTAATAGATATATCTCATCCTATTAATGCTAATGGCAGAATTAAAGCTATATATTTATATGGGAAAATAGACAGTTTGTCTAAAGTTAAAATATGTCGTCCACACAGAGATGGAACATTAACAGTAATTTACTCCTTGGATTTGCCTTTGGAAGATTCTGATAAAATGTATACAGCTAGACCTACTAATTATAGGTTAGATTGTAATATTTTAGTTAGTAAAGGCGATTTAATAGGTGTTTATAATGCTAATTTATATGTTGGGGTATCAATTACTGGAAATCCAGATGCTACTTTTTATCAAATAAATGGTGAAATATCTGGGACCTTTGATCCTGGCAAAGCCTATGCTTTTGGTGTAGCTGGATTTGCTATATATGCTAGAAGTGATAGATATCAAAATAATGCTATATTGGATATAGATCTTGGAAACAGAGTTAATATAGAAGAAGTTAGTTTATATGGAAAGAAAGAAGCAGGTTATTTTGAGTTTAATATAGCATCTTGTTTAGATGTTAATTGGGAAATTGATTTATTTAGCCAGTCTCATTATCATGTTGGTACACAAATGATTACAATGCTTGGCTTTACTGATACCCACCAGAATGAAGCTTTTGGAACAAGTTGTTTAGATGATGGTGTTGTTACAGCGGATAATGGGGATGCTGGTAATACTATTGATGGTCATACTGGTAATTTTTCTTATTTTTTTATTAATGGTGACGCTGAGTGGTTATATGCTTTTGAATGTGATGGTAAACATGAATATTGTTATCCCAAAGTACCAAATGGTGTATATGGATTTACTTATGATCCAATAGCTTTTACCTTAAAATTTCCTTATGGATATAGAGCAAAGATTCATAAAAGTATTATGTATTTTAAAGAAAGAAATAATTTTAGAAGTATTGCGTTGTCTTATTATCTTGGTCCTTATGATAGTACTGGAAATGCTGATAGCCCTTATTATAGGTTAATACCTCTATATAATTCAATAAGACTAGATGGTCTTTTATATGAAGAGGACGACGGCTCCGCAATAAATACATATATATTTAAAAATCCTACATATGCTAAAATAGATTATGCTAGTGGAGATAAAGATCCTATAAATTGGGAAGAATATGCCGCGACTTTTTATGCTGATTGGACTATAATAGAACATAATTTTGATCCTATAGAATGTTATGGCTTTAGAATATATACTAATCATCATAATAGCACAAAAATTACAGAGTTAGAAGTTTATAATAAAATAGAGACAGAATCTTCGCTTTTAGATAGTATTAGTTTATCTTTTTCTGATTATGGAGATATTTGGAAATCAACGTTTTTTGATGAGACAACCTCAGAAAAAGTTACTGCTTTCGTAGGAGGCGCTCCACGTTATTTATTATTAGAATTAGAGTCATCTACAGAGTTTAGTATTAATGAGATAGAATTTTTGGTTGGCGATCAAATAAAAGTAGAAGATTGTGAAGATAACGTATTATTAGAAGAATCTAAAACAAACTCAATTAATCAAGCTACTCCTATTATACTGGAAAATATCTATGATAAATCATTTGATTTATTAGTAGATTTACCAAAAGAAACTTATGAAAATGATGATATAATATTTTGGAGTAAACTAGGCTCTCAGGAAGAGTTAGATAATCCTGAAATAGGCCCTGGATGTATATTGCATAAAAGCGGTAATTATGAAATAAAAAATGATAATGGTCAATGTGCTATAGAAATTCCAGCTTATGGTTTAAAAAATTTAATTCATAATAAAGAAGCATACTATAATCTTAATGATGCAGACTGGTTTAGTTATGGAACATTATCTAGCGGAATTTCTATAGATTTTTGTAATCTTGAGTATAATAGATATAAAGAATCTATTTTAGTTTTTGAAGAGTCTTCTAGCAAATATTGGAAGATCTCCTCGATAGACGTATCTGATTTAGCTGTTATTAAGGATATTATAGCTTATTATAATGATTCAAGGGTAGAAATTAAAAAATTATATGCAGACAGCGATGTTGGATCCAGTAGCCAAATTTATGAATTTGATTCTAATGGTGTAAATATCGAAGGATATGAATTAATAATAGATAATTTTGAAGACGGAGCAATTGATCCTAGGTGGATTGTTGGTGGAACAGGCATTCTTACAGAAAGTGATGGAAAAATAACAGTTTCTAGTTGGGAAGCTTCTGGCGGGCCGACAATGACGTATGATTTTGGTTTTGATGTATCTAATTTTGTTGTAAATGCTGCTTTTTTAATGAAAATGGCTTCTTCGGCTAAAAAAGGCGAATATATAATCCAATTATTAAATTCCTCTGATATTGAAATACTTAAGCTTTATTTAGTCGATGCCTGGACAGCTTCTACTAATATTGAAGAATATGTAATAGATAAGGGGATAACTTTATGGCATGCTGGAAGTTTTTTATCTACTATAGTAACAAATGATGTAGAATTTATTAGAGTTGGTAACACTATTAAATATAAAGCTAATGGTGTAACTCGTTACACAGGTGTTATATCTACAGATCCTATTAGAAAAATAGTGCTAAAACATTTAAGATATGCGGATGCTTTGCCACCAGAAGAATTTAGTACATATGATTTTTCTTTAGCTATCAGGCCTTTATTTTTTGATAATACTGCATTTGGTTTTAGTTTTGATAATTCTAAGCCAATTAATAAGATAAAATTAATTCATCAAAACTGTGATTTGACGAAGTTAACTATTTCTTCAAGCCCTGATAATGGTAATAATTATGTTCAAGTTGCCGGGTTTAAATATACTGATGATATTACTGAACCTGGTGGAGTATGTAGTGCTAGAACAGTTTATGCTGATGATCCAAGCTATAATTGCTATAAAGCATTTGATAATAATGATGGAAATTTTTATCATTCAAAAGCTGGATACCCACATTGGATAGGATATGATTTTGGCATTGGCAATAAAAAAGCTGTTGTGAAAATTAGAATTAAATTTTATCATGGCTATTATTCAGAAACAGTTATTGTGCAGGGATCTGATAGTTTAGATATTAATTGGGAAGACAAAACATGGGCTGATATTTATACAATGACTGGAATAGATTCTACGGGAGATCAATGGAATGAGCGTGAATTTAATAATTTAATAACTTACAGATTTTATAGATTATATGGAGCTATAGCCGGGCCTGGTGGTGGAGCTTATTGGGCTGTAATGGAAATAGAAATGATGGAGGCTGTGCCATATACTCCAGAAATTACAATTGATCCTAATAATGAAAATTATTATAATTATCTGGCAATAGATTTAGAAAGACGACATGATATTGATATAATTAGAAATTATGGTAATACTGTCGATAAGATATTTTTAAGTACTGCCGATTATGTCGATTATTCTAATACTAATATATTGAATATAGATGATGTTGTGTGGAATAATAGTGATGAAAATGACGCTAGATGGATGAGAATAAAATTATTATGCGGTGACGGAACAAACAGATGTGTAAGAAAATTGGGCATATATTCAGATATATCTAACGCCTATTGTATTGATGGTGGGTATAATTGTGAATGGGAATCCCTTGGTAATATTTTGTCTGATTATACTCCATCAATTAACATAGCTTATGGAGCAACTGTTACTGGCACCAATTATTATTTTATGGATTATTATCCAACTAATGCGGTTGATGGTATTTTTGATGATTACAGAGCACAGGCTTGTTGGGGCTTTCAGAAAGTAAATAATGTAGATCCATATTTAGAAATAGATTTTGGAGACACATATCTAATATATAAAATAAAATTATATCATGGAGATGATCTTATAAGCAGCAATTTTATGAATAAAGATTATGCCTTTGATATATCAACTTCTGTTTCAGGATCTTTTACTAATATATTAAATGTTACTGACAATGATGAGCATGAAGTAACTTATCAGTTTGATCCAGTTAGTGCTAGGCGCGCCAGACTAACAATTATAGAGTATGATTATAAGAAGACTTTAGTTTATAATTATGAAACTGGAATATATGAAGAATTTAGTGGTAGTTTTTTGCGAGAAATTGAAATTTATACATATGCAGATAGAGGATATGTTGATAGTGAAACTTGGCCAATAATATGTATGAATTTAAAAGACAAGTTTAATATAATAGATCATGATTTAATTAATAAAAATATTCTTGATACTAACACTAATTGGGACAATAGTGAAGAATTTTTTAGATATTCTGATAATATTTGGGATGATCCAAAAAAAGTATCTTTTGTTAGAGAAGGGGATTATGTAATAATTTATGAAGAAATAAATAGTTCTGGAGACATTAAAGGATCAACCGAATATTTATTTGAAGAGAATGTATATTTAGAAGAAGGTAGATATAATATTGAATGGGATTCATATTATGCAGAATATGAAAATGAAATAAGTTTAAGATTTGATGGAAATGAAGTAATAGATTCTTTTGCAGAAACTTTAGGAGCTGGATGGATAAAACAAATAGATATAATAGATATTAATTTAGCTGGATTTTATGATATAAAAGCTATTCAGCATATAAGTGCAGACAATGATTGGGGCGCAAGAAATCCAATTATTTATAGATCTTATGGTTATACTAAGTGGATTGGAGTTATGAGAGACACAGCTGAAAATTATTCTTATGACGATGATTCAGGCAAATATGGAAAGGATTATTTAAGCTTAATTAAAGTATATGGAAATGACAAATATAATCCATTAGAATATAGTTGGTGGTGGTTTTCTTTAATAAGTGAATTAGATAATGATGCAATAAATGTTAAAGTAGGAGCTCAATCATTAAAAATATTTTATCCTGTCTCATCAGATATTGATGAAGTTTCTTTTATAGAGGGAGACGATCTTGGTAAAGATATTTATTGGTCTATAAAAGATTCATTAAGTTTTTGGTGGCTTATAGAAGATGTAGATAAATTAGACATTACTTTTGGAGACATAACTTTTGGTATTATTAATAATGGTGATCCTATTTACTATAAATGGAATATTAGTAGCTTAGACTTAAATAGTGGCTGGAATAATATTAAATTAGGATTTGAAAATTATGATTCTATTTATCCAGTTGCTGAATCTTTTGGCACATATCCTTTTTTAGATAAAAAATCTGATTTTAGAACTAATGACAGGTATTTTGAGTCCATTAGATTAAGATATAGAGGGAAAGGATTTCCTTTTATTATGAACATAGATGATTTAAAAATAGAGCGTAATGCTTTTGAGGATAATGCTAAATTTGGTAAAGGCTTATGCTTGACAGGGCAAGATTATTTGGAAATTCCTATTTCTGGTATAGATTTAAGGAATGGGGCTATTGAGTTTTATTTAAAGACATATTATGATTCAAATGGAAAAGATATATTTAATGAAATGAATTCTAAAACTTTATTTACTATAGTTAATAATAATAATGATTTAATATCTCTTGGTATAAGATCCAATGGTTGGTTTGAAATATTTAGTGGCCATGTTAGAAAAAATTTGAATTTATTTTCTATAGATGAGAATGATTTACCTCTAGACGCTTTTATTAATATTAATCAAATTGTTTCTTTGGCTATTGTATGGAGTAATGATGGTAAGTTTTTAGACAATGGTGATACTTTAAGATTTTATATTAATGGAAAATTAATATGTGGAAATAAAGATACATGGGAAGTATCTGATACTAAATCCGCAATTATTAGGCTAGGAGGATTTAATACACAATTAGCTGGAAATCAGGATTTTTGGGGTGGAGGTATTTTTGATAATGTTAAAATATATAATTATTGTAAAACTGATTTTGATGTAAATAAAGAAGATATTGACAAAGATATTGTTTATACACCAAATGATTTTTTAGAAATTTCTAAAGATAATATTAATTTTTATAATATGAGATCTAGCAGCTTGCCACTAATATTTGAACAAGTTCCTTCTGGAGAAAGCAGAACAATTTATGTTAGATCTAATAAAAATGATAATTTTAAGCAAAGTAAAAAAACAGCTAGTTTAATAGTCGAATGGCTTACAACAGTATAAAAACTAAGGGGAACCTCAAATGAAATATAATTTAATACGAAATGGGTCATTAGAAGCTCTAACAGCCTCAGGAACAGGAAACGTATCATTATCCTGGAGTCAACTAGAAAGCTTAATAGATGGTAATACCACTAATTCTGGCGTTGTATTAACAGCTTCAGATGTTTTATATCTTGAAGCTGACCTGTCTAATAGGATAAAAGTAGATGGAATTTATTTATATGCTAGTGATCTAACCAAGCTGGCTAATGTAAATTTCTATTATAAAAATTCTGCCGGGGAAAGTTATGCACTTTGTACTAAAAATGTCGGCAGTTATTATTATGCTACTATTCCAGATCCTTCTGCTCCGCATTATATAGAAACTATTATTAGTGGAATAGATATTGAACTTTATGAATTTCAAATATTCAATGATGATATTATTGTAGCTTTCGGCGAAGCTGGATCATTGTATGCTAAATATTTAGAAAATACACCTATAGGCGAAACAGGTTCTCCAGAAGCTATCCCTATTTTTAATAACTCTACAGATCCTATGCCAGCAGATGCTTATTGTTGTATAGACTATACTGGAAATGATGGCGACAATTATATAGAAATTTCATCATCGGAGAATGGTACTTATTATGGAATTAATGACGGTGCTATTTTAGAAGATAATAAAGATAATTCCATTTATAAATGGGATATGGGAGAACATGATAATACTGTAGTTGAAAGTGATAATATTGTATTATATGATCCTACTATTTCTGGCGGGGTTTATATTTCTCCAATATTTAAACTTGATAATAAATATAGTGCTAGTTACTTTATAACTAATGTAACAACTGAAAGCGGCACTAATAGTGTTAGTTATAATGAAAATGTCTATAATGGGACTATTAGAATAAAAAGTAGTGATGGTGATCCTTTAGATATAGATGAAATTTTTTGGTTATATAGTTATGGTACTGATCATAAAATATTTAAAGGAATTACTTATAATGGAAATGCGGATGATGATTGGGTGACGTGGGTAGTAAGCGATAGACATGGTACGTATTTTACTGCTGTTGATAGAAGGACTGGTTATGTAGCTATTAGCGGATATTATGATTACATTCAGCATTATGGATATATAGTTATATATGATTATGATGGTAATAAATTATATGATCTTGAGGGTGGAGGATTAGGAGCTTCTGTAACTTACAGAATAAACACAAACATGGAATTTGATAAATATGGCGGTTTATGGGCATATAGTAGTACATATATGTATTTATATCATTTCAATAATAAACTAGATACCATACTTTATACAAAATACGATGGGTCAGCTTTTTTATATGACTTAGCAGTTGAAATGGATGGAGATGGTGTCTGGTATACAGATCAGCTAAATAATATAGTAATGCATTTGGAAACAGATGGTACAGTTTTACATCAGTTGCCTCTGAGTGAGCCACGAGCTATTTGTGGTACTTTAGATAATGGTTGCTGGGTTATAGATAATACAGACGAAAATGCTTATAGATATAGTTCAGGCGGCGTATTATTAAATACA
>Ga0307376_10002487_pt1 | contig 18058 bp, 23 predicted proteins | sample TR2MG_FD_202536 | JGI IMG/M metagenome (GOLD analysis project Ga0307376, IMG submission 202536) | Soil microbial communities from Risofladan, Vaasa, Finland - TR-2 | ecosystem: Environmental > Terrestrial > Soil > Coastal area > Acid sulfate soil | place: Finland: Risofladan, Vaasa | collected...
CGTTATTGATGGGGTGAAGAGTTCCCATGCATATGAGGGATACTGTAGTAATACTGCTGTCCTTCCGTTCGCTCAAATGTCTTGGGAACGCAAGGTCCCTGATAAATGTGTGTATAAGCTCGATAATGTTGGACTTAGAATGGTCTCCATTGATTTAGTTTCAGCGAATTTTCAGGTTTTTAAACTTTTTTGGCCTGAGTTAGTGAATCATAAAGACTCTTATGAGGGATTCATTTCTCAGTTTACGGATTTGGAATATTTTAAAAAGTCCAAGAAAATCCGTCAAGTTATTTTTGGGAACCTATGCCCGAAGAGGCAAGCGAGAATTTCAAAAGACGTAATGTTTGCCATGTGGCAACACTTTGAACAAAAGGAAATGCACCTTGAGATGAGGATGCTTTCTGCCGATGAAATTGTTTTCAGAGAAGTTGCCCACTTGGTTCAGCACCCACTTTTATGTATTGAAGCGAAACTTTCAGATATGGCTTTTGATAAAAAGAAGGTTGAGGCAAGAGTTCAAGAATTTACAATTGAACCTGTAAAAATGAGAACGTCTAGCGCTTATATTAAAAGGTATCCTGATGGTTCTTTCGACTTGAAGTGTTGCCCAGGTCCATATACCATTGAAGTTCTCAGACACATTTACGGACAGCCTTCGCACCCTTACGATAAAGTTTTTTACAACGATGGAAGACTATGTGAATATAAAGACTCACTTTTTTGATGAATGAAATAAACCAACATTTATTTTGGAAACTGATTTATTTCGTTTCCTCGGTGACATTTTGTGGCTTTTTTGTGTCTTTGCCTGCAAGCGTTGCAATTATTGCGATGATCCACTTGAATTGCCTAGCGCATTCAATGGCAAGGAGACGACTGGGTCATAATTGTCTTGGCGTGTACCACTTGCCACTGTTTGGGGCTACATCAGTTTTCAGAGGATTTGTGTTATACGAAAAAGAGAGGTTTTTAGTTGCCATAGCTGGTTCTATAGCTGGACTAACCTGTTCTTTGATTTTTTGTGCATATTGTGTTTTATTAAACGCTCCAGGACTTGGAGAAATAGCTAAAATTCTAATAATTTTGAACTTAATTAACTTATTGCCAATATCTATTATGGACGGATCACAAATTTGTAGGTCAATTGGATTTTCAAACAGCGCTTTTCTAGGTTATTTCCTACTATCTGTTGGAGTTTTGACGTCTTATCTCTTAACTATGCATAGTATTTTCTTTTTATTCTTCTTAGTAGTTTGCATTTGGGATTACAGGGTTCTACTTTTTCACCGAGAAGACACAAGACGAATGTCTAAAAAGGAGCAATTTATAGCAACGGCTACATATTCTGCGATTATTGCTATCCTTATTACCCTATATTCTTTTGTTAACGAATTTCAAGGCTCTGGGGCTATGGACCCGTTCATGGTTGTCTAGAGTCAACTAAAACTTAATTACATAAAAATCCTGACCGAAAGTAGTTTGATACGGCAGGCAGTTAGACCGCTCCATTGGATGTAAAAACTCTGATGGACCCGATGAGGCATATCCTCGCAGGGATGGAGAAAGCGGCACTGCAAAAACAAGACGATGAATAGTTGAAAAACGCTATGACCGTTAGACTTGTCTCATTTGCAGTCTCAGGATTAAGTTAATTAAACCTTAGAGCCATTTGGAACGATAAGATGCATGGTAACATGTATCTGACGGAGGATAGCCCAATTGTCGCTTACCGCTAACCGTATCGACGCAATCTACAGCATGGGCTAAACCTGTATACAAACATCCTAGAGCTTTAAATCGCAATTAAAGAACTATGGCACAGTACCTCCCTTATTTGCTTAAGGGGAGTACTGTGCCAAGACAAACCTGATCTTTACTCGCTATTAAAGAGCACTTAAGAGCACTTATAAATAATTTATAGGTTTTTAGGGAAACAAAAAAATCCGATGTAGACTCATTGTATAATGAAATTATAGAGTGTTAATTAATTGAGTTTTTAATGAATGATCTAACTGAACAGCCCGTTGAAGTTATAGAAGAAGCTGTTAATGAGCTAGAACTTTTACCAGAACAACGTTTAGTTGTAATGGGAATTTTTGAATGGGTAAAGAGAATGACTGAAAAATTTGGTCCCACCGTTCACTCCAAGTCAGGAGAACGATTTGATTGGGGGCAAGCTTTATGTCGAGAACAATTTGGAATTAATTGGATGCAAGACATGCAAACGATGAATATCTATATGCCCACTAAAAAAGATCTAGATAGAGCCATTGAATGGGAAAACGGTGATGTTCCTGAATGGATCGAAATAGCTTGAATTTTCTTTTTCTTACGATATAATGACTATGGAAAGTAAAAACATGCGATTTACGAAGGTTTATGAGTTCATGAAAACCAAAGAGGAAATTCAGAAACATTTAGATGAGTGCAGAGAGTTTGATAATTTTAAAACTTATGATATGCCCACTAATAACCGCTTTTATATAGAGTGTCCCTGCGGGAAAAATTGGACAATTCCTAGAGAAGATCTTCACAGTTATCCTGATTTCAAAAGATTTATTGAATCTGCGAACATGTTCTCACACACTATTCGTGAAAAAGCTATTCTAAACACGACTCCTATTGAAGATGTTATTGACCCCCTTTTAGGACACTGCTTAGATATCTCTTACTTGGAGGATTCTTAATGGATAAAAATACTAACAATGATTTAGCTGATGCAATGCGAGCGAACAATCTTCTTGACGCCACTAAAAGAATAGATAAAAAGAAAACGCCTGAGGTTCACGTCGGACATGACGAGTTTAAGGCGATGAGAAAACAAAAATATAAGGAGAAAAAAGAGATTCTTGACACTTCTTATGTAATCCAGAATAAGCGAACTGGTCAAATTGTTGAAATCAAAGCTTTATCTTCTATTATGGCAGCTAAAACCGTAGGTTGGAGGCCCAGGCACACTAAAGTGCTTCAGATTAACGGACCTTCTGATGAAGAACTAGAGGAGTAGTATCTGTTTAATTAGAATGAAGTTCTGTTGAACAACGAATTAAAAGGTGACTTTATGGGACGGAAAGGAACAACATTTTGGGACGTTATAAAAGAGCTTTTGTCTTTTCTATGGACGAAAAAGAAAGAGGAAAAAGAAGAGCAAAAGCAGGCAGCACAAGAAATTAAGGAAGACCTGAAAGAAGGTTACCAAAAAATCGATGAAAAAAAAGAAGAACTTAAAGAGAAGGAGGAACTAGACGATGTACAGGATGATCTTAATAGCATGTTTTAGTTTGTTTTTACTCACTGCCACAACTGGCTGTCAGCACACAGATGTAGTTGCAAAAGCTTGGGAGCTTCCAGCAGAACCTGAACTTGTACAACCAGTTTTTGAAAGAGAAGGTGAGAGATTGTACCTTGATAAAGAGAACGCAGTTCTTTTAAGGAACAATATTGTAGAACTTAAAGCTTATCAGGAGAAATTAGAGTTTTTGATAGGCGAAATGTTAGATTATTACGCAAAATAAAGGAGATTAGCCAATTTTGAAGACAACAAACCCATTTTTGGTGGTTGATAACAAAGCTTTAACTGTTTTGGATCTCGTTGACGAGAATAATGAGTATCATAAAGAAATTCAAATTTCAGAAGCACTTAGAAAAGCGAATGAAGTTAGTTTAGACCTTGTTTGCTTCGCGGAAGCTGGGAGGGAGAACAATGCACTATGCAAACTTTTGGATTTTGGACAATGGAGATATCAAAACGAGAAAAAAAGAAAGAAAAACAACAAATCCCAAAAACGTGAGGTCAAAGAAATTCGATTTTCTCCAAAAATACTTGACCATGACATTGAGCATAAAATAAAGCATGCAAAAGAGTTCATTGAGAATGGGCATGAGTTGAGCTTCACGATGAGGCTCAAAGGAAGAGTACGCAGAGATATGGCGAGATCCAGAATGGACGACATCATCGCAAAATGTGAAAATTTTGCTTCTGTTACCAATAGAAAAAACGAGTCTAATTTTATTTCGGTAAGATTAGCAAAAAAGAAGGAGTAGAAGAATGAGAAGAACAGCGTTTATCGCTACAATTATGGCAGCTTTGGTGCTTCCATTGGCAAGTTGTAATCTTACGCCTAGTCAGGCGAAGGTTGTCGCACAGAATGCAGGACTTGGATCAGCAGTCACTTGGATTGCTTATGATAATCCTGAGCCTGAAGAAATTGCCCTCGTAAAGAGCATTTTGGGAGTAATTAAGGGTATAACTGCCGATACTTCTGAAGGAGCTACCTATACTCAAGTACTTTTTCCAGTTGTGGAAGATTATCTTGAGGAAGCAATCGCGAACGGGGATATTAAAGCAAATGAGAAACCATTGGCTTTGGCTGGATCTCTAGCACTACTAAATGGTATTGATTTGCTTTTCGCAACCAATCCAGAATGGGGTGAAAATCATAAGCAGGCTCGCGAAATTGTTGATGCTTTCCTTTTGGGAGCAGAGACTGGGCTGAGTTTGGCTGACGACGATCCTCGTATGGTTAATGCTAGACAGTCTAATGCTAAGAGAGCTAGAGCTTTTAAAAAGTAATGGCTGTTGAAAAGAAATACATTTGTGATTCTTGTGGTTCCCACGTCACCCCTGAAAACGGGGTGATTGGGGACAAAGAATTTACAGTGGAGAAAAGTTCAGTGTATAAAGGTGACAAGGTCAGCGTGATGGTTTCTTTAGAAGATTCACAGGGTGATGATCCAGTTGTTTGTGCGACTTGTCTAAAAACGCTATTTGAAGAATGGCTAACAACAGGAAAGAATTATATACATGGGACAAACGATGCTATTAAAAACTAGTTTTTTTTGGTCGAATGTTTCTTTTGTGGAACTATCTGCTGTTACTCTGTATTTTTTTCTTAGCTAAAAAATCTACTACTTTTATCTTATCTACTGGTAATTCATTACCTATCCCAGCGTCTATATACGGAACGTACTTATTCCAATTAAGATTGAATATCGTTTGTCCATTCAAGATCCCCTCAACTATCCTATGATGTCCATCCACAATAAATACTGCCCTTTTCATTTCTAGAGATTTTTGAACAGTTGGTGTTTGACCTTTACTTCTAGAGGGGCGATCATTCAGAATATTATCATAAACTTCTTCTAGGTAGTATTCCATAGACCAGATATCAGTGCTTTTAACTGTGATATCATCTCCGATTTTTTGAGATATGCGATAAATTTTCATGATGTAGTTTTTCAAAAAGTTTGTTACTTGTTCCTTTTTGAAGGTATTTTTTGGTTTTTTCTTAATGGCGACTTGAAAAGACAATTATATACCTTATACTAATAGTAACATTTAACAATAATAGTTAAAAAAGATTTTTATTATGAACAACAACATTACAATTGAACAGCCCGAACAAGAACCGCCAGCCTTCGGTTGGAGGACGGTTGAATAGTAGTTAGTTCATAACTCAATTTCACTGCCCTTTAGCCGCAAGCTAAGGGGCTTTTTTGTGCCCTTTAGCTTTTGTAGCTGGAGGGCTTTTTTATGTAAATATGTCCCCATCGATTAACTGGACAAGTCACTGGCCTTTCAAGCCAGAGTTGAGAGTTCGAGGCTCTCTGGGGATACAAAATTTTGATCTTTGAAAATAGAATAATTATAATATCTACCTGTAGGCTAGTCTGGCTAAGTCGTTGCGTTTGGGGCGCAAAAATCGAAGGTTCGAATCCTTCCAGGTAGACAAGAGGGCCGAAGGTGTCAGTATGGACCCTGACTGTAGATCGTGGAAGATCCGCATAGTTTAATACCATAGAACGTCGGCCATTATTTCATCAGTAAGCTCAGGACGTAGTGTAATGGTAGCACAGTATAAAAACGGAACTTGACAATAAGGTTCTTTTCAGCAATCATAAATTTTGCATTACGAGCAACTAGAGGAGGTTCGAATCCTTCCGTCCTGACCAGCAGTCTTAATGTCCCAGAGCGTGGGGACACCTCTACTTCGGTAGAGGCGACTGACGGCTTAAATTCCCGAAAGGGAATAAACACAACTAAAAACAAAGGAAACTAAACAAAAAATCACAGAGTGGTATTGAAATTTTCCCGAAAGGGAATAACTAAAGATGTCCCCGTCTTCTATATGGCTAGGATAGTGGCCTTTCAAGCCGCCGAACTGGGTTCGATTCCCATACGGGATACCAACGCGAGTAATTCAGGTATGAAATCCTGAGGTCCCTCATATTGCATGATACTTAGTATAACACTCATAGTACACTCGCTTCAATAAAAACTGATTGATTCAGTTGAGGGATTAAGCTCAAAATACTAATTTGAACGGCTTTTTGTCGAACCAGCCCTTGATTTTCGCCTAATCTCCCCTATAATACCATAATCCCCAGACATTTAATTATATTTAATAATATACGTGAAGAGAAAGAAGAAAATGAAGAATAGATATTTACAAACTATTGTATCAGCTTGTGCTTGGTGCAGTAAAACCATTGGCGTAGAGAACTACGAAAGAGAATCGGGTGGAGATGAGCACCTTATCCTTTTATCCCATGGTATATGTTTAAAATGTAATGACAATATCCTTCTAGGAGATGAAAAGTCAGAAGATGAATCTGAAGATGAATCTGAAGATGACTTAGTTTTCGCCTAGCTCTTGACTTATACCGTAACGCCCTTATATTATTCGCTATAGTATGAGGGCTTTTTTAATTTTTAATTAAGGAAAAATGATGGACAGTATTATTGAACAGTTAAAGTCCGAACTTTTGAAAATTTCAAAGGAAAAAGGATCGCTTCATGTCGCTGTAGTTATGCACCCTGTTCCTGACCCTGATTGTATTGGTTCAGCATATGGGATGAAAAGGATCATTAAAGAGTGGTTCCCTGATGCAAAATGTAGTCTAATTTACTCTGGTGAGATTTCTCATCCTCAAAACACAACGATGATGAATGTTCTTAATCTTCAATTAATTAATGTTGAAGAGATTGATCAATTGAAACAGCCTGAAGGCGCGAAAGAGTTCGCAGACGCATATATCTGCGTTGACTGTGTTCCAGAGAGGAGTTCGGTTCCATCGGCAGAGTATCTTTTTGTTGTTGATCACCATAAGGGCGATACTGAGAACGCTAAGATTAAAGATATCCGTTTCGTTGGATCTTGCTCGACTCTTGTTTGGGATTATATGAACCAAATCGGTATTGAGCTAGATAAAACGGTTGAAGAGGACTCGAATGTCGCAACTTCATTAATCGTTGGAATAAAGACCGATACTGCGGATTTAGTCACAGATATCGTTAGTGATTTGGACTTCGAAGCTTTCAGGAGCCTCATTGGTCCAATGGATCAGAGAAGTCTTGCAAAGATTATCAATTATCCAATCCCCCCATACTATTTTGAGCTAAAAAAGCGACTTGACGAAGAGAATCACATATATTCTGGACACGGCATTTTTATTGGAGGCATTGGGTACATATCTGCCGCCAAAAGGGATGCGCTACCGAGTATCGCTGAAGAGAGGGCTAGGATGGAAGGTATAGATACATCTTTTATCTTGGCTATCGTTGGTGGCAATTTGGAAGTTAGTGTAAGAAGCAGTGGCTTAGCCATCGATGTTGATAAAATTATCAAAAAAATCTTTGGAAAGAATAATGGTGGTGGAAAAATGGGGGCAGGGGCTGCAAAAATCCCTATGGGTTCATTCTCAGTTGAAGGCGAGGACAGCGAGACTCAAGGTGAAGCTTGGGAATTCGCTCGTAAACTATGGTTCGCAAGGATTCTTAAAGAAATGGCAGACCATAGGTAGGATTTTCTTCCAACCTCAATGTATAATGGTATAAAGTCTTTATAAAGAGGTAAAATTATGGAAGAGTATGATGAGGCGTATGGAGAGTACACTTACGAAGACGTAGGACTCTCAGAGGAAGAAGTTCAAATACACTTGGCTGCTTATCGAAGCAGAAGAATTAGAGAGAATTCGATTGGTCCCTTAACGTCATTTGTTTTTCACATGATTCTTTTGATATCCTTAAGCTTGTTTGTGACTGCTCAGCCAGCAGAATATGTCGATGCGATTGAAGTGTCAATTGAGGAGATTGAGATCAAAGAGGTTACTGAGAAGATAATTGAAGAGGTAAAAGAAGTAGCAGAGGAAGTCACTGAAGAAGCTCCTGAGATGGAGGTTCCAGATGTTGTTACGGAAACTGTGAGTGATTCTGCAATTGAAGATGCTTCTGATGATGCTCCAGAAAGCGAAGACGAAATGGATATGGAAGACGTTCTTGATGTTATTCCGCATAATACTCCATTAAAAATGTCAGGACTTTATGGTGGCAGAACCCCTAAAGGTAGGGCAGGAGCGCTTAAGAAATATGGTGCGACTAATGCTGGACAAACATCTGTACTAAATGCCTTGCGTTGGTTAGCTAAAGTACAAAGGGATAACGGTTCTTGGGAAGATAATCCAGCACATAGCGGTTTGGCCTTACTTTGCTTTTTAGCTCACGGGGAAACTCCACTCTCAGAAGAATTTGGCTTGACCGTTCAAAAGTCAATGCAATGGCTATCTAGTTCTATTCAAGAAGGTAAACCTTGTGCGACAGATGGACATCAATATGGACATGCAATTGCGACATATGCAATTGCTGAAGCATATGGAATGACGCAGATCCCTTTTCTTCAGACATCAATGGAATATGGCCTAGATACAATCATAAAAGGGCAACAGCCTGGAGGTGGATTCGATTATAACTACAAGAAGGGTCCACGATGGGACTTATCATATGCAGGATGGAATTTTCAAGCACTAAAGGCAGGCTTAGTCGCAGGTTCAGCTAATGAAGATCTTCCTAAAGCAATTGAAAAGGGTATAGTGTTTATTAAACGATCTACTTATAAGAATGGTAAATTTGGTTATAGTTCTCCAGGGTCTGGAAAAAACATGACAGGAGTAGGTACACTATGTTTACAACTTCTTGGGGAGAAGCGTTCCGATGAAGTTAAGGGCGGTCTTGAAACGATTAATGATGAACGATATAAACTTTGGGACGATGTAGCTAAAGATTGGGAGAATATCGCTAATCCTCTTTATGGTTTTTATTATGATACTCAGGCGGTTTTTCATCAACAGGGGGCTGATTGGAACAGGTGGAACAAAACTTTTCAAAAGATTTTAGTTGATGGCCAACATCGCGAAGGTTACTGGACAACAAAAGAGGTGTCTCATGGTCTCGGTGGAGCCTCTTTGCAAGGAAAGATTCTATCGACAACACTATGTCTTCTTCAACTTGAAGTATTTTATCGATATCTTCCAACATTTAAGATGCCAAAGGAAAACGTAGCAAATGTTGGCGCAGGTATCGGAGAAGCAGATGATTCTAATTTGATTATTGAATAACAACGGTTTTATAATGGAGAAATGCAATGTTGAAAACAAATGAAAGAGTTAAAGGGGAAGTATTGTGATCGGCTCGGTTTGTGGGGACATAATTGGCAGTCGCTTTGAAGGTGAAGCTAGACACCCAAAGACACGGAATTTTTTACTTTTTGATAAGAAGTCCAGATTTACAGATGACACTGTTTTAACCTGTGCAGTTGCAGATGTTTTAATGAATGATTTGTGTTATGGCGAAACGATAAGGGATTATTATCTTGAATATCCAGATAGAGGGTATGGAGGTTCGTTTAAAAAGTGGGCGCTAAGCGACCAGACTTCTGGTTATAATAGTTGGGGGAATGGATCTGCTATGAGGGTAAGTCCTATAGCTTTCTACTGCAACTCTGTCGATGAAGTTATGGAAGAAGCTAAGAAAAGCGCAGAAGTAACTCATAATCATGAAGAGGGCGTTAAAGGCGCTCAAGCCATTGCTTTGGCGACTTATCTCGCTTGGCATGGGAAGGGCAAACAAGAGATCAAAGAGGCTATAGAGGCGCTAGGATACCAAACAGACATCATTCTGACCTCTGAGCATCTTGGATTTGATTGTAGCTGCAAAGAAACAGTCCCCCAGGCGATTTATGCGTTTCTCTACTCTGAAGATTTTGAAAGTGCGATAAGAGATGCGATAATGATGGGAGGAGATAGTGATACTATTGCTGCAATGTCTGGCTCAATAGCTCATGCTTATTACAAGGATATCCCTAAAGAGTTTGTGAAGGAGTGTTTTAAGAGGATGCCTGATGAACTTATAGGCATAGTTTGCAAATTTATGATTCATTATGTAGACAAGGATTTCTTACTCGAGAATGTCCCTGTTTTGGAGGAAGATGAAGGCGGTAGTGATATATAATGATTTTGACAGAGATTATTACAAAAGCGTAGTTGCTGTTGCAGGGTTGTTAACTAAGCAAGCCACTCACCTAAATGGAATGGTCAGAAATGAGTGGTGTCGTAAAGACCTGGAAAAAGGGAGAGACAGGTCGATTCAGCGGGATATCAATAATTTTCTAGACAGGTTCCTCAAAGATACTAGTGAGGATTACTTAATTAAAGAGCTAGAGCCGACTCAGATTACAAAAGCTATGGGATACCTCGTATTCATTAAGAAAGAGTATAAGAGACGTCTTGACGAGAAAACTCCAATTGATATAATCAAGGTGTAAAAAATGGCGAATGTGGGAATGATTAGATTTTTTAAGCCTGAGGGACTAAGTAAAGAAAGACATAGCCTAATGAGGAGTTTTATTGACACTTTTGAGGGACGTTTCGCTTTAAAGAAGTCTCTGGATGAGCCAATGAGACGGAATAAGGAATATGGTCTAATTGACAAATATAAAAGTTTGAAAAATCTTAGTGATGAGATTTCTTTGCATATTGGTAATGACGATTATAATTGGGAAGATTTCATCGAAAGGGCAACTTTAGTAAGAGTTGGAGAAGAATCCGTGATTGTTGGAATTTTTTCTTTTGGACGACTTGAAAACTCTTAAAAACATCTTATACTAGGTAGATAACAAAGGCAATTTTATTATGATCAATTTGAACAACAGCTTTTTTCGATTTTTTAGCTTCCTTCGCTTGGCGAGGTGGTAATCGGATTTTTGTTGTCTAATTTTTAGATCTGATTTTTACCCTGGCAAGTATGTCAGGGTTTTTTTGTGCCCTGACCTCTTTATTGAAGTCAGGGTTTTTATTTGGAGGTCAAGCTAACCTAGTGGAAGCGTCTAGTTGAAGCCTAGAAGGGTTCGGAGCGTAACCGAAGATCTCCACCAAATATGATTAATTTAAAGTACATGGTAGTCCCGTCTGAACTGGAACGGCTTGGATATGTTGAGAAACCTGTTATAATAAGAGTAACGATGCATTAGGAGAGGGTAGAATAATGAATGCGAGAGAATTAAGGGGAAGGACGGCAATAGGAAAAATAAATAAAATAGTGGAGCAAGCAATCAAAGATGTGTCCAACACGCGTGACAAAGAGAGCCTTGAAGATGTTAGGGCAGTATATCTTGGGAGATATGGCCAAATTGATGATATACTGTCTGAACTAATACATGTGGAAACTTGCGCTAGAAGAGAAGTCGGATTTCACATAAACAAGGCCAAGAATAGAATCGCGCATGAGATTGCGCAAAAAGAAAATGATTATCTCTAATGATTAAACGATACATTAATCACCTGAAGAAGGTTTGGTCTCAGCCCTCTAAAGGATTCGGAGACACATTCGCCAAGATAACAAAGAGTTTTGGGATTAAGCCTTGTGATGCTTGCGAAGAACGCAGAAAAACATGGAATGAAAAGTTGGCTTATGCCAAGGAACAACGAGAAAAAGATGAACATCCAGATATTTAGTGCTGAAAACGCTGCGAAAGAGTTAAAGCAACATTCCAAAAAATGGCATGTCGTCTCCTTAAGAGATGTACACTACGCCACTGGTCACCATCCTTTAAATGGGCTTGAGGATTGCACAAAAGATATTATAGTATCAGGCATGGATGACATTACTTGGTCAACGAATCCCAGTTTGGGATATACCCCTCCAACAAAAGAAAAAGTGGAAGAAATCGTCAATTGGGTTGAAGAAAGACAACCTAAAAATTTGATGGTACATTGTTGGGCTGGAGTGTCAAGAAGTTCAGCAACAGCCTTTATTCTTTCTTGCAAATTTAATAGCCCAGAAGATGCTTTTAACCTTCTTGATCCAAAGAAGCATATGCCAAACTTAATGATCATGGATTATGGATTGGACTTAATCAATGATACTGAGGCAGTTAAGTGGTATCGTAAGTTTATTCAGTTGCAGTCTCCTTAAATTCGAAAGGTTTAAGTAGATATTTCTTAGAACTAATGAGCGTGAATTCTAATTGTATGGAAGCGTGAATGCGTAATTGGAAAATTGAGAAATTGCTGGCTGGGAAGACTATTATCAGTAGAGAACCAGGCAATAGTATGACTCCACTAATAAAAAGCAAGCAGCCCGTAAGACTTGCACCCACAACATGGCAGGAAACCGAAAAAGGCGACATGGTTTACTGCAAGGTTCAAGGGAACCTATATACCCACCTAGTTAAAGCCAAAAGCGAAAAGAAAGGTTGTTTAATTGGGAACAACCATGGCCGTATTAACGGTTGGACCAAGAATGTTTATGGCAAAGTCACTAAGGTTTACTCATCAATGGATGAAGTTAAACAAGAGGAGACTAGTGCCAAAAAGGATTAACCCATAACCAAAAGAAAAGGAGGAATAATGAAGAATTTCATTATAGATACCAACGTTCTATTGCAGGACCCAGAAGCGATTTTTAGTTTTGGAGATAACACTGTCATAATTCCTATAGGAGTTATAGAAGAGTTAGATAACAAAAAGAAAGAGATGAACGATCTAGGGATGAACTCTAGACATGTTTCTAGAAAGCTTGACGAGTTTAGAAAAAGGGGAGATTTAAGGGAAGGAGTAGCGATTAGCGAGCACAATCCAGATGGGGGAAAGATAAGGATTATTTATAACGGTAACTTGGGCACTTATCGAAAAGAAAATGACGTTGACTTTCATGTGTTACATGTTGCTGAGAAGATAAAAAAAGAAGAGCCAGAAAACGAATGCATCGTAGTTAGTAGAGATATTAATGTTCGATTAAAGGCCAATGCTCTTGGTTTGGATTCTGATGATTATGTTGGGAATAAGATCTGCGAGAGTGTATTATTAGATGAGGGATTTAAGGAGGTTTCGGTTGAACGATCAATTTTTGCGGCTCTTATGTTGAAATTAGAATGCGACATAGATCTTGTTTTTGATGATGACAACACTCCGTTCCCGAATTGTTATCTTTTCGTCAAGGGGCCTGATAGTGATCAAGAGTTATTGGCAAAGGTTAGTATATGCAGAAAAAGGGTTGAGGTTTTGCCATCCACTCCAGAGTCCATAAAAATAAGATCAAAGAACAAGGAGCAAGCATTTGCTTTAGATGCTCTTTTAGACCCTGACATTGATCTAGTTTGTTTGGTTGGCAAAGCGGGCTCTGGCAAGACCTTGCTTGCGGTTGCGGCTGGGGTTCATCAAGTTGTGGATAGAAGTTATTTTGACAAAATGCTCATAAGTAGACCTATAATGCCAATGGGTAGGGACATTGGTTTTTTGCCTGGCGATATCGAAGACAAGCTCGATCCTTGGATGAAACCGATTTACGACTCCTTAGAGGTAATTGAAAAACTAAGTAGTTCAACAAATAATAAATCCCAGAAGAACAAGGTTTTAGATGGGAAAAAGATTGCTCAAGAGAGTGGAAAGATATTTATTGAATCTTTGACTCATATTCGGGGAAGGAGTATTCACAGGCAATTCATAATAATTGATGAGGCTCAAAATTTATCGCCACTTGAAGTAAAAACGATTATTACTAGAGCTGGCGAAGGAACGAAGATTGTTCTAACAGGGGATGTAGGACAAATTGACAATCCTTATGTAGATTCTAAGTCTAATGGACTCTCAGTTGTTCTTGAGGCATTTAGGGACTCTGGTGTTGCGGCTCACATAATTCTTAGTGAGGGTGTTAGATCGAGATTGTCTGAAGAAGCAGCCAATAGGTTGTGACGATAACAACCAGGAGGTTGTGAAGATAATTTTTTAGAAATAAGAAAGGAAGAACAAAAAAACTTATAGAATAAGGAAAACAAATAAATCTTAAAAAAGGTTTTAGGAGAATATAAAAATGGCTAATGAAGGTAGATTAATTAGATTAACATCAAGTGATATAGCTAGTACTGCGGCCCTTGGTGTGAACTTGACAAATGCAGAAATAGCCGCTAAGCTAGAGGCTGGAGAAGCGAACTTTGCGTCTAAAAGTGGAGTTTCCCCAAGAGCGGTTTGTGCAGACTATAGCGGGAATTTGTACGTTTGTGACCGTCTCTCTCATGCAATTTATAAAATTGATGAAGGTGGACAAATTTCGACTTATGCGGGTGAACCTGGTACATCAGGTGATAATGGAACTCTTACGAACGTTGCGGCACTTGATGCTCGTTTTACGAATCCAAGAGGAATTGCATGCGATAAGAGCGGAAACATTTATGTTGCTGATACAGGAAATAATCAGATTCGTGTTATTAGAGATGGATTTGTAAGTCACGTTGCGGGTGATGGTGGTGGAGTATCTGGAGCATCTGATGGTGTTGGCGGAGCCGCATCGTTTGATGGCCCATTTGATTTGGATGTTGATCCAAGTGGAGTTGTCTGGGTTGCTGACACAGGGAACAACATGATCCGTAGAATTATTGACGGTACAGTTTATACTTTCGCTGGTTCACAAGTTGCAGGAGACAAAGAAAATGTTGCTGTAACCGCAGAAGAGATCTTTGATGCACCACAGGCAATTTCGGTTGACCAAAACGGAGACCTTTTTGTTTGTGATACAGGAAATAGAAAGATTAAGAAGGTTACTCAGACTGGTCATGTTTATTTGCATAGCGGATCTGGCTCTTTGGGAAGAAGCCTTGGTACGACAGCATTTAACTGCGAGTACGATACTTTGGTCAGAAGTGATATTGACGCATCTGGAAACTTATACGTTGTGGATTCCGATGTTGATGGAAGTGCTGGTTCAAGACTTTTGAGAATAAGTTCAAATGGCATTCCATCAGTAATTAATGACTTTAATGGTACAACTGTTGACGGCTCTGTCGTCGGAGTTGCTGTAAGCCCAGCAGGTAAGTTCTTCGTTATTAGCTTTGAGTAAATAACGAAAAGACTCTTGACAAAATTTAAAACTCTGCTATACTTATCTAAGTATAATGTAGCAGAGTTTTTTATTTTTTACGGAGCAAACAAATGGAAATTACCTCAAGAAGATTCCTTGATACCCCAACAGGATCAGTTCATGCCGCGACTATCGAATTTTTCAATGATCATCCAGTATTTGCTTGGTTTGGTGGATCTAGGGAAGGGGCAGGGGACGTCTGCATCTATCTTCATAACCTAAATGGTGATGGGGGTAATATTCTTGTTGGAAATGAAGACAATATGCCAAGATGGAACCCAATATTGTTTGCTCACAACGATAGACTTTTTATGTTCGAGAAATCTGGAACGTTTTGTGACAGATGGCAAACTCACCTGCATGATGTAACAGATTGGGACGAGAACACTGACGAAAAGCATGTTAGGCAGAATGAGCAAATCATTCCTGCTGGATTAAACGGACCAGTAAAGACACGACCAGTTTTTCGTGATGGAATTGTTTATTGTGGTTCTGCTGTCGAAACTCATTATGATTGGACTAGTTATATAGAAGAATATAGTATCTGTCCAGATAGAGTGTGGGAGTATGAAGGTAGAAGTAATCCTATAACTGTTCCAGAGAAAGATGTTTTTATAAATCCTCACAATGGTAGACCTCAACGAACTGTTGGGATTATTCAGCCTGCAATTTGGGAGGATGAAAAAGGTGACTTACACGCATTTTTTAGATCTTCTAGGGGAATGGGTTCAGTTTATTACTCAAAAGAATCAAGAGGCGACACTATCACAAAAAGATGGACTACCCTAGTTCCTACAAATCTTCCTAACCCAAATAGCGGAGTAGATGTTGCTACATACGAAGGGAGACTATTTTTGGTGAGCAATCCTGATTCAACTATCAGACAACCATTGGTTGTCCAAGAAATCGAAAAAATCTCTGATACAGAATGGAAAGTAATTAATGAAGTTGTTGTCAGATCTTCAATTGAAGAAGAAGACAGACCAAAAATCGTTGCAGGCCGAAGAGCGGGTTGTATTTCTGAAGAATTGAGCTATCCTTATATGATAGAAAGGGACGGCATACTTCATCTCGTTTATACTTATGGTCGTAGTCTCATTGAGTATTGTACAATTAACATTGACTAGGTCAGGAAATCGTATCGAATATGCTGCGACTTCTGTTTAAACCCCCAAATTTGGACTGAAAATGGAAATACCTTGCGTTGTGGAACGTGTCACCTTCCGTCGTGACAAATTCGCTATTTTGGCTTGCAATTTAGACCCTTATAGCTATAAATATGACGTCAGCTTAGACAAAGTAGTTAAGCCGTATATCGACAAAAAGTGGAAATCATTCACTGTTGTCGTAAGCACTCTTGAGGAAGATGAAAGTCCAGAAGGGCACAGTTATGTCTTCGTTGGAGAGTTCGTTCAAGATACAAAACGTGGGAATCAGTACAAGGCGTCAGGCTATTACCAAGATCTTCCTACGAACTATAAGGCTATGAAAAATTTCTTGATGAAGCTACCGAATATTAAAGATTCGAGAGCCACTGAGATATTAAGAAAGTTCAAAGTTGAAGAAGTGATTGAACTCCTCGACAATTCCCCAAAAAAACTTTTGGAAATTAACGGGATTACCGAGGCGAGACTTGAAGTTATTGTTGATGATTGGAAGAAGAGGTCTCATAAAAGAGAGCTTTATAAATGGTTTATGGAGTGCAATATCCCTATAAAACTCGCTGATAGAGCGTATGAGATTTGGAAAAACGATACCCAAAAGAAGCTCATGGAAAATCCATATCTCCTTACCGCATTGCGTGGAATCGGGTTTTTGAAGGCTGATGTCATTGCTCATAGGATTAATAAGAGCGTTAATGACAAATTTAGAGTTACTGCCTGTTTAGAATATTGCATAAAAGAAGACTCAAGTTCTAATGGGAACCTTTGCACTCCATATACAACTATAAAGCAAATTGTTATTAAGACTTTAGCTGAATGTGATCAAGCGTTGAGGCAACCAGTCAATCAGAAATATGGCGAAATGATTCCACATATCATAAAAGACCCTCTCGGTCCTTTTACTGCGGTAAAGGACACAAAAGAGGGCGTTGCTTTCGTTTATTTAACAAATATTTGGGAAAGAGAGCAATATATTGGCGAAATCCTTCATGGTAGAACGCTTAAGCCATCAAAATTTGATTGTACGGACAAAGATATTGAAGAAGCAGAGAAAAATATTTCGTTTTTCTTGGGAAGAGAGATTAAACTTGACGAAACTCAGAAAGAAGCCATAAAAAGTGTGTTTTCTAATAGAATCTCTGTTATAACTGGTGGTGGGGGTACTGGTAAATCAACAATTTGTCGATGTATCTACTTTTTGGCTAGAAAAAAGAAGTTGGCGATGAGCATGATGTCTCCAACGGGAAAAGCGGCCAAAGTTCTTTCTGAAAGAACGGGGGGAACGGCAACGACTATTCATAGAGGTCTTGAAATCTCTCCTGAAGACCTCTTGCCAAGGATTATGATAACTCAAGAGATACTTCTCGTTGATGAAATAAGTATGGCTGGGGTTGACACTATGTACGCCCTTATGGTGGCGGTAGAAAATAACCCTAGAACCAATATCGTTTTCGTTGGTGACAAAAATCAGTTACCTTCTGTTTCTCCAGGGAATTTTTTATCTGATATCATTGATTCAGGATGCTCTAATGTAGTAACTCTAGATCGAATTCACAGACAGGATGATAACAGCTATATAAGCCTTATTGCTAATGATATCTCAAAAGGGATTGTGACAATGATCCCAGAAGAGGCTACTGACATTACTTGGAGCGATATTAGCAATCATACAATAGAAAAAGAGATCTGTGATTTTATCGAGGATTAT
>Ga0307376_10002488_pt1 | contig 18055 bp, 16 predicted proteins | sample TR2MG_FD_202536 | JGI IMG/M metagenome (GOLD analysis project Ga0307376, IMG submission 202536) | Soil microbial communities from Risofladan, Vaasa, Finland - TR-2 | ecosystem: Environmental > Terrestrial > Soil > Coastal area > Acid sulfate soil | place: Finland: Risofladan, Vaasa | collected...
GCCCAACCGTAGCGTAGGTTCCCGCAACCTCGTCCCCGTGCCACACCTGGAGCGAACCTGAAGCCCCTGCCGCGCCGCCTCCGAAACCGCTGCCGCCCTTGCCGCAGACGATTTTGTACACGCCTGCTGCGCCGCCCGCGTTGACGCCTGCCGTCGCGTCCCCGCCGTCACCTGTGCGCCACTCCCTCGACGCCCCGGCGAAACCCGCCCCGCCTGCGTTGTCCTTCCCGCTCTGGAACCGCTCGTATGTCGAGACCGCCGCGCCGGTCGCGTGCTTGTATTCCGAAGGAACCGAATTCCCGAACTTCGACACGATGATCCCGCCGAGCCGCTTTTCCGCGACGTTCACCTGGACCCACCCACTTCCGTTCCAGTAATACTCCGAGTGGGTGTCAACGGTGAGATACGTCTCTTTCTCGACGCCAGTTCCAGGAAGGCTCGCATAGGTCGTGACGTCGTTGAAGTTTCCCATCTTCGCGACGTTCGTCGTGTCGCCGTCGTCGCGCTTCCTGTACCAGACGCCGTTCGCGTCGATGATCGACGTGCCCTTCGGGCAATCAGTCGACACGGTTTTCGGGTCGTGGTCGACGAGGAGAACTCTGACGTCGGTTCCCAGGTCTTTGCAACTGATGACGGACATGCTTCACCTACGGAAGTTGCGCGTAAACCCTGTCGAGTTTGGCGATCCACGTTATCGTGGTCGCCGCGAGCCCCTTGACGCGGAGCCTGAAATTATTCCCGCTCACGTCGAACCTCGCGAACATTGAGTTGTCCGGAACCCGGGTCATGTTCGAGTCCGCGAGATCGTAAAGAATCGCGCTCCCACTTGGCAGCCGATAGACTGTGGCCATCCGGTGGAAACCGCACGGCTTGTTGTTCGAGCCGATCGCCGCGATACTCGCGACGAGTAAATATGCTCCGCTCTCCGGGACTGGCCCCTCAAGCAGCGTGGTTTCCGTAGCGTCGGTCGTCGTCACGCTCCCGGACTCCGGCACGGCGTCTCCCTGGTGCGCGGCCACGAGGCCATCGAGCGTGGTTTCGTCTGGAGCCGAGAGCACCCCGTCGAAGACCGCATTGCAGTCGTCTCCACTCGTGTTGATCATCTCCAGCGCGGCGGACGCTATCGAACTCTGCGCGATCTCGGTAGTGAAAATCGAGGAGTTCACCTTCGCGTTCGGGAAGTCCACGGAGATCGAATACGTGTAGGTCTGCGACACTACGCCACCCTCCAGATCTCGATACGGGCGTCCGCGATGCCCTGAGCAGTTCCGCCTATGAAATCAGCGAATTGGATTTTTAATGTTTTGGCAGCCCCTGTGAAAATTATCTCTGCGAATCCGCCTATGCTGGTTCTATCATTGTCCGTTTTGATTTTTCGTATCTCTTCCTGAATTACGGTAGCGTTGGTGGAATTATAAAGCCTAAATTTTCCTTGATCGTCAGTGTTATCTACAGTTGCCATCCAACCAACTCGATAAGTTCCAGTTAGTGCCGGAGTAGTAAGAGTTACCTTATCCTGATAAACGGCCGACGTTGTCGTTTGTCGTGCAAGGGAGACAGCAGTCTGGTAGTCCTTGCCGAAAACGGCTGCTGTTGCGGAGCCAAGGCATTCGCACATCTGCGTGCACTTTACCTTGTCGCCCGTGAATACGCCGTCAATCAGTCCCTCTTTGGCCATGGTTCATCCTCACGCCTGGAGGCGCGTCACGATTATGCGCGCCTCCCATTTGATTGTGGTCGCCGCAACGCCCGTGACCCGGACGTCCACTGTTTGCGCAACCGTGTCGGCCTCAAGGTTCACATCGTACGCGGAAGTCGATCTGCGGATGAACAGGGAAGCCGTGTTTCCCTGCTGTGTGACGTCGCCCGCGACGTTCCTGTAGAAGACGCCCTCAAGGTGGTAGACAGCGCGCTGCAACCCATCGGCCCTCCGCGCTATAACGTTGACCTCGACATTGACGACCTCGGCTTCGGCGATAGCGATGGCGTCGAGGTCGACGGGTGCCGCGTCGCTTGTCGTCATGGACTTCGTGTAACGCTCCGTCGTGAGGCCCATCTGGATCTTGCCGAAGTTCACGTTGTCGGCCGAACCGAACGCGTCTCCACCGTCAATCCCGTGATCCCCCTTGTGGAGCTTCGGAGACTGCGCCACGCGGGAACCAGCGTCCAGACCGGCGTAGCCGCTCGCCGCGCCTTTCTCGGCCTGGTCCTGGATCACGTTGTCAGCGATCCCCTGCTCGACGAGATTTTTCTCGCTCGCCATCTAGCTGCTATCCCCTCTGCTTCACGAGTTGGAGATGATTCCAAATCGCACCAGCGACCGTGTTCAGCGCTCCGCCGGAAGTCTGATAGCCGTACATTTCGACGTAGTCGCCCACCGAAAGGTCCAAAACCTTGCTGACTCCGACGATGGTCGAGAAGACACCGACCGGATTCACGTAGTTGGCGGTGTGGATCGCGCCGTTGATGTAGATCGCTACGGCGCGGAGTCCGGCGATGTTGCCAGCCCACGACAGTCTGGCTATCGCAAGGTATTTCCCGGCCTCTCCGGTGGCGACCGTGATCCTCGACGGGTTCACGCCGGGGTCGTGCATGGCGTCGGTGTCGAACTCCTCCGCGTCGAGCGCGATTGGAGTCAGCGCAGAGTCGTTGACCGACTGGACCGTGGTTCGGTAGGCCGAGCACGACACGTCGGCGCAAGCGCCGTCGAGCGTGTCCAGCGCGTCCTTGACCGTCGCCCCGGCGACGCCGGAGTCGTTGTCGACCTGCGACGCGTCGTAGTCGGACGCCGCAGCAACCACCGCACCCAAACGACCGAAGACCGAGGACACGACGTCGGTATGGTCGGCCTTCTCCCAGGCCGTCCCGTTGAAGATGGCCCAGTCCCCGACCACCCAGTCGGTGATCCCGTCCAGGTTGGTGTTGCCCGAGACCGATACGACGTAGTAGTGGCCCTTCGTCCCAACCCCGCTCGCGAGCGCAGGCGTGTTCGTCGCGGCGTTCCACGTCCCCTGGTACTCGACCGAACCGATAAGTGCCGCGAGGTGCTGCCACGCCGACCCGTTCCAAGTCCACGGAATGAGCGTGTCCTTCGCGACGCGGACGTCGGCGACCCGGTTCCCGGTCGTCGGAAGCGCGGCGGCGTTCGCGACCTCTTCCCGCCACCTCGGGGATGCCTTCGACGGACTGGGTCGGTCCTGTGGCATTAACTATCTCCGTGGCCTCGCGTAGATCCGCGCCGTAAAGTCGTTCGGAGCGGCTCCGCCGACCGGCTTGATCGCGAGGAAGACCTTGTAGCGGTCTACTCCCGTCGCTTCCGAGAGAAAAACGGGGCTGGGATCCGGCTCCTCGTCGAAAACGGGAACACTGCCAGTCAGGAATGAATAAGCGATGTCTCCGCCCGTGCCACCCGCCTTGGCGCGCATCTCGACGTCAATGCTCGTGCAGTCACCAGCCGTCCGTTCGATCACGATGCGCTCGACGTCAGCGGCGACAATCTGGTTGCCACGGTCCCACGACAGCCCGACCTCGACGAACGCGCCAGCGGCGACACTCTTGAAATCCGTGCCGACTGTGGACCGCGCGACGATTACCCGGAGAGCGTCCCTCGCGTGCTGCCGCTGGAGTTCCTGAAGTCCCTGGTCATAGGCTTCCAGGTCAATGTCTGGCATTTCTGCTGCTCCTGTCGCGACTGTAGCCGATGGCCTTCAGCGCGCGAACTTGCAGGTCGAACTCACAACTCTCACTATGCGGAAATTCCGCCACGATCTCGTCCCACAAGTCCTTCTCGTCCTTGAAAACGAACATTGAACCTACGCCATTCCTTTCGACCTTCTGTAGCCGAAGACCGAGCGTCTTGTCACGCTTTGCACGCATACTCATGTATGCGGCAAGCGCAATGTCTGTGGTATCCCGAACAGGCATCACCGCCACCGTTCAAGTCGTCAGGAGAAGTTGATCTCTTTATCAGGCGCATCGGAGGCGGGATTCGAACGATCTTCGATTCCCGATCCGTCCTCCATCTCCCTCTCGGGTTTAGGAAGCGGAACAAGCCTGCGTTCAGGCACGATCTGAGCACCCTTGATCGCTTCCGTGATCTTCCGTTCGGGATGTTCGCGTTCCCAATCCTCGCGTTCAATCTTTCCCGCATCCGCTTCGGATGCGACCTGAAAGATCGGAACGAAGACCGGTGCGTTCGGATCCTGGACACACTTTCTGAGCTCTTCCGCGAGTTCGTTGCTGACCTGATACCAGCCACGAGAAGCCTCGAAACGAAAGCCACGGTAGACGTAGCGTTCGCACTTGAAACCTCTCCGAGGATCCTTTGGAACGATCCTTGCAACCATCTGCATGATCAATCTCCTTCAGAACTTGAACATCTTGAACCTGTCATCCCGGGACTATTTTCAACCCCTGATGGTCTTGAGCGAGTAAGCCCCGTAACCCGCGTCCGTCTCCATCTTGCTGTTGTCCTGGGACTCTGTGACCGTAGTGTCACCCGTGCGATTCAGCGTACACTCTCCGACTTTCACCCACGGGACCGTTGCACCGAGTGCGGCCTGGATCTCGGCATCCGTCGGAGCGACCTGGGTTCCCGTCGTCGCCGGGGTGCCTTTGACCGCGACAGTCGTGATCGTGCCCGCCACGTTTTTCGCGACAATCGCGGCGATGCAGCTCGCGCCGTTGATGAAACCCGCCAGGAAACTTCCCGCGTGAATCGCGAAGTCCACCGCTGCCGCAAACTGATGACCGAGGCCCCCGACCTTGCAAACGAATGCGGCAATGTTGGCGCTCCACGTCGTGTTCCCGACGCCGGTCGCCTGCGCCGACGGAGTCGTGGGAGCACTGAGAAGCGCAAACGGAATCACGCCTCCGACTCGCAAGGAAGTCGCACGTGAATTCCGAACTCCAGCCAGATCATCTGCGACCTCGCGAAGGGTTTCTGCGAGGGTCGGCTGGCCACTTGAATCATTCGGCGAGAGATTGGCCCCGCCCGATCCGAAATTTTCCTTGATCGTCGCCATGGGTTCCTCCTACGGAAATCTCGTTGTCAAAGCCGTGACCGACCGAATAATCGGAAGCGACTATTTCACGACCGCTCGTCGATGATCATCAAATGGAGAAAACGGACAACTCCGTATCGAGAGCAGCGGCACTCGCCTTGTCCGCGACTTCCGCTCCTGTCGAGAGGACAAAGCACTTGAGTTTTCCCGCCGTCCGGTCGAAGACGCAACCGATGTCGCCTCCGATCACGATCCCGTTGCTCACGCCGAGGATTGTTTTCCCCGGCAGCACTGTGGCGAGATTGAGGGGAAACCCTCCCGTCGCCTGCGGATATCCGGCGTCATCCGCCGTGATCGCGTTGACCGCGTCTGCGACGCCGTGGACCGTACCGGCGATCAGAATGCGGTGCGCCTCGTATGCTGTCGTGTTCTTGAACTCGTTGATGAGCGTGAGCGCAGTGGCCCAGTTCGTCGCATTGGCCGAGGCGATTGTGTTCGTGTTGTCGGCCGCGCCGTGGACCGCACCTGCGGTCAGCACACGGTGTGCCTCGTACATCGCCTTGAGGTCATTGACAAGCGCGACGGCCTCAGCCTCCGTCGTGGCCGGACGTTGAGCCGTGATGACATCGTCGCATCGGCTGCGCCATGCACCGCCGGACTGACGGTCACCCGGTGAGCCTCGTACTGCGCCACGGCGTCGTTCAGCAAGGTCAGGATCGTCTTGTCTTGGACACGGATACGATCAACGAAAGTCGGAGCCATCGGCTTCTGACCCGCCAGTTGCTGGACAGTGATCGTTGCGGCCATGTTGATCTCCTTTCGAATTGTAATGCAAATCCGGGCCGCTCACGCGGCGCGGGATTCCCGAGCCGCATGAACAGACCACATTCCAACGCTGACGGAAAATCGATCACCAGATCGATTAACCGACGCGAAGATTCTGAACCTTGACCACTGCGGGCTCGAAGGCCCACTTCACATCCATGCGAAGGGTGACCACGATGATCAGTTCCCCCGCTACGATGTCCTTGTCCGTCTCCCACTCGATCTGCCGCCAGAAACCGATGTGCGCGTTGGTCGGATCGGCCAGAAGCATCTCGGTGTGGTATGCCGGACTTCCCAGGGTTTCCGGAAGAACCGGAATGCCGACCATCGGAATCCCGGAGTAGGTCGCCGGAACGCCTTCCAGCAGGAACTTGTCGCCGACCGCCGTCGCACGATCCGCCAGGGTGTCGCGGTAATCGGTTTCCGAGTCGATCGAGGTAATGAAGCGCAGAGCGCGACGATCCTTGATGAACTCGGTCGGAAGCGCCTTGACCGTCCCCTTCAAGACTGTCTTGGACGTGACGGAAGAGGTGGCATTGACGAGATTGGTCGTCGCCTGCTTCCGCAACCCATCGAGAACCGCGAGAGTCGGATCGAGAGAGGTCTGGTCGCCGTTAAAGACGACGTCCTCGATGTCCCGGGAGATGGCCTTTCCTGCGGCTCCCAGAATCGTCTGCTGGAACGCCTCGCCCTCGATGTTGTCCTCCAGGACTTCCTTGTTCAAGCGAATTTCCGCCTTGAACAATTTCGCCTGGAGCGTGGCCTTGTAGAGGTTGGGCTTCGAGCGCCATGCGGCCTGGAGAGCAGTGGCTTCGGCTCCCGGATAAAGGACGCGACCGGCAAAGCGGAACATGTCGATCCGCTCGTCGTGCGACTTCATCGGGCGCACCGTCGCCATGGGAAGAAAATTGGACTCCTTCACGGCGATTTCCAAGAACTTCGCCGCAGCCGCCTCCGGAAGATACCCGCCGCTCGTGATGAGATCTTGAACGGCGAGATCCGCCTTTTCGAGAATCGTTCGGTTGGACGCCATGTTGATCCCTCCTTCACAAAGGTTTCACCGAGTCAATCCCGCCTCGTAAGGCGGATCGTGCCGATTCATTCGCTATTTTCCAGCCGCCATGGATTTCCGAACTTTCTCCGCTATGTCTCCCGGCCACCGGAAAGCCTCATTCTTTTTCACCACTCCCGTTCCGGCATCGGTGTCGGCCGAATTCGGGGATGGCAGGGGCTTGGTCGTTTCCTTTTTTTGGGGCTTGGCCAATTCGATGAGATCGTCGAGCTTCTTCTCGACGTTCGTGATCCGATCATCAGCGGCCTTATCGACGTCGGATTTCATGACCATCGCCGTGCTGCATTTCGGGCACGTCATGTCGATATTCGGTTTCCCTTCCGCAGTCGCACCGCATTTCGGACAGGTATACATCGCTTTCTGGATCCCGGCTTCCACGTCGGCAGCATCACTCGAATCCCCGCTACCCTTGAACGCCATGACGTCCGAGATGATCGCGCGGAGACCTTCGAGGTGCGCTTCGAGTTTTGCCATCGTGTTGCCGATCTTGGCCATCGGCGACGGATACTTTTCGGTGATGCTGTTCAGGTCGGTCATGACAGCCTTCGTTGCAGCCATCACCTTATCCGGGACCGGCTTGGCCATCTTCTCGTCGGTCGTCTCCATGTCACGAACCTCGCGAAGCACCGACAAGAGTCGTTCCATGCCCGAACGAATCTTCTCCATCACGGCATCCCTGACCGGACTGGGGATGGAGACGTTCCCCGCTGCTTTCAGAAACTCGCGAACACCTTCGTCGCCGGAAGCACCCGAGCCAACGGCAGCTTCATCACCCTCCGATTTCGCGACATTGACGACCGTGGCGAACTCGCGAACAGACCAGATGATCGAACTCATCTGATCGAGCTTGGCTTGGAAATCCGCAGCGCCCGTGTCGGTGGCATTGATCTCTGCCACCAATGTTCCGAGAGCAGCGATCTTCTCCGCAAAGATGGCGGAGTGAGCGTCGGCCTTCTTCTCGACGTTCTGTTTTTCTTCGCCTTCCTCTCCCTCCGATTTCGTGCTGGGAGCCGGATATCTCTGGAGCAACTTTCCGAGCACAGTGCTGATCACCTTGATTTCCTTGTGAATCACATCCGGGAGAGGAGAAGACGTCTTGTCGTCAGTGGCCTTCGCAGACCGCAGGACGGTGATGAGGCTCATCATCCTTTCCGTGGCTTCGCGCAACGCAGATGATACGGACTCCTTGACGGGAGCTGGCATCTTCATCTGCTTTTCCGTCTCCGCGCCTTGCTCGTCCTTGCAAGTCAGTTGGCCCTTCCCGTCCTCGGGTTTCTTCTTGGCCTTTTCGGTCTCTTCTTCGTTCTTCGCGACAGCCTCTTCTTTCGGGGCTACACCCTCGTCCGAAGCGGTTGAACCTGCGTCCTTGTTGGCAGGATCCGGATCATTGCCCGATTCAACATCCGCATCCGAAACCTCGACCGAAACGATTTCCTCGACCTGTTCGTTCGGCATCGTGGCCTCCCGCTTGAACAAAAGGAATTGCCGCCCATTGGCGGCTCGGTCTACTATATCGACGTCGGAAACAATCATGTCCCGCAGTCGATTTACAGTTTTCGATTTTTTCTTGGCCTGTTCCAAGGGATCATCGAGTTCCGACGCCATCACTGGACCTCAACCGTATCCGATTCCTTCTGGGCCGAGCCAGCAATTGAGAGCCCGGTCAAACGTTTATCTTTTACAGCCTTCCACAGGACCTTGTCAAGAACCCTTATTACCATCAGCCACGTTCCCTTCTTAACGGACACTCCATTTATTACCAACTCCTGTGGTGCGAGATAAGTCTCCAATATTTTCAGCCTGCCATCAAGTCTGATCTTGTGCATTAAACCGAGGTGTCGATATTCCTCCATGAAAAGATGCGCAGCTTGACGAACCTCATCTTCGGAGTAGATATCGTTCTGCTTGTCGACTGTTTCGGGTTCAAGGACAACTCCGTAAACAATTTGTTCGTCTTTCCCGTCATCTTTCTTAACGATTATAGGAAGCTGCTTTTCCAAGACTTTGTCAACAAACTTTTTTATTTCATGTTCAAAAGCGCGTCCTTCCACAGATGTAAAAGTATCAGGTTTATGTTCCACTTTCTCGATAACGACCGGGGTGAACCAGTGAACGGTTTTCTTTTCACCCGACCTGTCGACCAGCAATTCGGTGAATTGAACTTCGATGACATCGCCTTGACTCGCCTTAACATTAGTGGCGAACGTTTTACCGATTTCTGAATACCATTGACCTTTAATCTTAATAAGATCACCGATGGAGTCAATATCTTTTTCGGATATCGGACCTACAGCGCACAAATATACCCAGGTCTGTGCCGGACTTTCTTGATGCGGCGAAGGTTGCTTGAGAAACTTTTCAGCAACGATAGCTTTGACATTTCGAACAGTTTTTAACTTTGTCCAGGAATCTGTTTCCCCACCAAGAGAATAGGTCGATTCGAGCATCTTAACCATAGCACCTTCGGACCCAGGAAACTCACCCGCCCATTTGAGAGCCCTGACGAAATCTTCGCGAGTATAAACTTTTTCGTAGGGTGCTATGAAGAAATGCTTACCTCCATGTTCCTTGATCATCTTTTCCAACAACGGTCGCATATCATGATAGGGAACGGCAGTCAGATTCTTGCCATGCAAATACAGGCCCTGAAACACCGCCATTTTGACATGCGAATCGTCTTGAACCTGAACCGGTCCCGTGAACCGTGAAAACGTTCTACGGGGTTTAGCGCTACCGTCGTCGTTATAATCCTGTATCTCGGCATCTATGATGAAAGGTCCGATCTCCTTCTCGATACGCAGCGCTTCTGCGGTAATAGAAGGAAGAATCTTGGAACGATCGGACTTGGTATCCTCAAAGAAAATGAGGACTTTACCATTATTAGCCTGTATCGATGTTCTCAAACCATTATATTTCGGCTCTATCGCAAGACCTTCGGAAAGAATCCTGGGCTTTGCCCATTCGTCGATCAACTTACCAGGATCAAAGAAGCCCTCTGCTGGTTTCATGGGAGTATAAATCGCAAGAGGCGATAGCTCCCGTCTATCGACATTGTCATCCTTATCTTCGATATTCCAGATCTGAACTCCGTTCTCAGTTCTGATCGACGATTTCTTGGTCGTCCCTTCGCCAATAGATTTTCCCGGCAACGTGGAATCACGATATTCCCAAATTTTCGAGCCGGACTCCTCGGCCTGTAGAACCTTGGCCCCCTTAAGAGGTCCTGACTTGAAACGGATCTTCAGAAAATCAGATTGCTCATCGAGAAGATCGACTTTTCCCTTCCCGACGATATCAATTCTGGATGGCGTATCCTTCGTATCGTTGTATCTGGATCCAGGTTTCAGATCACCGGAGATGGCAAGCAACTCCTTGTCGTTAACCTGTGACGCCATTGGCTTGATCGCGCTGATTTTATTGTCACCTGAAAGCGGATCAATTTGAAGTTTCCACGCCAACACTCCCGACTTACCGGGCTGGTCAAGCACAAGCCACCAAAAGACCTTAGAGTATCCTGTGCGAATCTGTATAGGTCCCCGGAAGGATTGTCTCGACAAAGTGTAATCAACCGTTCTCAGATCTTTATCGAGAACGACCTCCTCCATGTGCCCATCCTTCTCCGTAAAAAATTTCTTTTTGATGAGCCGAATTTCGCCGTTTACCAATCCAACCGAGTCTTCAGTAAAAATTCTGGCATCGACAAGAGCATCCCGGATCTTTTTGGCATCAGCGCCCTTCTTTTCCCAGTAACGATATTCCTGCGGAACATCGCGTTCGAGGAGCTCGGGAAGCCAGGAAATTCCATCGGGTGGCATATCACCCTTCTCAACGGTCCTGCGATTCAGCACCGAGGGTAGATAATTTTTAGAAAGGAACATTTTCCAGAACGCTTCACCCGCCCTCGTGCCACCCTCCTGTTCGCCCTGGCTGACAAGCTGCCGGAACATCACAACCCCGTTCATGTATTTGCTCCCGCTTACGAAATATTCATGAAAGTGCGGAGATTGCCTCCCAAATTCAACCTTTGGATGCTCCATCAAAACAAAAACGGCAGGAAAATTTCGAGTGGCCCCAACGGAACCCGGATCGGAAGTTTCGTCGGCAACATCCAACCATGCCCTTGGCTGTCGGGCTGACTTCGGCTCAGCGTATATTCCATCGGGGGCCAAAAACGGCTTCAGGTATGGATTGCCTTCGGCGACATCATAACCCGCCGCGATGTGCTTGCCCTCAGTTACGCTGAGAACCGGCTCTTTGATGGCTCCTTCTTTTTGTAGAGATAAAGTCCAACCTATCAAATAATCATCGATCAAAATTCTGAAGTCGCCGTGAACGCTTCTGCCTCTAAAATGCAGTTGAAAGACCGCAGGCCGCTTACCCTTCTTTGGAGTATCCAGAAGTGGGTCACCCTGTTTTTCAAGGTCCCTCATTTCCTTCAAAGCAAACTCGGTATTTACCTCGAAGGCGAGATTTCCGAGAGGAATGTGATTTGTAAAAGGCCCACCGAGTTCATCATCTTCGAGGAACTGAACTCTTTGAGAAAGTTCGGGTCCGAGCATCCTCCCGAGTCTGAACTTAAGAACATGCTTGATCCCTTCATCCATTGGTCCCTTGAGAAGGATATCAATGTCATTGTCGGTGGAACCGTGATTGACAAGACCGCCCACAAGCACTATAGCGTCCTGCCTGAACCTGAAGGATTTTATCTTCGTAAGAATTTCGCTGATCTCGATTTTTCGCCCTGCTTTCTCTCCCGAGGCGTTGATCGGGGCGAGGAATTCGGGATCGATATCCACATCCTCTTGTTTCACCTTGAAGATATCGGGGACCAAATCTCGGACTTCCGAATCGAGTTGATCTACAGGTTTAGGGAGACTTCCTCTTCGTCCCATTTCCTCAAGAATAAAAATGTAGGCATTTACGATATCTTCTCGGCTGATGGTGCCGATGGATGTTGCGGAATTGTCTCCGAAATGCAGGACATAAAACGAATGAATAATGGCATAGAATTTTTTCAAAACATCATCCCCGAGATCCTTCAGCATCTGAGGAGAAACGGAAAGGATTTCTTCGATATCCGATACTTTGGTCACTCTTGCCTGAAGTTTCAGCTTGGCCTCGTAAGCGGGGAGACCCGCCGCCGTTCTGCCAAGATGCCTTGCCAAGATCCCCAGGGCTTTCCTTCTTTCTACAAGAATCTCGGATGCTTCTCGAACAGCAATGTTCTCGTTATCTGACGACAATGGAAACGCCATCCATGGTCTGGCAAGCCCCTGGACCGCGAGTGCGAACATCGGGGAGTCATCGGATTTAATGATCTCCTCGTCCTCGGGAATACGTTTAACGATTCCCGAGTCGTCGACTATCACGAATCTTTTAATGTCATCAGGAATATCCGATTCACTCTGATCGGTCTTCTTCTTGGTATCCTCATCAATGTTGATTTCGGATGCGTATCTTCTGCCGGGCACTACCGTCTTCAGATGAAGGGGCGGTTTGAAAGCCTTCACCAATTCAAACGGATGGAACCAGAATGAGTGGACGGATTGAAACTCCCGTAAAGTGAACTCATCGAGGCCATCCGAGAAGTTCTTAGGAAGAGTGCCTATCCCCTCGAATCTCTTTCCGCCCCCCATCTTGATAATCCCATAAGCGAAGGGGATGTCTCCTTCTTTATTCAGTTCGTTGACGATGATTTGCTCTACTCCGACCCGTTCCTTTCGCTCCACTCTTGATAACAAACCAGTGACTTTATCGTCCTCAAGCAACAGAATATTGAACTTGGGATTCGGCATTTTGAGGACGGGGTAGGTCTTCTTGTCGGTCATCGACGACTCCATCTATGACAGCAATCTTACGATTGCTCTGAATTCATCTCGCAAAGACGCATCTCGCTCGAAACGACCTAAATATCTTACATAGACAAAACCATTCGCGTCAAACAAGAGGCAAGCGATATCGCCTAAACCGAGTTCCGAAGTCACAGAGGCCACGAAATCCGATGCTTCGTCATCCTCCAAGCCGCCCACGACACCATCGGGAAGAGGAGACGGGGAGTATCCAGCAATTTTGCTGAATGCCGACCGGTCCATTGTGCCTATGTAAAGATCATGGCATCCTGGAGAATTCCATGCCCGCACAAAAATCTCCATGATCATTCCGCCTCTTTGTTGACATTAAGGACTTCGAGATCTTCGGCTTCCATGACGGAATCAACAATCCTTTCCATACTTTCGAAAACAGTTACGGCATGCTTGATACTCTCAACAAGACTCGTCTGATCGGTCTCTTTGATCGCCTGAAGGGCTTTGCTGCCCCATTTGATCGCCGATTCCAGAGCCTTTGGAAAACCCACCTCTTTATCAGCACTTCCGCCGCTAACATCGATGGATCGAGACATGGATATCACGAAGACGGGAAACTTTTTGATCGCATCGATGATGTTCTCGGGTCCCTTGAGAAATCTCAGGACTGACTTGCTCCAGGACGGTGCCAACGCAACAAGACGTTTAAGCCATGCAGAAAAATTCGCCAGGGCATCCCCATCCGCCTTGGCAAGTTCAAACATAGTAGGAGACTTTTCAAGTTTCAACTTCACGTCCCTGGCGGTTACTTGCGGTCCGACAAGAGGCTCAATAGGAATTGGGGAGGCGAACAGTCTGAGTTTAACAATCTTATAAGCCCAAAATTTTTTCTTATCAGACCAAAATTTCTGACGCTCCTTTGGAGTTATTTTGTGCTCAGCTTCAAGTTCCTTGAACTTCTTGAGGTTGATCTCTTTGGGGCTCGACAAATGAATAATCCCGAGAGCACGATTCCTTGTCAAGAGCAGATAGTCGCTGCCCGAGATCTTATATGGACGGCTTTTGATCAATATCGTTTTGCTGCCATCCACGATCCAGGATGCATGCGGTTCAACAACGATCAGACCATCCTTCGGAAGTTTGGGGTAAGAAGCGATTGCGATTGGCTTCAAACCTCCCTCACTCGCAAGATCCCCGGTCGTGAGATCTGGCATAACATGCTCCTGGTCAAGCGATCACCGGAATAAGAGTCGTTCTGCAAAATGCATGGTAAGGCGGAGGTCCTATTCCCATGACCGACAGCTCATCCATCCCCAACCCGTTGGAATATTCCCCTCGGTCATCCATTATACCCAAGCCCGATCGAACCACTCTGGCTACTTCACGTCTCGAACCATCAGCTGACTCAATATACAAGAATTTTCCGTTGGCATCACCCCCCTCATGAATCCAAGGGTTGATATCTTTTATCGTCCCTGGATCAGTGGTCTCGGCAAGACGTTCAAGGAGGCCCACGGAATCATTGACATTGATAATTTTGCCATCCAGAAATCGGCAGTTATGAACCAAGACGTTGCTTGCAAAGTAAGTGGGATCGTCTTCGACCTCAAGGTTATAAGCAGCGTCGTTGTGTTCAAAGAACTTGACGGATTCAACGATTATATCCGCTGGATAATTTGAAAGATAAGTTTTAACAGTTTTTTCTCCGGGGCTCTGCCAAGCCGTTTCTTCGTCACTGTTAGAAGTTTCCATCCGAGTTTCTTGATCTCTTTCTTCTTGTTGAGGCTTGCAGATATCCGTTTCTTTTTCTTCTTGGCAGATATTTGAGGCAAGCAAGTCGCCGTTCAACAAGTCGCCAGCTCGTTTCCACCCGTCACCCATAAGTGTCAGATGGTTTGGAGTGACAATCAAGTGATTTCCGGACGAAAGGCGAACCACGCACCATGTCATCGCATTGCGAACTGACTTCCCCCTAACTCTTCGAAAAGTTTTACTTCCGGTCAAGACTCGCATCCCCACTTGAACTTCAGATATCGGAAACACCCCGTTTTCAGTAACGATCGGCGTCGACTTTTCGAAACAGGTATCCGTGGTCCGCTCATCAAGAACAGCCGATATCTCCGCGAGCTCAATACCTGCCTCGCTCATGGAAACCAGGGAGCCATAAGAACGGGCACCGTTAACAAACTGATTGGCAATGAGGTTATAGTAACCCCTGGTCTGAACGTCCTGAAATTCTTGAGCCAACATCTGCGAGATTTTTCGGGAAGGCAATCCGAGATCAAGACCATCGGCGATTATTCGGCGAGCCTTGATCGAATAGGCATTGACTACCTTCCCGTTGCGATCCCTCATGAAATTAGCCGTGGAATTGAGGAGATACAAAATCATCTTGGGATCAAATACACTGCTTACGGGTCCTATGCCCAATTTCACCCCCGTTCCCAATTCTGCGGCGGTTATCGCATCACCAGCCGTGGCGGTAAGTAAAGGCATTTGAAGACCGAGAGCATCGTTTCGGACTTTCGCGATAAGATCGACAATTTCCACGAGGAGGCCATCGACCTCGGTCAACGATAGATCAGGCCAATTTACCGAAATCACATCACGAAGTGAATCAACGCTTCGACCGATAGCAACACGATCGGCAAGACGAAGATCAAGCGCAAGAGTCAGCACCCATTCCAGGAATCCCGCCTCCGATAGAATGTCAGGATCATTTTGCTTTTCCAAAGAAAAGATCTTCCCCAGGATCGACCTCGTCGTTCTTTCGCCAAGCGCGACGATAGGATCCCTCCAGGGAATCAAATCTTCAATCGCCCTGATCGCAAGATCAATCTTCCGTTTCGGAATCCGGCAACACTGACATCGCTGAAAGCTCACGATGAATTTCCAACAGCCTCGAAATTACCCCGACATCGACTCTTTTGCCCAGACCTCCGAGTCCGAGTTCCTCCAGTTTCTTGGAAAGATCCTGGGGAGCATTCCCGGTTTCTATTGGAGCCACTTGAACATCCGACTTGCTCTGAGCGGCCTCCACGAGCGTCAAGGCGATCGGCTGAGTCACCCACTTCTCCGGGATATCCGCGAAATCCCGATTAAAAATGTCTTCCGCGATTTTCCGACCTTCCTTCGGAACAAGGACCGATGCCTTCATGAGCGTTTCGACCATCTGCGTCAAGCTGATGGGATCCCTCACCACTGGGGCCAAGGTGCGAAAAATCCAATAGGTCATATCGAGTTCAGGACCAATCACACGATCAATCCAGGCATCGAAACGATCCCGTTCCGGTTGAAAGACCTGTTCCTCTCCGAACGACTTGGCGGTTTCAGCGGTGTTCCCTTGGATCGCGATCTTTCCGTTGCGTCGAGTTACGAAAAAACCAAAATCAGGAACGGAGAAGCAATAAACCCTTCCGGTATATCTCTCTGTTGTCACTGAGGTTGGAGTATTTTCGCTGCCGGTTCTTCGCAACTGCGTCGTCCGCGATTCACAAGAAAGAACTCGCAAACGACGCGAACCGGGAACGACCGTGGCACGGAAACCGATCTGCACAAGAATCTGTTGCACCTGTCCAGCCAAAACCGTTGAAGACGAGTAATAGGAGCGCGAGGTCCGATTTGGACGGACATCAACGGTTCCGTCTCCTGCCCATAGAGCACCAAGAAGGACTTCGAGAGAATGCGCGTCAAGCCGCAAATACTCCCAGGGAATTTGTTTGTTGTGCGAGTGCGTCCCACAATTTGCGGCAAGCCAATCTCGAAGGCAACGATTCGACAGCGTGAACCTTGTGAGGCCATCAGGTTCTTCTTGCGTGCTATAGGACCACCCAAGGCGATCCAGACAGGCACGCATCATTTCGCGAACATCTTGCTTCTTTTGAGCAAGATAAACAAGATATGGAGCAGCCGGATGATCCGTTTGCAGGATGCCGCCTTCACTGATCCAATATCCGAGGAACTCCAACCAATCGTCGAATTTCACATCGCACTCATGGTCATGTCCGCGCTCGATCTTACATCCGCACGACTTGGGCAAATGGAACAGATCGGGCGGTTTATCACCACACCAAGAGTCCGCTGCCATTTTCACGTTGAATCTGTCGAACGGGATATCCTTCGCTTGGCTTTCGATCCATTCTGAATTCTCAGCCCGTGTCTGACCGGACTGGACGAGCATCTTATGATCCGGCGTCACGAGACAATCAGTGTGGGAGTTCGCAAAGCGAATCATCTCTTCGTTCTGCACGTTGTAGACATGACGTTTCTCAGGCACGACGAATTCAATCCGACCAGTTTCCGGCGAAAATGCCGCAATGCGCTCGGATGAAGCGATTTCATGCCAAAGCTTCCAGCCGTTCTCAGTGAGGGTTTCGGTATCCTCCGAGTAACAAGCCCTGTTGAAATCGCGGGTATCACCACGAAGAAGTCTGGGCATACGCCAAGATTCACCGACCTTATCGCGATTCCGTTCATCGTATTCCTGGAAGAGCGCATCTTTGAGTTGTTCGGAAGACAACTTGACCACCTTGAAACGAGGTTGCCCCGAGAACTGAATGCCCCTACGCCGTGCTTCGTCGGAACTCTCCCCTTCGAGAACCGCAACTTTCCAGAACTTTTTGGTGTCTCCCTTCACTTGTTTCATAAAGTCGGCAAGTTTATCTGCGGCCCCATCGCGAAGTCTTCCATTCTCGACAAAGATTATCATGGGCGGAATGCCCTTGTTATTGAAATAGAAGAAATTGACTTCCTCGGCGAGACGGGATCCGAGAACCGAGAGAAGATTTCCAATCCATCGAGGAAGTCCATAGGATCCGCGAAGAGCTCGGATCTTGTAATGAATCATCTCTGAAGCAATTCCCTCATCGGGATCCCTGCTCATGAGCTCCTTGATGACGACTTCATCCTCGAAATACCTGCCCGTCTTCTTGCTCATCGGTCGAGGGTCACCGAATTCTTTGAAGAAGATTCTCTTCCCGCCAATGAGTTGAACGAACCTCCTGAATTTCTTCTTTTCCTTGTATTCGGCATAGGTGATCGGATCGATCTTTCTCTTGACCGTGACCTCGACTCCCTCCTTGCCTCGTTTAACGAGCCGAACCGTGTAGAAGGGAACATGCACAAAACGACGGACTTGTCCATTCTCATCCCGCAAAACTTCCCAAGCAAAGTTTCCAAGAGCTTCGAGATCCTCCCTCGACGCACGTCTAAGTTCGATAAACGACTCATCGGCACAGAAGGCGAAGAACTGCTTCAATTTTCGCTTCTCGCGAGTTGCCAATAGCTGAATCTCCAGCATCTTGGCGGAAACGGCTTCTTCGCTCAGTTGCACTCCCGATTCCTCGATCTGG
>Ga0307376_10002492_pt1 | contig 18026 bp, 8 predicted proteins | sample TR2MG_FD_202536 | JGI IMG/M metagenome (GOLD analysis project Ga0307376, IMG submission 202536) | Soil microbial communities from Risofladan, Vaasa, Finland - TR-2 | ecosystem: Environmental > Terrestrial > Soil > Coastal area > Acid sulfate soil | place: Finland: Risofladan, Vaasa | collected...
CGGCCGCGAAGGCAAGAATGATAATAATATATGGCAACATGAATCAGGCGTTCAGTGAAAAGAATCTGTCAATCGTCAGACTCACCCTGACCGAAAGCGTTTCTAATCCGGTCAACAAAGCTGGGAGGAGGCTCTATTTTTAGTTTTTTCCGTATCTCTGAAAAAGAAGGCTCAGTTAATTTCGTACCATCAGGAAAGAGAAGGGTCGGCACGCTAGCATAACCCCCGTTTAGGCGTATTAGCTCCTCACGAGCATCGGAATCACCGTCAACGTTTATCTTTTCCACAAAAACCTCGGTTCTATCGAGAAATCGCTCCACACTCATCGAATGGGCGCACCAGCGAGACGTATACAGCAGAATGCTATTTTTTGTAGAAGTAGTCATAAGCCTCTTAATATACCAATTCCTATTGAATTCTTTTGTATCACGGCGCTATGTCTCAAACGCCCCTTCGCCAGGTTAGACCCAAACCACCGAAAACACATTTTTCCATTACGCCACGGCAATTGGCCGCTCGTCAGGTAAGCTGGATCTCGCAAATGATTTGGTGAATTTACTCTATCTCCTGTTCGTTTTCCGTGGGCTGGCTTACTTCAGGTGCCTCATATTCCTCGAGGGAGATTTGGCGTCCTCCATTAATGTCAGCATTGGTTACATGGTAGTTGCTGTCAAAGTGTACGACGGCCAGTATCTCCCGGAAGCAACGGCTGTCTATGATTGTCTTGTGCCAGACATAGCCACCGTCTGAATAATTCAACTCGTATTGCTTAAGGATACGCAGCCGGACTTTCTTGCCACAGTTATCACACTGCACGTAAAAGAAGAAGCCTTCCGAATCAGGGCTTTGCCCTTTCGAAGATCCTTCGCCGCCAAAAAGCCGTTTCAAGAAACCCATGGATCAGATTCTACTGCGGGATACTGGGGAGGCAAATATTACCTGCGTACACTTGTCAGGCGTCCAAAAGTGGGATAGACTAGATGACATAATCTTGAAGTAGTTCCTACAATCTAATTGGTAACCAATATGGGGGATTTCAAATTTGAAGTCTGGCCTACAGAGTTCCGCATAATTACGCAGCACTTTGGGGCGAATCCAAGAAATTATGCTCAGTTTGGCTTGCCGGGTCATGATGGCCTGGACATCAGGGCCCCGACCGGCAGCAAAGTTTATTGCGTAGCCCCAGGGGAAGTATTTCAAGTCTATGGTAAGCCAACCGGTCATAATTACGGTATTCACGTGCGTGTTTTGCACCGGGATGGATATAAGACTATTTACGCACACCTTCAGAAGCCCTTGGTCCGGAAAGGCCAAATTGTCGAAGCAGGAACCGTCCTGGGCCTGGCGGACAACACGGGCAATAGTTTTGGCTCGCACCTTCATCTAACCCTCAAGAAAGAAAACACAACAATCGGGAAATGGCCGCATAATATCATTGACCCGACGCCATTTCTCCTGCCACTGATGGGCTGGCAAGAACCGGCTGGACCTTACATTGAGGGTTGGGTGCTGACAGACGCGATGGTTGTTCGCGGTAACCTGGCCCAGGTCAATGACGGTGGGGCAACCTTATATATCAATCCTGACCTTAAGAAAATCATCCCAACCGGTTCAATCATCATCAAGCTCTCCCAGAAAGAGCCTTTTACCCGGGTTAAGGTACCCTTGGCAACGATTGGCCTGAGTAGTTCGAGCCAGCCAAAACCCGCTCCGGAACCACCGGCGATCGTCTCCACCGTTGATGGTTGGGCTTCTAAGCGACTCCTGGTCTTTGCCGGAAAACAGGCGATTGTCGGTATACACGGCGTCAGCTTGCGTCGTGGGCCGGAAAAAAGTGCGTTGAATATCGGGCTGGTCAAAGCCAACAGCACGGTGAGCGTACTCGGTATGCCAGAGAGTCAATACTCGCCGATAAGGGTCCGGCGCAGTGATTTCTTGGAACCGGTCACTTTGCCTGTGCCGCCACCTGATCCGGCGATTATTCCTCCAGAGAATGGCTATATAGGTTGGGTACTGACCCAATATCTCAGCCTGTTAGCGGACCGCCAGGCATTAACCTCAAGATTAGGCGTTAACTTACGTAGCAGTCCGGAGCAGAATGGACAAAACACTGGCCTGGTAAAAGCCTATGCTACGGTCCGGGTTGCCGGTCCCGCTCGGAAGGACTATACCCCAATCTTGGTGAACACGGCTGATGTCATCAATGTCACTACTCCTCAACCCGATGTCACCAGGCCTGAACCCTGGCTAAATAACCCGCCAGCCAACCCGGCTCCAGCTCCTGGTCCGAGTACGATTCCCGGTTGGGTATTCACCAATGGCCTGCTTATATCCGGTAGCCGGGCCAAAGTGGCCACTTATGGCAGCAATTTAAGATCAGCGCCACATCGAGATGGTAAATTGTTAGGTTTTATTCCCGCCGGTGGTGAGATTATGGTTACAGGGGCGCCCCAAGGGGAATATACACCGGTGCGTGTTGTCGAAGATTTCCTGGAATCTCCGGAAAAGGATGACGACAGACAAGACCCAGATGCGCCGCTTATGGGCCGGGCTCGGATCGGATTGCATGCCTCGGCCGATCCCGATATCGGAGAAGCTGAGCATGTTGAATTTGCAGAGATGCGCCCAGGTATTATCAAGGTGCTCTCTTTTCACAGCGCTGACGATATTCGCAAGCTGGCAATCGCCCATCCTGGAGCCCAGTTTATTGTCCGTGCTTTCCTTTCTATGGAAGGTAGAAAGATTAGCCCGGGAAAATTTGTGGCCGATACGGTCGCTGATGTTCGCCGGGCCTTGGCCCAACTCCGCCATCAGGACGTCGTCGTCGAACTTCACAATGAACCTAACTTGTTCGCCGAAGGACTTGGCAGTAGCTGGTCAGATGGGGCTAACTTCAACAATTGGTATCAAGAGCTGCTAAAACGATATCGTCAGACCTTACCTGGCGTTCGATTTATCTATCCCGGTCTCTCGCCAGGTGGACAAGTGACCGGCGTAAAGCTGGATCATGTCCAGTTCCTTGAGGCGTCCCGGCCGGCTGTTGAGGTTTCTGATGGTCTTGGTGTCCATCTTTATTGGTCTCAGTTCCAACCCATGGAACGGGCACTAGAGACGCTAGATGACTACATAAGTAGATTTCGGGCGCACCCAATCTGGATTACCGAAGCCAGCCGCAATCTAGGCCCGGCCATTCCTTCAAAAATGGCCCAGGAATACCTGATGTTTTGGCGGGAGTTACAGTCGCGGCCGGTTGTCCAGGGGGTTACATACTTTGTTGCATCGGCCAGCAATCCGGACTTTGCCCACGAAATGTGGGTGGGCAAAGGTATTGGGAAACAGATCGGACGGCGTTGATATACAGGCCTTCTAACACTGGCTGTTGCCGGTCAGATAGCGCTGCAATATTTTTCGAGTTATTTGTTCAGGCCAACCCGACCAGCTCTTGGAAGCGACGATCATCCCGAATTCCTACGAGGTCAGGATCACGACGCACCCATTCTCGTTGAACCTGGTGCTTCTCCAGCGCTATCCTCAAAAATGCCAGCGCCCGATCAACGTCCCCATCAATAGCCTCCAGGCAAGCCTGGTTATATTCGCTCTCCTCAGCAATCAACTCGCGGGCCACGTTCATTTGTTGGTCGTACTCCCGTGTATGCCCCAATCGCCGGTAAAGCCCTGCAAGGGACCCGCGTGACAGCGCGTCTTTTGGATTGAGTTCAATGGCCCTCTTGTACGCGCTTAAGGCGTCCTCGGTGCGATTATTGGCATTATAGACATCGGCCAAATTAGCGTAGGCCGTTGCATTATCTGGGGCCAACTGGGTTGCCCTTAGATAGGCGGCCACAGCTTCCTGCCATGCCCCGCTATCGCGATGTACATTGCCTATGCCAACATAGATGAGCGGGTCGTTGGGTTCCAACGCTAGAGCCTGCTCGTATGCCTTCATCGCTTCGTCACCTCGACCCAGGTCGGTATAGACACTCCCCAGGCCTCGATAAGCGACGGGATCGGCGGCGTGTAGTCTGATAGCCCGTTCATAGTCGCTAAGGGCATCAAAAGGTTGACGGAGAGCCTGGTGCACGTTGCCCAGCCCCACATGGGCCGGTGCATAAGTCGGGCTCAGACCGGTCGCGCGTTTGTAAGCGGCGATCGCTTCATCGATGCGGCCCATCTGAAAATAGACGTCGCCCATTCCGGTGCGAGCTGCTGGATCCTTTGAATCGTGGCCGACGGCCTCCAGGTAGCAATCCATGGCCTCGTCCAGTCGACCAAGACGCAGGTAGATGTGACCTAAACCCGTGTGAACGGCCGCGTGGTCTGGCGCTTGTACCAGTGCTTGTTCATATGAAGAAAGTGCTTCTTCATTGCGTCCAAGCCGGGTGAATATATCGCCAATTCCGGCCAGAGCATATCCATCTTGGGGTGCCAGTTCCAAGGCCTGTTGAAACGCGCTCAAAGCGTTGTCGGTTTCGTTTAGATGCAAGTAAGCATATCCCATGCCTCTTTGAATATCTGCATTCATGGGCGATAGCGAGTCGGCCTGCTGATAGCTCTCAAGGGCGTCAGTATAACGTCCTGAACCAAGATAAAGTTCGCCTAATTTCCGATAGCCGGTGGCGTCATTTGGCGCAAGGCGGATTGCATGTTTATAGGCGGTAATGGCATCAGCCGAGCGACCCATCTCAGTGTAGACGCGCCCGGCTCCATGAAAAGGTTCAACATAATCGGTCTGGCGTTCAGTAGCATGCTGGTAGGCGATCAGGGCATCAGATATGCGCCCACGGGCGTGCTGGAGATTGCCCAGATGGTAATAGGTGGCAGCATGGTTGGGATTCAGCTGTAATGACTCGCTATAGGCCCCCAAAGCCTCGTCAACCAGGCCTTCGGCAAAATATGTATTACCAAGACCCGTGTAAGCATCGGCGCTTTGGGGATCCAACTCCACCGCCCAATGATACGCCTTGCTCGCATCTGCCAGACGACCTAGTTCCATAGAGGTTTCGCCAATGAGACAATTGACTGCGGCTGTCTCTATGCCCATCGCCTGGGCTGTTTTCGCGGCCTCTAGGGCTGCTTCATCCTGGCCAAGTTTATGTAAGACCAGGCCCAGCTCGAAGTAGGCATTCTTATCTTGATCGTCGAGTTCAATGGTGCGGCGATAAGCTGCGACGGCCTCTTGGTTTTGGTCCATTTCCGCTAGAGCGCCGGCCCGGCCGAAGTGGGCTATGGTCCGGTTTGGATCCAACTCGAGGGCCTGCTCAAACGCTTGAATTGCTGCTTCGGGGCGGTTCTGCCCTGCCAGGGCGAGCCCCAGCCCGCTAAAGGCTTCTGCGGAATGGGGGCTCAGCGTGCTGGCTCGCTGAAAAGCTACTTCAGCTTCCTTGTTTTGTTCAAGCACCAGGCTGGCTGCCCCTAGACCTAAATAGATCTCAGCATCCTGGGGCTCAAAACCGGCAGCTCGCTGGTAGGCTTTATACGAACGCTCGTGGTCGCCCTGGGCTGCACAGGCGGCGCCAACCCCTTTTAGTGCCGGGACGTTTTTATTGTCCAGGTTTAGGGCTTGCCAGTATGCCGCCAGCGCCCGGCGATTATTGTCTAGATCCAATTCCACATTGCCGAGACCAACATATGACCGCGGTTGCTGATTATCAGCTTCCAATGCCTGACGGTAGGCATCCCGCGCGTCGTGAAGGCGCTTTTGTTTGAAATAGACGTCGCCGATCCCATTCAATGCGCCGGCATTCAGGGGGTCTTCCAAAAGCGCCTGCTGGAATACGTTCACTGCCCCGGTGTAGCGACCAAGAGCAAAATAAAGATCCCCCAGATCGGTGAGGGAAACTGCGGCCGGATCTAGATCAAGCGCCTGTTCATATCGTTTCTGGGCTTCGTCGAAATCGCCAAGCAGTTGATACACTCTGCCTTGCCCCCGGATTGCGGCCGCCAACTGAGGTTGTAGCGTCAAGGCTTGCTCGTAAGCTTCTTGGGCTGCTGGATAGCGTCCTACAGCAGCATAGGCATCGCCAAGGCCCCGGTAAGTACTGGCATTGCTCTTGTCGCGGGCTGCCGCCGCCTCAAAAGCAGCAAAAGCCTCTTCATGTTGACCGGTGGCCACATAAACATCGCCAAGCCCCCGCCGGGGCGCGGCCATCTCAGGCGCGCGCTTGGCAGCATCTTGATAGGCTGCTTCGGCTTGCTCATAGTGGCCGAGGCGCAGCAGGACATCGCCAAGTCCGAGGTAAGCCAGGGAATCTTCTGGATTCTGCTGAAGGGCGTCTTGGTACACCGATTGAGCTTTATCAGGTTGGCCTTCAGCCGCATATTGATCACCAAGTTGCCGGTAGGCGAGTTCGACTTGCGGATCAAGGGCCATGGCCTTTTCGAACGCTGAAACAGCTTCTTTGGACCGGTCAAGCGCCGAATAAGTTTTTCCGAGGTTGGCGTAGGGCATGGCCCATTCGGACCGTAAGGTTACTGCTTTATGGAAGGAAGCTTCAGCGTCCTCCAGCCGTCCAAGGGCTAATTGGACTTCACCCAATCCATTATGTGACTCAGCGTCTTTGGGATCCAGGGCCAATGCTCGGGCAAAGGCCTCGCCGGCCGGTGCATACTGCGCCAACTGCTGGTGGCAATAGGCAAGCCCGGCATGGGCTGCGGCGTCCCCAGGATCAAGCAAGATCGCCGCCTGATAGAGATCTAGCGCCTTCTGTACCCGGCCCTGGAGATTGTATGTTTGGGCCAGGTTCCGTTGAGAGATTGGTTGTTTAGAGTCGATAACGAGCGAATGTTCAAAGGCTATTTTTGCTTCGTCATATCGACCCTGAGTTAAATACAATGTCCCAAGACCGTTATAGGCTTCGTACTCTTCCGGACGTATTTCAATTGCCTTATGGTAGGCCGCCTCGGCCTCATCATACTGAGATAATTGATGGTAGATATCGCCGAGGCCAACGTGAACCGGCGCATAATTATCGTCGAGTTCAAGGGCACGCTGGTAGGTTAGCAATGCTTCATTGGTCTGTCCGAGATGTTGAAAAGTCTGGCCCAGTCCCAGGTGGGCGTCTAAATAGTAGGGATCGACCTTGATCGCCTGTCGGAAAGCCTTTAGTGCCTCATCTGCCTGGTCCACGGAAAGATAAACGGCGCCCAATCCGGCAAAAGCTACTGGATCCTCTTGATTTGCCGATAAAGCGGTCTGGTATGCTTGTAGGGCCTCCTCAGTTCGGCCTAGGTTCCGGTAAACTTTGCCCAACTTGCTATAGGCATCGATCTGGGTTGGGTCCAGTTCCAACACCTTGTGATAAGCGCCGATGGCCTCAACTAATTGCCCTTCTGCCAGTTTTAAGTCGCCGTAAGTTTCATAGGCGGTCGCATTGCCAGGCGCCAATTCAACAGCCCGTTCCAATGCCATATTGGCTTCTTCATAGCGGGAATGGCGTGTGTACAGGTGGCCCAGGCTAATGTATGGCGCCGGATCGTCTGGATCATGCTTGACGGCTTCGTGAAAGCTCTTGGTGGCCTGGCGTAATTGCCGGAGTTGGACCAAGGTGTTGCCATGACCATTGTAAGCTGACGCCATTTTTGGATTCAGGCTGATGGCATTTTCATAGGCGCCTCGAGCAGCGTTGGGCATATTCAATTGGAGATAGACATCCCCAAGTCCCTTGTATGGCCGGGCATCCTCCGGCGCCAACTCTAATGCTTGTTGGTAAGCGCCAATAGAATTCTTGTAATATTTCTTGGCCAAATAGGTATCGCCCAGACCAATCTGGCAACCGATGTCGGTCGGATCAAGTTCGATAGCCCGGCAATAAGCCGGTAACGCCTGATCAATCGACCCTTTAGAGAGACAAACATCGCCCAATCCGCGGTAGGCGGGGGCATAATTCGAATCTTGCTCGATGGCGCTTTCATAGGCCGCCTGCGCCTGATCATAGGATCTTAAGGCCTTAAAGGCATCGCCCTGGCCTGTCAACGGACGGACCAAATGTTCGCTAGCCAGGGTGGCCTTTTGATAAGCGCTGTTAGCCTCCTCATAGCGGCCTAAGGCCATAAATATGTTACCTAATCCTTCGTAAGAGAAGGGATGCTCGGGATCGGCGCTAACCGCCTTTTCGTGTGCCTGGAGCGCTTTGCTGAACTGGCCGCTGGCTTGGTAGGCCTGGGATAAGCCATCATAAGTGGACGCTCGCCGGTCGCCGAGTTGGATAGCCTGTTCGTAAGCGGCGATGGACTGGTCATAATCACCGGTGCTGTTAAATAAATCACCCAAGCCGGCATGAGCAGTGCTAAAACTAGGGCTCACGGTAAGGGCCAGGTTGAACGACTGGCCCGCTTCATCTGGTCGCCCCAGAGCGAGGTAAGCTAGACCGGCGCCGATGAGAGGGGTAGCAAAGGCAGCGTCGAGATTGATCGCCTTGTTGAAATTTGCCAGGGCCAATTCAGGTTTCTTGGCGACCATGTAGGCCTCGCCAAGGGAATTCTGAACGACAGCCCGGTCATCAGCCATCGCTTCCGCTTCCCGCAAGGCAGTCAATGCGTCCTCGTTCCGGCCGGAAACCAGATACATACGGCCAAGCCCGATCCGCGCATTGACATAGCCTGAATCTTGTTCGATAGCCTTCTCGTAGGCGGCAATTGCCTGATCCTGATTGCCCAAGGCCTGGTGGACCGCTCCAAGACCGCCATAGCCCGAGGCCGATGCCGGATCGACTTGCAGGGCCTGATCATACGCGGCTTTGGCCTGGTCATGTTGGTCCATGGCCGCATAAAGATTACCCAGCGCATTGAAGGCGGCCGTATGCTGGGGATTGAGTTCGATCGCCCTTTGCAGCGCGGCAAGCGCCTCATCCTGCTGTTCGGCCGCTCCCAGGTTAACGCCCAGTAAATACCAGGAAAAACTTCTATCCGGGAACCACTCCAGCACCCGGTTCAGTATCTGTTCTGCGGCCAGGTCATAGACGGGATTGTAACGATCGGACGGCCATAATAAACGATGGGCCAACAATTCGTACGCATCGGCTAACTGGGTTTTAAGGATTTTCCCATCGGCCGGCAGGCCAGATACTGTCTGATCATACTGTTCCTGGGCTTCCTGGTAGTGTCGCTGACGTAGGTGCAGGTTGCCCTGCTGTAATGCCAGGATAGCCCGGCGCTCCTCGACCCCCGGCCCGTCAAGCCAGCCCCGCTCTGCAAGCCTGGTAAAAACCCGAATCAACGATTCAGCATCTTCCATGCCGGTCTTGAGCACTTTGTAGAGGCTCTCGCCACCTTCGCTCAAATGCTTCCAGCGGGCCATAACGGCCAGCAAACCATTCTGGAGATCCCGGCTATAAGACGTACTCTCGAGATAACGAGGGATGGCCCAACGAAGCGCCTCAGTTTCATCAACCCAAAATAGGTAATTGATCAGATCGAGTGTTGCTTTCGTCCAGTTGTCATCCTGGCAACGGTTTTCCAGCAGCGATACTTGCGCCTCAAAATCGCTTAATCGCTGGCGTAAAACCGCGACCGCCCTGCGGTTCAAGTTAAGGACTCGTTCGCTGGTCCTGCGAACATCTGCCTGAAGGAATTCCTGAAAAAAAATGGCTGGATCGTCGTGTAATCTCGCGTGATCGGCGTGGACCGAGGCGTATTCGCGCTCCAGGCGGCGTAATAATTCTTCCAGGTCAAAGGTGCTGCCATCTTCTGTTTGGAGCATTTTCCGCAGCAGATCGACGTCTCCCTCGGCCAGGGCCAGGGCGTAGAGTGCCTGTTTATCTGATTCGGCGACGACATGCTGCATGTAGCGGTCGGTCATCCGTTGGACGATGTGGCTCCCGGCAAAAGCGTCCCGAGGGTCTCCGGTAATTTCCACGAGATCCGCGCCTGCTTTCCAGATGTCGGCTGCCTCTTTAACCGCCAGGGGGATACCTCGAGTGACCTGGCTGATTGCCTCGAGTTCCTGGCTGTCTAATTCTCTTTCTGGGGCGCTATGCTCAAAATAGTAGCGGATATCATCGATAGCCAGGGGGCGCATTTCGTAGGCCAGCAGCCGGCGAGGGCTTTCGTCAGCATACCCTTTGAAATAGGCTGAGCCAAATTGACGGCTATCAAGCAGATTGTTGCGACCGCTCAATATCCAGGAGACCTTCGGCCCGGCCGCCCTTGTGAGGACCCGGACCCAAATATCATTATGATCGACAATCTCGTAAGTATCCATGACGACCAACACAGGATCATTTTTTGCGACCCGATTGAGGCCTCGAGCCAAGGCCAGGGCTAATTGTTCGTGCGGGTTAAGGAAATAATCAAAATTGTCTGCTTTCAGGTGAGCGCGCAGTTGGGTTTCGATGGCCGCTCGAATTTTAACCGCCTGCTCCGCGCCAACCTGTAAGCCTGCATCGAGGAACGTCTCAACCATTTCCTCTCCGCCATCGCCGATCATGGGCAAACGAAAGCGAACAATCTTGGCCAGGGCATCCACGCTCAGAGTGCGAAGTATGGCCAGTTCATCCCAATCGTTATCGGCCGTGATAGCCTTGGCCACTTGTTTGGAAGTCTCTTCGCGCTTCACGATAGCTTTGCGATACGTTGAAAATTGGCGACCCCATTTATTTCGAATACAGGCGGCGTGGATTACTTTGAAAACAGTTTCGGGGTCAATTTGCTGCCGGCCAACTTGCAAACCAGGAAATTTTTTTCGTTCGTCCTCCCAGTCAATCCAAAGGATCTTGAACTTGCCGGAGAAGGGGGGTTCGAACTCAAGTATGTCGCGGAATCGTTTTGCCAGCGTCGTTTTGCCTGTTCCACCATCGCCGTGAAGCAGGGTTACATAGGGCAAATTTTCATTTGGCGGGGCCTCTAAGACCTCGGTCAAGGCGGCGCGAAATTGTTTTTGTTCTTCGACACGACCTACAAAGAGTTTATCGTCAACAGTAATGGGTTGGTCAGGCATGGTAAACTCCATTTTGGTGTATGACGTTTCCGCTGGCCTGTCTCGACCTTCGGGTAGATACCAATCTGGTATACGCAAAACACCATTGGTTCATGGCTCTGGGGCAACATATTAAGTTATGGTACTACGACAGAAAAAATCCACCTACACGATACCCGACAACCCCCTCTCTGTCAAGATATGTAGTACCTACGGATATCTCCTATTGGTTCAGACAGGTGAAATCGATGGCAGGTGTAAAAAAAAATCATGCCAATTTGTATCAACCAACCACCGAATTACTCTGTATATAATTACGCATATAGGTGGATCAGCGACGCTGGTTATTACGATAACATATGTCAAAATTGTAGCTATACATAATACATGAAAAAATCATGGCCCATTAGTCCTGTATAGTGATATTATTATTGACAATCTTATATAGAAGCTGTTATTCTCTTTACACTTGTGAAAAAAGCGTGAAGAGTCCGGTGCATTATTGGGTTCTGAGGGTGCGTTTCAATTAACATTATAATCCCGCTAACATTATCACCATAAGTTGTCGTTTTACGCACCAATTTCGGCGAGCCTAATAAAACACAGATAAAGGAAAATCGGAGGAGAGGATGTTCTGGGATACTGGTGAGTGGCTGCCCACTCCCTATCTGAATTTTTCGACGGGCATTCTTGGCCTGACGGTGCTGATAGCTTTCATCGCCGTTTTTGGGTTGCTGGCCTACTCCCTAAGTCACCAGTTGAAGAATATCCAACTCCGCGGCTGGCTGTTGACAAGTGGCTTATGTCTGCTTGCAGTAGCTGCCGGTATCCTCGGTAACCCACTGCTAAAAGAACTCGCGATTTGGACGCAGTTGGAGCACATCATCAACTTCCCTTGGGTGGTGCCTTTTATTGGCTTGCTCCTTTCCATGTTAGCAGCAATCTGGATCAATCCGGCGGCTTCTGTTCTTGTTGCCCTTTCCTATAGTATTACCTTCGGTTTCTGGCACGCTCACCATATATACGACGTTTTTACACCCGTCTTCGTCGCCGCTCTTGTGGCTTTGCTGATGCAATTGCGGATGGAAGGTAGATTGTATAAATGGCTTCGCACACCTGTCATGGCCGGTATGCAGGGCGCCATATTACAGCTTTTCCTGATTGCCTTATCAACTTTCGCCATCGTTTCCGTTTCAAGAAGTTTTATCGGCTCCATAAATTCAACACTGGTAAAGACGTGGACCGAAGCCATTCCAGTGTTTGTCATAGCTGTTGTAGCCGGGCTAATCATAACGGCGATCAGGCGAGTGACGCCATATACCACCCAACATCCAGAGGCTATTGGGTTGCCATTTTCCAACAACCTTAATGGCCGGATCATCATGACCTTCCTATTTATTGCGGCATTATTGACTTTTCTCATGGTAATCGTTTCTTATGGATTGACCCGCTCGACCATGACAGGGTCAACGGTTGACCGGATCGCGGAACAAGTTCTAACAGTTTCAAAAGTCGCAGAAGATTTTCAGCTTCCGCGCTCAAAGTTGTTAGAGTGGGCGGCAAAAGATATCAACACCATAGCGGACATAGGCAGTGAATCAGGTAACACCTTAAACGGTAAGGACCTATTGCTTGATTCATTTGAAAGCATTACGGTGCTTAATCGGGATCAATCTATTTTGGCTAATTTCCCTGATGGGAGTCTGCCTCTGCTGACCGGGTTGGAACGTGCCGCCGTCGCGGAAGTGCTCCTCACGGGCACTCCCGTAATTGTGCCAGCGGAAGGAAAGATTGCCGATGACTCTTTAGTGAGTTTTGTTGTAGGGGCGCCAACCAATCAGCAAGCTGACAAAATCGTCATTGGACGGGTCGCTGCAGATGAGGTTGCTGCGGCGTTGGAAAGCATCAAATTGAATTTTTCTGAAGGTTATGCCTTTATCAGATATAACGGAAGCGAATTTACGATTACCCCAGACGCAGTAAAGATTTTTCCAGAGCCGGGCGACGTGACCCAATTTTCATTCAGCGACGAACCCGATTCAGATAGTTGGGACGCCATAGCAGCTAGCCTTGGCGCCAGTGATCGCAATTATAGTGAGTTTTCCAAAGCGATCTTTGGTGATGATTGGTCTATTGGCCTGGTTGTACCCAGAGATGAACTTTTGGCCTCCGGGTTAAGCCTAATCGGTCAAGGGTTGTTTGTATTTATTCTGGGTCTTATTTTTGCTACGGTGATGCTCTACCTAATCGTAGATAGTGCCAGCCACGTCATCCAACAAATAACCCGGCAGACGCAACGTGCTGCCAGTCAGGGTATTGATTCGCCGGTGAAGGGCGTCGGCGAAGGGGATGAGATTGGCGGCCTCGCAACGGCTTTCCGCCGGTTACAAATTGCCTACAGGCAACAATGGGAGGAACAGCGCTTGTTGCTAGCGGTTAGCGAAGAGATAGCGACGACGTTTGACTTCCATCGAGGCATGCCAACGATCCTCAATGCAGCTTTGATCGGTTTAGGCGGATCAGGAGCACGTATCGTTATTGTTCGAAAGGCCGACAACAAAATATTAAGTTTTACGCAACCACCCGACATAAAGTTGACGAAAGGTTTCAATCAAAAGCTACTGCAGACCATGCAGGATGGATCTGAGCTGATTTGCCGGTCGCAAGAAGAAGTTAGCAGTGTATTCTCTGATGACCTGCCTGGTCAGGATTTACCTCATGCGCTGGTCGCAATACCGCTGAAGACGGATGAGCAGCATCTGGGACTGATTTGGGTCTGGCGAAAGGAAGCCAGGTATTGGAAAGCCAGTCAATTGAGGTTCCTCCGGACATTGGCCTCAAATGCATCAACCTTAATCGCCAATGCCAAGCTACTGGCTGGCATTGAGCAAGGAAGACGGCGTCTATCAGCCGTCCTCTCTAGCACAAGTGATGCTGTTTTGGCGACGAATGAGTCAAACCGGGTAATGCTTTGTAATGGGGCCATGGAGCAATATTTTAACCTTAAAAGTCAAGAGATCCTGGGTAAAAAGCTGGAATCGGTGCTCCACAACCAAGATCTTATCGAGGCGTTAGGCGGAAATGGAGCAGATCCAGCCCATGTCGAAGTGAAAGGGAATGATGGTCTGGTCCTCGACGGGCTGGTATCGACCCTGAGTTATAATGGGGGCAACTCGGCCGGTGCGGTAGTTGTCCTCCGGGACGTCACTAGATTCAAGAAATTGGACGAGATGAAAACGGAGTTTGTGGCCAACGTCTCCCATGATTTGCGCAGCCCACTTACCCAGATGTTAACCTATTCCCAGCTTATTCCAATGGATGGCCCCCTGACTGAAAAACAGACAATCTGGCTCAGTCGGGTTGAACGGGCAGTCGTGGACATGAAAGATTTGATAGAGGTGCTTCTAGATCTCAATCGTCTTGAAGCCGGGGTTTCCTTGGTAAAAATCCCGTTCCGTATGGAAGATATATTTCAACGTATTGTTAAAAGCTATTCTGAAGAAGCCCGCGCCAACGGATTACACTTAACCTACCATGTGGAGGATTTTTTGCCAGTTGTTGACGGGGATGTTGACCTGATCAGGCAAGCCATCTCCAACGTCGTCTCAAATGCAATAAAGTATGCGCCTTCCAGTGGTGATTTGACATTGGGTGCTGAGACACGTCGGGACGAATTGGTTATTTGCGTCACTGACAACGGACCTGGAATTGCCGAATCCGAAGTCGGCCGAGTTTTCGAAAAATTCTACAGAACCAGAGCGCATGATAGTGGCAACGTTGCTGGAAAAGGCTTGGGCCTGGCGCTGGTCAAATCAATCGCTGAACGCCATGGCGGTCGGGCCTGGTGTGAAAGCCGGCTTTCGATTGGTACCCGTTTCTACATTGCCTTGCCAATTTTTCCGAATGGAAGTGAATTCAACTAACTATTGTTATGAATTAGGGACCACCCGACAAATAAGGAAGTTATTATGATGACAGCAGGATTTATCCATTTTGATTGCCTTTGTGGATTGGACATCTATTTCTTTGGGGATATGGCCTCTGGCGAGCCGCCATTTGAAGCTATCGAAACATTTCGAGCCAGGGTCGGCAACCACAAGCATGCCATATACACCAGTAGTGATGAGACCATTGTTCCATGCCCGTGCTGTGAAACGATGATTCAATTGCCAACCGCTCAAGTCGCTGCGATGCTGGGCAAGGTTAGTCTTGCGACATCTAATGTCGGGATGGATTACAGGCCAACCGCTGAGAAGAGTCAAAAATATCACCCAAATAAACAGTCCGATGGCTATAACCTTTATTTATCAAGGCTTAACTAAAGCCCTTCGAGAGGTAGCCAATTTAAGTCCTGGGGAAGAATCGAGAATTTTGTTTCGTTCGGCGATGGGACGATAGGGAGAAAAGAACCCCAACCAATGCCAAAAGAGCAACAATCGCCTGAAGCGCAATATTGCACCTCTCCTGAATCTGGTGAGCAATTGCCCGACTATGAGCATAATCAGCCAGGTCAAGCTGATCCGGCTCTGGTATTTTTAGCTTCCTCTTCTTTGTCCCCTGGACGCTGGCGAACACTTAGATCGGCAAGTACCAGTGAATATAGGTTAGCCTTCTTCGTAGACCGAATAACCAGACTGATTCTTGATTACCAGCTGAAAGAATCAACTAACCTGAGTGAGATTCGACAGGTGGCCAGGGCGTTGACCCATCATGCATTGAATGCTCTGGACGGGGCGTACAAAGGTGATCTTATAAAATTTCTTTATATATCAGACCTGATATCGGGGTCGATACCGGTGATTTCCATGAGAGGTGCAGACCTTTCCTATGCTCGCCTAGAGGGGATCAATCTTAGCAACATTAATTTGAGCTTTAGTAACCTGGTCAAGGCCGACATGGTAGGGACTTGCCTGCATGGTGCAGATCTGACCGGTGCTGACCTGACCGAGGCGAACTTAAAAGGCATAACCTTTGACCCGATTCAAAAAAACAAACGAAAAGGCTCGACCGGTCTCCTAATCGAGGCAAAGTTAGATAGGGCCCATTTGCATGACGCAAAAATGGCCCATGTTAATTTCACAAATGCCTCTCTCAAGGGTGCGAACTTAAGCTGCGCTGATCTTTCCGAAGCATTTCTCCCCCAGGCAGATCTAAGCGGTGCTATGATGGCTTATTCCACTTTAAATGGGGCAAATCTAATCAATTGTCAGATGATTTCGGCTGATTTATCCCATACTGAATTAAAGGGCGCTAATCTCACCGGCGCTTGCCTGAAGAAATCAAATCTGGTGCGATCGAATATGTTATTAATTAATCTGATGAATGCCGATCTATCAGGCGCAAATCTAAGTGAGGTTCAAGCGGATAACGCTTATCTCCAGAATTGTAAAATAAAAGGCGTCACATTGATTGGCGCCACTCTCCAAGGCGCTAATTTGAGTGGGGCGGATCTTTCTGGGGCCAATCTCAAAGATGCCAATCTTAGCGGTGCGTATTTGACCGGTACTCGATTGTCCCAGGCGCAGCTTAAATCAACAATAAATGACGAAGCAACATTAAGCTCATTGAATGCTTGAATTCGATGGTCCATCTTCTATATATACCGGGCTCTATATGCCTCTAGAACTATTGACATACAAACTCCATTAAAGTAAGTTTATGGGGTAATCGTAACGTAGTACCTACATCGAAATAACCGGCCCTGAGGATACCCGATTTCCTTGTCGTGTATCTGAAATTGCAGGCACTAATGGTCTTTTTGACTTGATCAAGTCTGTCCTGTACGGGTTCGTCGTGCCAATCATATCGTTCTTATTATCGGGGGTATTAAAATGCGGAGATCATCTGAATTAGAAAGTCTTGCCGATATTCGTGTCATTGGGGTTGGTGGCGGTGGCAGCAATGCCGTAGACCGCATGATCGATCGAGGGATCCGGGGCGTTGATTTTATTGCCATGAACACAGATGCCCAGGCTCTCTTACGATCCCAGGCAACTACTCGTATACGCCTTGGTGAGAGTGCAACGAGAGGCCTTGGTTCCGGGGGAGATCCTGAAATTGGAGAAAATGCGGCTGCTGAATCTATTGATCATATATACGAAATGGTCAAAGGTGCTGACATGATATTCGTGACAGCCGGCATGGGAGGAGGCACAGGTACAGGCGCCGCACCGATCATTGCCAGGGAGGCACGGAAAGAGGGCGCACTCACTATTGGGGTGGTTACAAAACCATTCTTCTTTGAAGGTAGCCGCCGAATGGCCGTCGCCTTGAAAGGTATTGATAATCTACGTGGGGAGGTCGACACACTCATCGTTATCCCCAATGATCGAATTCTTGAACTGACCAACAAGCAAATGACCCTGGCAGACTCTTTCTGCCTGGCCGACGATTTTCTCCGCCAGGGGATTCAGGGGATCAGCGAGTTGATCACTGTACCCGGAATTATCAATCTCGACTTCGCCGATGTAAAGACCATTATGGCTGAAGGGGGCGCGGCTTTGATGGGGGTCGGTGAGGCAGAAGGAAAAAATCGATCTCAGCTGGCCGCCGAGCGGGCCATCACATCCAATTTGCTCGACTTGACCATTCATGGCGCCAAAGGCATATTGTTCAATATTTCTGGCGGTCCCGATCTCTCATTGCATGAAGTGTACGAGGCGGCCGGTATTGTTCGAGAGATGGCCCATACGGATGTTAATCTGATCTTCGGTGCGGTGATCGATGACAACATGGTAAATAAGATTCGGGTCACCGTTGTCGCAACTGGGTTCGAAAATTACGAACCGCGACAGCGCATGATTGAAAACATCGAGGTGAAAAAGAAGGCGCCGCTAGCTACGAACGGCAAGACACCTGCTTTCCCAGAAAAGACATCCATTGGCCAAAATGTATGGGCGAGACCGGATTTCGCCCACGATGATTTGGCGATTCCAACCTTTCTTCGGCGTCGATAGAGATAGATAAGAGATGTTTTGGCGGTTACCTAAGGCTACTAACATCCCCTCTGCGAACTCCCTCTGCCATTTGGTAGAGGGAGCAAATCCTCTGCCAAATAATTACGTAGGTGATCAGGTATGCAACGGAGAATCCAATATCATCCAGTTACAAAAAT
>Ga0307376_10002493_pt1 | contig 18022 bp, 20 predicted proteins | sample TR2MG_FD_202536 | JGI IMG/M metagenome (GOLD analysis project Ga0307376, IMG submission 202536) | Soil microbial communities from Risofladan, Vaasa, Finland - TR-2 | ecosystem: Environmental > Terrestrial > Soil > Coastal area > Acid sulfate soil | place: Finland: Risofladan, Vaasa | collected...
CAACGCTCGGCCTGGATCTGCGAGGCGATCGTCCAATTGCCCAAGGCCGACCCAACGTACGCCAATGTAGGTCTGGGTGAAGCGCGGGAGCGCTTCAGCACCAAACTCGGCGTCATACTCAGTTTCGACGCCTCCGAAGTGATCAAGAAGGCAAAGAGCATCATCCGACGTGAAGATCCCGAGTCCGAGGGTCTGACTGGCCAGATCATTCGCGCAGCGATCAGAGCCCGTGTCCGTGCGCAGTCCGGTACCCGGACTACTCGATAGAATCGCTCCAACCCTTATCCCACAAGGGTTTGCTGGCTTTGAATTTCACCCAAGAAATGCCCGGCTTGCCCGGGCTTTTCTCTCGCCATCGATACCTGGTTGACTAATAGCCGTCCGACATCGGCGCCCCAGGATCTCAACGTCCTTGCCCGCGGACCGTACCCGGTTGACTAACAGGCGTCGAATCACGCCACCTGATTGACTATGCAGCGGCAATTTTTGCCCTACCTGGATGACTAACGCACCCGCTGTTGCGGTGCGATTGAAAGCCTTGACTCGATCGTACGGCGCGCGACGCCGCATCTTCCTGATCAGGCCAACACTCTGTTTTCTCTGCCTTTTCGGCCTTCCGACCATCACGCCACTGACCGTACGGACGAAAAGGCAGCATGAGCAGGATCACTGACAAGTTATCCACAGAACGCCGGGCTCTTTAGTCAACCGGGTGCGGTGTTTTAGTCATCCGGGTTGGCCTGCGTGGTCAACCGGGTAGGGCGGCATAGTCAATCAGGTACGATGCCGTAGTCATCCGGGTATCCGCTTCGGCGCAAATACCCGTGTGAACAACGCCTTACAGCAGTATGCTCAGTACCCTAATCAATCTTTAGATCTTGCTTTAACCACCCTTCTAAACAGGCTTCTAAGGAGCTTCAGAGCCGGTCAAGATATGACCTGAAGAGCAAGAGCTTCAAAACTGCTGAGCGTCCTGTATCCAGTCCAAACCGACCACCTGAAATGATGTGAAACCGGCCACTCGAGACGGCCTGAAACGCCGCCAACATGAAGCAGGTTTCGCCCATGACCACATTGCCCAAGGGATCTGCATGGGCGCCGCAACCCATGCAACACGCGACCGATCAGCGCTGACCAGGTCGCGACAAGTTTGATCAGCCACTGGCCGACGTCGAACCGGCAGCAGTCCACCAGACCGACCTGACCATCTAAGGAGAGATTTATGCTTTGTCTTGGAAGAGTTCCAATTAATAATTCGCGGAACGCCCCTCTGGCCCTATGCAATAGGACGGTTTGGCGCTGCAAGAAATGCGGGTCCTTTGGTTGCGATAAAAGTGACTGTTCGCGCGTAAATTGGAAATCGTCTAAATGCCTAAGTTGCGGCAGCTTCGGTGCAATTAGAGAGATGATGCGCTAGCCACGACTGGCCGGTTTGAGTGGAATCGGTGGCGGGTTTGATCGGGATCTGCACGTCCCGCCGCCAAGGCTCCAACGCTGGTCACACACACCACGGCGCAGGCGTCGCCAGCCTTCACTGGCTGGAGGATGCAATCGACCTCCCACACCGGCCTTGTTCCGTACGATCCAACAACGGCCGGCTCGATCCTCAGCTGCTCAGATTGAGCTTCCTCGCCAACATCGAGGCGTCATCTGCCGTCTGAAGAACGAACGGGGTTCCCGCCTCCGTCAACAGGTACTGGAAACCGCCGCCGGCCCCCAAAGCGCCGTACCGGTGGAGATTCCGGTTCATGAGACGCCAGCATTCCGGAGCATGTGAAGCCAGCATTCCGGACCATGTGAGGCCACGATTCCGGCACATGTGAAGCCAGCGGGTCGTGGCTGATTCCGGATCATGGGACGCCAGTGCGGCGCTCCGGTTGAGGTGGGTCATCCTTGCGGATTTTTCCGCGAGGTTTCCATGGCTCAATCGAGACTTCTCATGCGACAAATCCGAGAACTGCTGCACCTGCATTTTGAACAAGGCCTCAGCCAGCGTCTGATCGCGCGCAGCCTGGGCGTGGTGCGTTCCACGGTGGAGCGTGTCATCAAGCGCTTCGCCGCCACCGGGCTGGATTGGCCGCCCGACCCTGAGCTGACCGACGCCGAGTTGGAGCGGCGACTGTATCGGGGTCCGGCGCATACCGGCTCGGCCAAGACCGGTACCCGGCCCCACTACGCCGAGGTGGTCAAGCAACTGGCGCGCAAGGGCGTGACGCGGCGGCTGTTGTGGAGCGAGTATCGCGACATCAACGTCGATGGCATCGGCTACAGCGTGTTCTGCGATGAGCTGGCCAGCTATTCGGCCGATCGCGACCTGTCGTACCGGAACGACCACGTACCGGGCGAGAAGGCGTACTTCGATTTCGCCGGCTTGACCTTGCGCTACCAGGATGACGTGGTGGTGCGTAGCGCGCAGGTCTTTGTCGCGGCGCTGGGGTATTCCAACGCCATCTTCGCGTATGCCTATGCCGACCAGACGGCCATGAGCTGGCTCGACGGCCAGCACCGCGCCTTCGTCGCGTGGGGCGGTGTGCCCCGCGTAGGCGTGCCGGACAACCCTAAGGCGCTGGTGGCCAAGGCCGATCGTTACGAGCCGCGCCTGACCGCGGTGTATATCGATTTTGCCCGCCACTACGGCATCACGATCATCCCGGCACGCGTGCGAAAACCGAAGGACAAGGCCGCCGTCGAGGGCGCGGTGAAAATTATCGAGATGCGCATCCTGGCGACGGCGCGCGACCGGGTATTCGCGTCGCTTGAGGTGCTCAACCAGTGGTTGGACGAGGCGCTGAGCGTGCTCCTGGCCGCGCCGTTCCAGAAACGCGTCGGCTCGCGCCAGAGCCAGCTGGCGGTGGAGCAACCGCAGCTGTCACCGCTGCCGCTGACCCGCTTCGAGATGGCGACCTACCTGACCCGCAAGGTGGCCCGCGACTACCACGTCGATGTGCAGCGGCAGTACTACAGCGTGCCGTATCCGCACGTCGGACAGACGGTCGAGGTGCGCCTGACCGGCGCGCACATCGAGGTGCTGCACCATGATCAACGCATCGCCCTGCATCGGCGCATGGCGCCGAGCCAGCGCTTTGTCACCGACCCCGCGCACATGCCCGCGCACCACCAGGCCTTCCGCGATCCGAAGATCATGCAGCGCGCCGCCGGCATCGGTCCGGCCACCGCCGCTCTGATCGATGCCCTGTTCGCCCAGCGGCGCCATCCCGAGCAGGCGATCCGCAGTGCCCAAGGCGTGCTCTCGCTGGCCCGTGACCACGGCGCCGGGGCCCTGGAGGCCGCCTGTGGGCGGGCGCTGGCGCTGCATGCCATTGGCTACGGCAATGTCCGCCGCCTGCTGACCATGCCGCCGGTGCAGACCCCGTTGGCGCTCGTGCCGATCACACATGAACATGTCCGCGGCGGCGATTACTACAGCGGCCCGACCGCGGGGGGGGTGATCCATGCTGCATGAACCGGTGCATCAACAACTGGCGCGTCTGGGTTTGCGCGGTGCCGCCGACGCCCTCGTGCGCCTGCCGCTCCACGACGACGTCCTTGACGCGCTCGCCGTGCTGCTCCAGGCCGAATGCCTGCACCGCGACAGCCTCGGTCAGGCCCGGCGCCTCAAGCTGGCCAAGCTCAGCCAGAGCGCCCACCCAGCCGATGTCGACCTGCGCAGCCCGCGGGGGCTCGGCAAGACCCGCTGGCAGCAGATGATCAGTCTGAACTGGTTCAAGCAGCATCAGCATCTGCTGCTGGTCGGCCCGACCGGCATCGGCAAGAGCTATCTGGGCTGTGCACTGGCCAAGGCGGTGATCGATCAGAAAAAGTCGGTGCGCTACCTGCGCCTGCCTCGCCTGGGCGAGGAACTGGCCATGCTCCAGGCCCAGGGTCGGATCGGGCAGTGGCTGAAAACGCTCGGCCGCATCGACCTGCTGATCCTCGATGACTTTGGCCTCGTCCCGATGAGCCCCAGCCACCAACCGCTGCTGCTTGAACTACTTGAGGATCGCCACCAGCGCGGCAGCGTACTGGTCACCAGCCAGCTGCCGATCAAACTCTGGCACGGTCAGTTCCAGGACCCGACCTTGGCCGACGCCATCCTCGACCGCCTGGTCCACAACGCCCAGATCATCGAGCTGACGGGCGAATCAATGCGCAAGAAAAGGCAGCACACCACCCTCACCGAGGAAGACAAACCCGACCCGAAAATCTAGACTGCAATCCCCACGCCCAACCGGCCGCCGTCACTGGCTTCCCATGCTCCGGATCGGTGGCTTCTCATGGCCGGAATATCCATACCGGCGCATCAACACGTAGTCTTCCTGCAGTACGCGAGGCATCACGCGCCACGGATAGGCTTTCGCGTTTCCAGGGATCGGCAGAGGAGAGACGTAGTGCTGTTCCCTCGGTTCGCTGGAAATGGCCGCGGAGGCCAGCAAACGCCGATTGAGAGGTAGCCGGCCGGACTGGGTTCTGCTCACTTGGCACCCGCCTGACCAGAGGTCGGCTGCGCATCCCGGTTGTCCAGGACAGTGTTCAGGTAATTGGCCAGCGCCACGCCAGCCTCAATCAGCTGGGTTTCAACGACAGGGACCCACTTCCTCTCATACGCGTTGTCGATATCGCGCTGGAACAGTCCCGGCTCGTTCGCAACATGGCATGCCTGCTCAACCCACATGACGGGGTAGGGCGGCATCGGGGTTCTCAATTGCTCAGACGTGCTGATGAGAGCCCGAGCCAGGGCACTTTCACCGGACTGCCGCGACAGAGCATGCCAAAGCGAGCCGCCCAGGCCGCTCTGCTGCTGCGCTTCGGCCACCTTGATGAGACCTGTGTCCCAGACTGCGTGCAGATTGGTTCCCCGCCCGTCGAACCGCACCTGAAACCCGTTGGCGCCCCGCTGTGGCCCCCATGAATGCAAAGGTTGAAAACCATCGCCACCGAGATGTATTAGGTACTTCAGGGCCACTTCGCGATCCGCCGCTGGCAGCCTCGTGTCCCGGAGGACACGGGTCTCGCGGTCAACGGCCGCTACGAGGCAATCTCCCCCCCGGCACTCCACTTGCGGCTGATAGTTGCAATCCCCGGCGGGGAAGTTGACGAAGTGCCAGCGAGCCGTCGTCCGGTTCTTGACCTCATCCGCCCAACTGGCGACCGAGACGAATGTTGCACCGGGCTCAACAGCGAGCAGGGCGTCAACCTGAGTGCGCGTCCCTTCGCTCAAGTGCGCATAGGCGATCGCAGCAACGATGGCGTGCCCATCTCGGCCCCACGCATCGGCGGCACCGCTGTTCAGGGCAATAGAGCACCCACCAAGGAAAAGCATCAAGGATCGAAGGTTCATGGACAGGGCCTGGCCGTGGAGATGCCACAGTAGGCCCGTCAACACATCGTTCCGGGCAGGAAATCGGAGATAAATCGGGTTTTGCTGCCCAAGTTGGTGGTGCAGGGCGCGCCAGCCGCGCCTCAACACTCGCGTTCAGCCTGGCCCAGCCGGTTCCACACAAGGCCAGACAACACCGGCACGATCCATGGCAAGAAGCACTCGCCCGACGTCCTGGTGCATTCCCTCATGCGGCAAGGTGGCCAAGGTGGCCACGGCGCCCGCAACGTCTATCAGCACCGGGGTGCGCAGCCCAGGGAGGCAGACGACGCAGATCTGTGGGAGATCCAGCGCCGGCAGCTCGGCTTCGGCCACGTCGACGCGTACACCACTGCCCAACAACCTGGTCAGCTCCAGTGCCAAGTCATTGGCCGTGACCAGCGTAACCACAGCGCAGTCATCCGCCTCCACCGGCGCCACGCGCCAGGCACGACCACGGTGATCGCGCAGGAGACCATCTGGCCATCCCTGGTACTGGACGTCGACGACGTCCATGGAAACCGCCTTTGCCATTTCATCGAGCGAACGCGGCACGCCGTCACCCTGCGCGCCGAGGCTGACGCGAAGGGGCGGGTTGTGCCGATCAGTGATCGCCGGAGGATCCACGCCGGGCATTCTGTCTTGTCTCCAAAGCCCGCGCCAGCGCCGCGTGGCCCCAACCGCCTGCGGTTAACGTCGGGCTGGATAATCCCGATCCGCCTCCGGACCGACCGCCGAAAGGAGCATTGCCACCCAGGTGTTGAGTTGTAGCTTGTCGACATTGCCACCGGAGACAGTGATGCCCAGTTCAGCGTCGGACACCGATAGCCACGACCTGTTTCCTGTGATGCGACGGCATCGCCGTGAACGCGCTGCGCAGGTGTTCGTGGACAACGTGAGTCTTGGCCTGGTCCTCCGTTCCTCGCACATCACGCCTGCCATGCGCGCCCATGCCATCACGATCAAGGAACTCGAGCCGGTCCTCGCGGGAAAGATCCGCGTGCGCACGTTCCGATGCAACGGTCAGGTAAGGATAGTCGCGGTGGAGGGCATACCGCAGCTCTCCAGGATTCTCGCAGCCTAGCGAGTGCCACCCGCCTGTGGTGGTGCTGTACGTGCTGTACCAACCTCAGCCTACACACGATGTCTCCCGCGACAAGCGGCGAGACCTCCGGTAGGACCGTGCACAGGGCGTTAACGCGCGCGCCCACACCGAACGGTGAACCACAGGTCGATTGTCAGTCGAGGCTGGCCAGCGTGCGTCTTGCTCCGTACCCGGGCGAGGAGGCTGGACAGGTGTCGCACCGAAGGTTACCTGGAATCTCCCAATAAAACGCTGGGGCCGACCGTCTCCGATCCGCCCCAGCGCCCTATTTGTGATCGCTGGACGTGCTTACTTGCCGCTCTTGCCGCTCATGTCCACAAACGGTACCGCTCCGGCCCCGCCGACGTACTGGGGTAGGATGCCGTTCCAGTGCTGGATGGCGTAGAACTTCGTGTATTGCGGGTTGGCCTGCATGGCCTGGCCGACCAGCGCGATCGCCTTGGCCTGCGCGGTCGCTTCCAGCACGGTGGATTCGGCGATGCCCTTGGCCGACTCGATCTTCGCCTGTGCCTCGGCCTGGGCGGTCACGGTCTTCTGCTCGCCCTCGTACTTGCGCTGCAGCACGGTGTTCTGCGCCTGCACGGCCATGGCCTTCGCCTTGACCGCGTTCTCGACCGACTCGGCGAATACCGGCGAGTATTGGATGGAGGTGAGCTGTACGTCGACCACGCTGATGCCGAACAGGCGGCCCAATGCTTCGGCGATTTCCTTCTTCATCTGCGCGGTGATCTGCGTGCGCGAATCGGAGATGTTCAGGGTGTTGTACTTGGCGAACACCGCCAGCGCGCGATCGCGCACCACCGGCACGATCGTGGCGTCGATGTCGGTATTGCCGGCGCGGCCCACGTCGTAGAGCAGGTGCAGCACCGCGGAAGGCGGGACCTGGTAGATGACCGAGATCGAGATTGTGACCGCCTGATTGTCGTTCGAATAGACAGCCATGTTCTGCAGCTGATACGTGGACTGGGACGTTTGCAGGTAATCGACGTTCTCAAGGAAAGGGATCTTGAAGTGCACGCCGGTTCCGAGCGGCTGAGTGGTAGTTGCCTTGCCTCCCATCCAGCGGATCGCAGCCATCTCGTTCGGCGGCACAACGAAGATCGACGAAAACAACATGACGATCACCAACAGTGCAGGGATGATCAGGCGAGCGGATTTTGAGATGTCCAACGGCGTTTTCAATTTGAAGCTCCTTGGTTGTGGTGCGATTTGCGAAGCCACGGCAGTACAGGCGATCCAATTTGCCGCAAGAGTCCTTTCGCAAGGTCCGAGTCGGCCTATGCCGGTGTCATCTCGAAAGTCGTGCACCCGGCGCCGGGAACAACTCGACTAGGACCTTGACCAACTCTATTGGAAAGTGGTGTCCCTAAAGGACTGCGCGGCCACTCACGCGGAATGGCGGATGCGAAAGAAAGCCCGCGTAAAGCGGGCCTTCTAGTTACCTAAAACCCACACGCCCTTCAGGCGGCGGCAGCCCGTAGCTTTTTGAGTGGGCGGAGCTTCACCCTGACGCTCGCCGGCTTGGCCGCAAACACTCTTTCTTCCTTGGTGAACGGATCGATACCCTTACGCTTGGGCTTGGCCGGCACCTTGACCACCACAACCTTGAAGAGGCCGGGCAGGGCAAAGGAACCCACGCCACGCTTGTGGACAGAGCCGAGTACCTGTCCCTCGAGCGATGCAAGGACCTTCTTCACGTCCTTGGTGGACATCGCCGTGTCGGCTGCGATGGCGTTCACGAGAGCGTTCTTGCTGAGAGCCTCTTTCACCGGCTTGATGGCGGTGGGCTTTTGCACGGGTTTGCTTGCCATACGTTTCCTTTCAGTGTGTTGAGAAGGCCTTTCGGCCTGCCGACTTTATGACATCTTCGGCATCCTGCAATGATTGGATCGCGAGTAAGCGGACCTGCTGCGCCTGCTGGTCACGCTAGGTGCACCAGTTCGCCCTGGTGAATGGCAAACCGTGCCATCGTGCGGCGGCTCCCAACGATGGACCACACTTCGGCGCCTGGTCGGCCGGCGACGCGACCGTTGATGCTGGTCACGCCCGTGTAGTTGGCGCGTGGTCCCCTGAAGGTGGCAACAGCCCTGTCTGGCTCGCCGCTGATGCCATCGACCGTGAACTGATGGCGGCCGACGGTAATCTGCGGTCCGAGACTCTCGATGTAGCTTTGCAGCTGCGACTTCATTGCCATGGCGAACTCCCCCGTGGTGGAAGCCCATTCCATCACGCCATGCCCTTGGCGCAAGGATGTGCTGCCGCCCCTCGTGTAGCGGATCGGCCCGTGCGCGGGTCAGAGAACCACGCGTCGCTCCGTCACGATCTGTTTCCCCGGAACCTCTCCACGGCATCTGGCATCTCAAAGCCCTCGCAGCCACTGAAGCGCACGGCAGCAGCGCGCAGATAATCAAGGGCACGCTCGGCCACTATCCACCGTCGCTGAAGGCGCTCTGCGGCCATCCCGGTTTTTGCCGTGCCACCGAAAGGATCTGCAACCAGGTCGCCGGGTTCACTGAGGAATCGGATCAGGAAATCCGGCACGGACAGCGGCATGACTGCACCGTGCACCGGCAGGCCGAGGGCCTTTGCGTCGCGCCGATAGGCGTCAGTGTCAGAGCAACGATGTCCTCGCGTAATCACGTTGCGCGGAATTTTGCCTGGCGTGGCATGGGCGAACCGCCCTGGTGCCATGGTGTACGCGCCGTCACCGTATGAGCCTGTTCGCTGTTCGCCGCCGCGCTCAATGAGCTGGCGATGTTTCTCGGTGTGCGGCTCGAGCACTCGACGGTTGTCTGCTCGCAGCTTCGCCGGATCATTCGTGAGGCAGATGATCGGTTGCCATGCAACATTCAACTGGTTGCGAGCGATTGACGCCCACCGAGTCGGCCCTGGCGGCTTCGATGGATTGTGCCAGACGAGTCGATCGATCAGATGTAGACCGAGGCGATCATGCAAGGCGACAACGAGGCGCTCCAGATAGATCGAGCGGGAAGGGAGACCTGGCTCAAAGATGTCTTGGCCGAGATCGAGACAGATACTTCCGCCGGGCACGAGGTGGCGCACGAGCGGGGCGAGTGCTTCGAGAAGAAAAGCCACGTACTCAGTCTCGGATGGATTTCCATACAACCGCTGCCGCGCCAACGGAAATGGGGGCGAGGATACGACCAGGTGAATCGGTTGATTCAAGTCCTGAAAGAGCGTGCGGCAGTCTGACCACACGGCGATGCCGAGCCGGGTGCTGAATGCAACCAGGGCCGCCCCAGGAAGTGGGGTGAGCAACTTGGAGCTCGCCGGATCAGCCCATTCCCACACGCCGCGCTCGTCGGCGACGTGGCGGATCAGCCCCCGCAGCTTGAGGTTCTGCTGCATCCAGCGGACCTGGCGCTTGAACACGCTGCGTGGTGTGCCACTGCGGCCGATGGGCTGCGCCGCCTCCCGCTCGGCATCGGACAGGCCGGCGCGCGCGGCAACGACCCGGTAGAGGTGGTCATTCCCTACCGGACCGGTGGCGTCGGTGAACACGCTGGCCACGTGCGTGAATAGATCAAGCTGTTCCTGCTGGCGTCCGCCGAGGACTGCCATGGTCAAGACGTTCCGTCGGCAAGCAGAAGCCGCTTAATTTCGCGCTCCGCTGCTGTCTTACTGGCCGATACGCCATACCGCACCTGTAGACGAGTACGGACCACCCATAGTGCGAACTGCTTGCACTTACGCCCGTTCAGTACGACAGGAGGTCCGCCGCACACGCGCACCGAGCGCGCACCCACCGTCTTGGGGGCCACAGCGTCCGAATGTGCTTCCCTGAAGCTCTCAACCTGCTCTTCGAACGTTGGCGTCCGGAAACCCACATCACTAACAGACGTCTGTTCTGCCACTTGACCCTCCATCAACAAAGGGTGCGAACGCGTCGTCATGGCACGATCCATCCTTTTTCCCGCGCATCGGCCACAGACGGTGCGGTGCCTTGCACTCGGATATGACCCACCTGCTCGCGGGCCTGGTCGGCAGGGATGACGTAGGCAAGTCAACCGCCATCACCAAAGTAAACTGCGACGTCGCCGGCAGTGGATTGAACCAGCACCGTGTACGCGCTGGTCATGGACGCGCCACCCATGCCGCCATAGCCGAGGGCAGTGCTTGGCCATGTCTGTTCAAACATGAGCACGGCCACTTCCTGACGGTGCGGTCGGCGCTCCTTGTCGATAAACGGCCCCACCAGTTCGCCGGTGGTCCGCTCGGCGGTGATCGCAGCAGCGCGCTGCTCCCTGGTCAGGCTGTCCATGTGCTTTCGGTAGGCTTCCCAGTCGCGATCGCGGTACCGAATGATGGGCAGATCACGCAGGCACGCCGCGTGAATGGCAGCGGCCAACGCGTCAAGTGCTGAACCTGTCTTCACTCTGCGTCTCCCAATTCGTTCAATGGTGCGTGTGGTTTCCGGCACGGACAATGATCTGGTTCCGTTCGACAAACTCGTTGAATGCCTTTGCAAGCAAACCGAACAGCTCCGAGTAGGTTCCGGCAGCAACCATGGGTGTTCCCATGATTTGCGGAGGTTTCTCACCTGACTGTGTCGCTACTCCGCAGACGAATATCCGTGCGTGTGGTGACACGGTGCTGATCCTGAAATCGACATGAAGACGCAACCGCCGGGGGGCGGCGTCCGGCACAACCAGCACCGACAGATACGGGCAATGCCCGGTACCGCTGATGTGCCTCACCTGATCCTCGACATCGACATAAAGTCGGTGCCCCGGTGGCAGTTCGATGCAGCTGCCGATATCCCGTTGTGCGTGCTTCAGCATCACCCGGCCCCGATCGCGCGCGGCACTCACCACCGCAGCGAGCACCTCACTGTGGCTGTCACGGATCGAGGTGGGCGCCACAACATGGCCTCGAAACACCACCTGCATTCCGTCAGGCCGACTCTCTGTGCGCAGGCCTGCGTTGCTCATCGCTTCCTTCGTATAGCGATTGATCAGCAACACGGCGGCGGCCATGGCGTGGTTGAGGGGTTCGTTCCCCGGTTCGTGCGTGTTGGCGGCGGTCGTGATCATGGGCTCAGTTTCCCTGAGAGCCTGGATACCGCAAGAGCGCCTTCCGAGGCATTCCCGCGTCCCTCATGGAACCGGCGCGCTGATCTTGCGTGGCTACGTCCCTGGCTGTATCAAGAGATCGTGAAGCAGCCCACCAATAGCAAGGAGCCTCCGTGTCCACCTCTTCGTACCGCGTTGAGCACCGCGACGACTGCACGCTGATTTTCGGCGCCATGCCGATTCAGGATATGGTTCGCCTGTCCGATTCGTGCACAGATGCCGTTGTCGCTTTTGATCTGGCCCGCCTGGCGGGTGCTTCGCTCGCCTTCGGGCCGGTCGCCTCCGTCCAGGCACTCACCGAGAAGCTTCGGCAAGCGGCTCTGGACGCGCCGCCGGCGGAGGGGATGCAGCATCTCTCGGCCAAGGCTCAGGCGTGGCTCAAGGGCGGCGAACAGGGGTTGTCGTCGTGCACCATGTTCGCGATCTGTAGCGGGTACCTTCCCGACTATCTGCAGGATTGCACACGTCCGAAGCACTACCCGGCAGACCCGGACGATTTTGGTCGTTGCCAGAAGCTGATCGAGGCCGTTCCGGAAGTCGCGGAGGCCAATCGTCAGTTGATGCCCACGGTCTCCACCGTGTGGTCGGCGCTCATCACCGCCTGGACTGCCATCCTGTCCTGCATGGAGGACGAGTCGCCCGACTGGCGCACTGGAAAGCTGAGCGCGCCACGTACCTACGACCTCATGCAAGAAGTGATCGAAAGCTCCGCGTCACGAGCACCGCGGTCATGATCGAATCCTTCCTGCAGTCGCTCTGGTCGGTTCCAACCTCAGACATGGTTAACGTGTTTGACCCGTGGAACGCGCGGTCGCCGGATGACATCGATGAGGATGCGGTTCAAGGAAGGCGTCAACGACTGCGGGAGCATCTGTCTCATGCCCGCCCCCGGTTGCTTTGTGTTGGTGAAGCTCCCGGCGCAAATGGCTGTCGTGTCTCCGGCATCCCATTCACCTCCGAGCGACTCCTATTGGATGGATCCATTCCAGGTGTGCCACGCTTATGCGACCGGCTGACCGATCGGCGCCTCCCGTACAGAGAACAGTCGGCCACGATCGTTTGGGGTGCCCTCTATGAAGCAGGCATAGCCGAGTCGACCGTGCTCTGGAATGCCTTTCCATGGCACCCCCACCAACCGGACAACAGCCTGAAAAACCGCACCCCAACACGTGGTGAACGTCGGCTTGGCCTGGTCCTGTTGAAGCAGCTGGTGGAAGTGCTGCCGGACGTTGTGGTGGCTGCTGTCGGAAAGAAAGCGTGCGCGTCCATGGCGGATATTGGTGTCTCGGCGCACGAGCTGCGGCACCCAGCCAACGGTGGCGCTTCTCTCTTCCGCCGTCAGTTGGCGGAGCTGGCCTCACGGCTGTGATGACGGGCTGTCAGTTGCGCCACCGATGACTTGTCGCAAGGTGGTGGCTCCCACGGAGACGAGCCACCATGCAGACCGAAAACCGCACCTTCACTGTTGACCCGAACATCATCCAGCACCTGATACGGTCCCAAGCGGGGACCCTTGGCAAAGCATTCGTTGAGTGTGTGATGAATGCCATGGACGCCGGCGCCACTCGCGTGGACATCGAGGTCAACAGCGACGGCTATGTCATCGCGGACGACGGCCATGGCTTCCGCACACGCGAAGAAGTCTTGGGCTGCTTCGAAGTCTTCGGCTTCACCCACGACGACCGCCACCGCGATTTCGGACGCTTCGGCCTCGGCCGTGCCCAGTCGTGGAACTGGGCGGCGACCACGTGGCGCACGCGAGGCTTCCAGCTGGTTGTGGACATCCGCGCCAAGGGTCTCGATTACACGCTTGCAGAGGGGCTTGAGGACGTTCCGGGCCTTCGCATCGAGGGGGCTTTCTACACCCCGCTCAAAGAGGTCGAAAAGCACGATCTGATGCGCGAGATGGAAACTCTCTGCCGGTTCGCCGTGATCCCGGTGACCCTGAACGGCCGCTCACTTCGTCGTGATCCCGACGCCGCGAAGTGGACCCACGTTACCGACGACGCCTACATCAAGGTGTCGGACTCGGCCTCCCTTTCCGTCTACAACCAAGGGGTCTTCGTTCGGGACTACCCGGCCCACTTTTGTGGCATCGGCGGCACGCTGGTCACCAAGCTCGGCAGGGTGCTGGAACTGAACATGTCCCGGTCGGACGTGCTAACCCATCAGTGCCGGTTGTGGGAGAGCCTGCGCAAGGAAATGAAGGCGCTGGGCAACGCGGCGGCGGCGACGTCCAGCAAGAAAGCACGTCTCACTGAGAGCCAAAGGGACTTCCTCGCCGCCGAGTCGGCCGAACCGGCTAATCTCGGGAACTTGCTGGAAAAGCTCTTTGAGTTCACCAATGGCCGGTTCGGGTCGCTGGCCAACATCACCAGCTGCCTCACGCGCCGTGACAGCATCCTGACCGTGGCCGAACGGGGCAACCAGCTTGCCGACGTGGCACTGCAGGAGCACTCAGCCGTGGTGCTGACCGAACGGACGCTCACACGCTTTGGCGTGGAAACAGCGACGCAGCTTGTGAAGCTTCTCGCGGGTCGGCTCACTGCAGACGGTCCGCGCAGCAGCGAGCTCATTACCCACGGCTATATCCTGCGTGGTGCGCTGCGTGATGGACGGGTTCACGACTCCTTTGAGTCCAGCCCGGTCCATCGCCGGCTGAATGCCTCGACGGTACCCGCCGCTCAATGGACCGCGGCAGAAGGGCACGTGCTCGCAGCTGCCAGTGAGGTTGCCGGCAACATCGGTTACCGCGTTCGAAAGGCCATGATCGAGAATGACCTGTTACCCGAGGGTGCGCTGTTCACCGCCCGGCGGCGGACTCTTTCAGTAGGGATCAGCGAGACGGCGGAGGCATTTACCGATGGCTCGACGTACATTGCCATCTCGCGCGAAACGCTTGCGAAGGTCTACAACGGCGACCTGCATGAGATGCAGCGGCTCATCGCTATTCTCGTGCACGAGTTTATCCACGATTCCTCAAGTGTCGAAACGCATCAGCATGACCACCAGTTCTTTCAGACTTATCACGACGTCATGCTGAGTGAAGGCGGGGCGATGTTTGCCCTTGGCGCGCAGGCGTTCCGCCTTCTATGCACCCGCAAGGCGCGCCTCACTCGCAAGCAGGCGAAGGCCTTGGATGTAGCAAAGGTCAGCGGCGCCAGCGCCGGCTGATCGGTAGTTCTAGGTCGGCGGCCAGCGGCTGGAGTTGACGACCCATGTCCATGGGTTGTCGTTCCACCGGTGGCCCTTCGGCGCTACGCGATCCCAACGGTCCTGAAACCAGTCGAACGGACCACCGTTACCCGGGTTGCCCTTCAAGCCGTACACCCAACCCTCTGCAATCACATCGCCTTAGCTGATGTCCTGCAGCCTTTCAACGTCCACCCCCATCACCGTCAGCAGCATGCGGCTAGCCCAGCGAGGCATCTGCGTCGCCGGGCTCCAGCGCATGCATTCCTCAGGCGTCTCCGCTGCAACCACCATGAGCAGTGTCTCGGGTTCTGTCGCCCGGTACCGAGGTATCAGGTGATAGGTGCCGCCTTCTCCATCGTCAAACGCGCGTAACGGCCGGCCGCCGTTGGGCAGGATGTTTTGCTCGCCGGCGTATTCCTCCGTGTTCTCGAGCGCGAACGTTTCAGCCATCCATAGCCGGTCGCCAAGCTGCCAAACCGGGTAGACGCGATGCGTCGTGTCGCCGCGACGACTTGGAACGTGGAGGTAGGGCCCTGAATTGCCCGCCGGCGATGGCCCGCGATCGACGAACACGCTATCCGCGGCAAGATCGAGATGCTCGGCCAGCCTGCCGCTGCCGTCAACACGACAGGTCCTGCTGGCGATCGCGATCCGCTTGGTGCACGTTTGCCTATCCAGAGTGGCGCGGACTTGCGGCGCGTCGAGGAGGAGACGGCGTTCTCGGTGTGTGTTGATGTCGATCATTTCCCTGTCCTTGCCGGAATGTCGGGAGAGAAGATAGTGCGGCGTGCTGGTGCCATGGCCGAACGAATCCAGCAACCCGGGCGTCTACCCTACGTGTTCGCAGGCGGGTCATCGGCGGCGTCGCTTGCCCGGATTTTTTCCCTCAGCCATTGCAGCTGGCCCGGGTGTGAGCCCCATGGGCGCCAGAGCAGTCCTGCATGGAACTGGTCTTCCGCTTCGCTTCCCGCAACAAGACTGCGCTGATCGACCGTGCCTGGTGCCGGCGGCAGGGCAAACAGCCAGTCAGCCACACCAGGCTGGATGTGCATGGCATCCCGGAAGTGCTTGTTGTTCTTGCTTCCGCTCGTCAGGCGATTCATGAGCAGCACAATCCAGCACCAGTATCGGCCCGATTCGTTCGTATCGGCTGATTTCAACGCCTGCACGACGTGGAAAATGTCGCCTATCGCCAGCGCGTGCGACGCAAGCCACGGTCGTATGAGAGGCGCATCCTCGGGCGCCATGCGCAGCAGATCCAGGAAGGAAAGGTGCGATTCCTGGTAGCGACCGGCCGCGTGTAGCGTTAGGGCTATCATCTCCAGCGCTTCGCGGGCTTCGTGGCGCCGTCGTGCCGCCTCAATGGCCGGCATACCGCCAGCGAGGTCGTACCACTCCAAGGCGTCCTTGGCAGCCTGGGAGAGGGCGCGTGCAGCCATGTGCGGGTAGATGCCCGCCTCCTTGATGAGCAGGCACACGGGGAGGGGGTTGCGCCCATCCAGCCTGATCGCTTGCATGAGAAGGTTCACACGTTCCTGCTGTTGGTCGCGGCCACCGTCGCGCCCGATCGCCTGGGCGATCTCCAGCACGCTGCTGGCGTGCTCGGCGTCGCCTGGATGAACGATGTGCTCCTCGGCGTCGGTCCATGAGGCGATGACCGCGAAGATCTGTCGAAAATTCACTCGCTACTGCCTACGTTTGTGGTCGGATGGCCGGATCGTTACGGATTATCGCGCGGCACGATCCCGATCAGGTTGGTTGCCCGGCGAAATTCTGCGACATCATGTGAACTGCAGCCGGGCCGCTCACTCGCTGCCGACGGAAACGGTCTCGCATTCTGCGCGTAGCTCAGCAAGATGATCGTCCACGATGGATTGGTTCCCGGGCGCGTACCGCAACAGGCGGTCAGCGCCCTCCAACCAGACCACCGCCGGGTAGCCAAACTGGTCGGCCGTGATGTCAGCGGCGCCGATCCGGCCGTCCGGCAGATGCACCTCGAGCCAGTAGTGTCCACGAAAGATGCCATCACGATCCCGGCAACCTCCATCCCTACCACCCGCGCCGCCGCGCACGTAAGAGCGACAGCCCGGGACAAAATGCGTCAGGCTCTCCCACAGAAACAGGGCCGCGTACAGGCATGTCCCGGCAGTTTGTGTGCTGCCCAGACTCCCGCGTAGCAACACCTCGAAGACCTCTCGAAGCTGCCTCAGCATCTGCGGCATGGGCGGTTGGCAGTAGTCAGGCTCGGCCCTCATTCTGCGAGGTTCTGTGCAGCCAACAGGGTATCCAGAGCGCGGATACTATCGTCCAGCACGGAAGACGGGGCTTGCTCGATTCGATCAGGCGTCGTTCGTCCCGCAGATCGCGCCCTGCCGACTTCCACCGGCAGATCGAGCAGCAAGGTCAGGTGTGGCCGCGTCACGCCAACGATGTGCGATTCGAGCGCATTCAGCACGTCGGCGGCAATGCCGCGACCGCCGCCTTGGTAGGCGTGCGTCGAATCGATGTAGCGATCGCACAGGACGATCTTTCCCTTGGCAAGGGCAGGGTGGATCACCTCAGTGAGGTGTTGCGCCCGAGCGGCGCTCATCAGCAGCATCTCGGTCATCGCGGCCATCTTGACTCCGGGGCCGCTGAGGACAAGGGATCGGATTGCCTCCCCGAGGGCGGTCCCTCCCGGTTCGCGCGTCAACACCACGGAACGCCCCTTCGCTTCAAGATAGGCATTGAGGCCGGCGACCAGCGTTGACTTGCCGGCGCCGTCGGTGCTTTCGAGTGAGACCAGCAAACCTTTGGTAAGTATTGTCGTCATCGAGTCATCACGTTCGCGGTTGAGTGCAGGACCTTTCGGCAGCTTCAACTTCAACAGGATTCGAGATTTCGGCAAGTAGGGGGATGGGCTGCGCTGTTGCGCAGACACGTCGCAGCACGCAGGCGAATACCGATACTCCGGCATTGCTTAGGTTTCGGCGGGTGGGCATCGCATGGAACTCAGCGGGCGGTTCAGCATCGTCCTGGCGCCCGTCTAGGTTACCCACACGCCGACCGTGGCCGCCTTACCCGTCACGGATTTTCTACATCGACACCCGGTAGCGGTGAGTTCGGCTGCCTGCTTGCATGCTTGGCGCGGATCTTGTTCATGATCATCCACACCCGATCGAGTTCGAGCTCCCCAGCCGGGAGCATCGGGATGCCCCGCACATTGCAGAGCGCAGCGAGTGTCAGCATCACCCCTCCCACTTCCCGAGCCGGGTCACCCACAGGTCGGCCGAA